>Ga0209257_1000070_pt1 | contig 336454 bp, 290 predicted proteins | sample AraplaCvi_mCL_r2_FD_184277 | JGI IMG/M metagenome (GOLD analysis project Ga0209257, IMG submission 184277) | Arabidopsis root microbial communities from North Carolina, USA - plate scrape MF_Cvi_mCL_r2 (SPAdes) (version 2) | ecosystem: Host-associated > Plants > Roots > Endosphere | place...
GGGCCTTAGCCCTTCGAGAAGCCTACACGCCTTGTAAAAGTTTAATAGTACTCCAAATCCAACCACGATTGAAAACGCTCAATAGCAAATCTCGAAGAAGGGCATCAGCCCGATAGCCCTTCTCAAACCCATAGCAGTATGCCGAGGAATGCAGCAGTATATAGACCAGAACTAATTCGGAGCAAAACAAGAATGCCTGCACAAAGAATGAATAATAGACTATGACTATTAAGAATATCTCAAATACTCCCTCGAATTATCATGGAAGACAATTATTGCGGCGGGTTTGAGAAGGAGCTGTCGGGCCTTAGCCCTTCGAGAAGCCTACACGCCTTGTAAAAGTTTAATAGTACTCCAAATCCAACCACGATTGACAGCGATCAATAGTAAATCTCGAAGAAGGGCATCAGCCCGATAGCCCTTCTCAAACCCATAGCAGTATGCCGAGGAATGCAGCAGTATATAGACCAGAACTAATTCGGAGCAAACAAGAAAGCCTGCACAAAAAATGAATAATAGACTATGACTATTAAGAATATCTCAAATACTCCCCCGAATTATCATCGAAGACAATTATTGCGGAGGGTTTGAGAAGGAGCTGTCGGGCCTTAGCCCTTCGAGATGCCTACACGCCTTGTAAAAGTTTAATAGCACCCCAATGCTAACCACGATTGACAACGCCCAATAGCAAATCTCGAAGAAGGGCATCAGCCCGATGGCCCTTCTCAAACCCATAGCAGTATGTCACCACTATTAGGAGATGATGGACCACCCACCATTAAGAAGCTATAATACCTTATCCGAAATTACTCAAAGACAACCTTTTTTGAAGCATATCAGCTGCAGAGAAACACATAGGAGAGAGACCTAAAATATAGAAACTGACGAAGCTTTGCACAAACCTAGAAAGTATAAACTCGACCTGTTCGAAGTCAATTATAAACAAACATCCTGTTTTATTATACCTTTATCCAACGTGGAGATAATTCATTGTAAAGCGACTCAGCAATAGGGAGACAACACAGATGTCATTTGAAACAGATCGAATTGCTCATCAAAGCAGGAACTTGAGCAATCATTTTCCAAGACTTACTATCTCCAGATAAGATAGAAAATCATACCCAGGTAGTCATAACCAATCATTCAATTGCCAGAACTTTTTCTCTCTTTGGAAACCCAGACCTTCACCATTTTTCCAAAAGAAAATATGCACTAACTTCACCTCACCAAACACTCATTTCAAAACGAATTCCCAGATGTTCCACGTGGAACATTACATATCCCCGCTTCTATGTACCTTTGCATTTCTATTTAAATAAAATTATGTTTCCATCATACGATGTAATTGTGGTAGGCGCCGGACATGCCGGTTGCGAGGCTGCAGCTTCCGCTGCAAACATGGGATCAAAAGTCCTTTTGGTCACCATGAACATGCAAACGATCGCTCAGATGAGTTGCAACCCGGCAATGGGAGGAATCGCAAAAGGACAAATTGTAAGGGAGATTGACGCACTCGGAGGATACTCCGGGATCGTGACCGACCAGTCCATGATTCAATTCCGTATGCTGAACCGTTCAAAAGGACCAGCCATGTGGAGCCCCCGTACGCAGAACGACAGAATGTTGTTTGCAGCAAAGTGGAGAGAGGCATTGGAACAAACACCAAACGTTGACTTCTACCAGGACATGGTAAAAGGATTGCTGGTAAAAGATGGTCGCTGCTACGGTGTAATAACCGGCTTAGGGCATGAGATAAAAGCAAAATCGGTGGTACTTACCAACGGGACATTCCTGAATGGTGTAATGCATATCGGAGATAAACAGTTCGGCGGAGGTCGCGTAGCAGAAAAAGCAGCGACCGGGATCACCGAACAATTAGTATCCCTCGGCTTCGAAAGCGATAGATTGAAGACAGGTACTCCACCAAGAATTGATGCAAGAAGTCTGGATTATTCCAAGATGGAAGAACAACCAGGTGATGATGTGATCACCGGGTTCTCTTATCTGGATGTTGAAAAGATAAAACCTGAACAACAGAGAAGTTGCCATATCACCTATACAAGTGATAAGGTACATGAAATGCTGAAGACAGGTTTCGACAGATCGCCAATGTTCCAGGGTAGAATCCAGGGCGTCGGACCAAGATACTGTCCAAGTATTGAAGATAAAATCAACCGTTTTGCAGAAAGAGACAGACATCAACTGTTCGTAGAACCCGAAGGTTGGAACACCGTGGAAATCTATGTGAATGGATTTTCAACCTCCCTGCCGGAAGATGTACAGTATAAAGCACTGCAATTAGTACCTGGATTTGAGAACGTGAAAATGTTCCGTCCGGGTTATGCGATCGAGTATGATTACTTCCCACCAACACAGTTGCAGTTCTCCCTGGAGACAAAACATATTCAGAATTTGTTCTTCGCAGGACAGATCAACGGTACTACCGGATATGAAGAAGCTGCATGTCAGGGTCTGATGGCAGGTATCAATGCTCATCTGAAAGCGAGCGGTCAGGCGCCATTTGTATTGAAAAGAAGTGAAGCATATATCGGTGTATTGATCGATGACCTGATCAATAAAGGCACCGACGAACCGTATAGAATGTTCACCTCAAGAGCCGAATTCAGAACGCTGCTGAGACAGGATAATGCCGATCTGCGTCTGACAGAACAGAGTTTTGAAATGGGACTCGCCAGACAAAACAGACTGGATAAAGTAATCGTGAAGAAAGAAGGAGTGGAGAAGATCAAAGCAATTCTGAAAGAACTGCCTGTCGATCCGGAAGAGATCAATCATCTGCTGGCTGAGAAAAATACTTCACCATTACCTCAGCGTATGCGCGCTTATCAGATCCTCTTAAGACCTACTATGGATATCTTTTCCATGAAGAACCATGTAGCGAAGATCGGAAAAGCCCTGGCGGAATTTGGAGATGAAACATTGGAACAGGCAGAAATCCAGATCAAATATGAAGTATATATCGAGAAGGAAAATGACCTGGTGAAAAGAATGAGCCAGATGGAAGACCTGCTCATTCCTGACGGATTCGATTATACAAAACTGGTATCACTGAGCGCAGAAGCCAGACAGAAATTTAATAAAATCCGTCCGCGTACCCTCGGACAAGCCAGCAGGATCAGCGGCGTAAATCCAAGTGATGTACAGATCCTGATGGTGTACATGGGACGTTAATAGCAATCATACTAAAGCCAAAAATAAAAATACATGCTTGTTATGGGCATGTATTTTTTTTGTCTATATTCGTCAAAGACCAGAATCCTGTGGACCCAGACAGAAGATGCAAGAGATTGAACCTATGACTCGACCGGACCTATTTTCATCCACACCAAATTTCTAACGAAGCAGGCAGAAATTTATTTATAGTTCATTTCACTGATTTACCTGATTAGTGTATCTATGAATTTATTCACCACCCGATTTCCTGGAAAATTTACCTGAACATTTTTTCAAGCGGAACATTGTGCTTTTTGTTACACGTGTAACAAGACACATATGCCGTTATCATATTTCGTATTTGAAAATAATTTATTCAAAATAAAAGTTAAGGTTAAATTAGAAGTATATACACCCGGACCTTGTCTATGGACTGGGCTTTTTCCTTAATTTTAATAAAAAATTGATTTTCAATCATTTGGTAGATTATTTGCCCTAAAAACTTGATTTTATAAGCCCCTTAAATTTGGACGATCGGGATGTGTGTAATGATAATGTCCCAGAAGGGGTGTGGTTGGCTAAAATAGGCCTTAAAATGCGTTTTATACTTTATTGCATATTTAGTAATTTGTTTTTACATAAAAAGGCACAGTATATGCTCAATACCTTACTCACCTGCACAGCTTTACTAACTACTACCATGTTGTCAGCACAAACAGATACGACGAAAGAAAAATATCTACTGATCGGCACTTATACAAAGAGTGCAGATGAGGGGATCAATGTATATGCGTTCAATACAACGACCGGAACGCTCCGTTATGTGAGTACGGCAAAAGGTGTGGATAATCCTTCCTATCTCGTGATCGCTCCCGATCAGCAACATGTATACTCCGTAAATGAAAATAATGAAGGAGGCGTAAGCGCTTTTGAATGGGATACCGTTAGCGGTAATCTTACCTTCCTCAATAAACAGGTTTCCGGTGGCGCCTCACCTTGTTATATTACAACAGACGCAGATGGTAAATATGTGATCGTAGGGAATTACAGTGGTGGTAGCCTATCTGTATTGCCTGTACGTAACGATGGAAGAATAGATGCGCCTGTACAAACAATTGAGCATACCGGCACTGGGCCTAACAAAGAAAGACAGGAGAAACCACACGTACATTGTACCGTATTCGGTCCTGATAAAAAGACACTATACGTCTCCGATCTGGGTATTGATCAGATAGTCATCTATAATTATAAACAAGGAGATGTATTACCACTAGTACCTGCTGATACAGGTTATGCAGCATTGAACCCAGGTGCAGGTCCGCGGCACATTACTTTTCATCCGAATGGCAAGTGGGCATACGTGATACATGAACTGGACGGAAAAGTAACCGCCTTTAATTATGTAAGAGGAAGGCTCATTCCTTTTCAAACCGTGTCAACACTGCCTGTAGCCTATAAAGGACCTATCTCTGGCGCTGATATTCACATCTCTCCGGATGGTAAATTTTTATATGCTTCCAACAGGGATAAATTGAATAATATTGTCATCTACAGCATAGATCGCAAGAACGGTCAGCTGGCGAAAAAAGGTGAACAACCTTCCGGTGGAAAAGCACCGCGCAATTTCATGATAGACCCTGATGGGAACTATTTACTGGTCGCTAATCAGAACACTGACAACGTAGTTGTATTTAAAAGGAACAAGCTGACAGGATTACTCAAACCAACCGGTCAGGAGATAAAAGTGCCTAAACCGGTTTGCTTAAAAATGATCGGAACGAATTAAACATTTGCTGCTGAATACCGATATCTGATTGGCATAACTTTTTCATAAAAAACAAAAACGATAAGATCATGAAAAAGAAAGTCACTAAACCAACAGATAAGAAATCCGAACAAACAGAAGACGAAAAATTCCCAGGTTATCCTGCCTATCCTGCAAGTGAAGATATTACCTACAGAGGTGAACAGGAAGACCTCGATGTGGAAAAAGTAACCAGATCTGCACGTATTAATAATGAACTCGCAAGAGAATCTTCTGTTGATCCTGCTGAGATGGACGAAGGCCTGGATGTACCAGGTGCGGACCTCGATGATAGTAATGAAATGATAGGAGAGGAAGACGAAGAAAACAATTACTATAGTCTCGGTGGAGACAGGCACGAAGATCTGGAAGAAGATAATGATAATGCCTGATCGCGAACTATAGTAACGGAGTCAGTAATCTGCATACGCCATCTATAAATTGCTGCCACAAAGAACGATTCCGCCAGTAGCGGCGATCAATGTGTTCAGAGTCCTGAAGGTCCTGTTCAAATGCTGCATTCAGCTTATGCACAAAGGTCTTGTCATAAACGACTACAGCAATTTCACTATTCAGATAAAAACTCCGGTAGTCAAGGTTTACAGAACCAACAATTGCAAGATTATCATCTATTGCAATTGACTTCGCATGTATAAAACCTTTCTGATAAAAATACACTTTCACACCTGCATCAAGCAATGACTTGATGTAGGATTGTGCTGCATGTTGTACAAAAAATGAATCACCGCGGAAAGGTAAAATGAGCTGCACAGTTTTACCTGATAATGCGGCCATTTGTAATGCAGTTAATATCTGTTCGTTGGGAATAAAATAAGGATTACTGATACGGATAGAACGGCGTGCATTGTTGATCGCCATCAGTATCGTTTGCATCGCCATTGGAAACTCAGAATCTGGTCCGCTGGCGACAATATCTGCAAAGCAATTTTCATTCAGATCAGAACGATGAAAATAAGGGGGACTAAACGGGAATGTTTGTTTACTGCAATAACGATAACTCATCATGAATTGCAACTGTAAAAGATTCACCACATCGCCTTCCAGTTTCAGATGTGTATCTCTCCAGAATACCGGATGTTTTGCATTGTTCAGATAACGGTCATCTATATTGATACCTCCGGTAAATCCTATTTCTCCATCGATTATAATGATCTTTCTGTGATTACGATAATTCGCATTCAGATAGAAATTGATTAGTACAGGAGAGAAGGCAAAAACCTCTGCACCATTTTCTTCCAATAAATCTGGTATATCTCCGATCTTATCACTGCCCAAATCATCATAAATAAATCGTACTTCTACACCCGCTCTCAGTTTCTCCAGCAATATCTCTGCTATCTCATTACCCACATCATCTGAAGCAAAGATGTAGTACTCGATATGTATATGATGTTTGGCCGCTCTGAGTGCATCCATTACTGCAGGATACTTCTCTTCACCATTCAATAATAATTGTACACGATTATCACAGGATAATACAGAATGTCTTGTATTGAGCAGCATGGCAGAAATCTCCTGTTTACTTGCTACCTGTTTGCGGAGCTGCAACTGCATCTGGTCAATCTCCTGTCGCTGAGATTCCCAGTATCGTAACATCAATGTTTCATCCTTGCTTCCCTTCAGCGTAAATCGGCGTTTCTTGCGGAGGTCTCTTCCCAGATAATAGTATACTACTAATCCCAGTATGGGGACAAATACCAGCAACATGATATAAGCCATCGCCTTGACCGGATTCCGGTTTTCCAGCAGGATAGTTCCAACCACACCCAAAAAGGAAAGTGAGATCAGCACATACCCTATAATTTTCAATGCGATATGCCAGTTTGTACCCCAGAGAAAGTATAATACCTGATACACGGAAATGATTAATAGTTATGTTAATAAAGGTAATAGTAATATTATTAGAATAAATTATCGTCAATAATCGTTCTTAATATAAATTATCGTTTTTTTTGTTCTTACAACGAACTGTACATGAAGGAATCAATCCTTATTAAGCTGGAGGCTTCCCGCCGGGAATTACTGGATCTGGGACTACGTAACCCCTTACTGAATTACCGTTTACCCGTAAGTCGTGGAGTACATATCGAACAGGAAAGCATCACCAATATATACGAAGTACTGGTGAAGCAGAGCAAGGCAATGACCTTCCTCCCCAAAGCTGATGTAAAAGAAAAAAAAGAGGCAGCAGCAGCAATCACAGAACCGGCAATATTACCGGAACCTGTCACTTTACCTGAACCGGAAGAAGTCGTACACGATACGCGTTTACAGACGACGGAAACGGCAGCCGCTTTACAAAACAGATTACTGAATACCTATTATGCTGCACGTACCAGTCTCGAAGAACAGGGTGTCAATATCCTGTTCCTGACATTGGGCATGTTAAAGTGGTATGAAAAGGATAATGGAAAAGAAGCGCGATATGCACCGCTGATATTAATACCTGTTTCGCTGGAACGTTCCAGTGCAAGAGAACGTTTTCGTTTGCGCTATACCGGTAGCGATGTGGAAATGAATCTTAGTCTGCAAACAAAGATCAAAGCCGAATACGGTATCGTATTGCCAGACATGCCAGAATCAGAAGAAATAGCGGTCACAGAATATATACAACAGATCGATGCTGCTATCAACGGAATGGATGGATGGGAAGTGATCACAGATGCGGTTGAATTAGGGTTCTTCTCCTTCGGCAAACTGATGTTGTATCATGACCTGGATAGTGATGGATGGCCTGCTGATGAACAACCTGCAAATCATCCCATCTTACAGAGTTTGTTTGGTGATGGTTTTTCTGAAGGCGCACCTGAAGTACCTGAAGATGCATTCATCGACACAGAAACAGCTGCGCACGAATTACACCAGGTAGTAGATGCAGATGGTTCGCAATTACTCGCCATGTTAGCGGTACAGGAAGGACGTAATCTCGTGATACAGGGCCCTCCGGGTACAGGTAAATCACAGACCATCACCAACCTGATTGCGAATGCGATCGGTGAGGGAAAGAAAGTGTTGTTTGTCGCTGAGAAGATGGCCGCGCTCGAAGTCGTAAAACGCAGATTGGATAGCATACAATTAGGAGATGCCTGTCTTGAACTACATAGCCATAAGGCAAACAAAAAAGAATTACATCAGGAGTTAAGAAAGACACTGGAGTTACGTAAGCCTGCTATTCTGCAACTACAACAGGAAGTCACATTACTGAATGATTACCGGAAAGAACTGAACGATTACAGTATTGCGGTGAATACGCCGGTTGGGGAAAGTGGAATCACACCACAACAACTGATGGGCTATCTGTTACAACTGAAAGAGCAATTTGTAGATATTACTTTACCACGGATCGCAATACCTGATATAGATAGCTGGAATGCTTTGAGCATGCAACGTGCAGAAGCAATGGCGACAAGAATTGAACATCGTTTGAAGGAGACAGGTATGCCCTCTTCCTTATTGTTCTGGGGTATCGGATTGACGGTACTCGTTCCTGCTGAACAGGACAGATTGATTCCTGTTTTACAGAAAGCACTTGACACAACTACAACGTTGCAACATGAAAGTGCGATCATTGCTGGTCAGGTAGGTCTGCCTATGCCACTGAACAGAAAGAATAGTATGGACCTTTCGTTCTTTGTACAACTGGCATCTGTACGCCCTGATATAACAGGAGTACAGTTAAGACATCCTGCCTGGTTACAACAGAAAGAAGATATCAAAGAGTTGCTGCAGATAGGAAAACGGTTACGTCAGATACACCAGGCATATGATGCGATACTGATTCCGGAAGCATGGGAACAACAGGTATTGGAAATAAGACAGAACCTGCTGGCCTATGGAGATAAGTGGTATAAATTCCTGAAAGGAGATTATAATAAAACAAATCGTCAGCTGGCTGCTTTATGTAAGACGGGAGCTCCTGATGATCTGCCTGGAAAATTGGCGTGTATAGATGCCATACTGGAAGCAAGAAGATTAGAGAAACAACTCCAGGAACAGGAATCACTCGCAAAAGAATTGTTCCAGCAGCGCTGGCAGAAAGGACAAACCAATTGGGAAGTACTGGAGACCATTACTAACTACGTAACGGAAGTACATAAGCAGATCAGCTATGGTACATGTACTGCTGTCATCCTGGATTATCTCGAAAAGAATGAGCCGGTTGAAGTAGCCAAACGTTATTATGATACGCTGTTGAGAACATTGCAACAACAAGGCGCTGCTATTGATGCAGTGATCGCTGCTTTTGCATTGAATGAACAGCGTCGCTTCAGGGATGTAACACCACTGCTGCAACGCCCTTATGAAGAGCAGATCGTATTGATGCAATCATGGATAGATGGATTGCCGGACATACATCATGCGATCTCCTGGAATAATCTGGCAGATACTGCTAAGACAGAAGGTTTACAGGTCTTGACAGAAGCAGTCGCTTACTGGCCGGAAGCAACAACGGCATTAAAAGGTGCATTGCAGAAAACATGGTATGAATACCTGTGGGAAAAAGCACTGATGACACATGCTGCCATCAGGAAATTTGAAAGATCAAGTCATGAAGCAGCTGTCAAACAATTCGTAAAACTGGATACACTTAACCTTCAGTATAACAGGGCACGTGCAGCGCTAAAACATTATGAAGGTATTCCTCCTTTGGAAGCTGGTGGGCAGGTAAACGTACTACGCACAGAGTTCAATAAAAAGGCAAGGCACATGCCTATCCGTAAACTGGTACAGGCAGCGGGACTCGCGATACAGGCAATCAAACCAGTGTTCATGATGAGTCCTCTGTCTATTGCTAATTTCCTTCCTCCTGGTTCATTACAATTTGATCTTGTCATCTTTGACGAAGCGAGTCAGGTAAGACCGGTGGATGCGTTAGGTGCATTGCTGAGAGGAAAGCAGTTAGTAGTTGTAGGTGATAGTAAACAGTTGCCGCCAAGTAGTTTTTTTGATTCACTGATGAAGGAAGTAGATGATGAAGAAAACGTGACAGCGGATATGCCGAGTATATTGGGAATGTGTGATGCACAGGGTGCTCCGCAACGCATGTTACGCTGGCATTATCGTAGCCGGCATGAATCACTGATCACTATGTCTAATCATGAGTTCTATGAAAATAAACTGGTGATCTTCCCGAGTCCCGGCGCTGCACATCAGATGGGATTAGTGTATCATCATCTGAAAGAAGCAACATATGATCGTGGTAAAACAAGAACGAATCAGCAGGAAGCAGATGCGATCGCCACAGCCGTGATCGAACATGCAAAGCAACACCCGGAAATGAGTTTAGGTGTAGTTGCTTTTAGTACTGCACAAATGCAGGCGATACAACAAACACTTGAAACAGCCAGAAAGAAAATGCCTGAGCTGGAATCATTCTTCAAAGCACATCCGCATGAACCATTCTTTGTAAAGAACCTGGAGAACGTACAAGGGGATGAACGCGATGTAATATTTATCAGTATAGGATATGGCCGTACACCGGAAGGGACAGTGAGCCTTGCATTCGGGCCATTGAATAACGAAGGAGGAGAGAAGCGGCTGAACGTATTGATCACGCGTGCAAAACAACGGTGTGAAGTATTTACCAACCTGACCTCAGATGATATAGACCTGAATAAAACAGAAAGCGAAGGTGTACGTGCGCTGAAGAACTTCCTGTATTTCGCGCAACATGGTTCTATGCATCGTTCTTATGCAGATGGATTACCTGCAAATATTCCTTTTGAAACACTTATTGCCGAACAACTGACAGCCGCTGGTTATAATGTGAAGAAACAGATCGGTAGTAAAGGATTTTATATTGATTTGGCGATCGCTGATCCTGAACATCCGGGTAAATATATCATGGGTATTATGTGTGACGGCGCTGCTTATCATTCTGCCCGTTCTGCAAAAGACAGAGACAGATTGCGCCAGCAGGTACTGGAAAATATGGGATGGAATATCTATACCGTATGGAGTACCGATTGGTTCCGTCATCCTGTACGTGAATTGAAAAGATTGCTCGCAGCTATTGAAGCCGTGCGTGCAAATGAAGGAGAGGATCAGGAATCAGTAGTACCTTCAGAAGATTATACTATGGTAAGAGAAGATGAGGAAGAAGGCGCGGATGTACCATTATATGAAATGGCAGTACTGCCGGAAGAAATAGCGTTAAAAGATCTGCATCAGCATCCGGCGGATAAACTGAGGTCCTGGCTGGAAATGATCGTACGTGTGGAGAGTCCGGTGCATGTGGAAGAAGCAACCCGCAGAATACTGGATGCTGCAGATGTATCACGTGTAGGGAACAGAATTCGGGAGGTACTGAAACAGGCGATCGCAGATGCTGTAGGAAATGATACGGTCGTTGTAAAAGATGAGTTCCTCTGGGATGCGGAGATGGAGAAACCATTGGTACGCAGCAGAGCGAACCTACCTACTGCATCGCGAAAGATGACTTATATAGCGCCGGAAGAATTAGGAGCAGTAGTAGAGAAAACTGTGCAGGATGCTGTGGCGATAACCATGACAGCAGCAATACCTGTTATTGCAAAAACATTGGGTTTTGCACGTGTAACAGAAGACCTGCGTACAGATTTACAGGAGGCGGTAGAAAAAGCCCTGGCAGATGGTATCATCTACCAGGACGATGAATGGTTAAAAGTGAAATAGTTATTTCTTTAGTATAAAATCTTCTCTGGCTGCCCAGTTGTTGATATCCTGTTTACTCAGCGCAGCAGCCATCAGATCAGGAAATTTATCGGGCGTACAGGCGAATACCGGAATACCCAGATTGGACAGAAACTGTGCATTACCGTGATCATAAGCCGGAGCACCATCATCGTTCAAAGCAAGTAATACGATGACCTGTACGCCCGCTGCTGTTAATTCAGTTGCACGTTTACGCATCTTATCATCAGCGCCACCTTCAAACAGATCGGTGATCAGTACGAGTACGGTATCTGCCGGACGGGTAATGATCTGTTGACAATAGGAGAGTGCTGCCTGTATATCTGTACCTCCACCAAGTTGTACCCCAAATAAGAGATCAACAGGGTCTTTTAGTTCTTCAGTCAGATCAGCAACAGCAGTATCAAATACTACCATACGTGTTTTTATAGCAGGTATAGATGCCATTACAGACCCGAAGATACCTGAATAGACAACCGAAGAACCCATCGATCCGCTTTGGTCAAGACAAAGCACCACGTCTTTCAGTGAAGTGGTCCTACGACCATATCCGATCCTTGTTTCAGGAATGATCGTTTTATACTCCGGCTGATAATGCTGCAGGTTCTTAAGGATCGTTGCATGCCAGTTGATCTCGTTATGACGGGGCCTTCTGTTACGGATACTCCTGTGCAAACTTCCTGTAATTGCCTGTAAAGTAGGTTGTGTCAGTTTTTTCAGTAGTTCATCTACTACACGTTTTACAACCTGTCTTGCGGTATCACGCGTCTTATCAGGAATAGCGTGTTTCAGTGTAAGTAATGTAGCTACGAGATGTACATCTGGTTCTACATTTTCCAGCATTTCCTTTTCAAACAACATCTGTGTGATATTCAGGCGTTGTAGTGCATCACGTTGCATGATCTGTACAACAGATGCCGGGAAGAAGGTACGGATATCGCCCAGCCAGCGGCTGACATTAGGAGAGGACGCCCCAAGGCCTCCTTTCTTTTCGCTGTCATACAAAGCCTCCAGTGTTTTATCCATCTGTAGTTCTGTGCCGCTGAGTGAATAGCCGGTACCATCTGATTCATTACCACCCAGTACCAGCCGCCATTTATTTAAATCATCCATATCAGTATTATTTAACGCCCAACATTTGCATTACGACAGGAATACCTTTCAGTGCTCTTATTGCATCAATGTTTTCCATCGTCTGCTGAGGCACACTGTTATTGCCACTGACGCCACCTTTTGCTTTTTCTCCCAGCTTTCTTCTTTCTGCTTTGGTAAAACCGGAGAAAGTCCTGCGTAATAATGGAAGCAACTGTTTGAATGCATCTTCTTCCAGTTGATGCATCCAGTTATATACCACTGTCCACAGATCATTGTCTACCAGCAATAATGTACCGCTGCCTTTCAGAAAACCTTCCAGCCAGGCTGCTGCAGTAGCTGGCGGCGTAGCAGCGGACATGGCATAACTGAATACTCTTACCAGGTCATTACCGGAAAGCTGTCTGTGATCTGCCAGCAATCTTGTAGCATAGCCACCAATAACGGGAGCGGAGCTGTCATTGCGTGCGATGTGGGAAATGGTCTGCTGCCATTGCGTTGTCAGTTCGGGTTCCTGCAATATGAGCAGGGCATCATTCATGTTGTAGATCAGCTCCAGTAATTCAGCTGCTGCATCATCAGCAATACCGATACAGGCAGCAGGTAAACTAACGCAGATACGTGTGATCATACCGGCAACAATACCGTCAACCAACGTCGCATCTGTTTTCCGCACGTTACCATAACGGCTGATCTGTACCAGGCCCGGAATAACGGTCATCAGTTGCATCACATCACCGGTAGCTGCGGCCAGGTTATTCACCTGTTGTACGAGCGCTTCTATAGCGTCATGCAGTTCCGCAGGAATAGCTGTTTCCAGCAACGTACAGACATCTTTCAGAGATGTCGCTGTTTTCGCCTGATGCTGTACATATTTTGATGCTGCTTCTTCTACCGTATTACCCCAGCTTCCCTTCTCAATGATATCAATAGAGAATCCAGGGTCCCATTGTAAGCGCCATTGCTCTTTAAAGGTACCTTTACCCGAGGGACCATAACGATGTCCCCAGCGGATGTCCAGCATCTCCATACGATGCAGCAGGATACTACGTTCGAGATCATTGTCCTTACGGAGATCGAGTACATAGTCTTTATAATCAGCTGTTTGCGCCAGCCTTAATTTCTTCTGCAGTTTTTCGATATCCGTCTGTAATGGCGGACGGGGAATGTCTGTAGGCACTTCCCCGATCTTATCGCTGACGATCAGCTCTTCATTGATCAGTTGCAGCAGGATATCCTCACCATTACAGAGTACGCTGAGCGTTGCTTCATTCAGTTCTTCGAGACCAGCTTTAGGTAAGCCTCTTAATGCGGTCAATGCGTTCGCCAGGCGTACCCCTTCCATGACGTGCGCCACGGAAATATCTTTCTGCTGTTCACGGAAAAGACGGGCTACTCTTGACATCCAGCGCGTACCATCATCATCGGGATAGCGCCAGTTATGTTCATACCATCCCGGAGAATTGATACCAGCGCCATAGCCGCTGTTGTAACTGAGACGGTTGTATGTCCAGGGTATCCAGGTAGTAGCGACTTTAACTTTCGGAAGTCCCTTAAGGAGTTCATTATCGTCTTTTGCCTTACCCATATTCAGCAGGGCAGGAGTATGCCAGGCGCCGCATACAACAGCGATCTCTGTGTACATTTCTCTTTCTGCCTGACGGATGGTTTTACGCATATGCGCTTCACGCAGTTGCTCTTCACGATCATAAGGGAGATGAAGGTCCTGCCGGAGTGCCTGCATGCCTTCAGCAACAGCCGTAAATACAGCTTCCGGGTCCTGTCTGTATTCAAACATATGTTCCCACCATTTCTCCTCATCTGCAAAACCAGCTGCACCAGCGAGATAAGCGACAGGGTTTCTTCTCACAATATGCGCATCAGGAATGTATGGCGCCAGACTATTGTTAAGCGAAGGGGCTTCTGCTGCATCTGCTGTCGGTTCTTTGGCCGCCTTCAGTTCAAACTGATGCGCCATAGGAAGGTCCATGAACCTTATGGGAATATTGTTCCTGCGGGCGTAGAGAATAGCCTGCCACTCAGGAGAGAACTCTGCAAACGGATAGAATACTGCTTTCTGCGGTGCATCTGGCTGATAAGCCAGAATAGCCACAGGTGGTTTCAGCAGATCATTGTTAACCCATTCCAGGATGCTGTCAGCTTCCGGTGGCCCTTCTACTAGTACGATATCCGGTTTAACTTTTTCAAGATATTCCTTCACATGTCTGGCAGAGCCGGGCCCGTGATGTCGAATGCCCAGTATGTGTATTGACATATGAATTGTTTATAGATCGCGGCAGGCGCGGTAAATATCTTTCCAGTCCTCTCTGGTTTTTACGACGGTCTCCAGGTATTCCTGCCATACCAGTTTATCCTGTACCGGGTCTTTCAGTACGGCGCCGATAATACCAGCCGCCAGATCAGCAGCTTTCAGCTGACCGTCACCAAAGTAAGCAGCCATGGCCAGACCGTTATTCACCACAGAGATGGCTTCTGCTGTGCTCAGTGTACCGGAAGGTGCTTTGATCTTTGTTTTACCGTCCACAGTTACACCATTTCTCAGTTCACGGAAGATGGTCACGATACGACGGATTTCTTCAAGTGCAGGTTTTTCTGCCGGCAAGTCCATCACTTTCTCATAGCTTTCCACACGACGGCGTACGATATCGATCTCTTCTTCCATAGAGTCAGGCACAGGCAGAATAACCGTATTAAAACGGCGTTTCAGGGCGCTGGAAAGATCGTTTACACCCTTGTCCCTGTTATTAGCTGTCGCGATGATATTGAACCCTTTCTGTGCCATTACAGCGGTGTTCAGTTCTGGTACCGGCAATGTTTTTTCAGATAAGATAGTGATCAGTGTATCCTGTACATCCGCACTGATACGGGTCAGTTCTTCAATTCTGACGATCTTGCCTGTCTGCATACCACGCATAACAGGTGTTTCTACCAATGCTTTCTCAGAAGGTCCTTCTGCCAGTAAGCGGGCATAGTTCCATCCATAACGGATAGCTTCTTCCCCGGTACCTGCAGTACCCTGTACGATCATGGTAGAGTCTCCGCTGATAGCAGCAGCCAGATGTTCGCTCACCCAGCTTTTAGCGGTACCTGGAAGACCATATAATAACAGTGCTCTGTCTGTGGTTAATGTAGCCACCGCGATCTCTATCAGTCTGCGGTTACCGATATATTTTGGCTGTACTTCAAATCCGTTTTTCAGGGTACCGCCCATCAGGTAAGTCACGACAGACTGTGGTGACAATACCCAATTATAAGGACGTTTTTCATTATCCTGTTTTTTCAGCTCTTCCAGTTCTTCAAGGAACAATTGTTCTGCATGTTGACGTAATACGTTGGACATCTTTATATGCTTGAAAAGGTGATTGTTTTGTGTTGAATGTTTTATTTGAATGCGTTCGTTATCTGCACTTTGCAGGAGATCAGCTTGCGTATATGATCGCTGGTATTCCGCCAGGTACCCTGATAGGCGGGTTCCTCCGGCATGAGTTTGTCCAGTTCATCTATGATCGCGGGGGGAAGTTGTAACACGTGTTTATCAAAGAAATTGCGGGTGTACTGATAAGGGTTACGCGCCATCCATTTCAGTACTTCACCGGTAAGGGTAAGTCCCCATTCTTCCGTACGGTTACTGAGATAATTGATCACATCCTGCGGGTAGGCAGGGAACAGGCGCAATGCATATTCCTCCTGTTCAGCAGCAGGTAATAACGGAATGACGTCAGGATAAAAAGTAGTACTGTTGGCCAATAATAAACGAAGCCAGGCAGCATCTTTAAAACGACCTGCAGCAAGTATCAGTGCCGGAATAAACCGTTTACCCAGATCATCGTTCTGAAAGAGGTCAATGATCTCTTCCTTGTCCATCCGGAAGTGTGATTCCCACCAGGAAGGAGGTACGCTTCCTAAGAGCTGAAAAAGGATATAAGCCTCTTCACTGAGATGTTTTTCATTGCTCAGTGTTGCGATACCAGAATCAAGGATGATCTTATCCAGGGGTAATTGCAACGAGATTTGCAAGGATTGTTTAGCGCCACGTGAAACGGCCTGTTGCAGTATCTGCCAGTAAGCCTGCACGATAAATGAAGCGGGGATTTGTTTCAGCAAAGCCCATATTTCATCTTTTACTTTCTGGTTTTTCTCCTGCAAAGATTCCAGCCAGCGAAGGTCATCCTCGCCGATATTGGTACGCATGATCTTCAGGAATTCTGTTCTGGCAGAAGTATTTTCCTGTGTCCAGGTCTGCATGAGCCATTCGCGTCCTGTACCCGGATAGGATTGGCGCATTTCCTGCAGCACCTGTCTGCGGTCTTCAGCACTTCCGGTTTGCCAGCGATCTTCATTGCTGAGCGCAAAAGGGAATTGCCAGTCCGCGTTCATATTGCTCAACCACTGACCACGTTTCCCACACACGGCCATTGTCAGATGGCGGATACGTTTCTGAGAAACAGCTGTTTCCAGCAATACCGGGATATATTCCGGTACTACGATCTGGCCTTTATCATAACATGCTTCCAGCCAATAATTGACCAGTGGCAGGAGGTCCATATCAAGTGCATCCTGTAATGCGTATATAGCCGCTTTGTTGCAGTAGGGTTTCTCTTCAGGCGGTGCTGCCTGCAAAGGAACGCCGCTGTTATGTTCAGCACTGACGCCACTCTGACGATAATTCAGTACGACCGCTGCGATGTGCAGAAACTGTGTTTCCGCATCGAGTGACCTGTCCTCCATGATAGTAGCGGCAACAGTGGCCAGGTCTGTCGGAAGTTCCGCAGTAGACAACTGTTTTTTGCCGGTACCCAGGAGGGCGGTGTTAATGATATTATTCCACATGTCCCTTATAACAATTTATAGACGCCGTTATGCCAGACGCCCAGGGGTTCGTATTCCTGTTCCTTTCCCAACAGTGCCATGTCCAGTGGTTGACCACCACTGAGGGAGAGCAGTTTCCAGATATTACGGAAGCCGTCTTTTACGGGCATGATCCGGTCATTGCTGTCCTTGAGCCACCATTTCATATTATGCTGAACAGGGGTTAGCTGTTGTACAATATAAGGGCGTTCGCTGCGGACAGGCATCTTCTCTGCCAGTGAAGTTTCAGCTGCTGTCAGTTCCTCCCAGCCGGGAAGGCCGTAGGTATCCTGGAGATTGTTGTTGGTAACAGGTTCTTTGATCAGCGCCCTTAACGGTATCTCTGAAGGAAAGAACACCAGTTCTGCTTCGATGGACATACCGGCCGTTAACAGAAGTTGTGGTCTGGACATACCTCTTGCGAAGAACTGGAGCACCAGTGCCGGTTGATAGGAATGCAGGCCATAAAGCCAGTACTTTTCGGTGGTAAGATTATCTTCTTCGGTGACTTGTTTGTTGAGGATCAGCCAGGTATCTTTTGTGCCTTTCTCCTGCCGGAGGGCTTCCTGACTTTGGGTGAATCCAACAAGCGTGCGAAGTTCCTGTTGTAACAGGGGAGGAAGTGTTTCTCCTTGTCTGAAACCCTGAATAACGAGGTAGATACGGAGCAATTGTTCCATGAAGGTATGTTGCCAGCCTTCACTATAGAAGTTGATCTCCGAAAGGCCACGTACCATTGCTGCCAGTCCGGATGCCTGCGCATCCACCATACGGCGGGCCATCGTTTCCCAGTAGGAGGCGCCTTTTTCAGGTAATTGCAGCAGGCCGTTGCGGATAATATCTTTCATCCAGAGCAGGAGCTCGTTGATACCATCTTCTACTTTCTGCTGACGGGCCAGTTGCCGCTTATCGCGGGCGGCTTCATCTACCGGTTTGTCTTCTTTTTCCTGTTTCTTGACTTCTTTGCCGGCTCTTTTTTCCAGCCATTCACTGACCCAGGAGGGAGGGGTATTGTCAGTGAAGGTAGCGGACTCACGGGCATATAGCAACATGAGGCCAATACCATGTTTGCACGGAAATTTGCGGCTCGGACAACTACATTTGAAAGCGGTTCCGGCGAGGTCTATCTGGGTTTGATACGGTTTGCTGCCACTCCCCTGGCATTCGCCCCACAAGGCTTGTTCATTCGCCCCTTTACTCACCCATTTTGCTGCGCCAGCCAGGGCCTTTCCGGCTTTCCTGGAAGCTTCATCCGGTGCTAAGGATAGCACCTGTTCTTCTGTTAGGAGCAATGGATATAAGATTTAAAAAGTATTGTATTACAAACAATGTTACGCCAGCAATACCTTGTATATTCTGGAATATAACATCACGAGATAAGTGATCAGGATAACTGAATTTAATACGAGTAACCAGTTGACGTCAACCTGCTGGTATTTGTTCTTTTTACAGAGGATCGCCAGCCAGAGAAAACCGATCAAAAGAACTACCGGGAACACCAGTGTCCATTTATTCGTGATGATCAGGTGTGCATTGGCGATACGGTCATTCCATCCCTGGTCATTGCCTGCTACCAGCGGAAGGATGCCCATGAACAGCACGATAACAAATATTCTGACAGCTGTTTTTGCGGCCGTTTTACTGATTTTCTGACTCTTACTTTCCTGTTGCATTGTTTCTTTAAATTTTAAGTAGCGACTGGATCGCTAAGTTCGGGATTAAACTATTATGATCCTATTGCTGCTTGACGAACGGGACGTAAATGTATCCACCAGTGTATGGCGATGCCAATCAACAGGTTGATGACACAAAAAAAGGTCATCCAGGCATTCTCTACCGCAAACCCGCCAATAAATAACCAGGCAAAAAAGTAAAGATGGAACCAGGCGGGTACCAGCCAGGTCACATAGGGTAATGCCGGAGGGTGTAATATGCCGTGTTTCCTGAATCCCCATATGGTCAGTATAGGGAGTAAGACCAGGAGGAAAATCAGTTTTTCCTTGCTTCTGATATGAAATTGTTCATTCAGCCAGGTGGCCATCGGAAATAATGTGACCCAAAGCGCCACCTGTGATATGAGAATGGACAATAGCGGGGTAAGCGCCTGCCAGCCCTTCAATACTATATTATTGCGGAAACGGACCTTTTCTAATGTACGCGCAAAAGTGGAGTAGAAAAACACCACACACAGCCATCCAAAGAAATTGCCGTAAGGCACACCAAACCATTGAGCAGTCAGCGGATCAGGGAATTCCGGTCTGTTGGCCCAATCCCAGTGCCACATGTGCAGCCGGTAAGCAATAACATCCATACTGAGATCTATGCTGAGTGCCAGCAAAGCATCAAATGCGGCGGCTGCTATTAAGGGAAGGCCCCGGCTGTCGGAAATAAGCCGGGAGGTATAGATGATAATACCCCATCCCATACCGATACAAACAGGGATATTATCAGGTGCATGTCCCAACATCAACCAGAACTGCCCATATTTATAACCGGCATTGGATACGACGTTCACATATTCCAGTAACAAACCGAAACCCAAACCGCCCAGCATGTAGGCGACATGTCCTGTTCCTTTTTTCCAGGCATATGACAGGGTCAGAAAGAACAGTATGATCATACAGGATTCTGACAGGGGATAACAAATTGCAGGAGGAATGCCATAAGGCATATTGGCGTAAGGGAACATAACAATTGTTTTATCGTTGTTCTTTATCCATGAAAGAGGTGTGTTTCGTGTCTCTCACAACAGCATAAACGATCAGCGAAACAAAGATACAACCGGTAATATACCAGTAGTACAGGGATTCATGTCCGGCATTCTTGAAATATAAGGCAATGTACTCAGCCGTGCCACCAAATAAGGCCACTGTCAGCGCATAAGGAAGACCTACGCCCAAAGCCCTGATCTCAGCAGGGAACATCTCAGCTTTTACCACCGCATTGATGGAGGTATAACCGCTGACAATGATCAGTGCGGAAAGGATCAGGAAGAAGGCTGCCCATTCTGATGCCGCATGACTGATAGCGGTCAGGATAGGCACAGTTAATAGTGTGCCCAGGATACCAAATCCAAGTAATAAAGGTTTACGCCCGATTTTGTCACTCAGCATACCAAAGAGCGGTTGCAGACAGGCGTATATCAGCATGAGGAAGAAGGTAAGCAGGGTAGACCTTTCCTTGGTAAGATGTACCGTATTCACCAGGAATTTCTGCATGTAGGTGGTATAGGTGTAAAAGGCCAGTGTACCACCCATGGTGAGTCCGACAACCGTCAGTACTGCTCTGGGATGTTCTTTCAGAAGGATCATCACAGAGCCCCGTTTTTTATTTTCCTTTTCGGCACTGACAGTCTCCTGCATATGCTGACGGATGACGAGGGCAAAGAGGGAGAGAACGGCGCCGATTACAAAAGGGATGCGCCAGCCCCATGCATGCAGTTGTTCCGGACTCAGAAACACTTTCTGCAGCAGTAGCTGAATGCCGAGGGCAATGAGTTGTCCGCCGATGAGTGTTACATATTGAAAGCTGGAATAAAAGCCTCTTTTATCTGATGTGGATATTTCGCTTAGATAGGTAGCGGAGGTGCCGTATTCTCCGCCTACACTGAGGCCCTGTAATAGCCTTGCGGTCAGCAGGATCACCGGAGCGAATATGCCGGCAGTGGCGTACGTTGGCGCCAGGGCGATCATCATACTACCGAGTGACATCAGTAGTACAGATAGCGTCATGGATACTTTCCGGCCTTTCCGGTCGGCAATACTGCCAAAGAGCCATCCACCGATAGGACGCATCAGAAAGCCGACGGCAAAAATAGCGGCGGTATCCAGTAGCTGGGCAGTAGGGTTGCTTTTGGGGAAAAATACAGGCGCAAAGTACAGGGCGAATGCGGCATAGGCATACCAGTCGTACCATTCAACGAGATTACCGATGGAGCCTGTAAAGATCGCTTTAATGCGGTGTGCGGTGTCGCTTTTTTGATATGTATTCATTATTGATAGGAGCGTGGCTTCCAAAAATAATACAATCGGGGCAATAGTCTTATATTGCTAAACAATTAAAGGATAATCATGGACACGATCACAAAAGCAAAGAAAGCAGCCGGAGAGAAGGCTGCATCGTTGGTACAGCCCGGTATGTTAGTTGGATTGGGAACCGGGTCAACTGCTTACTGGGCGATAGAAAAGATTGGTCAGATGGTAAAGGAAGGATTGAATATCCGTGCGGTAGCTACCTCCGTTGCCTCAGAACAACAGGCAATTGCCCTGGGTATACCCATTACTTCTTTCAGCGAGATACAGCAGCTGGACATCGATATTGATGGTGCAGACGAGATCAGTGAAGACTTACAGATCATCAAAGGTGGCGGTGGCGCCCTGCTGCGTGAAAAGATCGTCGCACACGCCAGCAGAAGGAAAGTGATAGTGGCCGATGAAAGAAAATATGTAAAGACGCTGGGTAAATTCCCGCTGCCGGTGGAAATTATTCCATTTGGCTGGGAACTGGTGTTCAAAAGTATACAGTCCCTGAAAGGTGCGCCTACCTTAAGGACCAGAGAAGATAAACCATATATTACAGACAACGGGAACTATATCCTCGACTGTATGTTCGGCGCTATAGAAAACCCGGAACAACTGCATCATCAGCTGAAAGCGATGACAGGGGTTGTGGAAACAGGTTTGTTCATCAACCTGAAACCAACCGTGATCATCGCCTATGAAAACGGAGAAGTAAAGACACTTTAATACCTGATATTCCTTCCTATGTATGAAACCCTCCACCAGATCATCGCTGCTATCTGGATATTGTCAGAAGTGCTGTTGAACAGGCTTGTAAGGTCGTCTCAGTCAGATAAGACACGGGCAGACAAACAATCGCTGCGTTTTATCTGGATCACGATCATGATCGCATTACCACTGGCGCATATCTTGTCGCGGCAGTTTCACGTCCTTCCGATCAGTAGTTCTCCTTTGATCGTACAGGCAGGCCTGGCAATGATCGTGGCAGGAATGATCTACCGTTTTATCGCCATCTATACATTGGGACGGTTCTTTACGGTAGACGTCGCGATCCGTAGTGATCACAGGATCGTGAGAAAGGGCATGTACAGATACATGCGTCATCCTTCTTACCTGGGATCACTGTTGTCCTTCCTGGGGAATGGATTTGCACTGAATAGCTGGGTAGGACTGCTGATAGGTTTTGTGCCGGTACTGCTTACTTTTCTGTACAGGATGAAGGTGGAAGAAGAATTACTGATCAACAATTTCGGACAGGAATATATAGATTATAAAAAGGAAACCTGGAGATTAATACCGTTCGTGTACTGATACCGGTGACACGGACGTATCTGTTAACACATAAAGGGACACAGTATGAGCTATACTAACTTTGTAAAACCAGCAGAGGCGCATGCGCTCCTGAACAAGCCTGATGTTGTTTTCATTGATTGCAGCTTTGCATTGAATGATAAAGAGTGGGGTCGTAAAGAATATGAGAAAGCGCATATACCCGGTGCGCTGTATGTTGATCTGGATAAAGATCTTTCCGGACCGATCATCGCTGGTAAGACCGGCAGACATCCTTTACCGGAAAAGGATGCCTTGGAAGCTACAATCGCATCATGGGGCATTACATCTAATACACAGGTTATTGCATATGACGCAGGCGCCGGTTTTATGGCGGCAGCAAGATTGTGGTGGCTGCTGAAATGGGCTGGTCACGAACAAGCCGCCGTACTGGATGGCGGTAAGAAGGTATGGGCTGAAAAGGAATATCCTTTGGAAGGAGGTGTGGTAACGCCTGTGGCTAAATCATTTACAGCCCGTTATGATGATACCTTACTGGCAGATGCGGCCGCTGTGCTGAAAGCGACAGAAGAACACGGCAGTTGTGTAATTGACTCGAGAACGGCCGACAGATATGCCGGTCAGAATGAGACGATCGACCCGGTAGCAGGACATATCCCTGAAGCGATTTCCAGACCGTTTAACGCTAATATTACCTCGGAAGGAATGGTAGCAGGACAGGATGTGGTAAGAGGCTATTTTGCGGCTGATTTTGCGAAAGACGATGTGATTTTCTACTGTGGATCAGGGGTGACCGCGGCATTCAATGTATTGTTGGCCAATTATGCCGGTTATGCGATGCCAAAGTTATATGCAGGTTCCTGGAGTGAGTGGATCACAGACGAGGGTAGGCCAGTAGCTGTAGGAGCATAATACAGGTATACATGAAATAAAAAGGCGTCAACAGGGATAAGCTGTTGACGCCTTTCGTTTTGATATGAACGACTTATTGTTTGCTCAGATAGATAATGAATATCACAACAGCAATGATCGACATTACCAGCAGCGCGATCTTGGTGCCGCTGTATGGTCTTTCGCCTACCACCTCACCGGTAGAGGCGTTCACTGTAAAATGATAGAGCTTGTTATTGTACTTATAGGCGCTGATCCATACAGGTAGCAGCAGGTACTTTAAAGCGATATTACGATAGGTATCATAATACTCTTCTATGCGCTGTTCATCTCCACCGATATCACGACGGATTGTCTGCTCGATGATACCACGCATGATCAGTTTCGCCTGCTCCAGTCCATCTTCAGGAGATACCTGGTAAAGCTCAGAACGGAAACCGCTGACATACTGTTCATTGTAATGAACGAGTGCCTGCATATGCCAAGGCTCCAAGCGCTTTGCCACTTTATGTGGAAGTGAGGCGCTGGCGATCACAAAAATATCATTGAACTCATTATACACCGTACCGCTGACACTATGCCATCTGGTATGGCGTACCTGTCTGGAACGTCTTTCTTCTCTGCCATTGACGGTCTCTGTGTAGTATTCAGTTTCGTAGTAATAATCACCACGTTGGCCATCATATTCAGTCCTTGCGTCTGCATCATAGGTCCAGTGTGGCAGGTATATACCTCTCAGCTGACTGGCATGTCCTGAGACCAGCTGAGGCAGGTCAGAAGGCGCAAACCAGAGCTTTTTCATCCAGGTCTGGAAGTTGGTAGCGGCCTGTTGCTGTGTGATGGCAAAAGGCAGGATATAATGCGGCCGGACGATCTGTTTGCTTTCCGCATCGCTGATAACCAGCGGACTGGCACAGAAGGTACAGTTCTCCGAGTTTACTTCCGCCAGCAGGGTAGTGGAGGCGCCGCAGTTTTTGCAGGACACCACTTTTGCTGTGCGTTGTGCACTCAGACTGTTTGTACTGTGGATAAATGAATCATAATCTACCGATACGACAGGGCCTGTATTTTCCTGTACGATCTCGTTAGTAGCGCCGCAATACGTACATTTCAGCTGATGGGTGCCAGGTGCGAAATGCAGGGTAGCTCCACAGCTGTTACATTGTAGCGACGAATTAAGAGCGGCGGATTGCTCCGCCTGGGAATATGGGTCCATGAACGATTACGGAATAGGTAAAGGTGGTGGTGTATTGTTAAATAAACCAGCCAGTTCAGGCATGGTGTTAGCCACAGCCCAGTTGGCCATGCCTTTTTTCCACATATGGCTCTGCTGGTTGATGGTGCCGGCAGCTACCAGTTGTGTCAGCTGGTCCATCGTGTACGGGCCTGCCTGCTGACCATTGATCGCGGCATAATATTGCACAGCTGCAGGTAATGGCGGTGGCGCTTCATTGCTACCCTGTACGGTATTCGGCTGGAACACATTGCCCATCTGACTACCCATTGCCATACCTAAACCAGCTCCCATACCAGCGCCGGCCAGACCACCATTAGGGTTCTGTGCGGCCTGTTCCATCGCATTAGCTGCCTGGAACTGTGCATAAGCGCCCAGATTGCCAACGATACCCATGCTGGTACGTTTGTCCATAGCGGCTTCCACTTCCGGAGGAAGGGAGATATTTTCGATCAGGAACTTGGTCAGTTCCAGACCCATTGCATTGAATTCCGGTTGTATTTTATTGGTAATCAGTGCAGATACCTCATCGTAATTGGCTGCCAGGTCCAGTACAGGAATTTTTGCCTGTGCAATGGCATCCATACCACGGGTAATGGCAAGATTACGCAGCTGTTCATTTACCCCCTCTACTGTGAATTCAGGATTGGTAGCGGCGATCTCTTTTATAAACAGTCCTGCATCCTGTACACGGAATGCGAAGCTGCCGAACGCACGAAGACGTACCGGGCCAAATTCTGCATCACGCAGCATAACAGGATTACGGGTCCCCCATTTCTGATTGATGAACTGACGGGTGCTTACGAAGTAGACATCTGCCTTGAATGGACTGTTAAATCCATATACCCAGCCTTTCAGCGTGGTCATGATCGGCATGTTTTGCGTAGTCAGCGTGTACATGCCCGGTTTGAAAATGTCGGCAACAACACCTTCGTTCAGAAATACGGCCAGCTGTGATTCACGCACAGTCAGCTTTGCATTCATCTTTATTTCATTCTGATAGCGGGGAAACTTCCATACTATGATTTCATTAGAGGTATCGACCCAATCGATGATGTCGATAAATTCGTTGCGGAGTTTGTCAAATAGTCCCATATAAGACGGATTTACGGTAGTATGAAAATAGAATAAAGGTGTAATATATTGTATAGGAAGGCGGTAAAAAATATCACAGTACTATAATTTTTTCATGGACCAGGTGCCATGATATAAAGATTGCCTGATACTTCCGTCAGGAAATACCTCCGTCTGCGACACAAATTCCCATTCGCCTTCAAAAATTTCATCTTTGTAGTAACCCGTGTAGATCACTTCATGTGAAGGGAGCTCCGGCATTTCAAAAAAGTTATTGTATTTATCCTGTGCAGAGGCATGAGCATACGTTTTTACAAAGTTAATAAAGCCACCTCTCACGAAACCTTCAATAACGGCAGGATCTCTCATGGGCACTTTACTTTTATCATCCCGGCAGGTGCCTTTCAGTGCGCCGTCAGTCACGTCCATGATAATGTCAAAGCTGGTAGTGTTTCCTATCATTTCCTGGGGGTACCCGTCTCCAAGGGTATATTGTCCCGCCCATTTTCCGGAATAAAGATCGCTCATAGGCTAAAAGGGGTTTAATACAATAAAAAAGCAGTCACTAATGTAACTGCTTTTTCTATAAATCAGACAAAAATGATCATTGTTTTGCGGTCCATTCCTGCAGGTAGTGCTCGAGTACATGAAGTGGCATATCTCCCTGTTGAAGCAGTGCATCATTGAACCTGACCAGGTTAAAGCTGCTACCCAGCTTTTTCCTGCATTCTTCGCGTAATCGTATGATTTCCAGTTCTCCCGTTTTATAGGTAAGCGCCTGTCCCGGCCATGCCATATAGCGCTCTACAGAAGTGACAGCATCTTCTTCGCTGATGGATTCATGTGTTAACATATAATTGATCGCTTCTTCTCTTGTCATTTTGCCGGTATGGATACCGACATCGGTTACCAGTCTTATAGCACGGTGAATTTCATTGTTCAATGCACCGATCTGCTGGTCAATCGTTGTATAACATCCCAGTTGCTTACCAAATGATTCACAGTATAATGCCCAGCCTTCGGTAAACGCACTGAAACTGATGGACCTTCTGAATGTAGGCAGTGTTTTGTTTTCCTGCTGTAAGGATATCTGGTAATGATGACCGGGGATTGCCTCATGCAGGAAAGTTGCCTCCATACCTAAGAATGTTACATTGATTTTCTTCGGATCGGGAACCGGTACGTAGAATATACCCGGACGACTACCATCCATTGCGCCGATCGAATATGAAGGGCCGTTCTGTGATGCTTCCCGGAAAGCTTCCACACGTCTGATCTCAAACGTTGCTTTTGGAACAACGCTTAGCATGGTATGCAGATGTGGTTTTACCTTATCATAGATATCCCGGTAAGCCTGTAAAACTTCGTCTGCTGTTTTAAACGGCATAAACTGAGGCGCTGTTCTGACAAAAACAAAGAACTCCTGCAAGGTGCCTTTAAAACCGAGCTGCTTTTTCAGTTCTTCCATGGCAGCATTGATCCTGGCAACTTCTTTTATGCCCGTTTCATACAGCTGTTCCGGCGTTATTTCCGTTGTTGTGAAATAGCGGACATAATAATCGTACAAGGCCCTTCCTCCGGGAATACCGGACAATCCTGCACTGTCTGTTGCGTATGGAAGATACTCCTGTTGCAGATAGTCTGCAAGGCGTTGATAAGCAGGTAATAATTGTGTGTTTATACTTTGTAAAAAGGATTGTTTTAATCGTGCACGATCTGCGCCGGTAATGCTGGCCGGCATTTTATTTAGCGGTTGGAAAAAGACGCTTTTTGAGGGGTCTCTTTCAGCCAGTGAGATCATCTGCGGGATCATCTTTATAACCAACGCCTTGGGTAATAACATGCCGATAGCTACACCTTTTCTCATGTTACTGATAGCGGTATCTGTCCAGTTTGAAAAAGCGGTGATACGTTGTTGCCAGTTCTCATAATCTTTTACTGTTGCAAATGGTTGTGCGGATTCCCCTGAACCTAGTTGGCCGATTAACAGTGGGATAGAAGAGAACTGATTCATCGGAAGATATTCGGTGTGATGCTTCAATCGCTCCAGGTCCATATTCAGTATCTCTTTCAGTACGTCGAAAGAAATGCGGTCGGCAGTATTCAACGATTGTCTGGAGAAGGCGGTTAATAATTGCAGATACTTTTTATCAAACTGTTCTTTCGCTTTTAAATAGGTTACAGCGCCATCGTTCGCCAGTTGATTGTCATACTGATGAGCACCGGTGAATGTTGCACTGATCGGATCGAGTTGCAATGACTCCTGGTAATAGTTTTCGAATAAGCGGTGTAATGATGTATTCCGTTGCTGACTATGCGCTTTGGGAATATACAGGCTGCAATATAAAATGAGGAAGCTGGCGGTTTTCTGAAAAAGCTGTTTCATGATGCATACAAAGACAGGTTATGTACACTGTCTGTTAGTTGATGCAAAAGTAGTTGCTTGTCTTCCCGTAAAATTGTATGGTGTTAGCGCAGGAGAGAGGGTCAGATCTTTTTGTACTCTTTAGGCAACATACCTGTTACCTGCCGGAACGTTTTTGTAAAATGTGCCTGGTCTGTGAAGCCGCTCATGTAAGCAATTTCTGTCAGCGAATATTTTTGTGAGCGGACCAACGCCAATGCACGATCTACTTTAATCTTCCTGAAATATTCTCCTAACGTACAGGAAAAGTATTTCGTAAAATATTTGGATAAGGTAACCGGGTGAATACCTACCTGTGCTGCCAGTTCCTTCAATGATAGCGGCTCATTCCAGACATCATTCATGACGTTGAGTATCTGTCTGGTCCATTCAGGGTAATGCTTCTCTAATACCGGATTAGCGTCCATTAAACTGATGCTCAGCTGTTCTATGGAGAGAATACTGCAATCATCATTATAATAATGTTCTTTCAGAATGCGTAGCAGCCCACCGGTGTTGAGTACCATATTGCTGTCATACATCAGAGATTCCGGAGGAATGGTGATGTTGTATGTTGAAAAGAAACTATCTGCGATCTCTACATTGAATATCCGAGTGCCGGGACGGTAATGTACATTCTGATGCACGATACCAGGATAGTAGTATAGACCGGCGCCAGCGATCTGGTGATCAGCTTTTCTTCCTCTTATTTCCTGACTACCACCGGAGAGAATATGTGAGAAGTGAGGATTCATGTGGTAATGCCAGTCGGAGGTAAAGTTTTCAGGAAAAACAGTTTCGCTGGTCGTGATATGACCTATGGTATGTTCCTTCACTTTTGAGCCGACATAGCAGCCTCTGGAAAATGCGACAGGATTGTTCATGGCCATCAGGTTTAGATGGAATAAAGCTAAGGAGAATGATTAAAAAGAAAAAAAGCATATTTACTTTGCCCATCATTAGTGTCTGATACAAGGCGTGTCAGGCCCAAAAGAAGTGCGTATAGTTGCTTTACAATATAGCAATTAATGAACTTCATACATTGTATTGTTGAAAAAATCATATGCTATACAACGCTCTGCACGCCTCTTCATATTGTTGGTATGGAGGTGAATTTTTGATGTGGTGCATTATTTTTTTTCGCCTGCTACTTAAACTACCAGTATTCGGATTTAGTAGATGTTGTAGTACTGATGTACTTTTTAACGCTGTATAGGCTTGAATTAATGCCTTGGTTTTTGATACTACATCCTGATGTGCCGGTTGGTTAGCATCATAAGGTGGCGTAACGCCAAAAGGAAGTTTATGTACATGTCGCTCTCCGAATGCTCCACGAGGTTGGAAGTCTTTGATGATTTCGTTGATCGCATCGCTGTTTAAAAGCCCTGTGAGGTAAATGGCTTCCTCTTCTGTAGCCACCTGAGCCCAGTAGATTGTCTGATCAATAATTAACCGGGAGGGATCGTCCCTGGTTACATCTATATAACCAGCGCATACTATGCCGCCCCCGGCACCAGTCATTATCAGGTAACCATTGGGAGAAATGATTTGTTGTACCAGTTTTCCCCGGGTGTCAATCAGATTGAAAAGAGTTTCTATGGACGGGTGGCTTGGATCAAGCGTACGACAAATATCATCAAGCGTATTTTTCGCAATGGCTCCTTTGGCGACTATTTCCGCTGCAGATAAAGCTTCCCATGTACCAGCAGTATTCTTTTTTATTGGGAGTAATACTTTTTGAACATTAGCGATATCAAAAGGAGTTAATAAATTTGAGGTGATCACATCGAAAAAGAGCTCCTTAGGTAATAGCCTGGGGGGGATCGCAAAATGGAGGTACTTCTTGGCGTCTTTCACCGTATAGGCAATAGGACTGGAAACAGGGTTAATGGATTGTACCTGTAGCAGGCGGGAGTTGGTTGATGGAGATACTTCAAAAAATAAAAGATTACGCGGCATAATATCAGCGCCCTGCCTGAAATTGGCCGGATTATAAAAGCCTGTGCCAGCGGTATTTAAATTCTGCTCGCTCCATGCAGTGCGGTTACCTTGGGTATTTCGGAAAAAAAGCAGTGTTTCATCCGCTTTATTTTCGAATATATACTTACCAGGGAACGGAGTTGTCTCATTCAGATTGGGCGCATTTTTTGTCCCATATAATACGATCGCATTGTTTTTAAAGGTATGTTCTGCAACCCTCCAAATTTCACTGATAGAAAGAGGTAATTGCTTTGCCGAATTGAAAAAATTGAATTTTCTGAACGGATTATGATGGTGTCCGTTTAAGACGGTTTCTGGAACGATACAGCCAATCACAGCACCATTAGTTAAATAATGATGAACTGCATGCAGTAAGAATATGGTCGCTAATTCAATATGTAAATGTGATGATCCCGAGGGCTTGATATTATACGCTTCCGCCATTTCCTTTAAAACGAGCTTATAGGGATTATCCGCTATTTTACTTAAAGCCATCCATGGTGGATTGGACACCAATCCGTTGAATTGGCCTAATACGAGTCCTGGTCGAAAGCTGTTCCGGAGAATAGATGCCCAGATACCATTACGCCCCTCTTTATTTAATAAGTCGATAGCAGTTGTCAACTCCTTGAAAAAGGTACTCAAGTCCTCCATTTCAGTTTCGGGCAGTTCAATTGACAACTCTGTTGATAGCGCCTTAATTTGTGAACGAACCTCATATGTATCCAGCGTTAATATACTTTGAGAAGGAGTCGCTTTGACCAACTGGTAAGAGCGTTCTATTAAATGATCAAAGAATACTTTGAATTTAGGACTGATTAAATAAACTGGCAAATGAATAGTGTACTCCGCAATTTTTAGTATATATGCTTTTTGATCGTCATCAATTATATTGTTAGACAAAGGAGTGATCGCAAAAAGAGAATCAGCATGATAAATAGGAATGGTTAACTGATAAGTTCCATAAGGCAGTATTAAATCCTTGACAACGAGTACCCAGTTGATTTTTGATAACATTACAGCCAATGGGTCGATATCGAAGCCGGTAATAGTTCCAATTAGCATATTTATTTGCTCATCAGGACTAATGTGCTGGCCACTGTTTAGCATACGTTGTTTGGTGATTTTAACCGCTTCCACAATCATAGAACCTGAACCACAGCACATATCTACTAAACGTAAAGGTTCGTCTACGGGAAGCTGGTTGACAACGTAAGTTACCAGTTTTCGTGAAAGCCAGCCAGGAGTCCATTCTTGGCCTAGTAACAGGCGTTGGGAACGATTGGCCAGCTGCGCCATCAGATTTCCAAACAGATCCTCTGCAGGGGCTACGGTGAAGTCATAAGCTAATAAATCCTGTTGAATTTCCCGGACAATAGGTAAAATAGCATCAATGTGGCTACCGGTATTTAACCAACCAAAATAATCGTATTCGACAAAATTAAGGAGGCCCTTGTTTTCAAAAAATTGCCCATTTATGATTTCGACCAATTCCCTGTCATTTGAACTTAATGATCTTTGCTCCAAAAAGTTTGCACAGATTAATTTTCCAAGTATAAGGATATAATATTCATCAACATAGGTTTTTTCATCAAATTGGTCAGACTGACCATCCTCTCTAAGATAACTGACAAAAGCACACCACAATTCAGTGATTAACGCAGAATACGTGGGATTTTGTTGAAATGCCTGGGTTATAGAGTTCGTTAGGGATACTAAGTGTGGTTGACAAAACACGCTTTCAAATCCCAGATCTTTAGCGATAGCGTACGCTGAAAAGGGGCGCGCGCCCAGCCGACCTAAATATCTAATTAAAAAATGAATCAGGTCATTGGCTTCTTTATCGCCAGCAGCAGAACAGTCCAGCTTTTCAACTTCACGAAGCTCCAGATTATCCCGGCTGACAACCCCATCTGGCAGTTGACTGGTATTAATCTCATAAGCATACCATCTGACGGTATCAGATAAAATGCCAATCACTAATTCTGGATCATGGCCATTATTAATCAAGCTGGCGCTGTAATCTTTGACCTGTTCGAATCCCTGGCGAAATTTTACAGGGTTGGTCAGATCTCCTTCATACTCAATTGCCGTCAGATCCACCAGGTTATCGACAAACCCTGTCCGTGCTCCAGCGGCTCGGACAATTTTAACTGCAGATTCGCTCCCCTGTATATGGCTGACTATCCAGCGGGGAACTTCCGGAAATATCTGGCGAAGATGTGAAGTAAAGCTATCCCGTATTGCCTGCTCATTTTTACCTTCTGCAATTAGTCGAACACCGTCATTTATACTTTGCTTAGCGGCATTAATATTGCTTGCGGTTTTGTTCATAGCGGTTTTCTCTTGTTTATCAGATGTTGTTTGATGGTATTCAGTTCTTTAACACGCTGACTCATTCCTTGCTTTATTCCCATTCCGGATACCAGTACTTTGTCAATGTCTGTAATAATTGATGCTGTAAAACCAGCTGAATTAGCCAGCTTTCTACCTAACAGTGCCAATTCAGCAATATGACTTGCCTGCAACACAGGGAACGGGATTTTCTTTAATTGTGTGGCCTCCAGCTTCAATGCGCCTCCCCCCATGATGGTGCCATATTCTTCCATAGCCACTATGGCATAAGTGCTATTTAACAAAGCCAAAAGTGCATAACTATTATAAGGGGATGACGGCTGTTCTATCCAGACTGTGGAAAAGTTTGCGTCGATAAGATATTGACGATCTGGGTTAAGCCGGGTGGTCACGGCGTCACCATTTACGCGCGGAATAAAAATATCCGGAGTATGCCTTGTTGAAAAGGAAGGTAACATATACCAAAATTTAGGTCTTTCAGTAGGTTTGCCCGCATCCCATTTTCGTATATTTGTTTTAACTGCTGAAAGATCGGGGATAAATTGACTGGTGCTACTATCTCCATTTTTAGTGCGCGATGCTATTCTGATATATTCGGCAAGCATTTCGGGTATGATCTCATAACGTGTATAAGGAAGCGGTTTTTCCGTTTTCAATTGAGTAATATCCTCATACAAAGCGTGGTCTCGTAATGTTAAAACTACACCACTTGGTTTAAACTTGTTTAATGTATAGTTGCTACCAAGTTCTGATTGCTTACGTATAACTTTTCTAAAAAAAAATCTATCTGCCCTAAATGGGGGGTACTTAAACCGTTTTTCTGGACATACCGTAATTTGTTGCTCATCCTCATCTTCAAAATTCAGATAGAAAAAACTATTGGCACCTGTTCTTAAACCCTGACCAACAGATACGCCTAAATCGGATAAGAGGCAATAGTGGCCACCGATCCCATTCTGCCATTGACTGAGGGCTGACAAAGCCTTCATATGACGTCCGGCACTCACTATCGTTGACTGTTTCGGCTCTGCCAAGTTAAACCATTTTTGCATGGCAGCCTGTTCACCTACCTGTTGAGCATAAGCTTTAATAGAAACCTGCTTTGTTTCAAACCAACCGGGATTTGTGAGACCTTGATCAATTTGTTTGATGAAAGCCGTTTCTGGTATATTGTCAGAATGTGAGATATTTCCCACAAGGCTATCTAGGGACGAGGATTTTTGGTAGATTGAAGAAAAAACAAAGGTTTGATCAGACCAATCCTCCAAAGAAGCTTTTATTGGTATGCGGGTAGCTACTAATAAAATTGTTTTTACCTGAGCTGGTTTAAACCAGGACGAATTGGCATCCTCTATCAGATAGTCCAATTTAAAAAATCGTAAAAGCAAATATTTAACAATCAGCGCATAGTCCCTGCTTAACCAGGATTCGGGTAAAACCATGGCAATTTTACCTCCCTGTTTGACTATAAGTGCGCATAAAATCCAAGAAGGTATCGATAAGTCGGCTAACCCGCTATAATGTTTAATGATTATTGCAAATAGTTTTTTTTCCTCTTGGCTTAAGTTCGGGAGTATTGATAGAAAAATTTCCAGGTTTTTCCGGATTTCTTTTTGGTTTAACGAAGTTGTTAAGCCATATAAAGCGTTATTAGCAGTTTGATGACGAATGTAAGGAGGATTGGTAATGACAAGATCATAACTCTTAAGATGAATATCTTTTAATGTCTGTACATCAAAAGTATTTGCGTTAATCAATTTGAGATGTTGTTGGTTAACCAGATGATTTAAAGCATATTGATACACTTCTGAGTCAATCTCAATTCCAGTTAAATGAGCGGCATGATTATACCTTTTTTGATAAGCCAATAACATATCGCCCGTTCCGCACATAGGATCAATGATAGATTGAGCCTGTTCGCTTTTGGCTAAAGCTAATAGCAATTTAGCGACCTTCGGGCCAGAGAAAAACTGTCCTAATGCTTTTTTTTTATTAATTATATCTTCTGCAATTGCCAATTTTTAGTGTTTAATTAGAAAATTGATATTTTGACATTTCATTATCAATCAATTGGTAGAACGCTCGGGCATCATAATAAACAGGTTTGCCTGCTTCCAAGCAAGCATTAATGTATCTTGCAAATAATCTTTCTGGTTTTTGTTCATCTGGATCATTTGTTTCAACTAGTGCGTAATGTAATAGCTTGTTGATCAAGCCGAGATCCTTCAGGTCATCGTTAGCTACACTCATCATTAACTGCCATGATTTTGAAAGCATCAAAATAGGGTCGCCTTTTACCATTACTGTTGAATTGGTCTGTTTGAAGCTACTTTGAATCTTGTCCAGTATACTTGAAGTGATTACGTTTAAACCGGCCTTTTGATAAGCAGCTATCAAGGCTTTCCAAATTTCAGATTGTGCAGAATGGAACACCAGACTTAAGAAGCTTGTATCTTTTAAAGTTCTGCTAACCTCGGATAATACCCGGAACATTAGATTATGATAATCTGCAACGCTTTTCTTTTGGGATACATTGACAATGACCTCATCCACAGGATCCGTCAAATTTCCTAACCAGGCTTCGTTTAACTGATTGATCTCGGAATATGGAATATAGTCCCCAAATGGAGGATCTGTGAATACATAATCAATCGTATCTGGAGCTAAATTTAATTGTGTACTACTCGCATTTACTACTTTAACAGTCCCCTGGCAATTATCTATTTGTTGAAAGGCCTGCTTTAAAGTACCAATCTTCCTTTTGATTCCCTCAAGTATATTTTTTTCAATAGGGAGATTACTAATATATAATACCCCTGACTGAGCGCCGGTAATAACAAAGTCGGGACTGTCTTTCTTGACAACGACCCGCGTCATTAAGGTCGAATGAGAGGAATTATAACTGAGTAACAAAAGCTGAAGAGCGTTACGCAATTCCTCAGGGTAATTATTAATCTTATTCCACAATTTTGAAAAGACCAGTGCATTTCTTCGGGTGTAGAAATGATGCAGATGGGTGATCCCCTGATGATAGCCTTTCCGATATAGTACGCCCCAATTTATCTTATAAACAGGAAAGTTATCCAACTGAAAGGATGATAATTTATCATTTAAATCATTCATGTCCTGATCTGTAAATGTGCGGCTCCAGGTTCTTTTTTTTGTCCGCCCATAGATCTTAACAGGCACTCGTTTTTTTACTGTACAGGTCTCTTGGAGTAAATCATCATAAACTTCCATGGTCAACCTTTTCATCTTCGAGGTTGGTTCTGTATGCTGACAGCTGGGACAGGTAAAGGCAGTTGAAATAACTACCGGATGTTCCTGTACACATGCATCCCAAAAGACGACCTCATTTTTGCAATTGGAACAAACCAAAACTTCTGACCAAATTACATGTCTGATCGTTCCGGGATTCCCCTGGTCATCAATAATATTATATAGATGTCCTAATTCTTTTTCGACTTCTTTGACTAAGCGGTGGGCTATATTTTCAAAAGCAACAGAAGATGGTGGATTACACAATGTATCAGCGACAAATGCCCCAAGTGTACTGAGTTCATAAAGCACAACATTCCTTTTACCCCATTTGGGTTTAAGCCCAAATTTTTCAGCCATCGCTATCATTGCTGGATTAGGGGCTTCACATAATTTTGCACCTAGTCCAGTTGTGCCACTTCCTGCGAAGGGGTCCAGAATCGTATCTCCGATGTTGGTGTGACAGGCAATAAAAATCGCGATGGTCTCAGGGGATATTTTTGTAGGATAAGAAAAAGCATTATATAACGCGCCAGTTCGATTGGAAGGAAGCGGTGTATTATATAGTTTTTCTAATTCAACCAATTTCGATTCCTGTTTCTTCATCACTTTACGATATAATCTTGTTGGTATTTTTCAGTTGTAGTATTTAATACAACAACGAAATACTTTCAGGAACAATTATACTAAAAAGATTAGTATAATAAATTCGAATTTAAGCAACGGTAATCAGTCCCTCCTATACATTTATCCAGAAGTGGGAGAAGAGAGAACATAAACGCAGTATAAAACAAAAAAGCCTCTGGTATTTACCAGAGGCTTTTTCTTTCGTGGTGTGAGGCGGGATCGAACCGCCGACACAAGGATTTTCAGTCCTTTGCTCTACCAACTGAGCTACCGCACCATCTCTTTTTTGTTGTCCTTCTCTCGTGAAGGGATTGCAAAGATAAGCAAATTAAAAATTAACTTCCAAATTTTATTCAACAAAACTTTTAATTTCCTCTAAGATGCCGTTCCACAGCGCGTTTCGTTGTTCTAAAGCAGCTCTTGATGCATGCGCTGCCTCCTCCCATTTCTGCGGATCATTGCCACAAAGCTCCTGTACCATCTCCATGCCGAGGTGACTATGATGATCACCATCCACTTCAATATGTCTTTCGAGATAATATTTGAACAGACTGATTTGTCCCGGGAATTGTTTGTCCAGATCATTCACTAATGCCAGGAACATATCCGGGATCAGATCTTCGCGACCGAAAGTGAAAACAGCTGCCTGTACATGTACGGGCTCGTTCGCGATCAGATCGAAGGTGTGTTTTACAAAACCACGTACGGCTGGCGGCAGACCATTGATCACAGCAGTAAGAGATTTACCCCTTTCCAGCTGTTGCAGGCATTCTTTGATACCGGAAGTATCAGCGCCTACCTGTTCCATCGCCTGAAGATATAATTCAAAATGACTGAGGCGGGTACCATCAGGAGCTACATCGCTTTCTTCGCCGGTAACGATCTCATTGATCAGGAAACGCGTTGCTGCGCTGCCTTTAGGTATCCAGGGAATATCTGTGCAGGTAAGATTTCTCTGCAGCGATTTCAGGAGGGACATAAAATCCCATACAGCGAATACATGATACTGCATGAATGCACGGATATCATCCATGCGCTGCATTTCCGGATATAAAGGATGTTGTATGATACGCTCTCTTACAGGAGCAATAGTGCCCTTAATGTGTGGTATGCCAGTCATTACGTGTTAAATATTGTCCATTAGTTACCATATACCACCAGGAACTTGATACGCATCAGTTTCAGCTGTTCGATGGTATAATCGCTTTCTATCAGTTCTTCTCTTGCCAGCGCCAGGCTGGATGTTTCACAGCCTTTAAAGTACTCCATGATCTCGTCCTGCGCGTAGTCGTCCAATTCTTCATCCAGACAATAATCCAGATTCAGTTTGGTACCGCTTGCGACGATGGTTTCCATTTCATCCAGCAGTTGCGGAATAGTGAGTTCCTTGTTGCGGGCGATGGTTTCCAGTGGCATCTTTTTATCGATGTTCTGGATGATGAATACTTTCAGGCCGCTTTTGTTGACAACGCTCTTCATGACGAAGTCGTCAGGTTTCACGATGTCATTTTCTTCCACATATTTAGCGATCACGTCTACGAATTGTTTCCCGTAGCGGATAGCCTTTCCTTTACTCACGCCCTGGATCTTTTCCAGTTCCTGAACTGTGGTAGGATATTGTGTGGCCATGTCTTCCAGGGATGTTTCCAGGAAGATCACGAAAGGAGGGAGGTTCTTTTCTTTTGCAACTTTCTTGCGCAGGTCTTTCAGCATTTCGAACAGCGCAGTATCAGCAGATGCCTGTGATTCTGCAGCTATTTCATCTTCATCGCCGCCATCTTCTTCAAACTGGTGGTTGAGTGACACCATGATGGAATAAGGTTCCTGCAGGAAAGCGTGTCCTTTATCCGTGATTTTCAGCAGGCCGTACTCTTCGATATCTTTTTCGATGAGATCTTCCAGCATCATCTGGCGGATGAGGGAGTTCCAGAAATGTGCATCATGCTCTTTACCTTCTCCAAACACTTCCAGCTGGTTGTGTTGGTAGGTAGTGATCTGAGGATTGACCTTTCCGGTAATGATATTTACAACGTATTCGGTACCAAAGCGTTCTTCTAATGATCTGATCGCTTTAAGTACGATGACCACGCGGTTTTTAACTTCGATTTTCTCTTTCGGATTGCGACAATTATCGCAGGCATTGTTACACTGTGACTCTTCATATTTCTCTCCGAAGTAGTGCAGGATCACTTTCCGGCGGCAGGCAGAGCTTTCTGCGTATGCCACTGTTTCATTGATCAGCTGCGCACCCATTTCTCTCTCGCTCAATGGTTTATCACGCATGAGGTGCTCCAGCTTCTGTACGTCTTTATAAGAGTAGAAGCAGACACAGATGCCTTCGAGCCCGTCACGACCGGCGCGACCTGTTTCCTGGTAATAGTTTTCCAGGCTCTTTGGAATGTTGTAGTGTATAACAAAGCGTACGTCCGGTTTATCGATACCCATCCCGAAGGCAATGGTCGCAACGATAACGTCCACGTCTTCGTGCAGGAACATGTCCTGACGTTGTGCACGGGTACCGGCGTCCAGTCCGGCGTGGTACGCGACGGCCTTTATATTATTGGCAACCAGCATATCTGCCAGTTCTTCAGTCGTTTTACGATTAAGCGTATAGATAATACCGCTCTTTCCTTTATGCTGATGAATGAACTTGACAATTTCACGGATGGTCTGGTCTTTCTTACGCTTCGGACGTATCTCATAATAGAGGTTCGACCTGTTAAAAGAAGAAAGGAATACCTGCGGATCACGCAGTTCCAGGTTCTTTACGATATCGCTCTGTACTTTCGGGGTCGCAGTTGCGGTCAGGGCAATAATAGGCAGATCGTTATTGATCTGTTCTATCATTTCCTTAAGACGGCGATACTCCGGACGGAAATCATGTCCCCACTCAGAGATACAGTGCGCTTCGTCAACCGCTATGAAAGAGATCTCTAATTCACGGAAGAAATCCAGATTTTCCTGCTTGGTCAGCGTTTCCGGTGCTACATAGAGCATCTTGGTCTTGCCGGACAGCAGGTCTGTTCTTACTTTTTTTATCTGTGCCTTAGACAGGGTAGAATTTAAGAAATGCGCCACATTATCTTTACTGCTATATGAACGTACCAGGTCTACCTGGTTTTTCATTAAAGCAATAAGTGGTGAAACTATCAGTGCGCAACCCGGGCTCATCAGAGCCGGTAATTGATAACATAAAGATTTGCCTCCGCCGGTCGGCATTATTACAAAAGTATCTTTACCGGCAAGAATGCTCTTGATGATGATTTCCTGGTTCCCTTTAAAGGAATCAAACCCAAAGTGTTCCCGTAATGCATCTATCAAACTTACCTTTACAACAGCCATTGCATTCAAAATTTAAAACAAATAAACTCTAAAGAAAGTAACAAATTATGGATATTGTTTATGTGTTTTTTAGGGGACACGAAGTTAATTAAAAATGCGCTGACCGGCAATTAATTTATGTGTTATAGGGAGTTATGGCTCGGCAGAATCCCCGCTCAGCTTGCCTTTCCCGCTGGCTCCAGATGGAAGCCATGACTGGAAGCCAGTTTTCCCCCAAAGACCAGTGTAAGCACGCATTATTATAAAATTACAGAATATCATGGGCTTAATCTGCTGAATCCTAGTTAACTTTGTGGCTGCCCATGAAAAATAGAACGGTTATTAATATTGCTGAAGTGGCGAAAAGGACGCTGTCCCTCGAGGCAACAGCGATCTCTGACCTGAAGCAATACATCAATGGTGATTTTGAAAAGGCGGTAGAGTGGATCGCGGAGTGTGCCGGACGACTGGTAGTATCGGGAATAGGGAAAAGCGCCATTATCGGTCAGAAAATTGTTGCCACGCTGAATTCCACGGGAACCCCCGCTATTTTCATGCACGCAGCAGATGCTATCCACGGAGATCTGGGTATGATCCAGCAGGACGATATTATATTGTGTATTTCTAAGAGCGGTAATTCTCCTGAAATAAAAGTACTGGTTCCGCTTGTTAAGAACTTTGGCAACAGATTGATTGCCATGGTCGGGAATACAGAGTCTTTTCTGGCTCGCGAGGCCAATCTTATCCTGAATACTTCAGTAGACCAGGAAGCCTGTCCCAATAATCTGGCTCCTACGACCAGTACAACTGCCCAATTGGCAATGGGCGATGCTTTGGCCGTATGTTTGATAGAATGGCATGGGTTTACTGCTGCTGATTTTGCGAAAGTCCATCCGGGGGGTACATTGGGTAAAAAGCTGTATCTCAAGGTCGGGGACCTCAGCCGCCTGCACCAGGCGCCACAGGTTACAAAAGGCAGCGCTTTAAAAGAGGTGATCGTAGCCATCTCTTCCGGTATGCTGGGCGTTACCGCCGTACTGGACGCAGAAGGCGCACTAAGTGGGATCATCACTGACGGAGACCTTCGCCGTATGCTGGAGAAAGGCATTCCGGGCGAAAGTGTCACAGCAGAAGTTATCATGTCAACGCATCCGAAAACGATCCAGGAAGACGAACTTGCGGTCAATGCACTGGAGATGATGCGCCAACATGACATAACACAACTATTGGTTTTGAAAGATAAACGCTATATAGGTATCATTCATTTACATGATTTAATCAGGGAAGGAATTATATAAGATGACATCTGTGAACAGGCATTTTTACGTGGCCATTATGGCCGGGGGAATAGGTAGCCGTTTCTGGCCCTATAGCCGCACTGATTACCCCAAACAATTCCTGGATATCCTAAACACCGGGAAAACATTACTGCAGTGGACCTATGAAAGGTTCGCCCAGTTTATTCCAGAGGAAAACATTTTTGTCGTTACACATCATCATTATGTAAGCAAAGTAAAGGAACAACTGCCGGACCTGCTGACTGACAACATCGTCAGTGAGCCTTCCCGTAAGAACACCGCTCCCTGCATTGCCTATATTTCTCATAAGATCAATAAACAGGACCCGAAGGCAAACATTATCTGCGCGCCAGCCGATCACCTGATCATGGACTCAATCGCGTTTGCCAGCACCTGTCTGAACGCCCTCATGTTCGTACAGAAACACAGCGCACTGGTGACCCTTGGTATAAAACCAACGCGCCCTGACACCGGATATGGATATATCCAGTTTGAAACACAACAGGTGTCTGATAACGTGTACCCGGTTAAAACATTCACCGAGAAACCAAACCTCGAACTGGCCAGGACCTTCCTTCAAAGCGGGGACTTCCTCTGGAACGCCGGTATCTTTGTGTGGAACGTGAAAACGATCCTGGCCGCCTTCAATAAATATCTTCCGGAAATAGATGAGCTCTTCGTACAGAATGATGCCCTGCTGAATACCCCGGACGAAAAGAAAGCGATCGAAAGCATCTATCCACAGTGTACGAATATCTCCATCGATTATGCGATCATGGAGAAAGCGGATAACGTGTACGTCATCCCTTCCAATTTCGGATGGAGCGATCTGGGTACCTGGGCATCTGCCTACGAGAACCTGGACAGGGACGATTCCGGTAATGCCGTACAGGGTAAAAACATCATGCTCGTAGATGCTAAAAACTGTATGATCAAGGCGCCACAGGAAAAGCTGCTGGTCATACAGGGGCTGGATGAGTTCATCGTTGTGGACACATCCGACGTACTGCTGATCTGCAAAAAAGAAAACGAACAACAGATCAAGGAATATGTCGCCGAAGTAAAAAGAAACAAAGGCGATAAGTTCCTTTAAGAATAAAAGCACTGATCAGATGATCAATTACGGATTACATGTTTTAATTTCAAACATCTATTCGTAATTGATCATTTGTATTTTATGTCAAAACTACCCAACGTAGGCACCACTATATTCTCAGTGATGTCCGCCCTGGCGGCGCAACATAAAGCCATTAACCTCTCCCAGGGATTTCCGGATTTTGATTGTGATGAACAGCTGAAAAGAATGGTCAGCGAAGCGATGCAGGAAGGCCATAACCAATATGCGCCAATGCCTGGTATCATGCCTTTGCGTGAAGTGATCGCTGAAAAAATACATCATCTGTATGGTCAGCAGGTAAATCCGGATACGGAAATTACCGTCACCCCCGGAGGTACGTACGCGATCTTTACAGCGATCGCCACCTGTATCAGCCCCGGCGATGAAGTCATCATCTTCGAACCGGCATATGACAGCTATATCCCGAATGTGCTGGTCAATGGAGGCGTCCCCGTGCTGATCCCGCTTTCTTATCCTGATTATACAATAGACTGGTCGCTGGTACGCAGTAAGATCACGCCGCGTACTAAAATGATCATGATCAATACGCCGCATAACCCCACCGCCAGTATCATGACGGCTGCCGATATTGCGCAATTACAGGAGATCGTAAAGGAGCATAACCTGCTCGTATTATCTGATGAAGTATATGAGCACCTGGTTTTCGATGGTGCACAGCATCTCAGTATCCTCCGTTATCCGGAGTTACTGAAAAACAGTTTCGTCACCTTTTCCTTTGGTAAGGTATTTCATAACACCGGCTGGAAGATGGGCTATTGCGTAGCGCCGGCTCATCTGATGGCAGAATACCGTAAAGTGCATCAGTATCTCTGTTTTTCGGTGAATACGCCTATGCAGTATGGTCTGTCCCGTTATTTACAGACGCCGGAGCATTACCTGACGCTGCCGGTATTTTATCAGCAGAAAAGAGATTATTTCCTGGAACTGACAAAAGATACACGTTTCACGCCACTGTCCTCAAAAGGCAGTTATTTTCAGCTGATGCGCTATGACCGGATCTCTGATGAAGGGGATAAGGAATTTGCTACCCGTATTACCAAGGAATTTGGTGTAGCCTGCATTCCTGTATCAGCATTCTATGAAAACGGGAAAGATGATCATGTGGTAAGGTTCTGTTTCGCGAAAAAAACGGAAACGCTGGAACAGGCAGCAGAAAGACTCAGAAAGATCTGATTCGTCGTCTCTGATATTCGGTTTATACTTTGTTATATAATGCTTATCCTACGTTAATCCTACGTTCATGAACGTAGGATTAACGTAGGATAAGCATTATTAAAACGGCATCAAAACGGTATCAGAAAAACGGAAAGTAATAAAAACAGATAAGCCGCTCCTGGAGAAGAGCGGCTTTTCCTTTGTATATGACTACAAGCATGGCTTGTCAGGAGTTGTACATCCTTAGACTGTTGCAGCCTCAGGAGTAGTGTTGAACTTCTCACTACCGATTACCAGGGTTTCTTCCTGGAATGTCACCACACCTGTTTCTACATCATACATAGCGCCGATAATACCCACCTCGCCATTCAGGATCATTTCACGCAGAATATGGCTCTGCTCCAGGATCGCCTGTACGGAACGCTCAGTATGAAGATGTGTCACTGCATCCACGAATGCAGGGTTAGAAGAAGTTCTGTTTTCAGTGATGGTTTTCTCTGCGAAAACCGCCGGTGTGATCTTATTCAGCAAACCGGTCAGGTTACCCATCTGTACCATATCGCATGCACCTTTGATCGCGCCACATTTGGTGTGACCCAGTACAACGATGAATTTGGAACCTGCTACTTTACAGGCATATTCCAGACTACCCAGTACGTTATCAGAGATCACTGCACCAGCCAGACGGATACTGAAGATATCGCCCAGACCCTGGTCAAAGATCAGTTCTGCGGAGGTACGGGAATCCATACAGCTCACGATCGCAGCCATTGGCCACTGACCGTCACGCGTGTCGTTCACCTGCTCAAGGAGGTTACGGTGCAATTGCAGGTTATCTACAAAACGCTCGTTACCATGTTTCAATAATTCATAAGCCTGTGCCGGAGTAATATTGGACTGAGATGCCTTATTTAATGTTTTCATTTTCTGCAAGTTTTTTACTGTTTTTAAATTTAATACATGGAGCTGCAGTAATTAGTTCAGCTGAAGCTCCTTCAACAATTGTTCGTGGTTACCGGTGATGGTATGAACATGACCACTGGCTATTTTCTCCTGCTGCTCGGGGGAAATATTTTCAGTGTTGGCCAGTTTATACTGTTCCTTGAAACCAGTGATAATTACTGTGATGTTTTTTTGCACAGCTTTTACCTCTTTGAACTCTCGTATAGTTTCTAATACGTCAAAATCTATGTATGTGGTTTTACTTCCGTCAATAACCACAGTAGAATTTTCCGGCATATGGTCAAGCGTCAGCAATATACTGGCTTTATTCAGGAAGGAAACTTCCTGTGCAAGTTCCAGAATGATGCTTTCGCCGGCTTTATATTTCTCCTTACGGAAAAAGTAAGAACTACGGATGTTACCACGGAGAATGGCAATAACGCTGACAGCCATACCCAGGGAGATGCCGATCAGCAGATCGGTAAATACGATCGCAACAACTGTTACTACGAATGGAATCCATTGATACTTACCGTTTTTGAACATTTCCTTAAAAATGGAAATCTTACACAGTTTGTATCCGGTTACCAGCAATACAGCTGCGAGGGTGGCCAGAGGTATTTTGTTCAGCAGGGTAGGAATTAACGCTGCACAAACTAACAGCAAAGCCCCGTGTGAAATAGCAGACAGTTTGGTACGGGCGCCGGAGTTGATATTGGCAGAGGAACGCACGATTACGGATGTAACCGGCAGACCGCCCAACATACCACTGATGATATTACCGATACCCTGTGCCTGTAATTCACGGTTAGGGGGAGAATGACGTTTCATAGGGTCCAGCTTGTCTGTCGCTTCCAGGTTCAGCAGGGTTTCAATAGACGCTACTATTGCGATAGTGGCGCCAACGACCCAAACCTCTTTATTAGTAATAGCACTGAAGTCAGGAAGTGTGAACTGACCAATGAACGAATTGAAATCACTCGCAACGGGAAGATTTACCAGGTGAGATGGTGCAACAGCCAGTACACTGCCGGTGGCAATGAACAGCATATTCAGTCCGACACCTGTCAGTACAGCCACCAGGGGAGCCGGTACCACGTTCACTTTAGGGATCTTGCTCCAGTAAAGAATGATCGCTACAGATACGATGGTAATCAGGGTAGCACCCAGGTGAATATGGTTCAGGGTAGAGAGTAAAGCAGTGATGCTATTATCTCCATCTACCTGTATAAAAGCGAAGTCGCCTTCCGAATCAGCATCATAACCAAAGGCATGTGGCAACTGCTTCAGTATAATAATAATACCGATAGCGGTCAGCATACCCTTAATAACGTTGGAAGGGAAGTAGTTGGCAACGATGCCTGCCTTCAAAAGGCCAAGCGCCAGCTGTATAACACCACCGATCACAACGGCTAACAGGAAAACTTCAAATACGCCAAATTTTGTAATAGCTGTCAATACTACAGCGGTAAGACCGGCCGCGGGACCACTTACACTCAGCTGAGAACCGCTTAAAGAACCGATCACCAACCCACCTACAATACCGGCGATCATACCAGAAAACAACGGTGCGCCGGATGCCAGGGCAATACCCAGACACAGCGGGACCGCAATCAGAAATACAACAAGGCCGGCAGAAAGGTCACCTTTAACATTTGAAAATATAGATTGCCTGCTCATAGTCCGAAGGATTTAAAAGAAACGCGAATAACGTTATAACAGGGGATAGGCATGCCCTTATTAACTGGCATAGCTACTCCGGTTAAGTGAAAAAAATGGATAATAGTAAGTGTGCGCGTACGCGCCTGATATGGAGGAAATAAGATCAGATCAGTATAAAGCCGAAAAAGCCCCTACAGGGCAGCATGGCTGTACTGATTCAATAGTTTAAATCTATTAACAGTTGGGGGGAGGGCAGTGTATTTCGCGGGTAGGACCCTGTGGGATTTCCGCAAAGAAGTTATAGTGCAGACTCTTTACCAGTAATGAAGGCTCAAACTGGATAATAGAACTGTTGTTGAGGAATTTGAGATCCTTGGCAATTTTAACGAGGTCGCAATTGCAACCATCTTCCACCGGATGCTCTTCGACGATCTGATTATTGAACAATATCTTCCCCACCTCCTTGATCGGGAGGAGCTGCGTGCACATCAGTGCCAAGAGGAATATGCCAATAAGTCTTTTCATCTGTACAGTACAAAAATAAGTTAGAGCTAACCTACTTTGTAAAGATAGACGATAAAAAAATGTTAAATCCCTTTTATTTATGAGCGGCTTTCCCGGGAAACCCTTATACCCACTTACACCACATTCATCCCTTATTTAAGACCGTTCGTCACAAACGTAAAAAATTTTTCCGGACACCTTAAATCAATCAATTGCCTGTATATCAACTGATTGATCTATAATTCCGGTAATATTCTAAACAAGTTATTTTGTTTTCCATGGTATTGTGTATTGCATAGTAGTATAAAACACCTATCTTTGTATCGTAATCATCAGAAACCACCATTTACCATGTTTAAGTATCGTTTTATTCATAAAGCTCACTTGCCATGAATATAGATAACACACAGTCACAGATGAGAAAGGGGGTGCTTGAGTTCTGCATCCTCTCGATCATTAAGCAAGGAGAAGCTTATCCTTCAGACATTATCGAAAAAATGAAAGAAGCAAAGCTGGACATCCTGGAGGGGACCCTTTACCCACTGCTTACACGACTTAAGAACGCTGAATTGCTGACTTACCGATGGGTTGAAAGTAATTCGGGCCCTCCACGGAAATATTTTTCCATGACCGACAAAGGAGAACTCTTTTATAAGGAACTGGAATCAACCTGGAACGAGCTGGCCAATGCAGTAACACAGCTCACAAGTCAATAACATTAACACTACCATCCAATAACCAAAACCTAAAATAGAGCATCGAGATGAAAAAGATCATTAACATCAACCTGGCCGGCCGCCTTATCGCTATCGAGGATAGTGCATATGAGATATTGCGGCAGTACCTGGAAAGCTTGTCGCGGTATTTCGCCCGCGAAGAGGGTGGGGATGAGATTGTGAGTGATATTGAGAGCCGCATCGCTGAGCTTTTCCTGAATAAATTAAAGACAACACATTGCATTACGGATGAAGACGTACAGGCTGTAAAGGCCTCCATGGGTACGCCTGAGCAGTTTGATCAGGTCGAAGAAGGTAGTGGCAAGCAACAGCAGCCAGCCAACGACCCTGCATATGAATCTATCCGCCCGCGTAAAAGGCTGTACCGTGATCCGGACGCTAAAGTACTGGGTGGTGTATGTGGTGGCCTTGGCGCTTACCTGAACGTAGACCCGGTAGTATTCCGTATCATCTTTGCCCTGCTGGCGATCGGTGGTTTCGGTTCCGGTATCCTGGTATACTTTATCCTTTGGATCGTGACTCCCGAGGCAAACTCTGCCGCTGAAAAACTGCAGATGAGAGGAGAAAAGGTAGACGTTAATAATATACGTGCTACCGTGCAGGACGAGATCAACGCCGCCAAAAGCCATTTCAAGAACTTTGGGAGCGATATTAAAAATTTTTCCCAGGGCCGCGGAAGGCAAGTTGGTAGCGACATCGAAAGAGCTTTTCGCAACATCTTCGAAGCGTTGGGAAAAGTACTGCTGTTACTAACTAAAGGGTTCTTTTATTTTCTTGCGGTTGTGATCCTTATCTCACTGATCAGTGTAGGCATTGGCATCACCGCATCTTCCGCGGCCCTTTACCCTCTAAAAAACCTGATCCTGTCAGGTGCTGTACAAAATCTGTTACTCTGGTGTTCGATCCTGTTCCTGGTAGGTATCCCTATCGTGGCGCTGATCATGTTCTTCGTCCGCAAGGCGACCGGCATCAAGGAAGCTAACCGTTATGTAGGATATACACTGAGCCTGTTATGGTTCGCCGGTCTGATCTGTGCAGTTGCACTGGTTGCCTCTGTGATCAGAGACTTCAGGACCGGTCCCGGAAGAATTTTAAAAGAAAATTACGCCCTCGTGCAACCTTCCAATGGAAAGTTAGTCATTAAACAGGCGGAAGATTATACCAATATCGACGATATCGACTTTTTCGGGGATGCATTGCGTGTGACAGAAGATACCGTTATCATCAATTCCGCCAGGATCAGACTGGAAAAAAGTGATAGCGACAGTTTCGAGGTGTACATAGAACGTTATTCCCGCGGACGTACCGTTGCCCAGGCAAGAGCCCTCGCCAAACAAATACAGTATCAGCTGGAACAGAAAGATTCAATTCTCTATGTACCATCAGGTATCTCCATTCCGGCGGACTCCAAATTCAGGGGACAGCATATCAGGGTGATCATCAAAGTACCAGCCAACAAGAAGGTACAGATGGACAGAAACCTGGAATATTCTCACGGATGGGATTTCAATGACGATTGGGACGACTTTGGCCGTAACCGAGACAGAGGTCACGTTGAGATCAAAATGAACGAAGACGGGTCTTCTGTGGATATGGACCATAACAACAATGACTCCGGTCGTGAGAATAATGACGACGACGGTGAAAACAGCGAGAACAGCGAGAATAAAGCAGACTCCCTGGAAAGGAACTACCGCTATAAAGGCGGAAAACAGGAAAATAAGACGCCTGTAGAAAATAGTGGCTCCAATAGCACACCCACTGCAAAAACCAGTGAAGCAGCTATAGATGTAGTGAGCACTATCGGATACAGTTTATATAAACTCGTTAAGTGATGAGAAACGTGTGTTAAAGATTAAACTTTGTCATCACAATAAGTTCAATAGTTACAGAAACACTGACCACGGTTTTTACCGTGGTTTTTTTTTAACGCATCTTTTTCCCGATCCGACTCCCCGCCTCCTGTATTTAATCATAACTTTGCGTTTTTAAACCGTTTATCAGGATAAGGCTAAGGAATGCAGGCAACAAAAAAAGCTACGATCAATATCGCGTTGGTAGGGAATCCGAATAGTGGGAAAAGTTCGCTCTTTAATGCGCTGACAGGTCTGAACCAGAAAGTCAGCAACTTTCCAGGGGTAACTGTTGATAAAAAAACAGGGGCCGCTACCATTTCGTCCTCTCTCCAGGCCAATATTATCGATCTGCCGGGAACCTATAGCCTCTATCCTAAAAGCGCTGACGAGTTCGTTACCTACGATGTACTTGTCAATCCTGCCGCTGATGAACAACCGGACATGGTCCTCATCATAGCCGATGCCTCCAACCTGAAACGTAACCTGCTCTTCTGCTCCCAGATCATGGACCTGAAAATTCCGGTGATCATCGGTCTTACCATGATGGACATTGCCCGTAAAAAAGGCGTCGAAATAGATGAAGCCGGTCTCGAAAGAGAACTGGGGGTACCTATTGTCAGCATCAACCCCCGTAAAAATAAAGGGGTGACCGAGCTGAAAAAGATGATCGACCTGGTAGCCAAGGAGAAACAATCCGTAGCACCGAGAGATTTCATTGATAGCCAGGCGTTAGCGCCGGAGGTGGTCCAGGAGATCAGGAAATACGTACAGGTAAAAAGTGATTACGCGGCCATGCATATCGCTGTGAACCACCACGAACTGGCATTTCTGAACGGCGGACAAAAACTCGCCATCACCAATATCCTCCAGACGCACCAGTTCAATAAAACCAAGGTGCAGGCAGAAGAGATCATGCAGCGCTATGCCAGGATCAAACACATCATGAAGAATACCGTGGTGGAAGCCGATCCTTTGCAGAAACAGTTACAAACCGAGAAACTCGATAATATATTGCTCCACCGCTTCTGGGGATACATGATCCTGCTGGGTATCATGTTCTTTATGTTCCAGAGCATTTTCTGGCTGGCATCCTTCCCGATGGACTGGATCGAGGCCGGATTTGGCTGGTTAAGCGGCTGGCTCACAGGAGTATTACCTGCCAATCAGCTGACGGACATCCTGGTGAACGGGGTGATTGCCGGTCTGGGAGGGATCGCCGTATTCGTACCGCAGATCATGATCCTCTTTGCCTTTATCACCGTGCTGGAAGACACCGGTTATATGGCCAGGATCAGTTTCCTGACAGACAGACTGATGCGGCAGGTAGGACTGAACGGTAAATCTGTAATGCCCCTGATCAGCGGGGTAGCCTGTGCAGTACCAGCGATCATGGCGACTAGGAACATTGAAAACAGGAAAGAACGCCTGATCACGATCCTCATTACGCCATTAATGAGCTGTTCCGCCCGTTTGCCTATTTATACGGTAATGATCGCCCTGGTGATCCCGGACAGACCTGTATTTGGCTTTTTGGGTCTGCAGGGCCTGGTGATGATGGGACTGTACCTGTTGGGTTTTGTGATGGCCCTGTTCATCGCTGCTATACTGAAGCTATTCATCAAGATAAAGGAAAAGAGCTATTTCATCATGGAACTGCCGGTATACCGTGCGCCCCGCTGGGCAAACGTAGGTACCACCATGGTGCAGAAAGCAAAGATTTTCATTACGGACGCCGGTAAGGTGATCATGGTGATCTCTATCGTACTCTGGTTCCTGGCCTCTTTCGGTCCTCAAGACAGGATGGAAAAGGTGACGGCGCATTATGAACAGCTGAAAGCCGCTCACCCGGAACAAAGCGAGGCGCTGGACATGGAAATGCAATCTGAAAAGCTGGGTAATTCCTATGCAGGCGTATTGGGACATTCGATTGAACCGGTTATCCGTCCGCTGGGCTATGACTGGAAGATCGGTATTGCACTGATCACTTCTTTTGCCGCACGTGAGGTGTTTGTCGGCACAATGGCGACCCTGTACAGTGTGGGTGAATCTCCGGAAGATAATGACGCTACCCTGAGAGAGAAAATGAAAAACGCGACCTGGAAGGATGGAAGTCCGGTATACACACTGGCAAGCGGTGTTTCCCTGATGTTGTTCTACGCTTTTGCGATGCAGTGTATGAGTACACTTGCGATCGTAAAGAGAGAGACCAAATCATGGAAAATGCCGGCTATACAATTCGTGTACATGACAGCACTGGCATATATCTCTGCGTTGATCGCCTTCCAGTTGCTGAATTAATCGTACTGATAAGCGGTACGCACTGAAATAACTTATATTGCAGTATAACAGATCAGGTATGAAAAGATTCATCCAGAGTTTGCTGCTCTTCATAACCGTTGCCGTACAGGCACAAACCCCAATAGATTCTACGCAGCTTGTCAATGATATCATGACGCTTTCTGCTGATAAATATGAAGGCAGAATGGCTGGTACCAGGGGTAGCCGGCAGGCACAGTTTTACCTCATTTCCCGTTTCCGCGAGATCGGGCTGCAATCTTTCCACAATACATTCGAATATCCATTTTACTTCCCGCAGGAAGAAAAGCAGATCATGGGCACCAATCTGTTCGGGTACATCAAGGGTACATCAGCTGCCGCGATCGTGGTGACGGCGCATTATGACCATCTTGGTATCAAACGTGGTGCAGCGGGAAAGGACAGTATTTTCAACGGTGCGGATGATAATGCCTCCGGTGTTGGTGGTCTGTTGGCATTGATGGCCTATTATAAAAAGCATCCACCCCGTCATACCATGATCTTCGCTGCACTGGATGGAGAAGAAGAAGGCTTACAGGGAGCAAAGGCCTTTGTAAAGCAACCGCCTGTTCCTGCTTCGCAGATCGTGTTGAATATCAATATGGATATGATCGGCCGGAATGATAAACAGGAACTGTATGTCTGCGGACTGGCCCAGTTCCCCGAACTGAAGCCCTATGTAGATGCAGGAGTAGCCGCCGGAAATGCGATCAAATTGTTGTCAGGGCATGACAGGAAAGAGGAAGGCGCCGGCAACTGGCTGAATCAGAGCGACCATTATGAATTTTATAAACTAAAGGTCCCATTCCTTTATTTCGGTGTGGAAGACCACCCCGATTATCATCAGCTATCAGATGAATTCTCCGGTATACAACCTGCCTTTTATTACCAGGCGGTATTGAAAATACTGAGTGTACTGGAATCGGCAGATAAAGGGTTACAATAACGGGTCAGCGCCCCATCCAGTGTCAGGGCGGCGAGGGCTTCTCCTACCAGACCTTTCCATTTCTTCTGCGCGGCAGGATCTTGTCCGTGATTGGTTTCCCGGTCATAGGCCTCCTGTAACTTATTCATTTCCCGGAAAGACTCAATGTATTGATACTGAATGATGCTGTCGAAATCTTCGGCAGTCAGTTCCATAGATTTTATACGCTGTTGAAAACGGAGGGCTACCAGCCAGGTAATATCGAAATGCAATTGCTCATGTTCTAACGAGTAATTGTCGCGGGCGAAAGATTTTACCCAGGAAGCGCCTTTGATAAAGAAGACCTGGAGGGTAAGGTTGATCTGTAAAGTATCTTTCTTATGAAGGCTGCTGCCTTCGTAGGCGAAGCTGGTATATGAGACAGCTGCACTGGGGCCGCGCAGGGGGGGAGTAGCTTTGAAATCGGACCATTGCAGTTTACGGTGTGGCTGATAAAACAGGGTGTCTGAATTAGGGTCTTCCGGTCTGCGGTCAGGCGTAAAGACGATCTTAATGATCGTAACAGGGGTTGTTTCCTTTGGCTGAGCGGCAGGAAACAGCAAAGTACACCATATGAGTTGCAGGAATAAAAACATAGCACCCGTTCAGAATTAAAGGTACATTTTTTCGTAACTTACAATCTACCAAAACAATCGCACTATGTACGGTGGCGGATATATTTATGATGATTCCGGCAGGTCCCGGCAGCAGGAAGAACAACTGCAGGATGATCCTGTTAAACTGGCCGCGTTCGAAGCGCGTATTGCCGGTGGGGAAAAGATTGAGCCGGGCGACTGGATGCCGGCAGAATATCGCAAACAGCTGATCAGATTAATTGAGCAGCATGCTCATTCGGAGATAATAGGCGCTTTGCCGGAAGGCACCTGGATCACCCGGGCCCCCGGATTTAAGCGAAAACTGGCGCTGATAGCAAAAGTGCAGGATGAGATCGGACATGGACAATTACTGTATAATGCGGCGGAGACCCTGGGAAAATCGCGCGAGGCCATGATCAATGACCTGCTGAGCGGAAAATCCAAGTACTCTAATGTGTTTAACTATCCGGCCGAAACCTGGGCAGATGTGACCGTGATCGGGTTCCTGATAGATGCAGCAGCCATTGTAAATCAGGTGGCTAATGCAAAAGGCTCTTATGGCCCTTACTGCCGTGCGTTGGAAAGGATTTGTTATGAGGAGAGTTTCCATCTGAAACAGGGACATGACGCCTTTATTGAACTGGCAACCGGTACACCGGCACAGAAGGCGATGTTGCAGGATGCACTGAACCGCTGGTGGCAGCCGATCATGCATTTCTTCGGTCCACCGGATAAAGTATCTGCCCACAGCGAAAAGCTCATGCAGTGGAAGGTGAAAATGGCCAGCAATGATGATATGCGTAACCAGTTCCTGGAGGCCTATGTACCCAAGATATGGGAGTTAGGACTGACATTGCCGGACCCATTGCTGAAAAAGAATGCGGATACCGGTAAATGGGAATATTCAGACCCTGACTGGGACCTGTTTTTTGAGGTGATCAAAGGCAATGGCCCCTGTAATAAAGAAAGACTGAACGTACGCAAATGGGCAGAAGAACATGGACGCTGGATCAGGAAAGCGCTCATGCGGGAGGAAGAAAGAGAACGTACGGCATTGCCGGTCGCATAAGTATAGTAAATCAGATTGTTCCCCAGGATTAACAGACAAGTACCACGTTTTATGAATGAATCACTGGATCCACGTGTTAACCGGCTACGGTTAAATAATAGTGACGGCTCCTTCAGCATAGAAGAGGGAGAAAACTGGAATGTATTCGAAGTATTTCACCAGGAAAAAAGAGGTGCGCATCATGAGCATGTCGGTTGTGTACATGCCCCTGACGCCAATCTTGCATTGATTTTTGCCAAAGAACAGTTTGGCCGCAGGAAAAAATGTGTGAACCTATGGGTCGTACGCAGTGCAGATATTCTTGCATTCGACCTGGAAGATGAAGACATGTTTGCCAACAATCCGGATAAAACCTACCGGGATGCCAGCGGATTTAAAGTCATGGAAAAGATCAACAAATTTAAAGCACAGTCAAAATAGCTCCCCATATCCCAATGCAATTAGAACAAGCATTACCCGAACTGCTCATCAAAATAGCAGATGATGAACTGATAATTGGCCATCGCAATTCAGAATGGACCGGGTTAGGACCGGTTATGGAGGAAGACATCGCATTTTCCTCTATGGCACAGGACAAGATCGGACATGCCTGGGCGCTGTATCGCATTCTACAGGAGCATTTTAATGGCAGCGATCCTGATCAGTTTGCATTTATGAGAGCAGCAGCAGCTTTCAAATGTTGTCACCTCGCGGAAATGCCGATCGGTTCCTACGATTTCAGCCTGATGCGGCACTTTCTGTTTGATCATGCAGAGACCGTACGTTATCAGTCTTTTTCACAAAGCAGCTTTACCCCTTTACAGCAACTTGCGGCCAAAATAAAAGGAGAGTTGAAGTATCATACACTGCATGCAGATGCATGGATACTGCAACTATGTACTGCAGGAGCAGAGAGTAAAGCGCGGATGCAGCAGGCGCTGGATAATTGTTTTCAGTTAGCTGGCGGCATTTTTGAACCAGGAGAAGCAGAAACGTTGCTGATTGCTGAGAAGGTGTATCCTGGTGAAGCGGCTTTATATCAACAATGGTTGAACAATATATCACCCGTTATAGAAAAAGCCGGACTTACCCTACCTGCCATGACCGCACCGGTTTATGGCGGACGGAAAGGACAGCATACAGAACATCTGCAACAATTATTAAACGAAATGGGAGAAGTATTCCGGTTGGACCCGGAAGCTACCTGGTAGAAAAAAACGGATATGCAAACAATTACCACACTACAGGCTGTTTACAATGCCCTTGACCACGTTATGGACCCTGAGATCCCTGTACTGAGCGTACTAGAGCTGGGTATGATCACTGATGTAAAAGTTGATCTGGATGGGGTACACGTTAAAATGATCCCTACTTTTTCTGCGTGTCCCGCTATCGATGTTATCAAAGAGAACATCACAAATGCAGTAGAAAGAGAATTGCAGATGCCTGCCTTTGTTACGGTTGACAAGGAAGTTAACTGGAACAGCAACCGGCTGACAGATACTGCGAAGGAGAAGTTACGCAATTATGGTATTGCGCCTCCGGGTAAACATGAAGGTGAGGTTAACCTTGATATGCTGATCAAAGTGAGCTGTCCGCATTGTGGCAGTGAAAACACCTATCTCCGTTCTCCCTTTGGATCAGCGCTTTGCAGAGCGCTGCATTTCTGCAAGGAGTGTGGAATGATGTTTGAACAGTTCAAACCGCTCTCATAAGGATACATATATATATGTCCTTATTATTCACTACTTTCACGCTCAAAAAACCGGGGCATGAAGATAGGCTTGTATTTTGGATCATTTAATCCTGTACATACCGGACACCTGATAATAGCGAATTATATAGCATACAATTCAGACCTTGATAAAGTATGGTTAGTGGTTTCTCCACAAAACCCACTAAAACCAGCTGGATCATTATTGAATGAGCATACCCGTTTTCATCTGGTGGAACTGGCCATTAAGGACGAACCCAAATTAAGAGCAAGTAATATCGAATTTACGCTGCCCAGGCCTTCTTTTACCATAGATACACTGACTTATCTGTCAGAGAAATTTCCCACGCAGGAGTTCGTCATTATCATGGGAAGCGATAGCTTCAAGAACATTACCCGCTGGAAAAACTATCAGCACATCATCAAAAATTACCCTATCTGTGTTTATCTGCGTCCCGGCCATGAAGTGACTGAAACGCATGGTGCACAGGTGGAGATATTGAAAGCGCCGATGCTGGATATTTCTTCTACTGATATCCGTAAATGGATACAGGAGGGAAAGCCTATCCGATATATGGTGCCGGACAATGTAGCAGCTTATATTGCAGAGAATAATTATTATAAATAACTCACTGTTTGATACGCACTTCGCGTTTCTTCGTAAAGAATTCATTTGAGTAGATCTCCAGTAGCAGGATAAACATTGAGATCAGTAAAGGACCAAAGATCAATCCTATAAAACCGAAAAGATTCACACCTATCAGCACGCCGAACACCGTGATCAGCGGATGTACATCGCCAATTCTCTTGGCTAACATAAAACGGAATATATTATCTGAAGTACCTACGACCGCGAATCCATATATCAGCACGCCGATGCCCTGCCAGGTCATACCTGTACCGAGCAGATAAAGTCCCATGGGTACATATACGGCGGCTGCACCAACTACAGGCAGCATGGCGGTAAAACAGGTTACAGCAAACCAGAAAACAGGCTGCGGTACCTGGAATATAAAGTATCCTATCAGGGAGACAATACCCTGAATGAGCGCGATGGCAGGGATTCCGACAGCATTGGCAATCACCAGTTTATGGAATTCTGTCCCCAGCCGGAGCACATTCTCATCCTTCAATGGAATGTACTCATACAACCAGGCTTCCATTTCCCTGGCGTTCACGAGCATGAAATACAGAATAAAATAGAGTATAGCGATGGCAGTTAGTGTATTGAACGTGGCCCCCAGCAAGGTTGGCAGTACGGACGTGAGATAACCCTGCAACCGTTCCAGTTTCACTTGTGACAACACATCGATGTTAGTGGAGCCTTTGATTCGAAGGTTCAGTTTTTCTATACCGGCGATCATTTCCTGCGAATGAGAAACGGCGTATCCGATCTTATCTGTGAGCATATTGATCAGCATACCGAAGGGCAACAGCACGATGATAAAGGAGAGGAACATAAGTAAAGCGGCGGCAACACTCTTTTTCCAGTGGCGTTTTTCTACCAGCCGGAACATAAATTTCCTGCTTAGTATATACATAGTAACAGCGCCAAGAAATCCGGGGAAAAATGTATACAATTCTTTGAACAGCACGAAAGTCAGTAGCAGAATTATAAGCAGGAAGCTGACTTGTTTTACACGCTCGTTGTCAATTACACTCATGAGGTTAAAGGTTATCTGTAAGAAGATATGGTTATAGTGCAAAAAGAGTACCGTTCGCGGCAATATTTATGATAATATAAAACTAAACTATTAATGGCTGTAAAGTGTTTAAACAGTGCAGATTATTGAACACGTATCAGTAATGAATAAATATTATTTAACAGTTATCTAACGGGATTGGAATTATTGGAATAATGTTTGTTTTCAGTACAGTACGATTGTAAAATCATTGTTCACTTTAAACCTTTATTTTATGGCAAGCAACAGTTCAAAAGCAGTTGTATTATTCATCGTTGGCGCAGCAGTAGGTGTGGCAGTTGGCTATTTCCTGAACTCTGACAAGAAAGATGAATTGGTAGATAAGCTGAAATACCAGGCAGACAAATTGAAAGACAAGTTCAAGAAGCAGAAGGAACAATATGAGGATGCTCTGGAAAATGAGTTAGCGTAACCCCTAGCTTGTACAAAAAAATTTTGCATGGAAGATAATTTCAGCAATTACTTCAATCAGACCGGCAAGGTTGCAAAGGAATACCTTGAAACCCGATTGGACCTGATTAAACTTCAGGCAGCAGGAAAGCTATCGAAAGCCTTAGGGCTTTTTTTCTCACTGATACTGGCTTTCCTGCTGTTCTTTTTCGTTATTGTATTCCTGGGCATGGTGCTGGGATTCTGGATAGGTGAAATGACCAACAGTTTTACATTAGGATTCTCCTGCTCTGCGGGTCTGTTCGTAATACTCCTGGGCATCATTTTAGCTTTCCGGAAACCGCTTGTTCAGATTCCTCTCTCCAATATGCTCGTGCGTGAACTGCTGAGTGAAATGGACGTGGAAGAAAAGGAGGAAGAAAGTAAGGAAAAAGAATTCAACGCGGAGAAGAAGTCTGCAGACGAAGAAGAGGAAGAATTATACGAACAACTATAACAACGTTGAAAGCATTCATGATAAACTTTTACACATGCCCAAGGTGAAAGTAACAAGCCAAGACCTGTTACAAAAGGAAATTATCCGCCTGAAAAGACGTTCCAAAGCACTTGAAAATGAATTGGGAAACAGGGTGGATCATCTGAAAGGGAACTATGGAAAAATGGCATTGAACTCCGTTATCCCGGGAAGCGCGAAACATTCGGGCGTCCTGGGAATCGTGGGACGTGTCGCAAAAGTTGCCTGGCAGAGCGGTAGTTTTAAATCATTTACAACCAGTGCATTAATGACCGCACTTGAGTTTGCAGGCGTCCGTATGGGCATCAACCTGTTTGACAAATTCCGTAAAAGCCGCAGCAAGAAGAAAAAGGCAAAGGCTGCGGCGGAGCGGGAAGAAGAAGATTAAAAGGTTTAAGGTTTGTTACCCCCAAACCTTTGTTCCTTCACTACAGTTAGCGCAAATATCGATATTGGCGCGTCCTTTCTGGATCTGTGTTCTGAATTGAATATACTTATCGTTGTGCCATAACTCCTTCAGGGACTCTTTCTTGAGATCTCCCAGTTTATGCTGTGCATCTTTATCAAAGCAGCAAGGCACCACAAGACCATCCCAGGTAATTACCGGAGCGTGCCATAAGCGCCAGCAATGGTTCCCCATCTTATTTTTGATCGCATAGGTGCCATCTTCATTACGACGATAGCGGCTATATTTATCAATAGTTGGGATCAGTCGGTTACCTTCTTCATAATCGTATACCTGTGCGGTCTTGAACCTTACTTCATCTACACCGATCTCTTTCGCCAGTTGCTTGATGTCCTCGATCTGGTGTTCATTTGGTTTCACGACCAGGAACTGGAAGAACACAAAAGGCGTTTTAGACTTCAGTTCTTTTTTCCATTTCACGATATTCTTTGCACCCTGGATCACCTTCTCAAGATTACCACCTACACGATATTGTGTATACACATCCTGTGTAGTACCGTCAATAGAAATGATCAATCTGTCCAGACCACTCTCCACTGTTTTACGGGCATTCTCATCTGTCATGTAATGCGCGTTGGTAGAGGTAGCGGTATAGATGCCCTTATCGTGTGCATATTTCACCATTTCAAGGAAGCCCGGATTCAGAAAAGGCTCACCCTGAAAATAGAAGATCAGATATAATAATTCTTTGTAGATCTCATCGATGGTCTTCCTGAAAAAGTCCTGCTGCAGCATACCCGTAGGGCGGGTAAAAGCGCGGAGACCACTGGGACACTCAGGGCATCTCAGGTTACAGGATGTTGTCGGTTCAAAAGATACGGATATAGGATAACCCCATTGTACAGGCTTACCGGTCCACTTGCTTACAAAATAACTACTCAGTACCTTTCCGGCATTCCAGGCACGGCGTGGCGTGAACTTGGAAAGCAGATTGAGGCTATCATTAAGATTAAATTCTGGCATAACAACATCACTTATTATTGTAAAAATAAGATAACTACGCGGGTTATGTATAATAATAATTATACTTGCTGTGAAATTTGGAAAACCTTCCTATTTAATGCGAAAGCTGAATCAGTTTAAAAGTGTCAAAACTCCGAATTAAGAAGTCCAGGCGTCTGGTTTTCGTCTTTTTATTCCTCCTATGTCTGGCTGCTGGTGCCTGGCTGTGGTGGCTGGACAAAGAAGATGCCATCAATTTTGTACGATACGAGGAATTTGGTATTGATATGCCAGTGAATTATTCCATTCATGGGATTGACGTATCGAAGTTCCAGAAGAATATCAACTGGTCCGCCGTCGAGCAAATGCAGGTGGATAGAATTCATATATCATTTGCGTTTATCAAAGCGACTGAGGGGATCACCCGTCAGGATGCCTCGTTTAAAACAAACTGGCAGAAGGCAAAAAAAGCCGGTATTGTAAGGGGTGCGTACCATTTCTTTTATTCTACGAGAGATCCCCTGAAGCAGGTGATCAACTTTCAGAATGTGGTACAGCTGGAATCGGGCGACTTACCGCCTGTGCTGGACATAGAGGTACACAATAACCAGCCGGCAGCGGTAATCCGGTCTACTGCCAGGATCTGGCTGGAGGAAATGGAAAAGGCTTACGGTGTAAAGCCGATCATTTATACGAACATACACTTTTACGAGACATATCTTGGGGAGGAGTTTGACAAGTATCCATTATGGCTGGCGCATTATTATCAGAAAGAACGACCTTCGACAAAGAGGCAGTGGTTATTCTGGCAGCATAGCGACATCGGCAGGGTGAACGGTATCCGTACGACAGTTGACTTTAACGTGTTCAGAGGAGATAGCCTGGCATTGCGGAAATTATGTCTTCCTTAATTCATCAAAAAAGATCAGACATGGAGTCACAGGAACCTCAACAGGACAGGAAAGAACCATTTGACATGAGGATCGTGCAATATTTTGTAAGAATAATGCGGACGGTATTCATCGGCTTTTTCTGGATGATGGTAAATGTTTTCCTGGGATTATATTTAGGCTTTGCCATTCCTGAGGAATCAACACCCGGAAGGATGATTTTTTTCTACAGCTGGCTGGTCGTTTCCCTTGCAGGTTATTTGTTTCTGGTAGTGAAGATGTGGAGAAAGAATGGTCACGTCCAGGACAATTACTAAAAAAAAGAAGTGATCAATCATGAAGATTTACACATCGAACTTCCGTTCTCAGTAAAGTCACAATTGATCACCTACTATCCTTACAGCAATGTTGTCTGCTGCAAGTATGCTTGTTGCATACCTTTAATTATGCGGGCAACATCTTCCTCAGACTTTCCCGTTTTACGTTCCAGTCTGACATACAGCTCCCTTTCTTTACCCCTTTCAAACACTAGATCTTCGTCTGAAAGTTCTGTAAAACGCTGTTTCAGCAGCTTTTTCAGTACCGACCACTGGTATCCCCGGATGTTCATAGTAGCGTTTTTATAATTGTTATTGAATTTATATGTAGTAGTAATATCCAAGTTGCCAATTTTCGATTCCTGTCCGTGTCAATCTATCAGGGTAACTGTCATGAATTGCTGAGGTATAACTATCATGGTTATCAACACGGGCGGATTATATAATGTTCAAAGTCTATGCCATCCGTTAGTAGTAGAAATGTTAAAAAAAGATACCCCCTTCTACCGCATTTCCTTTGCAGTAGCCATTTTGTACTTAAGTAAGTAGTTTTATTGCCCGCTGTTTAGGCTGCTAAAATTTTGCTAAATCTTACCGGTAGCTGGTTTTGCAATCTATTGCACCAAACACGGCTTCTATATCAATGTGGAGTATGCTGCACATCAAAACCAACGGTTTGGGGCGCGTTTTGTGGAATGCATTACTCAGAAGCATCAGGGAATGCCCAATTATCAAGGATTTAAGAGCTGGAACAGACTTTGCAAAGTATAAAGTGTAACCGACAAGCAAAACATTCTAAAACGGAACATATGCTAAGTGAAAAAGAAAAAGATGACAAGAAGTCGTCAGAGGAGTATAACCAACCGGAACAGCATCCCGTTGATGTTTTAAAAACAAGTAAAGCAGATAATTCCCGCAATCCGCTACATGGAGACCTCTCCGAAAAGCCTGAAAAGGAAAATGCAGTGGTGCGCGATCAAGATAATAAAGACTAAATCGTTACCATAGATTTATTAGATTAACCTTAATATCCAACTGAGGAAAAACGAATTAGTAAACTTCTTCTTTAATGTTGTGGTGTATAGCAGGCCGTCCCATTCATGGGATGGTTTTCTTTTTTTAGCTACTATGGTCGGCAATGATCTTCCAGTTTCCCTTGATCTTCTTTATTAAAAGGGAAAAGTGTCCCTCTAAATCCCCAATTGTCCTTGTCAGGTGCCACTTACCTACCACAAACCAGGTGTCAGTAGACAATGCTTTCATTTCCAGTAAATTAAAGTTCAGCTTGCCCATGGCAGCCGTGTCCGGATAGGAGCGTTTATAATTATCAAGTGTCGCCTGCCAGCCATAGGTAGGGCCGCGTTTACCAATAAATATAAGGGAGTCGGATCGCCAGTAGGTACTCATAAAGGTTTCCAGGTCACCCTGGTTCCAGGAGTCTGTTTGTTTCTGTAATAAGGCTTTGATCGCAGACTGGGGCTGTTGGGCATGGAGGCTGGCAAACGGAGCCGTCAACAGGATAAGGAACAGCAATAAACGCATGGTAATTTTTAGTAAAAGATAAACAGTTTTTGCGAGGACGGGCAATATGATTGTACTACATTTGCAAAAATCAACAACTTATGCCCGGATATGAATTTTTTGGCCCGGAAGAACGCAAGGAAATAAATGATGTATTGGATACAGGCATTTTTATGCGTTACGGCTTTGATGGTCCCCGTAAAGGCATCTGGAAAGCTAAGGAACTTGAACAGGCCATTTCTGAAAAACTGAACGTAAACCATACACACCTGGTCTCCAGCGGTACTGCTGCGCTGACCACTGTAATGGCGGCTCTGGGTATTGGCGCCGGAGATGAAGTGATCATGCCTACTTTCACATTTGTAGCCAGCTTTGAATGTATTTTCTCGGTAGGCGCAACACCAGTACTGGTAGATGTGGACGATACACTGACACTCGATCCGAAGGCGGTGGAAGCAGCGATCACACCACGTACAAAGGCAGTAATGCCGGTGCATATGTGCGGCTCAATGGCTGACCTGGACGCACTGAAAGCGATCTGCGACAAACACAACCTGATATTATTGGAAGATGCCTGCCAGTCATTTGGCGGTACTTATAAAGGAAAAGCACTGGGTACCATCGGTCACGCAGGCGCTTTCTCATTTGACTTCGTAAAGACCATCACCTGTGCAGAAGGTGGCGCTGTTGTTACGAACGATAAAGACGTTTACCTGAAATGCGACGCATATGCTGACCATGGTCATGACCACCTGGGCGTAGACCGCGGCGCTGACCTGCATCCATATGTAGGATACAATTACCGTATCTCCGAACTGCATGCAGCAGTGGGTCTGGCACAGGTACGCAAACTGGATACTTTCCTGAGCATCCAGCGTAAAACTAAGAAAATACTCAAGGATGCACTGGCAACCGTACCAGGTGTAACTTTCCGTCGTCTGCCTGATGCAGAAGGTGACAGCGCTACTTTTTTGGCCTTCTTCCTGCCGGAAGAATCACAGGCAAGAGCGGCCGCCGCTGCTATGAAAGCTGCCGGTCTGGCTGCCTTCTACTGGTTTGACAATAACTGGCATTACATCCGTAACTGGGAGCACTTTAAAGAGAGCACTGTATTGTCCCGTTTTGCACCAGGACTGCAACAGGCGATGGAGCTGTATAAAGTAAAACAGTTCCCTGTGTCTGACGAGATCATGAGCCGTTGTATCTGTACGCCTATCAACCTTGGTTGGAGCGAAGAGGAAATCCAGCAACGTGCAGAGAAATTGGTGAACGCAGTAAAGAGCGCTTTATAAGATATCAGCATGAAGAAAGTAGCCTTAATTCCTGCCCGCTATGGCGCTACCCGTTTTCCGGGTAAGCTGATGGCAAAACTGGGAGGCAAATCCGTGATCCTGCGTACCTACGAAAGCACGGTTAACACCGGTGTATTTGATGAGGTAATGGTGGTATGCGATAGCGACATTATTTACAATGAGATCGTAAGTAATGGCGGTAAAGCGATCATGAGCAAAAAGGAACACGAATGCGGTACCGATCGTATTGCAGAAGCCATTGAAGATCGTGAGGATGTGGATATCGTGGTGAATGTACAGGGAGATGAACCTTTTACCCAGAAAGGACCGCTGGAACAATTACTGCAGGTTTTTGAAGGAGAGGAGGGGAAGAACGTACAGGTAGCTTCATTGATGCAGGTGCTGAAGGATTGGACATCTATTGAAGATCCTAACTATGTAAAAGTGGCCGTTGATAAGAAATCTAACGCCCTTTTCTTCTCCCGCTCGGTGATCCCGTATCCCCGTGATAAGAACGTGGCAACCACTTACTATGAACATATCGGCATCTACGCTTTCCGCCGGCAAACGCTGATGGATTTTACCAAAATGCCGGTAAGTCCGCTGGAAGCTGCTGAAAAGATAGAATGTCTGCGTTACCTGGAGAACGGTATTTCCATGAAAATGGTGGTGACCGAATACATGGGCGTGGAGATCGATACGCCGGAAGACCTGGTGAAAGCAGAAAAATTACTGTAATACTAAAACATTAAACCACCGAGATGAAATTCAGGAATTTTAAAATGGTTGATTATGTGGTGTTTGGCCGTGGTGCGTTTGACCAGCTTGACGAAATACTGGCTCCCCGCCGTCAGGGCGATGCGCCAATGATCTTTTTCGTAGACCACTTCTTTCAGGGTAATGAAGCGTTCGCAAAACGTGTTCCGCTGAGAGGCAAAGATAAAATCGTATACATCGACGTTACCGACGAACCCAAGACCAAATACGTAGACAAGGTAAGAGACGACCTGAAAGCGGAATTCGGTGAAGTAAGCGGTATCATTGGCATCGGCGGCGGTTCCGTAATGGACATGGCAAAAGCCGTGGCCCTGATGATGAAAAACCCGGGTTCTTCTGCTGATTACCAGGGATGGGACCTGGTGAAAGTAGCGGGTGTGTACAAAGTAGGTATCCCTACCATCTCCGGTACAGGTGCTGAAGTAAGCCGTACCTGTGTACTGACGGGTCCTACCCGTAAACTGGGTATGAACTCTGACTTTACGCCATTTGACCAGATCGTACTCGATCCGGAATTAATCAAGGGTGTACCGGTAAACCAGCAGTTCTATACTGCGATGGATTGCTATATCCATTGTATTGAATCTCTGACAGGTACTTATCTGAATGCTTTCAGCCGTTCCTATGGCGAAGAAGCGCTCCGCCTCTGCCAGGAAATCTTCCTGCAAAAAGAGCAGTGGGATGATGATGCAGATGAGAAACTGATGATGGCTTCTTATGCCGGTGGTATGAGCATCGCTTATTCCCAGGTAGGTGTGGCGCATGCGGTGAGCTATGGTCTTGCATACCTGCTGGGTACCAAACACGGTATCGGTAACTGTATCGTATTTGACAAGCTGGAAGAGTTCTATCCGGAAGGCGTAAAAGAATTCAAAGAAATGGTGAAGAAACATAACATCGACATTCCGCAGGGTATCACCAAAGGACTGACCGATGAGCAGTTTAACATCATGATCGATGTATCGCTGGGTATGGCCCCACTGTGGGAGAATGCACTGGGTAAAGACTGGAAAGAGCAGATGACCCGTGAGCGTTTACGTGCCCTGTATGAGCAGCTGTAATATTGATCAGTAATGTCTTTTAATAGAGAAAGCCGTACGCCTCAGGTGTACGGTTTTCTTTTTATGATAAGTTATAGCCTGAACTAGCGAAGAAATCTCCTTATCGGCGCCCGCATATGGACAAAACGCATCATTACCTGCAGCTTGCGGTTGTGATAAATGAACAGCAGATATACAGCCGCCAATAATGTCACCACCGCTGTACAGTAGAAGGTGAGCGCGAAAAAGCGCGTATCGTTATGATAGATAAATGCGGACAGATATGCGCCCAGACCGATACCTGCCTCCATTGCAATATACATGCTGGCCAGGGCGCGTCCTTTAAACTGTGGATGACCCAGATCGATCGTCCAGGCAGTGATCGCCGGAGAGTTCAATCCAACAGATACACCGTAGATAATGGCTGCTGTCAGCATCATGGCCGGCGTATGTGCTACTGCCAGTACAAAGACCGCGACGGCCATCGTAAAAGAGGAAATCTTCAGGATAGGAACACGTCCGTATTTATCAGATACCTTTCCTGCCAGCAAACGAATGCCGATAGAGGCGGCTGTGAAAAAGGTGAAGAACAATCCTTTATTCTGAATGCCCAGGTGGCTGCTGAAGTCGGGAATAATGGTGAACAGGGCGCCATAACTCAGGTAAGTCAGGAATGTGACGATCACCGGCGCCAGTACTAACGGTTCAAAGATCTCACTCTTTGAGATGCGGAGTGTGGATAACCGGAAGCCCTGTTTGTCTGCCAGCGTTTCCCGCATACCACCCACGAGTATCACTACTGAAAGCAGCGCAAAAACAGCTGATATCTGGAACATCACCTGTATGTTCCATTGTGTGGAAATATACCCTCCGATAGCCGGTCCCAATGCCAGGCCGATCGTACTGAATAATCCTACCATACCCATGGCTTCCGCCCTGCGTGTCGCAGGTACGATATCAGAGACATAAGCGGCAGTACCTGTTGGTTTAAAACCGGTAGAGAATCCATGGAAAAAGCGCAATAGTAAAAAGGCGCCTACAGAACTGACAAGAGGATAAAGAAGGCTGCACACCACACAGACCAGTGAGCCAAAGATCATTACCGGTACCCGGCCGACCGTATCTGTCAGTTTCCCGCTGAAGGGACGGGACAAGCCTGCCATCAGGGTAAAAAGGGCAAGAATATATCCTTTGTAATCCTCACCGCCCATCCGGGTCAGATAAGCGGGTAATTCCGGAAGCAACATGTTAAAGCTGGCGGAAAACAGTGCATTGCTGAGGCATAGCATAATGAAGTGGAAGCTGTAAACTCTCCCGGGCGACTGATCCATAACACAAAGTTACAGATAATGGATTTATACACAGGAGCTTACCAGAAAAATTACAACTAATGTTATTTTATCAGCAGGCTGGTGTTAAATTTGTTTATCAACCCCAATAAAAGCATATATGGAAAACAAAGATCTCCGTTTGGCTGTCCTTATCGATGCTGACAATATTCCCCATACCAAGGTGAAAGAGATGATGGAAGAGGTAGCCAAGTATGGTATTCCCACATTTAAGCGCATATATGGGGACTGGACAAAACCAACACTGGCCGGCTGGAAAATAGTGCTGCTGGACAATGCGATCACACCGATACAACAATACAGTTATACCTCCGGCAAAAATGCGACCGACTCTGCGATGATCATCGATGCAATGGATATTCTTTATACCGGCAGGGTAGATGGTTTTTGTCTGATTACGAGTGACAGCGACTTTACCCGGCTGGCCACCCGTTTACGGGAAGCCGGTATGCGGGTATTCGGGCTGGGAGAGAAGAAGACACCCAGTGCATTCAGAGCCGCCTGTGACAAGTTCATTTACCTTGAAATCCTGGTGAGCGAGGTGAAGGATGCGTCTGTCAAACCGAAAACAGTAAAGGAAAAGGGTAAGGCCATCAGTAAGGCTGATAAGGAGTTGGTAAATATGTTGGGATCGAGTATTAATGATATTGCAGATGAAGATGGCTGGGCTTATCTGGGTGAACTGGGGAATCTGTTACTGAAGAAACAGCCGGATTTTGATGCCCGAAACTATGGGTACAGCAAACTTTTACAGCTGATCAAAAGTTTTGATGACTTTGAAATAGACATCAGGGAGAGCGGCCGCAAGATGGGGAAACTGGTATATGTAAGGGTAAAATAAGACATAAAAAAAGCCATTTTACAATGGAGTAAAACAGCTTTAAAATATCTTAAGTCGTTGAATACTAGCGTTTAGCGTACTTGATCGCTGCGTACAGGAACATTGCAGCAAACACGATGATAACAACATAGGTCAAAGAGTGAGCGATCTTATCTCCAGCTCTGTAAAAATCTGTAGTCTCTACGTTATTGATTACTTCAAGCAACATAAAAAAAATGTTTATTGGTCCGGGCTGCAAGTTAGCGCATTATCCTGGAAAATCCCAACATACGTACCTGCCTAATAATTCATGAGTTGCTGTATGCATTGATGCATACGCGTTTTGGCCAGGAAATTTTTCTCCAGCTCAGCTGCAAAAGGTACAGGCGTATCGAGTCCTGCGCAGCGCATTACGGGAGCGTCGAGCAAAGAAAAACAGTGTTCCGCTATCCAGGCGCTGATCTCTGCACCGATACCACCAGTCAGCGTGTCTTCATGCAGGACCAGCACTTTTCCGCTTGCTTCCACAGCGGCCCTGATCGCTTCATAGTCCAGCGGGAGCAAGGAGCGGAGGTCCAGGATGTGTAAGGAGATGTCCGGATATTGCTGGGCATATTCCAGCGCCCAGTGTACGCCACTGCCATACGTAATGATGCTGATATCTTCCCCGCTTCGTACAATTTTTGCCTTCCCGATCTCTATCGTATACCAGTCCAGTGATACAGGACCGCTGATACTGCGGTAGAGCGCTTTATGCTCAAAGAACAGTACAGGGTTCGGGTCGGCAAAAGCCGCCAGTAACAATCCTTTTGCGTCTGCCGGCGTAGAGGGGTAGACGACTTTCAGGCCGGGTACATGCGTAAACCATGCCTCATTGCTCTGTGAGTGGAAGGGGCCGGCGCCAACGCCTGCACCTGTCGGGAGGCGGATGACCACATCAGCAGTCTGGCCCCAGCGGTAATGTATCTTAGCCAGGTTATTGACGATCTGGTTGAAGCCACAACTGACAAAGTCGGCAAACTGCATTTCTATCATGCTCTTAAAGCCCATGATAGATAGTCCCAGTCCGGCGCCAATGATGGCGCTTTCACAAAGAGGGGTATTCCTCACCCGTTCTCTCCCAAATATGGTGGAGAAGCCTTCTGTAATTTTAAAAGCACCGCCGTATTCTGCGATGTCCTGTCCCATAAGGATGAGGTTCGGATAGCGGTCCATTGCCTGGTGCAATCCTTCAGAGATCGCATCTATAAACCGCTTTTGTGGAGACGGCGTATCCTCGGGAGGATCTATTGCCGCGGGGGCCAGCGCATAGATATCGTTCAGTTCATCTGTAATACGGACGGCAGGAGAAGTAGCCGACAGGGCTTCATGTATATCTCTGTCAATTTCCAGTTTGAGTTGTTCCCTGATGTTTCTGATCTTATGATCGTCCAGGAGGCGGAGGTACTGGAGAAAGCCTTCAAAGTGAAGGATAGGGTCCTGTTTGGCCCATTCTTCCAGCAGGGCAGGGGGAACGTATTTTGTACCGCTGGCCTCTTCATGGCCGCGCATACGGAAGGTCATGGCCTCTATCAGGACAGGCTGCTGTTCCTGTAAGGCGTGTCTTTTGGCTTCTTTTATCGCGTGGTAGACCTCCAATAGGTTATTACCATTGATACGCATACCACGCATGCCATAGCCTGCTGCACGTTGTACAAGTTGTTCACAGCGGTATTGTTCTTCTACCGGTGTGCTCAGGCCATAGCCATTATTTTCTATGAGAAAGATGACAGGCAGGTCCCATACAGCCGCTACATTGAGGGCTTCATGGAACTCGCCTTCACTGGTGCCGCCTTCACCAGTGAAAGCGAGGGCCACTTTATTTTCCTGTTTAAGTTTATGTGCGAGGGCAATACCATCTGCAATAGAGAGTTGAGGGCCCAGGTGCGAGATCATGCCACATATGTGATGCTGGCGGCTGCCGAAATGGAATGAGCGTTCGCGTCCCTTGCTGAATCCCAGCGGACTACCCTGCCATTGATGGAACAACTGCTGGAGGGACATCTGCCGGGTGGTGAATACGCCCAGGTTGCGGTGCAGCGGGAGTATCCATTCATCCGTATCCAACGCTAAAGTGGCGCCGACAGCAATAGCTTCCTGGCCTATACCGGAAAACCATTTTGTCACCTTGCCCTGCCGTAGGAGTAAAAGCATTTTCTCTTCTACCAGGCGGGGATACAATAGTTGTTTGTAAAAACTCAGCAGCTCCTCATCACTGATGTGTGCACGTTCAAAGTACATGGTGTAAAACTCAATCGTTATTGCCTCCTGCTATACTGTGCATAATGCCACTGACTACTGTCAGTACCACACTGAATATCAACGCCCAGAAGAAGCCATCCACGGAAAAGCCTTTTACCAGTCTTGCGGCCAGCAGAATGATCACTGCATTGATCACCAGCAGGAAGAGCCCAAGCGTCAGTATAGTGGCAGGTAAGGTCAGTAATACCAGAATAGGTTTCACTAACAGGTTCAAGATAGCTAATACTAATGCGAGGATAAGCGCACTGGTAAAGTCTTTGATATTAACGCCGGGCAATACGTAGGCAGTCACCATCGCTGCCAGTGCCGTCACTAATAACCGGATCAGAAAGTTCATAGGGAGTTGAATTTTCCGGGAAGGTAATAAAATTGGTGTTATACCCGATTACAGAAAATCGTCACTTTCCCGGTATGCCTTTATGAGGGCCTGTTCGCCTTCTTTTCCCGGATTGGCGTTACCATGTTCCATGCCGAGGATACCTTTGAAACCTTTCTTGTGGAGGTGTTTGAAAATGTTTTTATAGTTGATCTCACCGCTGGTCGGTTCCTTACGGCCTGGATTGTCGCCGATCTGGATATAGGCAATTTCATCCCAGCACATGTCCATCACAGGGATCAGGTTGCCGGTATTGCGCTGCATATGATAGATATCGTAGAGTATTTTACAGCTTGGGCTGTTGACCGCTTTACAGATGCCATAGCTTTGTTCTGCGGTACGCAGGAACAGGTCAGGATTGTCGCTCAATGGCTCCATGACCATCACCAATCCTTCTTTTTCCAGTACACCTGCGCCGGCACGGAAGGCCTCGATCACATGGGCTGTCTGTACACCGATAGGCAGGTTCCGTTCAAAATAGCCTGGTACTACGGTTGCCCATTTAGCATTGACACGTTTGGCAGTTTCCAGTGCCTTTTTACATTCTTTTACAAAAGCGTCTTTAAATTCCTGTTTGCCGCTGGTGAGAGACACCTTCCAGTTATCGCCGGCATCTATCACAAATACGCCCATCTGCATACCGAGCTTGCTGAGCAGTTTACCGATCTTCTCCTGTTCTGCCGTGTCTCTTTTCATCATGCCGTTGTCTTCGATGGAACGGAAGCCCTGATCGTACATAAACTGTATCTGATCGAGGAAGCTGTCGCCGCCACTGTTTTTGAACATACCGTCATGAGGGGCATAGTTGAGATTGAAGGTTTTGCCTGCCTGTTCTTTGTCCTTACTACTGAAGGATTGATGGGCTGCAGCCGCGGCACTGCCTGCTGCCAGTGTAGAGAGACCTGCCAATGTGCTTTGCTGAAGGAATTTTCTTCTTTCCATAACGTTAAAGGGTTGATTGCATGAATGCTAAATGTAATCGCTTTTTGATTCCGGTGCAAGGGCTCCCGGAGGGAAAAGTGTATTTCTTACCCTCATTCATGGAAAAAACGTTGCATCCCAATTTTTGATTTAATAAATTCACAGGTATTATCTTTCAAACGAGTTATGAAAAACAGATTATTGGCGTTGTCGCTGGGATCGATACTCGCTGGTCCGGTGTTCGGACAGGAGACCGCCTCCCAGCCATTTGCTGCTTACGAAGAAAAACTGCCAGGAACTACATTCTCTTTTAAAATGGTGCCTATTCCCGCAGGAGAAGTCACGCTCGGAAGTCCCGCCGGCGAAAAGGGCAGAAGCGCCGACGAGGGACCGCAAAAAAAAGTGAAAGTCAATGCATTCTGGATGAGCGCATTTGAGGTTACCTTTGAGCAGTATGACGTTTATTCCGACCCGGAAAAAGATAAAACGCCCATTCCGGACGGTATGACCAGACCGAGCCCTCCCTACATTGACCTTACCCTTGGGATGGGTAAAGTAGGCGGTTTTCCTGCCAACAGTATGAGCCAGTACGGCGCATTGATGTATTGTAAATGGCTCTATGCGAAAACCGGCGTATTCTATCGCCTGCCGACAGAAGCAGAATGGGAGTATGCCTGCAGGGCAGGTGCTACAACCGCTTATCCTTTTGGCAATGATGCCGCGAAACTGAAGGAATATGCCTGGTATGCCGGCAACAGCGATAACAAGTACCATAAGGTAGGAGAACTAAAACCTAATGCCTGGGGCTTGTATGATATGCTGGGTAATGTGGCAGAATGGACCCTGGATCAGTACGATGAGCAGTATCTGCAACATGCAGAAGAGAACAATCCCTGGATCAAGCCAACATCCAAAACGCCCCGGACGATCAAAGGCGGTAACTATCGCGATGAACCGGTGGCATTACGCAGCGCCAGCAGACTGAAATCTGATCCGGCCTGGAACCGCAGAGACCCACAGATACCAAAAAGCTTCTGGTGGAACGCAGATGCGCCATTTATTGGATTTCGCGTAGTACGTCCCGCACAGCAACCGACAAAAGAAGAAGCCACACGTTTTTTTGAAGAGGTCGTAGATCAGTACAAAGGATCAAGATAAGTAACAGACAGCGATAAGCTGAACACACAGGTCAACAGCAAAAATTCCCCCGATTAACACATAAAAAAACCTTCTATCATGCAACAGGAAGAACTGAATCAATTCCACGGAAAGTCCCGCAGGGACTTTGTAAAAGAGTCTTCATTACTGGCTGGCGGTTTACTGACCATGCCTATGTTATCTCAGGCCAATTTCTTTTCAGGAGCAGACAATGTCATTAAAATAGCGCTGATCGGATGTGGCGGGCGTGGTACCGGCGCCGCTGTACAGGCGCTGAGTACAAAGCAGAACGTTCAGCTGGTGGCAATGGCTGATGCTTTTGCCGAGCGACTGAACAACAGCTACAACGACATTAAAGGTGAGGTAGGCGACATACCTGGAAAACTGAACGTAAAAGAAGAAAACAAATTTATCGGTTTTGACGCCTATAAGAAGGCGATCGCACTGGCAGATGTGGTAATCCTTGCTACACCTCCGGGTTTCCGTCCGATCCATTTTGAAGAGGCGGTAAAACAGGGTAAACACATCTTCATGGAGAAACCAGTAGCGACCGATCCTGCTGGTATCAAAAAAGTACTGGAAGCTGCAGAAGTAGCAAAGAGCAAGAAATTGAATGTCGTGGTGGGTTTACAACGTCGTTACCAGACCTCTTACCGTGAGCTGTATAAGCGTTTCCAGGATGGTATCATTGGTGATGTTTTATCAATGCAGGTATGGTGGAACCAGGGTGCATTGTGGGTAAGACCGCGCAAACCTGAATATACCGAGATGGAGTACCAGATGCGTAACTGGTATTATTTCAACTGGTTATGTGGTGACCATATCGTAGAACAGCATATTCACAATATTGACGTCGGTAACTGGTTCATGAACGATTATCCGGTAACAGCTGTAGGTATGGGCGGCCGCTCTGTACGTACCGGTAAGGAATTCGGAGAGATATATGATCACCACTACGTTGAATACCGTTATGGTAATGGTGTGGTGATGAACAGCCAATGTCGTCACTGGAAAGATGCGGACAGCAGGGTAGACGAGGAGATCGTTGGTACAAAAGGCCGTATGCTGATGGATAAGGCGGTGATCAAAGATCATAAAGGCAAAGTGCTGTACCAGTTTGATAAAAAGCTGGAGAATCAGCCGTACCAGGCAGAACACGATGAGTTGTTTGCTGCTATCGCGAAAGGGGAATATAAATTCCACGATGCAGAAAGGGCGGCTAAAACAACGCTGACAGCTATTATTGGCCGACTGGCCACTTATTCCGGACAGACCATCGCTTTTGATAAAGCATTGAATTCAGGACTGAATCTGCAGCCTGCTACCTATGCTTTTGACGCTGCGCCACCGATTGTGCCGGATGCTGATGGTAATTACGCTTACGCGCACCCAGGTATCACTAGATATTTCAGCTGACACGCTGTATATTAGAGATAATTTGTAATATAATAAGATGTTGAAGGCTCCATTATGGAGCCTTCACTTTATAAGGATGTTTATGAGATCATTCAGGATTGTTTTATCAGGGTGTCTGTTGCTTTCGTTTATTAAGCCGGTTTCCGCGCAGTACGGTCCGATAAAAAAATGGGCGGAAGAAGAGCTGTTGACAAGTGCGCCCCTGAAACAGGCGCATACAGGTATCAGCATTTACGAACCTGCCACCGGTAAGTACTGGTATAATTATCAGGAGGATCATTACTTCACACCTGCATCCAATACAAAGATTTTCACCCTGTATACGGGCTTACGCCTGCTCGGGGATTCATTACCTGCCCTACGCTATTTCCGTACCGATGCTGCCTTGTATGTAAAGGGAATGGCTGATCCGGCGTTCCTGCATCCGGACTATAAAGTACAACCTGCCTGGCAGTTGTTACAACAGGCTAATCAGCCGATCGTACTGGTACCGGCAGCAATAGAAAACAAACGTTTTGGCAGTGGCTGGGCATGGAGCGATTATGCCGATTACTATCAGCCTGAATTGAATGAATGGCCGGTATATGGGAACGTTGCCCGCGTGCGTCATCATGGTGATAGTACCGTTATATGGCCCCGCATGTTCAGCGATACGCTTCATTTCTCGGTCCACCGGAATGATCAACTGGAGGAACTGCTGACAGAAAGAGACGAGCGTAGTAACCGTTTTTCGGTAACATACAATGGCAATGATAAAAGCGTACAGGATGGAGAGATACCATTTATAACAGGAGGCAGCGAAGACCTGATATACCGTCTACAGGACACCCTGCATAAGCAGATCACTATTGCTACAGCCGGCAATCAACCAGCTCCGGCGTCATTTTCTTTGCTGAGAGGTATTCCGGTGGATACCCTGTTTCAACCAATGATGCATCGTAGTGATAATTTCTTTGCAGAGCAGACGCTCATGATGTGTTCCGCCTTGTTGTGGGACACGATCAGTACCGCGCGTACGATCGCATTTATGCAAAAGAGTTACCTGGCTAATCTGCCGGATACGCCAAAGTGGGTGGATGGTTCCGGGCTTTCCCGTTATAATCTTTTTACGCCGAGAGATTTCGTAAGTGTGTTGTCTGATATGTATAAGACCTATCCTTCACAGAGACTATATGCCCTGTTCCCGACAGGAGGAAAAGGCACACTGAAGAACTATTATAAACAGCAGTTCGTGCATGCTAAAACAGGCACTTTATCGGGATGCGTCGCATTGAGCGGATACCTGGTGACCAAAAAGAATAAAACACTCGTGTTCAGTGTGCTGGTGAATAACCATAACAACAGTGCTACCGCTGTAAGAAGAACAGTAGAAAGTTTCCTCACCCAGATCTGGGAAAAGTACTAACGGACCTTATATTCTACCAGCCGCACGGTATCAGTTGCGGAAGCGGTTTCTATATAACCGACGCCCGGCGCATAGTAATAGGTTGCGATGGTGCCGGCAGGGTATGTCGTTTCTCCTACAATGATCGCTGCATCCTGTCGGATGACAATAACGCCATTGTAAGTGATGCCCATGACGCGTCTGGAAACACCCCTTTCAAGCAGATGGTATTGCAGCAGGCCGAATTGTTTTACCCCGGCAACGGTGGCTAATACAGTATCGCTCCAGGTGGAGCCTGCAGGATAGTCGTCATGCAGAAATAGTCTGTCGCCTGGTGTCAGTTCATAATCAGGCAGGGACAGCGCTTTTTCATACAGGAAGTAGCTCCCATTATCACAGCGGATAAACTGGTCGTTATACCCGTCATTAAGGATGGAATACGGACGACCTTCGATACTGGTGTCTTTCCTGACCCTAAGGGTATACTGAGAGGCGTCTCCGAGACTGTTGACATACTGATAAGTGAACGATGACCCGATCGTATACGGGGCATAGCTACAAGGAGTGGCGGTATTCAGTGCTTCAAGGCTTTTTTCTTTACGACATGCGCACATAGCAATAATACTCAAGGCACCCAATAAGGATAGCAGTTTAGATGGCATAGGTTCTTACTCTAGTTAACATTGGCATAGGAAGGCACGGGATAGTAGGCCCATAAAAGTAATAAAAAACTTCTAGGCGACTTAGTATAAATTATTGAATATCATAATTAGTTAATCACAAACCACAATGTTGGGCGTGATCGTGCCATTGCTGGCATTGGTCGTCATGGCAGATGTTTTTCCTGTACCATTGTCGGTTGCTGTCAGGGTGATATTGACCGGATCAGTTTCGCATCTGACGATGGTCGTATTGAAGACGCCTTGTGTAATGGTGGCGGCGTAATTCGTCCCGTCGATATTGATGATCACTTTTCCTGACGCGACGTTGGCATTGTCACAGTCTTTTGCAGTACCCTTGATAATCAGGGAGGTACTTGCCGGGAGCGTGACACTGATGTTGCTGACCGTAGCCGCTGCGCTGAAAGGACCTATTTCCTGTTGACGCAGTACGTTGTCACAGTTATCAGTGACGGTCAGGATCAGGACATTATTGGCGGGTACTTTGCCATAGAAGATGCCGTCTTCGGCAGAGAAAGCGAAGGATGGAATGAAATCGACCTTGGTCATCACTGTTACCCTGAGATTGGGTACCGGATTACCATTCTGGTCTTTAATATCAGCTGTGAGGGCGATCTGTGGGAGCATGGTCGCACAGAGCCAGTAGCCGGGTTTTGTAATATGACCAACATAGTCATTGCCCTCGCGGGTAGCTGTTCCTTCCTGTACCCAGAAACCGGTATCCCCATTAAAATACCAGAGCGGTATTTCGGTGGGCGCAGTGCTGGCCAGGGTATTAGGTATCATAATGCGGAAAATCGCCGGGTTGGTGGAATCCGGATGCAGGGTATTACCAGCGCCATCTTCCATAGTGGTAACGATCATACTGAATGCCCGCAGAAAGACCTGTCTGTTCTGGTCATTTATACCCCGCAGGTCACCAGGCATCTGATCGGCAATGGTACTGTTTTCCGGATTGATATAGATGGAACGAACGGTCACGGGGCCTCCATAAGGCTGATCACCGCCAGTTAAAATACTGCCGGGAGGGAAGGTCAGTGTCCCTTCAGGAAAGGGGATTACGCCACCGGATGTGCCGCTTATAGGGTTCTGATTTTCAAGGAGTAGTTCGATCTGTATATACTGTATGACGCCTTCCCGTACCATGAGTGTGCGATAGCCTTTGAAATAGCCTGTTTTATCCACACTTACAACAGTTGCATCATCAGGTCCATTGATTTTTTCCAGCAGGAAATAACCATTTGCATCCGTCGTGGCAGTTACGCCGCCACCGCTGACAGTGGCGCCCTGAATCGGCTGACGTTGTTCATTCAGTACGCGTCCCTGAATACTGGTAGTCACGATTTGAGCAGGGGGAGGTTCTGTCTCCGGAGGAATCCCTTCAAGAGAAAGTTCTTTCCTACAGGAGCTTATTGTTAATAACAACAGGCAATACATCAGCACTGGGGACAATCTTAACAAATGCATATGGAATTTGGGATGGGATTAATGAACGTTGTAGTAAATATAGCGCATAACCGGCTGACAAGCAAAGAAAAAGGGAAGAACATTGCTGTCCTTCCCTTTGAATATTGTTATCCGTGGCGGAGTTATACGCCGAGGCTCCAGCCCTGACGGTATGTTCTCTTAACGAACTGATTGGCATCATCAAAGTTGGTAATTTTCATTTCCTTACTATCCCAGAGCAGTTTGATATAACGGCCAGGGAAGCTGGTTTTACCTTCTTTTTCTTTCTTGATGTCAAAACTTCTGATAGCGAGGTTGGCCATCAGGAGTGTTTCGGTCAGCGGACCGGCAATAGAGAACGGAGAGCTGATCAGTTTGTCTTTCGGACTATTGAAACCAGCGATCGCTGCATTTACCCACTGTACATAGTGTCCTTCCGGTACACGTGCAATGGTCTGCGGTGTGTTCGTCTGTTTAGTCTTGCTGGTTGGCAGCAACTGCGGATCTCTACCGTAGGTACCACACATCATTTTACCCTTATCGCCGATCAGGATAGCGCCGTTACCACCGTCACCCATTACTTCGTTTGGTCCCAGTTCTTCAGGGCGTTCTGGCTGGATACCACCGTCCATCCAGTGGAGGGTGATCTCTTTACCGTTTTTACCATCGAATTTCAGGATTACGTGAGAAGAAGGAGGACAGCTTTCAGGGAAATAGCCGCGTTTGAATTCGTCTACATAAACGCTACCTACGCTACATTCTACTGATTTCGGATAACCGAGTCCGAGAATACGGAAAGGAGGTTCGATGATGTGGCAACCCATATCACCTAATGCACCTGTACCATAATCCCACCAGCCACGCCAGTTGAACGGCACCAGTTTATCGATATAATCTTTGTAGGGAGCAGTACCCAACCAGAGATCCCAATCCAGTTCTTTAGGCACTTCAGCCTTCATGCTGGACCAGGGAATACCCTGTGGCCATACCGGACGGTCTGTCCAGCAATAAACGGTGTGTACATCCCCGATCAGACCGGCATTGTACCATTCCATCATTTGACGTACGCCATCGCCGGAAGCACCCTGGTTACCCATCTGTGTAACTACTTTATTTTTTTGGGCAGCGGCAGTCAGTGCACGTGCTTCGAAAATATCGTGGGTCAGTGGTTTCTGCACATATACGTGTTTACCCAGCTGCATGGCCGCCATTGCCGCTACTGCGTGCTGGTGGTCAGGCGTGGAAACCGTAACGGCATCAATATGTTTATGCTCCTTGTCGAGCATTTCCCTGAAGTCTTTGTAGAATTTCGCTTTCGGGAAACGTGCAACGGATGCTGCTGCTCTGCGGGTGTCTACGTCGCACAGGTAAGTGATATCTGCAGGACCTTTTGCGATCTCGGACAGATCGCTTTCTCCTTTACCGCCTACACCAATACCGGCAACACGTAAACGATCGCTGGGAGCAATAAAACCTTTACCTCCTAAGACGTGACGTGGAACGATCATAAAACCAGCTGCAGCAAGGGCACCTTGTTTTAGGAATGATCTACGGGATTCATGACTTCCCTTGTTATTTTTTTCGACCATATGTAACAAAATTTACCGATCAATATAAAAGAAAATGAGAGAAATTACCTGTTATTAATGATGTGTGGATCAGTCCCAGGTCATGATCGTGCCTCTGTCTTCCATTTTTACATACAATGGAAGCAGTTTTTCTTCATAGGCAAGACCATATTGCTGCAGGACATCCGCCGGTACACCATCCCATTCAGTAGGAACATTGCCTTTATAACCAAGGTCTTTGATACCTGCTTCACTGGTAAAGAAGCCATTTGCTGTCAGGTCCCGCATCAATGAGAAGAAGGCAACGCCCTGACTCATTTCTGGTTTGGCCTGCTCCGGGTAGGCGATCTGGTCCACCAGTTCCAGCTGTTGCTGTTGTGTACAGTCCGTAAAAGCATTGTTGTAGCGTTTCATGCACTGTACATCCAGCCAGCGTAATCCGCCACGCAGGGGCAGTTTGAACTGGGGCTGGTCTTTGGCCATGAACTCTATGAATTCCGGCACTTTTGCTGCTGATGCACTGATAGAGTGATCATCAGCGGGTATAATAATATCTGTGAGTACCGTAATTGTTTTCAGTTCTGTAGCGGTAAAAAATGTCTCTGCTATCAACGCTGCATCTCTGGCAGCTTCCGGTTCTGTACGGCCATAGCCGCCAAGTTTACCTGCTGTTTCCTTGTCTTTGGCCGGAGACTTTTTATCATCGCAGCCGGTCAGTATGGCGCCAACGGATAAGGAGCCTATTGTCAGCGCTTTGAGCGATTCCCTTCTGTCCATAATAGGATGAATTAAGGTGTATTAAAGGTTTTGCTTTTTCAGTTCACTCATCATGTATTCAGAAGCACGGAGCGATAATGCCAGGATGGTCCAGGTCGGGTTTTTATCTGCCTGAGATACAAACGGCCCGCCATCTACGACAAACAGGTTTTTTACATCATGCGCCTGGTTATGCTTATTGACTACAGAGCGTTTCGGATCATCGCCCATACGGGTGGTGCCTACTTCATGAATGATCCTGCCGGGTGTTTCCAGTCCGTAGTTTGTTTCAGGACCAGGTTTGGTGCCCAGTGGCACGCCACCCATTTCATGGATCAGCTGATCGAAGGTATCCTGCATATGTTTAGCCTGTTTGATCTCGTGGTCACTCCAGGTATAATTGAAACGCAGCACGGGAATACCCCATTTATCCACCACTTTAGGATCTATTTCACAATAGTTGTCTTCACGGGCGATACATTCGCCTCTGCCGGCCATACCAACGGTAGCACCATAGAGATGGCGGTAATCCTCCTTCAGAGACGCACCATATCCACCGGCAGGTTTAGCTTTACCATCGCTGCCAGGGTATTTACCATTCAGACGCTCTATGCCGCTAAAACCACCATAGGATGGCATACGCATACCGCCTCCGAATTCTATATGATATCCGCGGGCAAAGTCCAGCTTTTTGTTGTCTTCCCACCAGGGGATATACACGTGCATACCGCCTACACCGTCTTCATTATAGCGTTTACGGCCCATGAGATGCGGCATAAAGGCTGCGCGGGAAGAGCCGGTAGAGTCATGCAGGTATTTACCCACTACATTGCTGGAGTTGGCTAATCCGTTAGGGAATCTGGCTGATTTTGAGTTCAGCAGGAGACGGGCAGATTCACAGGCGCTGGCAGCGAGGACGATAACCCGGGCATTCACCACATATTCCTGGAGGTCTGTTTTATCCACATAAGCAACACCTGTTGCTTTTCCTTCTTTATCAGTAAGCACTTCCCTGGCCATAGCGTTGTCGTAAAGATCGACATGGCCGCTTTTCATGGCTGGTTTTACGAGTACGGAAGAAGAGGAAAAATCGCCGTATACCTGGCAACCACGGTTACATTGTCCGCAGAAGAAACAGGCGCTACGCTCTTTATTCACAGGCCTTGTCAGCATGGACATACGGGCTGTGATCACAGGAATTTTCAGTTTATCTCCCGCCTTCTTCAGCATCAGTTCATGCAGCCTCGGTTTGGGGGGAGGCAGGAAGAATCCGTCCGGCTCATTGGCCATCCCTTCTCTGGTGCCAAATACGCCGATCATTTTATCTACACGGTCGTAGTAAGGAGCGACATCCTCATAACTGAGTGGCCAGTCATCACCCAGACCGTCATAACTTTTATGTTTAAAATCCCTTGGGCCGAAGCGGAGGGAGATACGTCCCCAGTGATTGGTACGTCCGCCTACCATGCGGGAGCGGAACCAGTCGAATTTGGTGCCATCCTTAGCAGTGTAAGGTTCTCCTTCGATTTCCCATCCACCGTAAGCAGCATCGAAATCGCCAAATGGACGGGTCGTGGTAGCGCCTCTGCGGGGAGATGCGTAGGGCCATTTTAACTGGGTGATTTGTTGCGGGTCAGCCGGATCATATTTCGGCCCTGCTTCCAAAAGGGCTATTTTAAGTCCGGCTTCAGAGAGTATTTTGGCAGCCATACCGCCACCTGCACCTGAACCAACAATGCAGATATCATACACAGGTCCCTTCTGTTTTATCTGAAATGCCATATCGTGGATAATTTATTTGACCTAAAGTGATTTTAAATCTATAAATTATTTTCTAAGGATTATAGCAAAATAAGTATAAAAGGAAATTTCTAAAAACATAGTAATGGAATATATAATAGGTGTGGATCTGGGAACAAGCAGTGCCAAAGTGATTGCTGTAAGACAGGATGGAAAGGTGATGGCCCATTCGCAGCAGGAATATACTATTACGCAACCGGAACCTGGTCATAGTGAGCAGGACCCTGATGTGATATTACAAGCTGTGAAGAACGGTATCAGAAGTGTGGCGACTATCATGAAAGATCCACCGGCGGCGGTGTCATTCAGCACGGCGATGCATAGCGTAATGGCCATGGATGGAGCCGGAAAGGCTTTGACCCCGCTGATCATATGGGCAGATAATCGTAGTCAGCCGGTGGCTGACAGATTACGTCAAACGCCTCTGGCAGCCAGTTTACATCAGCAGAGCGGTACGCCGGTACATGCGATGTCCCCGCTTTGCAAGATCATCTGGTGGAGAGAACAGGCGCTGGAGATATTTGGTGCAGCTGCCTGCTTTATCGGGATCAAGGAGTATATATTCTATTATTTCTTTGGCCGCTATATCACTGATCATTCTACAGCTTCAGCGACCGGATTATTCAATATACACGAACTGCAATGGAATGCTGCCTCCCTGGAAGCCGCTGGTATAACCGCCGCTCAGTTGCCCGAACTGGTGAGCAGTGACAGTATCATTGAAGGCTTACTGGAAACAGTAGCGCAGGAATTGGGTATTCCTGCCAATACCCGCTTTGTTTCCGGTGCCAGTGATGGATGTCTGGCACAGCTGGGTAGTAATGCGCTCGATAAAGGACATGCCACGCTGACGATCGGTACCAGCGGCGCCGTACGTATGGCAATTGACCAGCCATTGACCGATCCGGAGGGCAGGCTGTTTACCTATGTACTGACTCCCGGACATTTTGTAACGGGAGGGGCGATCAACAACGGTGGCGTAGTACTGCAATGGTACCTGGATTCTTTCCTGCAATCGGCTACCGAAAAACCCCTGCATGTCGATGCCGGTCTGCAACAGGCAATGAACACACCGCCAGGAGCGGAGGGCTTATTATGTCTTCCTTATCTGCATGGAGAACGGGCGCCGGTATGGGATGGTCATGCAAAAGGGGCTTTTATCGGCGTACAGCCACAACACACCACCTGGCATTTTATGCGTGCGTTACTGGAAGGGATGGCGATGGGGCTGCTGAGTATAACTGAAGCATTGGAAGAGACGGCCGGGAAGGTGGAGAAGATTTCAGTGAGTGGTGGATTTACGCATTCAGCGGACTGGGTGCAACTTATGGCCGATGTGTTCCAGCGTCCGATGCATCTCCGGCAGGAGAGTGACGCCTCTGCCATGGGAGCGGTATTGCTGGGTTTTCAGACCCTGAAAATAGCCACCAGCTTTGGGGCGGTGCCGGAAAAAGTGTTCACACCACGCACGGAGCACGCAGCTGTATACAGTAAGGCATATGCAATACATGGAAAACTGTATGGCGCTTTAAAAGATATCTTTCCCTTGTTCTGAGACAGGGGTGAACATGAAAAAAGCCTGATCGTCACCGATCAGGCTTTTTCTATTATAATTAGCTTATTGTCAGTTGCTTATCCGAACATCTTCGCGAGGTCCGTCAGTTTGAAGGAGATATAAGTGTATTTACCCCCAGGTGCGGAGTTTGGCATGGTGCAGGCAAATAATTCATCGATGATGTTCTGCATCTCACGGGTAGACAATGATTTTCCTGCCTGGATGGAGTTGTTATGCGCCATAGAGCGGATCAGTTGTTCCCTGCGGGGCAGTTTAAGCTCATGACTGAAGTGTTTGAACTGTTCGAGTAGTCCTTCAATGCTGGCCTGTTCGTTACCGCTTTGGATATCAGCCGGTGTACCTCTTACAACAAACGTATTGTTGCCGAAAGGCTCCAGGTCATACCCGAGGGTTTGCAGATCAGGGATCATTTCCATGATCAGTGCCGCATCCGCAGGTAATAACTGTAACGTTTGCGGGAACAGGCTTTGCTGGGTAGGAATAGCGGTTTCCTGAACAGCGCGTTGGTAACGCTCATACAGGATACGTTCGTGCGCTGCCTGCTGATCTATCAGGATAAAGCCGGATTTGATCTGCGACAGAATGTATTGCTGGTGTACCTGAACAGGGACCTTCTGATCGATGCTGGTGTCCTGCCAGCCTTCATCGATCATCGATGTGGCGGAAGAACGGCTCTCGATAGTCGTAGAGTGGGTCGTGTAAGACTCATCCTGCGGGGTATCCATGGTTTCGGTCTCCGTTTCTGTATATGTTACATTAGACTCGCCGGAGCCATACAGGTCTTTCCAGTGCTTCAGGTTACTGGATTTATCGATCGTATGGGCCTGATTTGCCTGTGTAAAGCTTTTATAGAGGGAGGTATTGACAGATTTTGCCTGTTGCTGTTCAGTAAATGGTTTGCTGACAGCGTCCAGCTGCTGGATACCGGGGTCCAGACCAAAGTCCAGGGTAGGTGTGATGTTGAATTGTGCCAGTGCGTGTTTTACAGCGGACTGTACAAAGGCATACATCAGCTTTTCGTCATCAAACTTGATTTCCTGTTTGGTAGGGTGAACGTTGATATCCACATGACCAGGGTCCAGGTCTATGAATAATACATACAGCGGGAAGCTGTCTGCCGGGATCATCTCCGCAAAAGCATTCATGATGGCATGGTGCAGATACGGGCTCTTGATGAAACGGTTATTGACAAAAAAGAACTGGTCGCCTCTGGTTTTCTTCGCCGTTTCTGGTTTCCCTACAAATCCGTGTACGTTCATATAGTCAGTCGTTTCCTTTACAGAAACGATCCTGGCGTTATAATGCTGTCCAAGGATAGCGATGATACGCTGTTTGAGGGAGCCCTTTTCCAGGTAGAAAAGCTGCTGTGTATTATTGGTAAGTGTGAACTGGATCTGGGGGAATGCCATGGCTACGCGGATGAACTCATCCACGATGTGCCTCATTTCTGCGGCATTGCTTTTCAGGAAGTTACGACGGGCCGGTACATTGAAGAAGAGGTTCTTCATGGCGATACTGGTGCCTTCGGCCGTCTGACACATTTCCTGTTTCTTTACAGCACTGTTGTCGATTTCTATGTAGGTCCCTATTTCCGAACCGCGGAGACGGGTTTTGAGTTCGACCTGGGAAACGGCGGCAATAGATGCCAGCGCTTCACCACGGAAGCCCATCGTACGTATGGAGAAAAGGTCGTTTATCGTCTGTATTTTGGAAGTAGCATGTCGCTCAAAGCACATACGTGCATCCGTCTCACTCATGCCTTTCCCGTTATCAATCACCTGCACCAGCTCCTTTCCGGCATCCCGGATAATGAGTTGAATTTCTGTCGCACCTGCATCTACGGCGTTTTCCAGCAGCTCTTTTACTGCTGAAGCGGGCCGTTGGATCACTTCCCCTGCTGCAATCTGATTCGCTATATTGTCTGGTAATAGATTTATAATATCCGCCACTTATTATGTGCCTTTTGCCGTAAAGTTAGCAAAGTTTAGCCTTTGATGGGGGAACTGGGGTAAAGAAGTGTACCAGAGAATGTGCATATGAGGTGGACTTAATATGGGATTGATAAACGAATGTGCGTACAGACGGGCATCTGGAGCTGTGGGAATTATGTTAGTTACTTTATCCGGGATGTGGAAATATAATTTATTCACATTATTCTGTTGTTAACAAGACGTTAATCAATAATATTTTAAGCCATGAACTGGTGGAATCTGATAATTTTGAGCCTTTCCATATTAGTTAGCAACCGCACCTATTCTCAGGAGCCAAAAAATAAGTCTATGGAAGACCAGAAAAAGAGTGATGTATACTCAAGAACGGATACCAGCAAAGTGAACCTCACCAATGAAGAATGGAAAGAGCGCTTATCTCCGGACGTATATAATATTGCCAGGGAAAAGGGGACCGAATGGGCATTTACAGGAAAATACTGGAACAGCAAGGATGACGGCACCTATTACTGTGCAGCTTGTGGTAACCCGCTGTTTGTATCGGATGCAAAATTTGAAAGCAGTTGTGGCTGGCCCAGCTTTTTTGAGCCGGTGACTAAGGGAAGCCTGATCTATGCGCCTGACAATACGCACGGCATGCACCGCACAGAAGTGATGTGCGGACGTTGCAAGGCACATCTCGGACATGTATTCGACGACGGTCCTCCTCCGACTGGGTTGCGCTACTGTATCAATTCAGTTATACTGGATTTTGAAAGAGCGAAAGAGGCCGAAAATAATTTTAATGGAAAATAGTAAGTCTGCGGATGCCTGATTACAGATATGGTTATTATACGTAATCAGGCATTTCTTTAGGAAAGATAAGACTGTAACTCGTTGACGTAGGATGTTGGCTCAAACTCGATAATCTCATACAATGCCAGCTGGTATTTATCCAGTGGATCTTCAGTCATAATTTGCTCTACTTCTTTACGGCTTGACGCTTTACAAATGATCAATCCTCCGGACTTTGGCTTACGACGTCCCGCCAGTATAAATTGTCCGCTTTTATAGAACTTATCCAGGAATGCTCTATGTTGCTCCATATAATGCTCTACGGCAGCTACCGGACGGATGTATTGTAAAAGAATTAAGAACATAACAGCGCTTCAATAATAGGATTTAAAATCATTTAGAGACCTCTTTATAATGCAAAGGTATAAAACTATTGCAGCTTTTATTTTTATAATAATAGCGTAGAAATGAATGTCTTATCACACTATTTCCTGACAACCCCCAATTGGATGCCCAAATGCTAATATATGAATAAAATCGCTAATTTATATCAGGCCCCTATAAGGTAGTAAACGAAAAAGAGAGTATTTTAGCGTTCAATTCACTCATTTTTAATTTTATCCCCCGATTATGACAAAAATGTTTTCCAAAGCTTTGTTAGCCGCATCGGCCGTCGCGATCCTGCTATCCTCCTGTTCCAAAGTACCGGAACAGAGTAAATACATTCCTAAGACAGCCAGCGTTGTAGTAAGCGTAAACAGCAAGGAAATCAGTAAAAAGCTGATTACCAACGGCATTACCATGGACAAACTTTTCGCCGCTGTACAGGAAAAGGATTCGCTCAGCGAAGCGCAGAAGTTCTGGAAGGATATCGAGAATTCCGGGCTGGACCTGCAGGCTAATTCCTTCGTATCTGTCGTATATGGCAAGGAAGCGTCTTATGTGGCGCTGACCGGCGGTCTGAAAGATGCAGGCAAATTTGAAGATTACCTGAAAAAAAATGTCAGCAACTTCTCCCTGCAAACAAAGGCTGACTATAAATACATCCTGGAAGAAAAACAGGAAGCGGTGATCGCATGGAATAAAAATACCGTGATCTACCTGAAAGGAACAGAAGGTGACGCTATGCAGAAAGCGATGCCTCCAGGTGCGATGCCTCCGGTACCAGGTTCAGATTCTGATAGCGAAGAGTCTGCAGATACCAACACTGCTCAACCGGCAGCGCTCGTTACTACAGAAGGCGCTCAGCAATGGGTAACTGAAGTGGACCACCTGTTCCACCTGAAAAAAGAGGAAACCGCTGGTTCTATCGAGGCATTCAATGATCTGCTGAAAAATAATGCGGACGTTAGCCTGTATGTAAATCCGGAGCCTATCTATAACGCACAGGCGGGTGGTATGATCCCGGCTAACCTGAAAACACTGCTGGCGGGTTGTTATTATACCGGCGCCGTAAATTTCGATAAAGGTAAGATCGTTGTTGAAGGTACTTCCTATGTAGGAAAGGACCTGGCCGCTATCTACAAGAAATATGGCAACATGGAAGCTGACCTGGATATGCTGGAGAAATATCCTTCCCAGAATATCACCGGTTTCCTCGTATACGGCTTTGACTTCCGCATGATCGGTGATATCGTAAAAAGCACCGGCCTGGATGGTATCGCTAATATGGGTCTGCAAAGCTCAGGTCTGACACTGGACGATATCCTGAATGCATTCAAAGGACAACTGGTATTCGTAGCTTCTGACTTCGAAATGAAGAAAAAAGCAAGTTTGTATGATGGTGATTCTACCACTACGCCAGAATCTAAATGGGTATTTGCGATGAAAGTAGGCGATAAGGCCGCTTTCGATAAAGTAATGGGATCTCCGATGCTGAAAGGCTTCTTCACCAAACAGGGTGATGGTTATGCGCTGACCCAGAACTTCCCGGGTATGCCTGCTATCTCTATCACCGATAAGCTGGTGACAAGTGCTTCTGATTCAGCATTATTGCAGGATTACCTGGCCGGTAAAGGCAAAGCGGGTGGCCTGGATAATAGTTTCGTAAGCAAGATCAAAGGCAACCCAATGGGCGCTTATGTAAACTTCGAAAAGATCGTCAATAACATCCCGGATAGCGAAATTCCTGCAGAAGGCAGACCGCTGGCTGGTAAATTCAAGAACCTGCTGAAAGACATGACTGCTATCAGCAACTCTTTCGACGGTAAAACACAGCATTCTGAAATCGTGCTGAACTTCAAAAATGAGAACGAGAACAGCCTTGTACAACTGGTAAACCTGGGTACAGAAACTGCTAAGTTCTTAGAAGAGTCCAAGAAAGCAGAAGCTGCTCCGCTTGATAGCGTTGCAGCGGCAGTAGACACCGCAGTACAGGCTGCAGAAGCTGTTGAAGCAGACAAAAAATAGTCTTATTACAGAAGATAACGGAAATGTCCATGGCGGTACAACCACCATGGACATTTTCATTTGGAAAAAGCTCTATATTGGGTCATCATTTCAAGAACACCAGTTACATGCAGATACAGTTAGAAAACCTGGTGCCCGTTCCGCTGCGGGACAAGATCCTGCAGCGATCCTCAGATATCTGGAACAGGCAGATAATATTTACCCCGGGTAGTTTCATCAAAATAAAAGCGCCTTCCGGTACCGGTAAAACCACACTGGTGCATTACCTGTATCATATCAGAACGGATTATACTGGTCAGGTACTGGTGAATGGTCAGTCCTGGGCATCCTATTCGAAAGCTGCGATTGCGGCTATGCGGCAGGACCAGGTAAGCGTTATATTCCAGGACCTGCGTGTATTCGAACAGTTAACCGCCAGAGAGAACATTGAACTGAAAAGGGTGATGAACGGTCAGCCGTACTGTACCGCTGAAAAGGTAACAGAGATGGCCGCCAAACTGAATGTTACGCATGTACTGAATCAGAGCGGTAGTACGCTATCTTATGGCGAACGCCAGCGTGTGGCGATCATCCGGGCACTGGTACAACCTTTTCAATGGCTGATCATGGATGAACCATTCAGTCACCTGGATGAGGAAAATGCGCAACGTGCTGCTCAGCTGATAGCGGAAGAATGTAAAGCGCGTAAAGCAGGATTTATTTTAACAGATCTGGACAACGACACCAGATTTGCATATGATATACATTATAACTTATGATGCCATCCTTTTACCAGTTACTCAAAAAAATCATTCAGACCGGTATTGGCAGGTCCCGGCTTATAATGGCCGCCGGCGGATTAGGCATTGCCATGATATTGCTCCTGATCGCGATACAGGCCCATTCCGATTTTGACCAGTTGTTATACAGTCAGCAGAACGCAAATGAAAGCGCGGACTTTCTTGTGATCAATAAAAAGATCACGAACGCTATGATGGGGCAACGGGGACAAAGCATGTTCACCGCGGCTGAAATTGCAGATATCAGGCAACAACCTTTTGTAGAAGCATTCGGATTTATCACCTCCAATCAATACAAAGTAACAGCGGCTGCACCTGGTGATCTGCATTTCTATACTGATATGTTTTTTGAATCAGTACCTGATTCTTTTATTGATGTGAAAAATGAAGACTGGAAGTGGACGCCTGCCGATAATACCATCCCTATTATCTTGCCAAATGATTTTCTCAACCTTTATAACTTTGGTTTTGCGTTAAGCCAGGACCTTCCACAAATTTCACAGGAAACAGTGAAGGCGATCCCCATGAAAATAACTATCTCCCAGGGTTTGCTGACGCAGGAATTTACCGGACGTATCGTTGGCTTTTCTGACCGTATATCCAGTTTCCTGGTGCCCGGCAGCTTTATGGAATGGGCGAATGGAAAGTTTGGTACCGGTGTGGTGGCATCTCCTTCTCGTGTGATCATCAAAACTAAAGACCCCTCCAATCCGGCACTTGTAAAATACCTGGATGATAAAGGGTATAATACCAACCAGGATAAGATCAAATACAGCAAGACAAAAATGATCGTACAGACCATTGTATCTGTTATTGGCTTTTTCGGTGTAACCCTTTTATTATTTGCACTATTGGTGTTCAGTATGTTCATCCAACTGGTGATCGCAAGCTGTAAGAAAGAGATACAGCTACTGGTGACCCTGGGAACAGCTCCCCGGCAATTACAACGATACCTGATGCGTCAGTTCGTACCATTATACATTGCTATCGGTATTGTTGCGTTATTGCTGGTTGCGGCTTTGCAATGGTGGGCTTCCGGACAGCTGGCTGTACATGATATGGTCATTTCGCCATGGATCGCAACGGGTACCGGTATCGCGGCCGTGATAGTAATTGTATTGGTTTATTTCGTGAACAGGATCAATGTGCGGAAATACATCAATGCGATCAGCTGATAAATTATTTCACATACTTAAACTATAAAGAAGATGTTTGTACACGTTGTAAATTTCTGGCTGAAGCCAGGTCTTTCAGAAGAAGATATCAAAAAATTCGAAGAAGGCGTACAGTCTCTGAAAGCGATTGAATCACTGGTGATGTTCAACGTAGGTAAGCCTGCTGCAACTGATCGTCCTGTAATAGACAAGAGCTATAGCTATTGCGAACTGACCGTATTCAATGATGAAGCAGGTCATGATATCTATCAGCAGCATCCTGTACACCTGGCATTTGTGGAGAACTGCAAACACCTGTGGGAAAAAGTATTGATCTATGATTCTGAAACGATCTGATTTAATTAAATATTAGTTCGACGAATCTTTAGAAAATAAAAAACAGGCGCATCTATGAGGCGCCTGTTTTTTATTTATATATCGCTGTTATCAGATAGTTTTTAATTGCCCTCATAGGGCACAATAAAAGTCTCTTTCACCTGTCTTGATTTCAGCATATACGGGATCAATATGGCGGCTGCAATACACGCCTGCATAATGATCCGTATAGAGGCATCTGCCCAGTCTTTTCTTTCATAGACGTAATTGAACATCAGTATGTCGGCCAGATTGAACACCAGATAGAAAACGATAAACACCACCAGTGCTTTCGGAAATGTATCACGTTTCTTCAGAAAAAGCGATACCAGCAACAGATTGAATACAAGTATACATATCACGCCTGCCAGTTCGATAACCAGCAACAACTGAAGCAATGAAGTGCTATGTGTGGTATTGGTGAGTTTGTCCAGTTGTAACCAGATATTGTTGCTGAAAATATCCATATTGATCAGCGTATAAAAAGTATGCACCGGCATCATGAAAATACCAATAGCAACCACTACCAGGAAGCCGTTAATAGCAGAAGGGTAGTAGATAGCCTGCGCTGGCTGGAATGATATTTTATAGAAGCGGAGCGCGTGATGTGTAAACACGCCTGCAAAGAAAATGGTCAGTCCGATGATAAACCAGTTGATGCCCTGAGAAGGCGCCTCACTTTGTGCCTTTCCTTCCATGTCCCAGTAAAAAACGAATCCCAGGAAGTCGTCTATCTTCTTTCTGTCTTTGATATAAGTATCCAGAAAGTTGACAGGAATATGGTCCTGATATGTTTCAAAAGTATAGTGTAGTGTGACGATATTGTCTTTTACGGAAGGCACGAAGTGAAGTGCATAATACGGATTCTTAATATGAAGTTCCTCTTCATTAATGCTCCAGGCGGATGGCATTTCTATGGTAATGGTATAGTCCTGTGAGAAAGGATATCTCATTTCCAGCGGCGCGATTTTTTTATCTTCTTCTTCTGCATAGGCAGGTAAAACGTCACGTAACAGATTTGCTTTGACATTGAAGTCAATACGGTTTATTCTGGCACTATCTGTTTTCCAGGGTGTATGTAACAGATAGTTCTCCCTTATTTCTATACGGTCATCATCTTCATTATCGATCACACGGAGAGAAGAATCAATACTGACACTACCATAAATATTCTTGTAGTAGTTCAGGAATGTATTCTCATTATCCTTCCGGCTGCTATTCGCTAATAAGTCACGCTGATCATCTGCATATTGCATGGTGAAGACGGACGTGACGGAAAGTCTGCCCGCATTGGACTGATCAGAAGGCAACTGAAAATGTTCATACACGACGGTTTTACCATTGGCAATATTCTTTACCGGCGTAAACCCGTTTTTCCCTGCCGGATCAATGATCAGACCCTGTTGAAAATCAGAGATGGTCAGGGCTGCCAGATTTCCCCGCTGGAAGCTGGTAGTCGCATCGATCCAGTAATCTTTGTCATTCAGTCTGGCATATACGATAGCATGATCAAATATATCCGGTGCCGGCAGGAAATCGACTACTCGTCCCTTATTGTAAGAGTCGACGTAAGCCATACTGGCGTAAATACCATTTGCTCTCAGGATGGTGGCCAGTAACAGCGATTTATCCTTACAGTCACCGAAACGCTGCATGAGTATTTTATCCGGTGTATTGGGCCGGTGTGAGTATTCTCCCATTTCAATACCCATATAACGGATGTCATCCTGCACAAAGCGGATGGCTTTCAGCATGTAGGTTTCCTTGTTCTTGTGCGACTCTCTTTTCAGCTCTGCGATCTTTGCTTTCAGCGCAGCTCCGGGAGCCGGGATTTTATTCACGCGATCGCCCCATTTGATGACTTCCATCCAGTCCCTGTATTCCGTTGCCTGTACTGTCGGATAGTTATCGTACCAGCTGGGTGCATCCTCTTCGGTTTCCGGCGCCTGTATATTGGTCATTTCCCATTTATAGACCTGCATATTGTTGACCATCTGCCGGTCAGGCATAGGTGCACCGTTAAATGTTTTGAAGAAGAGCTCTCTGGAAGGATCTGTGATAATACTTCTGTGAAAGTTGACAATAGGACTGGGAGAGGCGAGATAGAACAGACTGGTGAACTTATGTTCGAATATGGGGTTGTTTCCCTCGATAGTATAAGCCAGTTCTATCTGGTCGCCTTTGCGTACATCTTCCAGGATATAGTAGGCGGTATAAAGACCGCTGTATATGAATCGGGAGAGGTCGTCTTCCTGTTGCAGTATTTTGAATTTGGAGGCCTGCAGCTGATTGATCAGTTTTCCTTTTCTCCGGATAAGAATTTTATGAAAGAGCAGCTTTTCGTAAACAGGGTCGTAATCGACCTTGATCTCAGCAGCATTCTGAATACCTGCTTCTGAAACTATTTGTTTGATCTCATGACGGTATATAGCAGATTGTTCAACGTGCTGTTGTTCTTCAAACAGCAACATGTAGTAACCGTTACTAACATCTCGTGCATCGGGTTCCTGCTTCAGGTCCGGTTTATAGGGGACCCGCCAGGAGGGTTCCGGTGTAATGGAAAAGTTTTTTTGCTGTGCACTGGACTTGGCAGTGACACAACACATGAATAAGATAAGGATCGGAAGTATCCGGTACATAGGGATAAGATAGGCATTAATTGTTCTCTGTGGTCAGCGCATATACTGCGAAGGAAGCCAGCCAGTGTTCTCCGGCATAATCGCCGCTGGCTACATGCGGGATAGCGGCTTCAAGGTGCAGATTCGCCAGACCGAGAATTGCTTCTCTGTTTTCTGTTGTATGACGGGCAATACCATACAGACACCAGGCCCTGCTCAGGTTTAATCCGTACAAGTGTACGAGTTTGCCATCCGTCATATCTTTTACCTGCGCTACCTTGAAAGCGGTAATGCCTTTGGCAAACAGATCCGGCAGGAATGCTTTGATCCATCGCTGGTATTCAGCTGCCGGCAGTATACGCCACATCAGGTCTGCCTCTTCAAGACAGGGCGAAAGAAAGTCATAGCCGCCGGGTTCCCAGGCTACAGGACAATTCTTATCGGCTGCATAGAAACGGATAGCTGCCTGACGTATCGCATTCTGCAGATCGGTATCTTTTGCGGTAACAGCGTAATCCCATGCGAGAGAAAGACCGAAAGCCAGGTTAGTGTGTTCTCCTACACGAATAGGGTACATCAGTTTACCCAGGAAGTCGATATATGATTTGGCAAACTGGGACGCCAGTGGTTGTACATTGGCAGCCAGTTCTTTTCCCAGTGGCGTATTCCAGGTCAGTAATTCCCGTTGAAGCTGTAATAACCAGCTCCAGCCATAAATACGTTCAAAGCCTTTATTTTCCTTGTTCTTAAACAGTTCCTGTTCCTGCCTGATATTGGCAGCTGTCAGGTTCTGTGACAATTTGGTAATGATCTCTTTTTCCTTGGCCATGCCAGGGAATGATTTGAGCAGCCGCACCAGCATCCAGTGACCGTGGACGCTGCTATGCCAGTCATAACAGCCGTAAAATGCCGGGTGATAGTTCCTTGGATTGATCACCAGAGAACTGTCGGAAAATACGACACCGGTTTTATAAGGAAACTCCTGCTGCATACAGCGGAGCGGTAATTCGGCCAGGTGTGCAGCGCCCTGGGCGGTAAGGTCCAGTAAGCCGTTGCTTTTGCGCGTATAATATGCCTGTTGTGCAAATGATGCTGGCATGAGAAAGCCGGTTATAAGAGAAAGGAGAATGAGTTTTTTCTTCACTGTTTAGCGATTGAATAACAATTTTACGTAGAAGGACGGTTTAGCCAGTTTCTTACGCAGGTCTACTTCATAGAACATGCAGGACAATAATTCCTGTAGCTGTTTATTACGGCTGCTGATCTTCATCAGGGTATTGAACAGCCATGGATATTTTACCAGTTTCTGAAGACGATGGCTCAGTTTCAGTTCCGGTCCGAGTATACGGTAGATTTCCGCGTCATATTTCGCCAGCTGTGCAGCAGAAGTATTGTTTGCCTTCAGGGCTTCTGCAGCCTGTAAAGCAGCAATTCTGCCTGAATACAGGCCATTACCGATACCTTCTCCTGTAAAAGGATCGATCAGATAAGCGGCATCACCTACCAGCATATAACGTTCGCCGGAAATGACGCGTTGTTTGCTACCCAGCGGAAGACCATAGCCTTCGATATTGCTGACCAGCTCCGCATCTTTAAAACGCTCTTTGAACACCGGGTCGTTTGCTACGATATCGAGCATAGACTTTTTCAGGTTCATCTTCTTTTTCCGCACGGCTTCACTAAGTACGCCTACCCCTACGTTTGCTTCGCCATTCGGCAGCGGGAATATCCAGAAATAGCCTGGTAATAGGGATTTGAGGAAATGTAGTTCGATGAAATTATCAGGGTTGTTGCCACTGACATTTTTATAGTAAGCGCGGATACCTGCCACATAGTGCTCAGGTTCCATGGTAATATTCGCTACTTCTTTGGTGAAGGAAGAATGCGCGCCGTTGGCAATGATCAGCAGGTCTGCCTTTACTTTAAAATCATTGCTGCCGGTTACATAATAACCGTCCTCTTTGAGCTCATATTTATCAACAGTTACGCCTTCGAGCAGGGTGATTTCGGACCGGCGTTTGACTTCGTCCACAAGGAAGTTGTCAAAGTCCATACGTTTGCACACATAGCCTATCGGTGTCTCTTTGTGCTGCTGGTTGCCACTGTTGTAATCCGGACGATAACCCACGTCCAGGCTATGTCTTCCGGGAGATACAAAAGTTACGCCCCAGCTGTTCACTTTGAAGTTGGCTTCCCTGAGCCGTGTTGCAATTGCAGGATCTATTTTATTCAATGCAGTGATCACCTTTCCACTGAGACCATCTCCACATACCTTATCGCGAGGGAAAACAGCTTTGTCCACCACTACACAGTGAATACCGAGTTGTGCCAGTTGAAGGGCGGCTGCTGTTCCCGCGGGACCTGCGCCTACAATACATACTTTAGTTTCCAACATCCTGTACATTTAAACTGTTAAGATAAAGAAAAGAGGAATATCTTCGCGGCCTAAAATCAACTGACCATGTTCGGAGACTTATTTGGAAAGCTGCAGGAAGCGCAGTCTAAAATGAAAGAAAGTAAAGAGCGCCTCTCTCATATCACTGTGGATGGAGAAGCCGGCGACGGTGCTGTGAAGGTAGTTGTAACCGGTAACCGTGAAGTAAAAAGTATCGATGTGGCAGAACATCTGCTGGAAAAAGATAATAAAGAAGAACTGGAAGATCTGCTGATCACTGCATTGAACCGGGCGCTGAAAAACGCAGAGAATGCATGGGAGTCAGAAATGAAAGGTATTGCCGGCGGTATGCTGGGCCCTCTGGGTGGCTTATTCTAAGCCAGACCGCTGTGCGCTTTCAGGTCAGCAGACCTATATTGCGATAACTGTACGCCAATCTAGCTCAGCTGGCAGAGCAACAGTTTCGTAAATTGTAGGTCGTGGGTTCGAATCCCATGGTTGGCTCTGTAGTAATGAAATTAGACCACCGGTGATACAGCCGGTGGTTTTTTGTGTTTGGCCCTGATATATTAATACTAGTTGTTATCTTTATTCTATAAAGTATATTCCTATGCGATATGTTTTGCTGCTGGCTGCAGGCATCTCTCTTTTCGCCTGCACCTCCCCAACAAATAAGACAAAGACAAACACGGAGGAACAACCCGGAAAATCTGCTGGTCTCAGTGAGGCGCAGATATTTGAAAAAGACATTGTTTTAAAAGCTGCACAGAACAGCAAAGGGAAGAACAAGGTTTCCGATAAATATTTCCTGGATGGGGTAGATATGTACCGGAATAAGAAGGACCCTGCGAAAGCGATCGAATTGTTTAAACAGGCCATCTTCGAACAGCCACAGGCAAGAGCCTATTTTGAATTAGGAAATGCCCTGGCTGACCAGCAAAACCTTTTCGATGCTGCAAATGCTTATCAGCTTGCGGAAGCACTGGATTATAAACCGACTTCCAAAGTCCTGTATAATCTGGCATGTGTGTATTCCAGGGCAGAAGATCGTAAGTCTGCCGAATACTACCTGGTATCTGCCATTGAATTCGGCTATAGCAACGTCAAAAATATCTTCGCCGATAAGGACCTGGAGTATCTCCGTAGTACTGACGGCTTCAATACAACTATAACCACAGCCATCAGTGGGGCTACAGATCCTTCAAAGCTGCAATGGAACCTTTTTTGGCATGAGTTCAAACAGGTATCTTATCCACTGGTACTCGATGAGCGTTATGGAGATAAGCTTGGTGAAGATTACATCTCTTACGAATACGAGCGTTTCGTTGCCGAAATGAGAGATAATGAGAAGTTCTCCCGTGAAGTAGGGTTTGAATTCTACCATGTTGGTCTGGCAAAAAACAGCGATAGCATCAAGACCCTGATCTATGCCGTACGCAATGTGATCATGGGTGGTACGCCGCCTCCGGAATACTATATCGTTAGCTATGATGGTCATGGAAAACTGATCGATAAGCTGCTGATCGGCGGACATAAAAAGCTGTCTGAACCATTCCGCGTAGCGAAAATCACAGAGAACGGCAATATTGAAGTAGGGCTGTTTTCACAGGTATATAAGAAGAATCCGGAAGAAGAAGGATATGAGGACAATGAGCTGGTGGAAAACAAATTCCTCAATAAAGAATTCTATGCTATTTCAGGAGATGGTCACTTTGTTAAGAAGGACGCATTGCTGGGAATGCGGTTTTAAGATAACCCAGTCCCCGGCGGATGATCGCTTCTGCAATCAGCAGATTGAGTGTCCAGCTTAACCATGAGATAAGGATGTATGCCTGGACGGGATGAATAGGCAGGTTAAAATAGCCAATGAGGAAAGCGTAAAAACGGAGGGAAATAGCTGACAGCGTAAGCGCATAACTGCGGACCATCATATCGGTATGCCGTTTCCAGTTACGTTGCAGCGCATAACGCCAGCCAAGAAAAGTGAAGAACAGCCATAAGGAAGCCAATATGATAAAGCTGATCCTTGCCGGCAGCCCGCCATTGGCATAAAACCCCATAATCAGTCCGGAAGGACCACTAAAGGCGAGTATTACCAATGCATATATTTTCCCGGACATGCGATGCAGTCCGGGAAATTTTTTTAGTATATAGACGCTGAACTGAAAGAGCCCCGTAAGCAGTACAATGACGCTCGTAAAGACGTGCACATAAAAACTGATGCGCCAGTGCCGGATATGATACACCAATTGTTTGGTGATCAGAAAATCCACATACCGGTCAAATGACGTGTAGGGGAGGCTTAAAAGCAGCATCAGCCAGCAGGTGTAAAGAATCACAGCTGCGAACAGATAAAAGAGAATACGTCTGCTTACCGGCATGGATCAATAGCTGGTATACATGACGAAGTTATCACCGCTGATCTCTGACATATCTGCTTCTCCTGTGGTCGTGTCGCCTTCTGCGACAAACGCCGTGGAACGGTTAGGATAGTTACTTGTTGATGCCCAGTTGACAAAGAGCTGATACTGTCCTCTTCTTTCCCAGGTCCCTTTCACAGTAATCATTTGTCCGGAGAAAGTAGAATCAGTGATCTTATCGTAGTAGTTCAGTTCACAGTTACCATCATTGCGGAATTCAATGTCACAATGATTCCCTGAAAAAAAGCCAGGCAGCTCATTAAAGTCAGTTGACAGTTTTTCGAGTACGAAGGTCTTTGTTGTCAGGCTTTTGGTGTTAGTTGGTTTCCATGAACCGGAAGCCTTTGCCAGCGACGTGTCCATTTTCATCGTAAATACGCCATCAAATTCATGGTCGCCGGGTTCTGAGAGGGTAATTGCATAGGTGCTGCCGTTGTCAGTAATAGTACCGCTCAGGTTTCTTCTGAGCCCTTTATGCGTATTGTAACCAGCTATTTTGAATCCGCTGCAATAGTTGATGGTAATGTAAATAGGGCTGCCGCCAAAGTCGCCTTTATAGGTACCCATAATGCGAGCCTCCATAGGCGTTTTTAATGCTACAACCGGGACATCGGTAGTGGCGGCTGCACTGTCTGTAGAAGCGGCGTCAGTAGCCGTGGGGTGGGAGCCGCATGCGCTAAGTAAGCATGCGCCAAGGAATGCTGTAATAACGTATTTCACAGGGTGTTTTTTTGTAAAGTAAGTAATAAAAGCAGACTTTATGCTGCTCCATGCTGAAGAAATTGTTCCAGGCGTTCACGGGTGATGACCTGATTTCCCCAATAGAAAGCATCTTTCAGGTGAATGTTGGATAAAGAAGCATTGGATTGCTGACTCAGCCATTGTACGAATGAGGCCTGATTGTCAAAGGATTGCCGGGAATGGTGCATGCCACCGTCCCATAGTTCACCATAATGGTACTGTCCCTCACGGTATTCCAGGCCCATACCGCAATAATCCCGGTGGCTATATCCGATACCACCATGCCGGAGTGCGGCTGCTACCTTTTCGGCAAGGGCCTTGCCGATGGGGTGTGTATCCGCTGCCAGATGCTGCTTTAGTTCTTCTTTGCGTTGTTGCATTTCTTTCTCTGCTTCCCTGGCCGCCAGCTGCTTTTGTTGCTCATGCTGTGCTTTGGACAGGTGGGTATAAAGAAAGCTTTCCCTGGTCAGGTCAATATCTACCTGGAGGATTGCCGTATGGGGGCCACAGATTTCCAGATAATCCCGGATCGCTTTCTGTAACGGATAATCGAAATCCCATATTAGCATGGACTTATTATCGCGGGTTCGTATACAGCTGAGGGAGAGAAGAAGGGTTGAGGTGAACTCTGCCTTGAGCCGGCCTTTCGTACAGCCGGTCCGTTCCAGTTTCTCCTGTAAGTGGGCATTCAGGGCGGCTGTAACCTGTTCAGGACTTTTCATGGCGCCTTCATTCATGACAATAATTTCTGTATAGCAAGATATTCAAAACTCCCGGTTTGTTTTGTATATTTAGCCACGGAAATCACAACTATTAATCTGCAAACCCGTTATAGTTTAGTTTAGTGTAGCTGCCCTGATCAACTTAAATAATTGAACTTTAGTCAACACCCAAAATTTCTATAACAACCAAAACTTAAATTCATGAAACGAATGTCCTTCAACATTATCGCTTGCCTTGCGCTGGCATTTGCAGTGCTCACTGTTTCCTGTGGTAAAGACGGGGATACCGGTCCACAGGGAGAACAAGGTACTCCTGGTCCCGCTGGTCCTGCCGGCCCTGCTGGTCCTCAAGGCCCTGAAGGTTCCGCGAATGTGATCTATTCAGATTGGCTGGACGTTGACTATAAGCCAGATACAATTCATACCGCTGGTGGCGGTATTGATACCGTTGGTTATTTTGCACAGATAGATGTAGCAAAGCTCGACCTCGCAATGCTGACTAGTGGAGAGATCAAAGTATATCTCAATGGCTTCAGCGCTGCTGATCCGACCGTTATACCACTACCTTATTTCAGCATTTACACTAATCTGAGTATCAATCCGACCTTCTACCTGAATACGATCGAGTTGTACTCCAATGGCGATATCAGTACTGTGCAGGATAATGCAGGTACGAAATACCAGCAATACCGTTATGTGCTGATCCCTGGTGGAGAAGAAGCGCGTAAAGCGAAAATTGACTGGAATAATTATGAAGAGGTGAAGAAATACCTGAACCTGAAGAACTAATTATTGCATTTACTATAAAAGGAAGCGGCGTCCATCATTGATGAACGCCGCTTCCTTTTATAAAAAGATCAATCTGAACTAATGTTCTTCTTCCGCTTCGAAGTCCTCGTCCTCTTCTTCCTGTTCTTCCTCTTCCTGGACCAGGCGGCTACGGCTTGGCTGTACATCACTGTTCAGCGCCTGCCATAACATATCCTTCAGTTCAGAAAGTCCCTGTTGGGTAACAGAAGATATGAATACAACCGGTACATCGGCAGGTAGCTCTGCGGCAATCGCTTCTTTCAATTCGTCGTCCAGCATATCGCTTTTACTGATGGCCAGCAGGAATTGTTTATCCAGCAGTTCCGGGTTGTACTGTTCCAGTTCATTCACCAGGATATCAAAATCCTTTCTATGATCGGCACTATCCGCAGGGATCAGGAATAGCAGCACGGAGTTCCTTTCGATGTGACGAAGGAAGCGGTGCCCCAGTCCCTTGCCTTCATGTGCGCCTTCGATAATACCTGGTAAATCTGCAATCGCGAAGGAACGGTCATTACGGTAAGGCACCATCCCCAGGTTAGGAGTGAGGGTGGTGAACGCATAATCGGCAATTTTAGGTCTTGCCGCTGTGATAGTAGAGAGCAGGGTGGACTTACCCGCATTCGGGAAGCCTACCAGACCCACATCCGCCAATATTTTCAGTTCGAGTACTTTCCAGCCCTCGATACTCGGCATACCTGGTTGTGCATAATCAGGCGCCTGGTTGGTCGCTGATCTAAAGAAGTTGTTACCACGACCGCCCTGTCCACCGGATATCCATATTACTTCCTCTCCATCCTGAAGAATTTCAGCTTCCAGATCACCGGTTTCTTCATCAAATGCCTGGGTGCCCAGTGGCACTTCAATAATAACATCCTCACCATTGCGGCCTGTACTATTATTATCTCTACCGTTGCCACCATCTTCCGCCACCACATTTTTATACCAGCGCAGGTGCAGCAGGGTCCATAACTGGGAGTTACCTCTCAGAATGATGTGGCCGCCACGGCCGCCGTCTCCACCATCTGGTCCCGCTTCGGGGTTATATTTGGTACGCATGAAGTGTGCACTACCTGCGCCACCCTTACCAGATTTAGCGAAGATCCTTATGTAATCAACAAAGTTGCCTCTTTCCAAAGTATTCTATTTATGCTTAATGTAACGCGCTCTGAAACAGAACGGCGTTAAATACGAAAACGCAAAGATCGTTAAGTTCAGCCACTTTAACTACGCTTTTGCGTGCTAAAATGCTTACTTACAATCTTTGCGTTCGAAAATATGTGGACCGGGAGATTAAACTTTTTCCTCTACCAGGCTTTCTATCTCTTTGCTCAGGCGGTCAAAGATCTCGTCAACCGAGCCTTCACCCTTGATTTTCTTGAACTTACCATATTTGGCATAGTGGTCTGCAACAGGTGCAGTCTTATTATGGTATTCCACGATACGAGCTCTGATTACGTCTTCGTTGGCATCGTCGCTGCGACCGGAGGTGATACCTCTGTTCAACAGACGCGCAATTAACTCATCTTCAGGAACTTCCAGTGCAAGTACATTGGAGATAGCCGTCTTTTTCAGGGACAGCAGTTTATCCAGTGCTTCTGCCTGGGCAGTAGTACGGGGAAATCCGTCGAAAATAAAGCCTCTTGCTTCCGGGTTGGCATCCAGTTTGGAACTGATCATGCCGATTACAACTTCGTCAGGTACCAGTATACCCTGGTCCATCACTTTTTTTGCTTCCAGGCCAAGTGGTGTTTTCGCTTCGATCTCGCTACGCAGCAGATCGCCGGTAGACAGGTGAATAAGCCCGAATTTTGAAATCAGGTTAGCACTCTGAGTGCCCTTACCGCTACCGGGAGGGCCAAATAAAATGATATTGACCATGTTTTAAGAATACTTTAGCAAGACTGCAAATATAGCAAACAATTGAATGTATTGGTAACTAAAATTGCGATTGCTTGAATAATGTGAAATATTTAAGAAATTTCCTAGATATGTTTTAATGATTTGCTGTAAATAATGGATTATTTTTAAGAAGTTCACTGTTGATGCAAAGTGGTCAACGGAAGTGGTTTACAAGCTTTCATACCATATCACAGGTTAACGTAAATATAAACATTTCTACTGCCGGATAATTGCCGTAGGTGAAATTATCTAGTAAAAAAATATTACTTGTTCAAACATAAAATGTTCCGCTCATAGTGATAGATGTCATGCGCTATGGAGTAATAATTCGTAAGTTTAGTTGATGATGATGAAGCAATTAACGATTTTAGGTCTCTCTTTTTTATGCCTGGGAGGGAGTGTGCTGATGGCCATTCCGGGAAAGGGTCCAGGCCCACGCTTAGTGAAACAAAATGCGCCAAAGGAAGTAAAAGACGATAAGCCTGTCAGCAGAAAGGTAAAAGTCCGGCAGGAAGATCCTGCCACCCATTGGGTAGACAGTGTCTTCGAATCCCTGGACGATGATGAACGTATTGCCCAGCTGATCATGATCCGGGCCCATTCCAATCTGGGCGCCGATCATATTAAAAAAGTAGTTAAAGACATTCAGAACAACAAGGTCGGCGGATTGATCTTTTTCCAGGGTGGTCCCGTACGCCAGGCCAATCTTACCAATTATTACCAGTCTATTTCCAAAACTCCGCTCATGATCGCGATCGATGGCGAATGGGGATTAGGTATGAGACTGGACAGTGTGACTTCTCTGCCACGCAACCTCATGCTGGGTGCGATGCAGGATAGCACCCTGGCCTACGAATATGGTAAGCAGCTGGCCATGCAGTGCCGCCGCCTGGGTATCCACGTGGATTATGCCCCGGATATGGATGTGAATAACAATCCCAACAACCCTGTTATCAATGACCGCTCATTTGGTCAGGACAAGTTCCAGGTAGCCCGCATGGGTGTACAGGTCATTAAAGGGATGCAGGACCAGAACGTGATGGCCGTTGCCAAGCACTTTCCCGGTCATGGCGATACCGATGTAGACTCCCACCTGGACATGCCGGTCATCCGTAAATCAAGGGCGCAGCTCGACTCGCTGGAATTGTATCCTTTCCGCAAGGCGATCGAAGCTGGTGTACAGAGCATCATGATGGCGCACCTGTATATTCCGGCGCTCGACAGCACGCCCAACACGCCGACCTCCATTTCCCATAAAGCCATTACAGACTATCTGAAAGGAGAGCTGGGCTATAAAGGCATCGTGATCACAGATGCACTTGAAATGAAAGGGATCGCGAAATTTTATACCGGTGGAGAAGAAGCCGCCCGTTCGCTGCTGGCGGGTAATGACATGATGATGCTGCCCTCTACTGCCGCTGGTAGTGTGGACGCCATCAAACGCGCCATCAGAAGAGGGGATATCTCCTGGGACGAAGTAAACGCCAGGATCAAAAAAGTACTGCTGGCCAAATATAAACTCGGTCTGAATAAACCACAGGTGATCGATGTCAATAACCTGACAGCCGATCTGAATGCGGGTACCGATTCACTGACCAAACGCATTGCAGAACAGGCGATCACACTCGTGAAAAATGATAACAACCTGCTTCCCTTCAATCAGCATACACCGGGTAAACTGGCCGTAATTGCTGTGGGTGCTGATGTTAACAATGCGTTCCTGCAAACCGTAAAAACGCTGCGACCTGATGTTAATTCCTTCATCTTCACCGCCCGTCAGGCGGAAACACAGGTACCGCAGGTAGTAGAGCGGTTGAAGAAAGACTATCAGGCGGTGATCATCAGTTTACATAACTACGGTCGCCGGCCGGCAAATAACTTCGCTATCAGTTCAGCAGAACGTTTACTGATCCAGCAGTTACAGCGGGAAATGCCTTCCGCGACAGTTGTATTTGGTAACCCATATGCGATCCAGTACTTCTGTGATGGTCCTACCATCATGGCTGCATATGAAGACGACGAAGCTACACAACGCACCGCGGCGTCTATTCTCTTCGGTCAGTTGCCGGCAAAAGGTAAACTGCCGGTGACAGTATGCGCCAACTTCCCTTATGGAACAGGTATCATAGCTGCGCCGCCGCCAGCGCCAGTTGTGATAGAAAAAGAAGAGCTGCAGCGTGTAAAGCCGGAAACGGTAGGTATGAGCAGTCTGACCTTACAGAAAATAGATGTACTGGCTAATGATATGATCGCCAAAGGAGCTGCGCCGGGTTGCCAGGTCCTGGCGATGAAAGATGGCAAAGTTGTATACGAGAAAACCTTTGGTTTCTTTGATTACAGCAAGCGTGAGCCGGTTACTTCCAGCGCCTTGTACGATCTGGCCTCTGTTACCAAAATCTGTGCGACGACCATTTCTGTAATGCGGCTCTACGATGAAGGAAAGCTGAGCCTTGACGCAAAACTAAGTGATTATCTGCCATGGGTAATTGGCACCGACAAAGCAGGGCTCCGAATCCGTGATATTCTATTACATCAGGCCGGACTGGTATCATTCATTCCGTTCTACAAAGACGTTGTGGATGCCAAAGGATTCCCGGATACTGCTATGTTCCACGCATATGCGGATTCAGTGTATTCCATGCGTGTGGCAGAACATCTGTACATGAAATCCGACTATGTGGACTCTATGTATAAGCGTATCCTGGCAAGTCCGCTGAAACCGCAGCAGGGTTATGTATACAGTGATAACGATTTCATCTTCCTCGGAAAGATCATAGAACAGATCACCGGCAAAAAACTCAACCGCTATGTAAAAGAAACGTTTTATGAACCACTTGGACTCACTACAACGGGTTTCCGTCCAAGAGAGCGTTTCCAGTTATCACAGCTGGCCCCTACCGAAAATGAACAGATTTTCCGTCGTCAGTGGATAAGGGGAGACGTACATGATCCGGGTGCGGCTATGTTTGGTGGCGTAGCAGGACATGCGGGTTTGTTCTCCAATGCAGAAGACCTTGGTATCCTGATGCAGATGTTGCTGAATGGAGGCAAATACGGTGGCAGGGAGTACATCAAACCAGAGACGCTGCAATTATTTACCGCCTACGGCAGCAATATCAGCCGCCGCGGCCTGGGTTTTGATAAACCGGAAAAGACCAATGGCAAAAAGGGAGAGGCTTATCCCGCAAAGAGCGCGTCCCCGCTTACTTATGGCCATACCGGCTTTACCGGTACCTGTATCTGGGTCGATCCGCAGTCGCAACTTGTCTTTATTTTCCTGAGCAACAGGGTTTGTCCTGCCGGCGGAGATAATAAAAGGCTTATCACACAGCATGTGCGTGAGAATATCATGGAAGTGCTGTATGAGGCGATGGGAGAAAAGAAATAGGTATAGGGAGACGGGATAAATAGGCAATAGTGCCAGATGAAGTATGCCTTTAGTGGCCATTCATCCGGCACTATTTTTTATAATAACCAATATCTATTGTACGGATACTGTTCTGCTGATGCTTGTTTCTGTTCTGATGTCTACGGTTTTTTCCGCCAGTTTGTTACGACCTCTTCTGATCTCAAAGGTGTAAGTGCCGTCCTGCAGTTCCTGCATATTGAACTTTGCGACGTATAACATCGTTACTGGTAGAGACTCCTGGTGTAGGGTGTAATTGTTGGCATCCTTGATGCTCAGTGTTACTCTTTCAGTACCCGGATTTTCAACGGTAATTTTGAAAATCAGTTCCTCTGGCTTCACCTGAGCAACTTTGAGTCTGAAGCTTGTTACAGGGGTCGGGGTCTCGTCGTTATTGACAATGCTAATATTGCTTTCGTTATATGCATAGGCATTTGCCTGGGCTTTCGCAAAAGATAAGTTAATGAGGATAGCGGCTAATATGAACGGTGTACGTTTCATGACAATACTTGTTTGTTATTGTTAGGTGATTTGTCTGTACGTATTAGCTAATACATGGTTCCTTAAATCGCCGCAAAGATCGAACGGTTAAGTTAACGGAAGGTTACGGGTAAGTTAACATAGGATTATGAATCGGGAACAGGATGATGACGAATGTCATTCTTAATTGTCATTTGATACCTAACTTTGCAGGCGTTTATGGAAAAATCGAGATTACAAAAGCAGCGGCCGGTAGCTATCTGGCTTTATATAGGGGTGGGAATGCTGATCGTGCAGGTCTTACTGGGCGGGATTACCCGTCTTACAGGGTCAGGACTGTCTATTACTGAGTGGCAACCGATCCTCGGGGCATTACCCCCGATGAGCGAGGCCGCCTGGCAGGCAGCCTTTGACAAATACAAGGAGATCGCCCAGTTTCAATATGTGAACAACCACTTCACCCTGTCCGATTTCAAGTCTATTTACTTCTGGGAATGGTTCCACCGTGACTGGGCCCGTCTGATGGGGGTAGTCTTCATTATTCCGTTTATATACTTCGTTGCGAAGAAGAAAATAGACCGGTCCATGATCCAACCCATGATCATCCTTTTCATACTGGGAGGATTACAGGGGGCTATTGGCTGGATCATGGTGCAGAGTGGCCTTAACCAGGAAGACCTGTATGTAAGCCATATCCGTCTGGCGGTCCATTTTATCTCTGCCCTGGTCCTGTTGTGCTATGTATACTGGTTTGCATTGAAACTCAGCACTGCCAATCGTCATTTACTGGTAGTACCACGCCTGCGCAGGTTCAATCTGATCTTGCTGGGGCTGCTCGCCCTGCAGCTGATCTATGGGGCTTTCATGGCAGGCCTTCATGCTGCGCTCAATGCGAACACCTGGCCGGATATCAATGGCATGTGGTGGCCAATGGGGATGTTCACCGGCAATTTCCTGACAGATATTACACATAATCCGATCACAATTCAGTTTATACATCGCGGACTCGCCTATCTGATCACCATCCTCGTGATCGTATGGTGGTGGAAAGCGGCTGAAGCACGTGAAAATAGTCTCCTGCGCAGCGTACGTTATCTGCCGCTGTTGCTGGTATTCTTACAGGTTGTACTGGGAGTGCTGACCCTGCTGGGGAGCCGTGTTAAAATCCCGATTACACAGGCAATACTGCACCAGGGCGTAGGGATGCTGCTGTTACTCTCACTTATATGGACATTGTTCCTCAGCAGAAATAAAGCAGTTAGAGAATAAGGCTAAATCTGGCCAATAACATGTTAAACTTTTTCGTAAGTTTAGTTGTAATAAGCTTATCGGATGAAAGTGAAATCATTGTTGGTCAGGTTTTTTTATTCTTTTCCTATACAACTGTTCTTGCTTCACTTCCGCAAGTATCAGGTGTTGCTGCTGTTCTGGGCGATACTTTTTAGTACGATCAACGGTGAATTTGCCAAAGTTTTTGGTGGTGATGCCTTGTATCTGGCGCCTGAATACCTGGGTAAGGTAAATTTCTACAGTACTTCCATTCTGGGAGTAGCTACCGGCTTGTTCGTTATGAGCTGGAACATTACCACTTTCATCCTGCATACCGGCCGGTTTAAGTTTCTGGCGACTACTGCACAGCCTTTTTTCAAATACTGCCTCAATAACTCCATTTTCCCGATCGCATTTCTGTTAAACCTGTTGTTGCGTAGCTGGGAATACCAGCGTTATCAGCAATTGAGCTCGGTGCCTGAGATATTACTGCTGACAGAAGGGTTTATCTGCGGTTATCTGCTGATCATTTTCTTCTGTTTTTTCTACTTCTTCAATGCCGATAAAAACATCGGCCGCCGGCTGGAAAAGAAGTTCGGTAATCCCCGTAACTTTTTACGTTTAGTATTAAAACCTACCCAGGAAAAGGATGAAAATGCCTTACCTGTACACAACTATTTCAGCTCTTTCTGGCGAATCCGCAGAGCCAGAAATGTAGACCACTATAACAAGCATTACCTGGACAGTATTCTGAAACAGCATCACTTCGCAGCGATGATCACTGTCGGGTGCGCATTGATCTTTCTGGTGATATTGGCCTTCCTGATGGATTATCCCATTTTCAGGATTCCCGCAGGCGCCAGTGTAATGATCTTTTTCGCATTCCTGATCGGTGTTGCAGGCGCTTATGCCTATCTGTTACAAAGCTGGGCGATCCCTATGGTGCTGGTGATGCTATTCGCCCTGAACTGGATGGTAGAGCATGACCTGTTGGATAACCGTAATAAAGCCTACGGATTGAACTACAAACTCCGTAAACAAAGACCTGAATACAGCGTAACGGCGCTACAGCAATTTTTTACGCAGGAGCGTGCCGACAACGATAAAAAACAGACCCTTCAGATACTGGAAAAGTGGAAGGAAAAACACACCGGCCGTAAACCTAAACTCATCGTTATCAACTTTAGCGGGGGAGGGCTGCGTGCGGCCACCTGGAGCATGAACGTATTGCAAAGACTGGACACATTAATGAAGGGTCAGCTGATGAATAATACCGTACTGATGACAGGTGCGTCCGGTGGTATGATGGGCGCTTCCTATTATCGTGCATTATACCTGGAAAAACAGCTTGGCCGCCGCATTGATATGCAGGATAGCAGTTATACAGAACGCATTTCCCGCGACCTGCTGAACTGTGTGTTTACGTCTATGGCAGTAAATGATTTTATCACGCCTTTTCGTTCATTCAAAATAGAAGATAAGCGCTATGCAAAGGACAGAGGTTATGCCTTTGAAATGCAGCTGAACAGTAATACCAACAATTCGCTTGCCGGTACGATCCGGGACTACCAGGAGCCGGAAAGAAAGGCGCAGATACCGATGCTGGTATGGAGCGCGACGATCAATGCGGATGGCCGCCGGCTGATCATTTCGCCGCAGCCGGTAAGTTATCTGTGTGCGCCTGAATATGCATCACCTAGCAGGACGGCACGCGATATTGACGGTGTTGATTTCACACAGTATTTCGCGGCACAGGATGCACTCGATCTGCGTGTGACCAGCGCGATAAGAATGTGCGCCACTTTCCCTTATGTATTGCCGAATGTGTTCCTCCCCAGTGTGCCGATCGTAGATGTAATGGATGCGGGTATCAGAGATAATTTCGGACAGGAACCTTCTATGCGTTTCCTGTATACTTTCCGGCAGTGGATCAATGAGAATACGGACGGTGTTGTTTTTATCCAGGTAAGAGATACCCGTAAAAATGATATCAAGTCTATCAAACAGTCGATGAAACTGAACGATATGATGTTTGATCCATTATTCACCATGCAGCAGCACTGGAGCGCAATGCAGGACTTTGTACAGGATAATGAACTGAACTATCTGGAAGGATATTTTCCGGGGAAATTTCATCGTATCATCTTCCAGTATGTGCCGCAGAAAGAAGATAAAGCAGCGGCCCTGAGCTGGCACCTGACATCGCGGGAGAAGATAGATATTGCAGGGGCGTTGGATAACCCGACCAATCAGGCCTCATTTGATAGTGTCATGCATATGGTCCGCAAGCCAATGCTCACGGACCATCAACAATAAATTTTTATCGCAGGAATTCCAGCAGTGGCTGAATAAATTGCGGATAAGCCTCTATATGCGGAAGATGCCCGACGCCTTCGATAGGCGCGAGTTTCGCATTCGGGATACGTTTGCTGATCTCCTGTCCCAGTACAGGATAATTCCCCATCGTCTTTTTCACTTCTTCTGATACATTCGCTTTACCGAGCGCTGTGCGGTCACGCTGACCAATGATCAGCAGGGTAGGTACCTTGATGTTCTCAAATTCATAGAAAACCGGCTGCGTAAATATCATGTCGTAGGTCAGTGCTGCATTCCATGCGACACGCGGATAATCCGCACCTGCGGTCCATCCGGCCTGTAATACCGCCCATTTTTCATAGGTAGGTTTCCATTGTCCGGCGTAGTAGTTATCCAGCTGATATTGTTTGATCTTCTCGAAGTTCTGTTTCAGTTCACCTTCATACCATTTATCCACAGACTGATAAGGCACTTTTACTTTCCAGTCTTCCAGACCGATCGGATTTTCCAGGATCAGTTTTTCTGCCACATCAGGATACATAAGTGTAAATCTTGTTGCCAGCATACCGCCCATAGAATGTCCGAGTACGGCAGTTTTAGGGACTTTCAACGTATCCAGCAGGGCTTTTGTGTTCTGTGCGAGCAACTGAAAACTGTATTGGAGATGAGCAGGTTTGCTGGATTTACCGAAACCTATCTGATCGGGCATGATCACCCGGTAACCTTTATTGCTGAGATCTGCCGCCGTACTGTCCCAGTAAGCAGCACAGAAGTTCTTTCCATGCAGCAGCGTGATCACTTTTCCATTGGGTTTTAAAGGCTGGACATCCATATATGCCATACGCAGGTCCTGGCCCTGTATGTGCAGCGTAATGTAGTGAACGGGATATGGATAGGCATAGCCGGCCAGATCGGCGTCATATGGTATAACTGTTTGTGCATTTGTGCGGTTGAGCATGAGAGATAAAGCCATTAAACAGGTAACAAAAATTAATCTTCGTGTCATTATTCACAAATTGATGAGTAAATACGGGTTACTGCACAAAAGTAGTGCCTGCAAGACCGGATCGTTTAGAATTGTGATGTACGGGAAGTATATAAGTCATAAATATCAAAAAGTTACATCTGTCGTCCTTTCGTTGTATTTTTGTAGAACAGACAGGAGAGTGGGCAATAGAAATTTTAGACGTAACAGGCTGTTAGTTAGTAGATTACCAACCTTGAGTTTATATTTTTAACGAATTCTTTGGAGAAATGATCACAATTATTTAAAAGCCTATCCCCACTTTTTCCACATTTTGTTATAACTTTGCGCCTTCTTTTGGCCCGACCTATGTCAGGCAGCCAGAACAAATTGAACAAGATTTATGAATATCCGTAACATAGCAATCATTGCGCACGTAGACCACGGTAAAACTACCCTGGTTGATAAAATCCTTCATCACACCAACGTTTTCAGGGCTAACCAGGAAACAGGTGAGTTGATCATGGACAACAACGACCTGGAAAAGGAACGTGGTATCACCATCCTCAGTAAGAACGTTTCTGTTGAGTACAAAGGGGTGAAAATCAACGTAATTGATACTCCGGGCCACGCCGACTTCGGTGGTGAAGTTGAAAGGGTATTGAAAATGGCAGATGGTGTGATCCTCCTGGTGGATGCCTTCGAGGGACCAATGCCTCAGACCCGTTTCGTACTGCAGAAAGCACTGCAGCTGAAACTGAAGCCGATCGTGGTAATTAATAAAGTTGACAAGGCGAACTGCCGTCCTGACGAAGTGCATGACGCAGTATTCGAACTGTTCTTTAACCTGGACGCAACGGAAGAACAGCTGAACTTCCCAACCTATTACGGTTCCGGTAAGAATGGCTGGTTCAACGATTCATTGACGCAGTGTGAAGATATCACTCCGTTACTGGATGGTATCCTGGCACACGTTCCAGAACCACAGATCCCGGAAGGTAACCTGCAGCTGCAGATCACTTCCCTGGATTACTCTACATTCCTTGGCCGTATCGCCGTAGGACGTGTAGCACGTGGTACTATCAAAGAAAACCAGCAGATCTCCCTGGTACAGACCGACGGTTCTATCAAAAAGTCCCGTGTACGTGAACTGTATACCTTCGAGGCACTGGGTAAAAAGAAAGTAACTGAAGTTCAGCCTGGTGATATCTGTGCGGTAGTAGGTCTGGAAGACTTCAACATCGGTGATACTATCGCTGATTTCGAAGCTCCTGAAGCATTACCGGTTATCAGCGTGGATGAACCAACCATGAACATGCTGTTCAGTATCAATAACTCTCCGTTCTTTGGTAAAGACGGTAAGTTCGTTACCTCCCGTCACCTCCGTGACCGTCTGGTAAAAGAAACTGAAAAGAACCTGGCGCTGCGCGTAGTTGATACAGACAGTGCGGATAGCTTCCTGGTATATGGTCGTGGTATCCTGCACTTAGGTGTATTGATCGAGACGATGCGTCGTGAAGGATTCGAGTTGACCGTAGGTCAGCCACAGGTAATCCTGAAAACTGTTGACGGTAAGAAATCTGAACCATATGAAACACTGGTGGTAGACGTTCCTCAGGAATTCGCCAGTAAAGTAATTGACCTGGTAACTCGTCGTAAAGGTGAGATGCTGATCATGGAAACAAAAGGTGACATGCAGCACCTGGAATTCGAAATTCCTTCCCGTGGTCTGATCGGTATGCGTACCCAGATGCTGACCAACACAGCTGGTGAAGCTGTAATGGCACACCGCTTTATGGATTACAAACCATGGAAAGGACCAATCCCAGGTCGTAGCAATGGTGTACTGATCGCTAAAGAAGCTGGTACCACTACAGGTTATTCCCTGGATAAACTGCAGGATAGAGGTTTCTTCTTCGTTGATCCGGGAGAAGAGGTGTACAAAGGCATGATCATCGGTGAAAACAACAAACCTGGTGACCTGGTAGTTAACCCGAACGAGGGTAAAAAACTGACCAACATGCGTGCAAGTGGTAGTGATGCTGCAACCAGCATCGCTCCTAAGACCCTGATGACACTGGAAGAGTGTATGGAGTACATCCAGCACGATGAGTGTATCGAGGTTACGCCTAACCACATCCGTATGCGTAAAACATACCTGGATGAGGAAGACAGGAAGAGATTCCAGAAAGTAATGAAAGCAGACGGTATCGCATAAGCTCCATCTGTTTCAAAGATATAAGCCGCTTCGTATTACACGGAGCGGCTTTCTTTTTGCCCCTGCTGACTATATTCATTGCGTAGCCGGATTGTATATTTGTAGTGCAATGGAACCGCAAATACCATTATTTAGTGATCCCGCCTGTCAGTACATCGCCCTGAAAGACGGAGAACTGGTTTACTGTCCGCAGTTTTTCCCCCTGCCGGAAGCCAATCATTATCTGCATACTTTATTATCCTCCATCAACTGGCAACAGGAAAGCATGGTCATGTATGGTAAACCTGTACTGTTTCCCCGCCTGATGGCCTGGTATGGAGATGCCGGCAGTAGTTATTCCTTTTCGGGAAAGACCTATCATCCCTCACCATGGACCAATGAACTTTTACAGATAAAAGAAGCGATAGCGCCCCTTTCCGGTGTGGATTTTAACAGCGTATTGCTCAACCGCTACCGCAATGGGAAAGATTCCATGGGCTGGCATGCCGATGATGAACCTGAATTAGGGATTAATCCGGTAATTGCCTCCGTGAACCTTGGCGCTACCCGGCGTTTTATGTTGCGTCATGTGAAAGAAGGAGACAAATTTGAACTGGAATTACAACATGGCTCCCTGCTGGTCATGAAAGGGGCCTTACAACATCACTGGCAACATCAGGTACCGAAAACAACCAAAGTTTTAGCAGAAAGAATTAATCTCACATTCCGGGTCGTTCAGTGAATGTGATCAATCACCTTAAAAGGCATCGTCATGAAAAACCCCATCTTACTCATCGGCAATGATATCAACAACATATCAAAAGGCCAGAGCTGGAAAGACCTGCTGACGGATATCGTCAGCTTTTGTCTGCCGGATGGTTGTGTACAGCTCGATGAAAGAAAGCCATTTCCATTATTGTATGAGGAAATATTCCTCACCGCTATCCGTCAGCAACACATCCGGGAAGCAGAACTGAAAGCATTTATTGCAGAGAAAACGCTCAGGATCGAGCAGAACGAGATCCATGCCGCCATCAGGGCTATCGCCCCTGCACATATTCTGACCACTAATTATGAGTTTACGCTGGAGGGCGAAATTCCGGATGGCAATGACAGCCTTATTCAGGAAAGAGCCTTCAGCATTTTCAGAAAATATACCGTCGGCGGTACCAATTACTGGCATATTCACGGGGATTGTCTGAATCCGCTAAGTATTAACCTGGGTTTTGAACATTACGGCGGACAATTACAACAGATGCGTAACTATGTTGTGTCCGGTACGACGTATACCAGTCCGCAGGCGCCACGTCAGTCGTTGATACAACGTATCCAGCAACATCTTCCCGTGAAGGACGATTCCTGGCTGGACCTGTTTTTCACCAGGGATATCCACATTTTCGGATTATCCCTCGATTTTGTGGAAACAGACCTTTGGTGGCTGCTGACTTACAGGGCCCGGCAGAAGTTTCAGAAAAACACGGTCCCTGTCCGCAATGCGCTGTACTATTACATTCCCACAGAATTTGTACAGGGCGCCAAGTTTAAACTGGATATGCTGGCTGCCAATGATGTAAAAGTCATTGATATAGCGGCGCCGGACAAGCGCACCTATTATGAAGAAGTGCTGAAGCAGATCAAACGTTTGTGAACCTTATGGATTGATTTTTGTTCTCTTGCGGATATAGACCACTTAAAACGTACACTATGTTTATCAGATTGACAGCACTGGCAATGGTCCTTCTTGCCAACACATGTAACCAGAAGGCTGTGAAACAGGATATCGCCAGTATCCAGAGTAAAAGGTGGGCACTGACGACGATGAATGGCGCTAAACAGGAGAAATCACCTATCTGGATGGAATTCGATCCGGCTACCCACCGTTTTAATGGTAATGGCGGTTGTAATAAAGTAAGCGGCGAATATCAGCTGGAGGGTAATGAGATTACCTTCGGAAAAGTGATCAGTACGAGAATGGCTTGTATCGATCCGCAGGGGAATGAAAGAGAAAGCGCTTTTCTGCGTATGCTGAGTGATCGTACATATACTGTAAAGTTTGAAGACCAGTTATTACAGTTCCGCGATAGCGGAAGAGTAGCGCTGTCTTTCACAGGATTTAAAAAAGTAGCGACCGCTAAATAAGCACTGCGCTGCATGATATGAATGCGGCTTACACACAGACTGTACTGTCTATGTGTAAGCCGCATTTTTTGTTATCTGCCAGCGATCATGATGATCTGATTGTCCACGAGAACAGTATCAGATACCTCGTTGCCTACCTTTACGGTAATGGCTATTTTAGCCGTTTTTCTGGCAGGAATTTGTACGATCAATTCATTGTCTGAAGCGCTGATGATCTTTGCTTCTACATCATCAACGATCACTTTATTGTCTGTTGTTACATGACTGAATCCTTTACCGTGTATGGTCAGTAAAATTTCCGTTGTACCGGCAGGAAGTGTGTCCTGCATGTGAAACGCCGCTTTTTCGGCAGTGGGGGTAACCTGACAACTGTATAGACAACACATTACCATGGCTATAATAGCCAGACTCATTTTCTTAATAAACATAAAACTTATTCTTTTGGGGTTCAGGGTTAAAACAGTGCGGTATAGTGTATGGAGCTAACGGCGACTGTTGGTATTCAATTAAATCGGACGCAAAGGTAAGGAGTTTTCAGTTATCAGCAATACGTATTAATACCTGTAAATCAGAATTGAGTATTAATACTTGCTTGTGACAAGTAAGTAGTGGTCAACAAAAGAAAAGAAAAAAACGACTATATAAAACGAGGGTGTCTACCAGCTGGCGGACACCCTCGTTCGCAAATTATTGCGTGTATTTATTTTTACTTGATCAGCTTCAGCTCATTGATAATGTTGCTGGCGCCGCCCAGTTTATCGATACACCACAGTACATAGCGTACATCCACACAGATCGTACGGTTGTACACCGCATCAAACTGTATTTTGTGGCTCAGCGCCTCATAGTTACCGTCAAATGCAAGACCGATCAGTTCACCGTTCGCGTTCAATACAGGAGAACCTGAGTTACCACCGGTGATATCGTTGGTGGTAATGAAGCAGGTAACGATATCATTTTTTCTGAGGTCTTTGTATTGACCAAAGTCTTTCTTGTTGTAGAGGGAAACATAATTTTCCGGCAGATCGAATTCGTAATCGCCTGGTTTGTATTTTTCCATCACACCTTTCATCGTACATACGTAATCATATGCGACCGCATCACGTGGCGCATATGGTTTTACCTGGCCATAGGTCAGACGCATAGAGAAATTCGCATCCGGATACCATTTTTTGTTAGGTTCCATCTCCAGTTTTCCCTTCATGTAAGTACGTCCCAGGTCGTTATTTTTAGTCACGAACTGGTTGTACACCGGCAGGTATTTGGTGCTGAAGTTTTTAACGAAAGCACTTGAGTATGCAAATGCAGGGTCAGTTTGCAGGGTTACTGCATCCGGATTGGCCACAAAAGCTTTCCAGCGTGCATCATTCATGATCATTGATCCTGACATGATAGCGGAGGCCCAGAGGCGGTAGGTATTGTTATCGTCCAGGCTACCGAATTTTGCCTTGATCGCGTCGTAGAACCCGATAGGATGCTGTGCTACAGGAATATCTGTGTAAAACAGTTTACAGGTTGCTGCGAGTATTTTCTGATCGCTGGTTTTGTCTTCTTCTTCCAGGAATACGGTACGTGCTTTATCAGCCGCCTGAATGCTCTGTTTGATCGCCTCGGCAGAACCACCGGATTGTACCATCGCTTTTTCTACAGCCTGCAGACTGGCCGCAAAAGCTGCCAGCGGAGAACCCATGATACCTTCATTGATGTAAATGCGGTGTTTTGCATATGGCGCCCATGCTTTGTAGTTCGTGGTGTAATCAGCAAAGATATTGGCGTATTCGGTTTTACCGGTGGCCCATTTACCAAACGCCGCTTCCTCTTTTTGTTTCTCTTCTACCACATGGTATTTCACCAGTTGTTTTGCTTCACCGTCAAAGAATTTCCAGTAATTAGCGATACCGGCATAAGAAGACGCCAGTTTCAGCTTGATAGCCGGATCTTTTTTCATCTGCTCAAACATGTAGGAAAGACGTACCGCACGCAGTGCTACGATAGAAGGGTTTTCTACGTCTATTTTCAGTTTTACGCCTTCAGAGCTTTCGTAGCGGTTGGTGCCGCCCGGATAGCCGAAGATCATTGCGTAATCATTCTCTTTAATTCCTTTGATAGAAACCGGCAGGAAATGTTTTGGTTTTAAAGGCAGGTTTGCCGCGGAATAATCAGCAGGTTTGCCATCTTTATCCGCATACACACGGAATACGGAGAAGTCGCCGGTGTGACGTGGCCATTCCCAGTTATCCGTATCGCCACCGAATTTACCGATGCTTTCCGGAGGTGCGCCTACCAGACGGATGTCTTTGTAACGCTCGTAAACGAACAGCAGGTACTGGTTGCCTTTGAAGATAGGGAGTACTTTGGCCTCGTAGTTAGTGCCATTGATCGCCTGGGTAACGATCTCTCCTATGATCTTTTGCTGCTGCTGCATTCTCTCCGGACCGGAGAGGTCTTTCAGACCGTCCATTACCTGTTTGGTAACATCGTCCACTTTTACGAGAAATTGAACGGACAGACCTTTTGCGGGGATTTCCTGGCTTTTGTCCAGGGCGTAGAAGCCGTTTTTCAGGTAATTGTGCTCAACGGAACTGGCGGTAGCAATAGCGTCGTAACCGCAGTGGTGGTTTGTGAAAATCAGCCCCTGGTTGCTCACTATTTCCCCGGTGCATCCGCCACCGAAAATGATAATGGCGTCTTTCAGGGACGCTTTGTTGATACTGTACAATTGTTCTTTCGTCAACTTAAGACCTTTCTTCACCATGTCATTGTACACTTGCTGTCCCAATAAATAGGGCAGCCACATTCCTTCATCTGCTTTGGCGAATTGAGCAGCCAGCAGGAACAGAAGGATCAGCAGATTCTTCTTCATAATTGATTATCGTTTTAAAAAAGCAGGCTCAAACCTAGGTATTTTTTCAATAAGCGCCATATTGTCTGTGGTAAACGGTTGTAGCGGTCACAATAATTCTGGAATGGCATTTGCAAAAAGACGTATTTATCAGGTACGTAACACTATAAGCTCACTTTAAAAACCTACTTATGAAAAAGGTATTGCTCCTATTGACTGTAGCGGCTTTCATGGCTTGTCAGGAGACTTCCAGACAGGAAGAAAAAAAGGAGGAAATGAAGGAAGGTGTGGAAAAAATTGGACAGGATGTAAAGGAAACCGCTGCTGATACCAGGGAATATATGGAAGCCCAACGCGATGAACTGCAGAAAGACCTGGAAGAACGTAAACGGGAAATTGATCTGAAAATGGAGGAGCTGAAAAAAGATGGCTCCGCCAAAAGTAAAAAAGCAAGGGCAAAACTGGCTGACCTGAAAGATCAGATAGATGTAAAACTGGGAGACCTGAAAAATACGAGTGCCGACAAATGGGATAGTACCCGGAAAGATGTTGATACACTGTTGAAAAGGACGGATGACGAGTGGCAGGAGTTCAAAGCGGACTTCAAAGAATTATTCCGATAGGGATAAGAAATGAAATTCCCTACCTTTACCACAATAATCATACTAAAAAGCCTTGTTACGTTCATATCACCAAAAAGATATTGCTTTTGAGGCCGGCTGCGATGAAGCCGGACGGGGTTGCCTTGCGGGGCCGGTATTCGCAGCAGCTGTGATTTTACCGCCTAAATTCAGGAATAAGCTCCTGAATGATTCCAAGCAGTTAAAAGCCTCCGACCGGGATAAATTGCGGGAAGTAGTGGAAAAAGAGGCGATAGCTTATGCGGTGGCCAGTGTGGATAACCTGGAAATAGACAGGATCAACATCCTGAAAGCCTCTTTCAGGGCCATGCACCTGGCATTGGACCAGCTAAAACAACAACCGGGTTATATATTGGTAGATGGAAACAGGTTCGTGCCCTATGGAAAGGTCCCCCATGCCTGCATTGTCAAAGGGGATGGCATATATGCCTCTATAGCAGCAGCCTCCATTCTGGCTAAAACTTACAGGGACGAATACATGCACAAGCTGCATCAGGAATATCCGCATTTCGGGTGGCTGGAAAATAAGGGTTACCCTACTTTGCTCCACCGGGATGCCATCCGTGCACACGGCGAAACGCCTTACCACCGGAAGACATTCAGATTATTACCTGACCAGCCGGAGCTGGATTTCAATGCCCCTGTAGCGGAATATACAGTTGTGAAAGTGGTTTCCCCGGAGGAAACCCAGGATTAGGTAAAAACTATTGTTTATTTATTTTGCCCTTGGATAGGATCAGACTATGTTAAAGCAGACACAACAGCAGAAGCTATTACAGAAATTGTCGCCGCAGCAGATTCAGCTGATGAAACTGCTTCAGGTACCTACAGCTGTTCTTGAAGAGCGTATCAAGGAAGAGCTGGAGGAAAACCCTGCCCTGGAATACGGGGAAGACGCGCATGAAGATGAATACAAAGACCCGCAGGAAGAGTATAACAATAACGAGGAAGGCGATGACGACGAGTTTGAACCTGATGGGAGTGAGAATGAATATGATAATATTGACATTTCCGAATATGTAAGTGAAGGAGATGATGACATCGCTGACTATAAGCTCAGGGATGACAACTATCCTGACCAGGATGAAAATAAGACCATCCCGGTTAGGGTGGAAACCTCTTTTCATGAACACCTGCTCGAGCAGTTAGGTATGCTCGAACTGGATGAACGGCAGAACGCTATCGCGGAGCAGATCATTGGAAGTATCGATGATGACGGTTATCTCCGTCGTGAAGTGAGCGCCATCGTGGATGACCTTTCTTTTTCCCAGAACGTTGCCACCGATGAGGAAGAGATCAGGGAACTGATCCGTATGATCCAGGAATTTGATCCACCGGGTATCTGTGCGACCGACCTGAAGGAATGCCTGTTGTTGCAACTGAAACGCAAACCACAGGACGATCCGGGAGTGGCGGGCGCTTATCTGATCCTGGAGAATTACTTCGACGAGTTCACTAAAAAGCATTACGAGAAAATCCAGAAAGGATTGAATATGAGTGACGATAGCCTGAAAGAGGCGATCGGACAGATCATCAGGCTCACCCCTAAACCAGGGGGTAATTTTGCTACCCTGAACAAGGCGGAAAGTTATGTGGTGCCTGACTTCTTCATCCTGAACAACAACGGTAAACTGGAGCTGACGCTGAACTCCAAGAATGCGCCCGATCTGCGTATTTCTGAAGGGTACAGGGATATGCTGAAAGAGTATGACCGTGGGGATAAGAAAGACAAGCGGCAGAAAGAAGCGGTGTTATTCATCAAACAAAAGATCGATGCCGCAAAATGGTTCATTGACGCCATTAAACAGCGTCAGCATACCCTTTTGTCTACCATGGAATCCATCATGGGATATCAGCGGGAATTCTTCCTGACGGGAGATGAAACGACGATGCGTCCGATGATCCTGAAAGATATTGCCGATATCACCCAGCTGGATATCTCTACTGTGAGCCGTGTGGCCAACAGTAAGTATGTTCAGACGGAGTTCGGTACCTTTAAGCTGAAATTCTTTTTCAGCGAATCTTTGTCCACCGATAGTGGGGAAGAGGTGTCTACACGTGAGGTAAAAAAGATACTGTCTGACCTGATCGAAGGAGAAAATAAGCGTAAACCATTAAGCGACGAAAACCTGACCAAGATGTTGCAGGACAAAGGGTATAATATTGCCCGCCGTACTGTGGCAAAATACCGCGAACAGTTAAATATTCCGGTAGCGAGGTTAAGGAAAGAGCTTTAAAGAATGAGGCGTCCGTACCGCCCGGAATGAGACGGAAATCTGTGAATGGAACAAGTAATCATACCCACAACTGATAATTCCCGGCAGAATAAGCCGGTATTTTCCCCTGCATTACGCGCAGCGGCGGAGGTCATCTCGTATGCATCACATCCGCTTTTCCTGCCAACGCTGGTAACGATATTCGCTGTCAATGCGTTACCGGAATATTTTGTTCAGCTAAAGGAGGGCAGCGTTCGCTTTGCCTTTGATGCGCTGTATTTCAGAGTGGTGTTCACTACGCTTTTCCTGCCCATTTTTGTGGTAATGCTGTGTAAAGCGCTGGGTTTTATCGAGTCTTTCCAGTTACGGGCGCAGAAGGACCGTATCATTCCATATATAGCCTGTACTATTTTCTACTTCTGGACCTACTTTGCCTTCAAACGTGAGGGCGCAGCGCCACCTTTCTTCAATGCCTTCTTCCTGGGCGTCTTTCTTGCCATTGTAATGGGCATGGTCGCCAATACTTACGTGAAGATCAGTATGCATACGATCGGATGGGGAGGTGTGATCGGTTTTCTGCTGATGCTGATGATCGGGATGAACATGAATATCAGTCTGGTACTGATGGTGGCATGCCTCTTCGCAGGCATCGTGGCAACTGCCCGTCTGGTACTTGGCGCACACACGCCTGCGGAAATCTATACCGGTTTCGGGATGGGTATCCTGGCGCAGCTGATCGCCTATGCTATCGTAGGATAATTCCTTTTTTTAAAACTTTTTGGGCTACGCACATTCAGTGCGTAAGGACGTATCATCTTTGTAGTGTTATTTGAACATTGACATTGACATATGCGTCTGTTGTGCGTTAGCCCCCTTAAATTTTTATAAAACAAGCATAACAATAACAAACGTGCGAAGCTTGATCTTTTTACTATAACATTTAGCATTATGCGGCCAAAATGCTAAAAAATTTAGGATAATAGAAAATTAGGTCATAACTTAGCACACACCATTAAATTTGTAAAAAACACTTACTAATATGTCTACAGCCAATACTGACAAACTCAAGGCGCTCCGCCTTACGATGGACAAGATCGAGAAGGATTTCGGAAAGGGATCTGTGATGATGATGGGTGAAAAAGGCTCTGATCCAATGGAAGTAATTTCAACTGGTTCACTGGGTCTGGATATCGCGCTGGGTATCGGTGGCTTCCCTAAGGGAAGGATCATTGAGATATATGGACCAGAATCTTCCGGTAAAACTACCGTTGCTATTCATACAATTGCAGAAGCACAGAAAAAAGGTGGTATCTGCGCAATCATAGATGCTGAGCACGCATTCGACAGTTCTTACGCTCAGAGACTGGGTGTGGACGTAGATGCACTGTTGATCTCCCAGCCTGACCATGGTGAGCAGGCATTGGAAATTGCCGATCGTCTGATCCTCTCCGGAGCGGTAGATGTGGTGGTAATTGACTCCGTTGCGGCCCTGGTACCAAAAGGTGAACTGGAAGGTGAAATGGGTGAAAGCAAAATGGGTTTACAGGCACGTCTGATGTCTCAGGCGCTGCGTAAACTGACCGCGACAATTTCAAAAACAAACTGCTGCTGCATATTCATTAACCAGCTGCGTGAAAAGATAGGAGTGATGTTTGGTAATCCGGAGACTACTACCGGTGGTAACGCGCTCAAATTCTACGCTTCCGTGCGTTTGGATATTCGTCGTATGACACAGATCAAGGATGGTGATGAAGCCGTTGGTAACCGCGTTAAAGTAAAAGTAGTTAAGAACAAAGTTGCACCTCCCTTCCGCCAGGCTGAATTCGATATCATCTTCGGACATGGTATTTCGAAGATGGGTGAAATTATCGATATGGGTGTTGAATACGGCATTATCCAGAAAAGCGGCAGCTGGTTCAGTTATGATACCAACAAGCTGGGCCAGGGCCGTGATGCCGTGAAAACACTGCTGTTGGATAATCCTGAAGTAGCAGCTGAGATCGAAGGAAAGATCAAAGCAAAATTAGCAGAACAACAGGCTTCTGCATAATGATGACTGTTGGCAGTCATTCAAAATGAGTGTCACTATCACCTGGTGATAAACGGGAAGGAATACGTGTAAAAATGTATGCTGAAAACGTTGCGGCACTTGTTATAAGTCTGAAGGTTACCGTTTGACGACGCGGTGCCGGAAATGAAGCGATAGATACGTCAAACCAGAAACAATCAGCAGGCAGCAGTCATGTATATGTACTGCCGCTTTTTAAAGAGTTGTTTTAGTTTTAGATATAAGCATTGGGTTAGTTAGTATTAACGTAAATCCCTGCCTTCTCCTGGGCGGGGATTATTTTTTTATAATAGTTGTGTGAAATGCAGCACGCAAAATAAGTGCTTCTCCCGAAAGCCATTATAACAGTTGTTTTTACAGGTATGTATACTGTTGAATATTAGTGTGTGATATGCTGTTTCTTCAAAGCGAAATGTTTCGCCTGAAAAATGTGTTTATAGTTGTTGATTTGTTGCGTATATAGGTAAGAGTATTGTCCTTTTAAGGATGCTGTTTTACCTGTTTGCTAAATGCGTAAGTATTATTTCTTTGGATGTTTGGAGAAGTGTTTTATGCCTGTTAAAAAACACCGTTGCCTGTTCCCTGAATTATTGATTGCTTATCCACAGGATGTTTAGCGAAGTGTGTTATTCTTACGACAAAATGATGTCTTTGCTTCACTAAATTAATCGTTGCTTATCCGCCGGATATACAGCGCAAAGTTTTATTCTTTCTAAGCCGTGATCTTGTCTGTTCCCTGAATTATTGATTGCTTATCCACAGGATGTTTAGCGAAGTGTGTTATTCTTACGACAAAATGATGTCTTTGCTTCACTAAATTAATCGTTGCTTATCCGCCGGATATACAGCGCAAAGTTTTATTCTTTCTAAGCCGTGATCTTGTCTGTTCCCTGAATTATTGATTGCTTATCCACGGGATGTTTAGCGAAGTGTGTTATTCTTACGACAAAATGATGTTGTTGCTTCTCTAAATTAAGCGTTGCTTTTCTGCCGGATATATAGATGGATATTTCATGCTGCTCAAGAAGTGCTTTTTGCCTGTTTATTGAATAGATCACGGCATATCTGCTGCAGGGAAAAATACGAAATTTGATTGCTTCAGTACCTGTTCTTTGTCTCTCTGTTATTAGTCAGACTATAGTTACCTTACGTTGATGCTTCGTTGCTGAACGAAGCATCAACGTAAGGTAACTATAGTCTAACTAAGAGATGAACATAAGCTATTGATTTGGTGTGTATCGCTCAAATCGTAATGTGTGATTCGCAGTTATTTATCAATTCGTTGGTTTCATATCCTTCCACGCCCACAAATATCTGCTCGCGTAAGTCCTGTAAGGCGACCATTTTTTCGATATCTTCAGCAGCTTTTCCCGGAATGCTTTCTTGTCCGTATTATCGAGTTTATATAGCTTGATCATCGCCTGTTGTAAACCCAGATCATCTATCGCAAAAACATCCTCTCTGCACAGATAAAACATCAGTAGCATCTCTACTGTCCAGCGGCCTACGCCTTTGATCTGCGTAAGATATTTAATCACTTCCTCATCGTCCATCTGCAACAGCTTTTTATCCGTTAATTTCTCTTCCACAGTAAAGCGCGCCACATTGTGTACATAACTCACTTTTGCATTGGATAATCCGATGCTGCGCAATGTTTCGGGAGGTGTGTCCAGTATCTGTTGTGCATTGGGTTCTTTACCATCGTAGAGGGCGAGAAAGCGGGTATAAATAACGGTCGCAACTTTTACGCTTAACTGCTGACTCATAATAGAACCGATCAGCTTCAAGGCGATATTTTTCTGAACATTCAGGGCTGGCAGCGGCTCCGTCATAATACCCGCCAGCTTCTTATCCTTACTAAGATGTACCAGATGTACTTCGGGGGATTGTCTCATAAAAATTCGTTTAAAGAAAAATGCTCCTGATAAAGCAATGTATTAAATTTTGCTTCATCAGGAGCATTCTCCCCAGGTTCTTTCGGAACTATTTAGTACCCGAAAGGTTGCTTGTATAAAACTTCAAGGATCGTCTGACCAACTACCTGTAATGTGCGTTTGTCGATCACTGTCATGTTATCATTTGCAGTGTGCCAGTGCGGAACAAAGTTACCGTTCTGTTGCAGCGCGATAATATCAAAAGTGGGAATATTCGCCATCGTATTTACATATACGTGATCGTCCGTGATGCTGGTACCGATATTCTCATAACGGAAGTAATCAGAATATCCCAGCCGGTTAGCTACGTCCCAGAACATCTTCATCGGACCATATGCATACTGCTGGGAACCGCCTTCCATAAAGAACTGCGAAGCACGGCCACCCACCATATCCAGGAGGATACCGTAGTTAGCTTTATAGCCACTTACGTGCGGATTTTTAGCCCAGTATTGTGTACCCAGGCAATAGCTGTTCTCTTCTTCACTGATACCATAATCTTCCACGTCGGTCAACAGAATGTCAACACCTGCTTTTGGCTTATCAGCATGCAGCTGACGGGCTACTTCGATCAGGACGCCCACACCGCTGGCGCCATCATCAGCACCATCCAGTTGCTTGTTCCTGTCGAATGCATCCTGGTCAGCATGCGGACGCGTATCCCAGTGGGACAGGAGCAGTACACGCTGTGTCGCCGCCGGATTGAAACTGGCGATGATATTGATACAAGGCAATGACACGTTCTTTGGGCCTCTTACAGTCGTACGCTGTATGTATACAGTATCTGCAAGCGGCTTCAGTTGCGCGATCAACCAGTCAGCGCATTTCTGTTGTGCCGGTGTGTTGGGAATACGCGGACCGAAGCTTACCTGTTTTGCTGTATAAGCATAAGCACTATCTGTCTGAAATACGGGTACATTCACCTGCTGAACGGTCGCCGCTGGCTTGCCGGATTCTTCCGGTTGATTGGTTTTTGTCGGCTGCTGACAGGCGCTCATGCACAAGGCCACACCTGCTGCAAAACTTAGTATTTTGTACATATTAACAAATGGCTGTTTGATCATGACGGCTTACTGTATGCTGTAGGTCATACTACCATCCTTCTCGTCTTTCAATTGTATTCCTACCGCTAACAACTGGTTGCGGATCTTGTCAGATGCTGCATAGTCCTTACGGGCTTTTGCTTCCTTGCGCATTTCCATCAGCAGCTGAATAACGCCATCCAGTTTGCTGTTGTCACTGGCAAGTGTTTCCGGCTGCAGACCAAGAATATCGATCAGGAAATGCTGCCAGGTCTTTTGCAGGAGCTGGAAGGTATCCTCACTGAGTTCGTGCATTTTCACCTGTCCACCCTTGATAGAGTTGATCACGGGAGAAAGTTCGAACAGGTTGGCCAGTACTTTCGCGGTATTGAAGTCATCGCTGATGAACTCATCACACTCCAGACACCATTGACGAACCTGTTTATCCAGTTCTTCATTGATCGGCTGTCCATTGGCAGTATAACTCAGTTTCTGTAATACTTCGAATGCAGACCATAAACGCTGTAACCCTTTCTCTGCGGCCTGTAATGCCTCGTTGGAGAAGTCCAGCGTACTACGGTAATGCGTCTGAAGGATAAAGAAACGGATCGTCATCGGACCGTAGGCTTTTTCCAGCAGGTGATGATTACCTGTGAAAAGCTCTGTCAGCTTGATGGTATTGTTATAGGCCTTACCCATTTTACGGCCGTTAATGGTGATCATGTTATTATGCATCCAGTAACGGGCCATCAGTTCACCATGGGCAATTTCACTCTGTGCAATTTCACACTCGTGGTGCGGGAACTGAAGGTCCATACCACCACCGTGAATATCGAACTGTTTACCCAGGTATTTGCTGCTCATCGCAGAACACTCGATGTGCCATCCCGGGAAACCTTCTCCCCATGGACTAGGCCAGCGCATGATGTGCTCAGGTGGCGCATTTTTCCAGAGGGCAAAATCTACGTTATTGATCTTTTCCTCCTGGCCATCCAGCTCACGGTTGGAGCTTTCCAGCATATCTTCCAGTACACGACCGCTCAGAATACCGTAATCATGCGATTCAGCGTATTTCTTTACGTCAAAGTATACAGAACCATTGCTTTCATAAGCATAGCCTTTCTCCATGATCGTTTTGATCATTTCGATCTGCTCGACGATGTGGCCGGTAGCAGTTGGTTCGATGCTTGGCTCCAGACAGTTGAACCGCAGGAAAGCCCAGTGAAAGAGGTTTGTATATTTCTGTACCAGTTCCATTGGCTCAAGCTTTTCCAGCTGAGCGCGTTTGGCAATTTTATCTTCAGCTTCACGGCCCTCTTCTTCGAAGTGACCTGCGTCTGTGATGTTCCTTACATAACGGACCTTGTATCCCAGAAACTGTAAGTATCTGTATACAACGTCAAACGTGATATAAGGGCGGGCATGGCCCAGGTGCGACTCACCTGAAACGGTAGGGCCGCATACATACATACCAACATGTCCGGGATAGAGAGATGTGAATACTTCCTTTTGCCGATGTAGCGAATTGTATATTTTAAGCTCAGACATATCAGATATTTTCAGCGAGTGTAAGCTACACTTAGTTTTGTTAGGATTGCAAAGATAGTTATTGTTTTGTGAGTGACATTACCGTCTGGCACTTACGTTGGCTATCACCGGATAGTGATCGGACAGGGTAGAATTGATTTTCCGGAATGAATTGACTTTGAATGATTTATCGGTAAATATGTAGTCGATTCGTAGGGTAGGGGCCAGTCCGGCGTAAGTTCGGCCGATACCGCTGCCCTTTCTGAGAAAAGCATCCTGCAGGTCACCCCGGATCGTAAAATAGGTATAAGATGCCGGCGTATCGTTAAAGTCGCCGCATACAATAACGGGATATGGACAGGTCCTTATAAATGCAGACACAATATCAGCCTGTTTACTGCGATCCACATACGCATCGCGCATTTTCTGGACAATATTGCGTGTAGCCACCAGACCGGTATCTTCCTGCTTTTTTATCTTTTCGATAGACCGGTAATCTCTTTCATTAAAACGGTAGGAAGCCAGGTGCATGTTAATGATACGGATCGTATCGCCGTTCTTCACAATGTCAGCATATATCAGACTCTCACTACGCGGACCGTAAGACATTTTCAGTTTGTCAGACTTGATGATCGGGTAACGGGAGTAAATGATAGACCCCCAGTGCTGCATACCATCCCGGTTGAAATCACTTGAGAAGAAACGGTAGGGTAATTTCATTTCCCGGGAGATGTCTTCCCGGTTATTGAAATCGTTTTTCTTTTCTGAAGTATAGAAGTCCTGCAGACAAAGAACATCCAGCTCCTGCTTTTTTATCAGCGCAAACATCGCTTCACGGTTGTATTTGCTGTCCTTCTCACGGTAAAGCCCGAACTGCGCGACATTGTAACTCATGATGGTCAGACTGCCGGATGGATTGGCAAACTGTTTTCCGGAAGTAGGGTAGTTGAACGCGATAAAAGCGGATATAGATTTCCAGCCTATTACGACCGGCAACATAGGCAGCAGGCAGTACTTAAAATCGAACAGCAGCCAGCAGATGAAGAATAATATCAATGCCAGCAAGAGCAACGGGAAGAGTAGCGTGATGAAACTGATAGGCCACCAATGCTCCGGGGAAACATACGGCGCCAGGCAGGCCACTATGAACAGAAGCACTACAATGGTGTTCACCGTTAAAAAGAATCCTTTTGTGAATAACCTCAGAAATCTCAACGCCTATCGCTTTTAGGTTAAAGATAGGAGAAATGATGAATTCATGCATTATAATGATAAGCCCGCCATAATAGGAAAATGTTGAAATCCTTTCCTGTGAAAGGTCTTATAACTTTTAACGCGTATAGGTTTTTGTGCAAGAATATAATCTATCCGTAATGTAGGCGCCAGAAAGGACAAAGTACGACCTACTCCGAAGCCATCTTCGAGAAAAGCGTCCTGCATATTTGCACTGATCGTATTGTAAGTGTACGATACAGGCGTATCATTAAAATCTCCGCATACGACCACCTTATAGGGACTGGCTGCGATCAGTCCTGCCATCTTTCTCGATTGTGCCGCTCTTTTATGGATCGTATGCTTCATTTTAGCCGCCAGGTTGCGTACACCTGAAAAAGTGCCTTTTCCCTTCTCCAGCAGGTCATAATCATTACCCCTGAACATATAGGACTGCAACTGTGCGGTCAGCACACGTACCGTGTCTCCCTGCAGCAAAATATCCGATTGAAGAAAGCTGCTGCCACTGCCGGCGGAGCTATAGCCACAGGGTATTTTGCTGCTTCTGATAATGGGAAAACGCGAGAACAGTACAATACCATAATGCCAGTAGTCCCAATGGCTCATGTCGCAGGTAAAAAAGTGATAAGGGTATTGCAGTGTACGCGAGATCGAGTCAATATGATTGGTGAAGTTGGGGCCCTCATTGGTATAGAATTCCTGCAGACACAGAATATCCGGAGAGGCCTCCCGTAGCATATCGTAAATGGCCCCCTGTAGCAGGGAGTCTTCCCGGTAGTCATTCAGTCCCATATTACTGGTGTTGAAGGTCATGATGGTAAACTGTCTGTCTGACCTGAGCCAGGTGTCTTTTGAAGAGATCAGGTTAGTACCGATACTGGTAAACAGTGCTTGCAGGGAGAGGACGATAGCGATGACAGATATCCATAGATATTTCCGCTTCCAGAAAAGCCAGAGTACAACAAATGCGAAATTGATACCCCAGCAGATGAGGAACGTAAGACCTGCAAAACCGCTTAGCCAGAACTGTTGTGGATTCAGGTAAGGCAACCAGGCGGAAAGAAGAAGACTAACGGCGACCAGCACATTGCATAGCAAAAGGGACCGGGGTAAAAATTTAGCTACAAACAGCACGACATAGGGGTTTTACTAAAAATAGGGATAAAAAAGGTAAATCAAAAGAAAAGCCCTCCATAAGGAGGGCTTAATATATTGAGCGTTGCATCTTTTATTTCACCACGTGCAGGTGAGATTTCGGATGGAACAGGTGTGTGATCCTAAAGACAATTTTATTGAACCCAAGTCCGAGGTCATTTCCTTTCTTCCATTGCTGCATATAAAGGAAGCCTGTCAGACCACCACCGATCAGGGCCGGCAAATTGGTGATATCCTTGTTGTTCATGACATGGCTACCGATATTCACGATCAGGAAGACCAGTGTGATGATCCAGAACGGAATGGGCAGATTAGGCAGCAATCTGTAGTTGGGAGCAACTACGGTTGCACCGATCGCCAGCGCCATGATGGATGCAGATGCGCCTGTCATGGTTGCGGCAGGTTGCAGGGCATGAAAAGCCGGGATGAACTGCATACCCAGGAGGTAGCAAACGGCGCCCACCAGACCACTCAACAGGTATAGCGGCAGGATACGCTGACGTCCCGCATGATTCTGCAGCATGGTGCCGAAGCAGGCCAGCCAGATCATGTTACTGGTGATCAACCAGAAACTGTCGTGTGTGAACATCGTCGTAAACAGTGTCCAGGGATTTTTCAGCAGTCCGTCGATAGTCGAAGGCAGCAGTACATGAGACAGTACCTCTGCTTTGAACCTTGCCGGCGGATTACCCTCAATACCATAGACGATCTCTGTAAAAAACAGGAGGATGAATACGGTGATGTTGACGAGCAGCAGCTGTGTGACCATATTCTTTTCTTCTCCAAGGGATAATGGAGTTTCGGGTCTTTCCTCAACGTACATCATGTCACAATATCTTTAATGTTTAATAAAAATGACTACGGTTCTTTTTGTTCCAGATCCTCAGGAGGATGTAACTGAAAATTACGCCTCCAAGGTGGGCAAAGTGTGCAACGTTATCACCAGCCGAGTTTTGTATCCCTGAAAACAGTTCCATCAGGATGATGATACCGATGAAGTATTTTGCTTTCAGCGGGAACAGGAAGTAAAGGTAAATGAGATTATTCGGAAACAGGTAACCGAATGCGAACAGCAGTCCGAATACGGCGCCTGACGCACCCAGTGTAGCACCATTAGGATATACTCTTGCGAAATCGCTGATGAAGACCTTTGCATCGGCGATCACCCCCGGATTATCAGGCGCGGCATAAAACGCTGTTCTTATACCTTCCGCTTGAAAGCTGCCGGCATCCAGATCGAAGCGGTCGTCCAGTATCCTGAAATTGGCTAGTGTCGGATTGTTCATGAATTCATGGGCATCGTGGGCGAGCCGTACGTTCTCATAAGTTAATACGCCCATGTGGCAGAGTGCTGCCCCGAGACCACATATCATATAGAATATCAGGAAACGTTTAGGTCCCCAGATATTTTCCAGGGTGGCGCCAAACATCCACAGGGTAAACATGTTTGTGAACAGGTGACCGAAGGAGCCATGCATAAAGAGGTGCGTCACCAGCTGATGTGGCTTAAAAAGACTGGAACCCCAGTAATGCAGTGCGAAAGTATCTTCAATATATCTCGGATTTCCTAAAAATTCTCCCATGGTGTTCTGTGCAAGGAACACCAATGCATTGATGATCAAAAGGTTTTTGATCACTGTAGGAAGTATTTCAAATCTACCGGGCCTGAACTCGCTCATTTCTACCTATTCTTTAATGATTAATTCGTTTCTCTAATAATACCACATTCTCGATATGGTGCGTGTGTGGGAACATGTCCACCGGTTGTATCTTTTTCACGCTATACATCACATCCAGCAACGCCAGGTCTCTTGCCTGGGTCGCAGGGTTACAGCTTACGTAAACTATGCGGGGAGCAGCGATTTCGAGCAGCTTGTTCACCAGTTTCTCGTGCATACCGGCCCTTGGAGGGTCAGTGATAACTACGTCAGGTTGTCCGTGCTGTGCAAAGAAAGCATCGTTACAGATGTCCACTACGTCTCCGGCATAGAATTGCGCATTATTGACATTGTTGCGGGCTGCGTTTTCGATCGCATCGTCAATCGCTTCTTTGATCAGTTCAATGCCTACAACTTTGCCTGCCTGCCGGGATACAAAAATACCAATACTACCAGTACCACAATATAGGTCATAAACAATTTCTGTTCCTGTTAATCCGGCAAAATCCCGGGTTACCTGGTACAGGGCCTCGCCCTGGTAGGTATTGGTCTGGAAAAAGGACTTCGGACCGATCTTGAAGGTAAAGTCTTCCAGTTTCTCTTCCACATAGCCTTTACCGAAATAGGTTTTCGGCTCCAGGTCGAAGATGGTATCGTTCAGTTTGGGATTGATCGTGTACAACACGGAGGTAATGCCGGGTACGGTAACCAGGAGGTGGTCCAGCAGGGCTTCCCTGTCTTTTTTGTGCTCGTGATGGATCACGAGGTTGACCATTACCTCGCCGGTGGTACAGATCCTGATCACCAGGTTACGCAGCCAGCCTTCTTTTGCACGGATGTCGTAGAAAGACAGGTTATGCTCCAGGGCGTAGGCGCGGATAGTGTTGCGGATGGCATTTACCGGCTCTGCTTCCAGGTAACAGGTGTTAATGTCCAGTACCTTGTCAAACAGTTTCGGAACGTGGAATCCGAGGGCATTTTTCCGGGGAATATTGCCGTCTTCGTCCAGTTCCAGCTCATCTGCCGGGAGATAAGCCTTATTGCTGAAAGTGAATTCAAGTTTATTACGGTAGTGGGTGATATGCCTGGAGCCCATGATAGGCTGCATAGGAGGCAGTTCCAGTTTACCGATACGTTGCAGGTTGTCAGCCACCTGCTGTTGTTTATATTCCAGCTGCTGATCATATGGCAGCATCTGCCATTTACAGCCTCCACAGTTACCAAAATGCTCACAGAAAGGAGTGACGCGGTTGGATGCGTAAGAATGGAAATGGATGGCTTTGCCTTCTGCCCAGTCTTTTTTGTTTTTACCGAGGCGAACGTCTACCACATCTCCGGGTACGACACCCCCTTCAATAAATATCACTTTCCCATCGATCCGGGCCAGTGCTTTTCCCTCTGCGGCGTATGCGCTTACAGGGACTTTTTCAAGAATAACATTTTTTTTCCTCACGGGTGCAAAGGTAGGATTTTAGCCGATCACTGATTTTTGAAATTCCCTTTTCCTTGCTACTTTTACAGGAACCGATATCCTATGCGTAAACTTATGATATTACTGGCCTGCATTTTATGCCACTGGCAACTGCAGGCCCAGGGCTACCAGCTCACTTTTCAGTTGAAACAGTATAAGGGAGGACAGCTTGCGCTGGCCCATTATATGGGAAAAAGCTTTTACATGGCCGATTCCGCCCAGATCAATGAGCAGGGTATCGCAATTATGAAGAATAAAGAGGCATTACCCGGCGGTATTTACATCGTATTACTGCCTGGCAGGCAACGTTATTTCGAAATGCTGCTGGACAATAAGGACCAGCAGTTCTCCATCGCTGTCGACACTTCAGACCTGATCAATAAAACCGTTTTCAAGACTTCCAGGGAAAACGAGATTTTCCAGTCGTATAACAAATTCCTGCAAAAGGAAGTCTCCACCCAGGACAAACAGATCAATGCCCTGCTGGCAAAGCATACGGCTGCTGATAGCGCTGCTGCGAGACCTTTACAGCAGGGACTGGGCAAAAGACTACAGGATTTCCGTAACGGTGTGATCGGAAAGTATCCTCAAAGTCTGCTGACCAGCATTTTCAGGGCAATGAAGGAGCCGGAAGTACCGGCTACGCCGGCAGGAGAGGACTCCACCTTTGGTTACCGTTATTACAAAGCACATTACTGGGACAGCGTCAACCTGAATGACGGCCGCCTGGTAAGAACTGATATCATCGAGCGAAAACTGAACAGATATTTCACACAACTGGTTGCCATGGACCCCGATTCCATCATTGTGGAGGCAGACAAGGTGGTAGAGAAGACGAGGAAGGACAAAGAAATGTTCAAGTTTGTCGTATGGTGGCTGACCTATACGTATGAAACTTCCAAGTATATGGGTATGGACGCGGTGTTTGTACACATGGTGGAGAAATACTACGTTTCCGGCGATGCCTACTGGCTGAAAGATGATCAGCTGAACAAGATCATTTCCAGGGCTTATTCCATGGCGCCAAACCTGATCGGACAGCAGGCGCCCCCGCTGGAAGTAAAAGATACTGCGCAGCAGGCCCTATCCCTTTATACCACAAAAGCCAAATATACCGTACTTGTTTTCTGGGACCCTACCTGCGGTCATTGTAAGATTGAACTACCCCGCCTTGACTCGGCCTATAATGCCAACTGGAAGAACAAGGGCGTAGCGATGATCGGGTTTAAGACAGAAGGCACCAAAGACGAGTGGCAGGGCTTCATCAAAGAACACCACCTCACAGGATGGATCCACGCCTGGGACCCGGACGCTCAAAGTAACTACCGCCGTTTGTACGACGTGTATAGCACACCGGTAGTATATCTGCTGGATGAAAAGAAGAAGATCCTGGCAAAAAGACTGGGTGTGGAACAACTCAATGAGTTCCTCGAAAAACTTGAGTCCCGGGGAGGGACAGTTCACAAATAACGTGATATAGTTTTTATTTAATGTTGTAACTCACTTACTTGCAGCCAGATAAGGTTGCTGTATCTGCCTTTGGCATAGTCTTTGGAATTCTGTAAGCAGAATCAATAAATCAAAACTTTACGGTTATGAAGAAGATTATCCTTTCGTTTGCGGCCCTTGCAATTTCTTTCGGAGCTATGTCTCAGGTGCGAGTAGGTGTAAAAGGTGGTTGGAACCTTTCCTCCATCTCAGTTGACAATGACGGATCTGTAGACAAAGATCAGTCATTATCAGGTTACCACATTGGTGCTATCGTGGATTTCCCACTGATAAAAAATGTCCTGTCCTTCCAGCCGGGTGTGTTTTACACCACAAAAGGGGCGAAACTGACCTCTGGCGATAAAGACAACGATGCGACAGTTCCTTATGTTAAATACACAACCAGGCCCCAATACATTGAAGTTCCAGTAAACTTTATCGGTAAAATTCCATTAGGTGAAAATGCAAGACTGTTTGCAGGTGTAGGTCCTTACTTTGCGTTCGGCGTAGCCGGTAAAAACAAAGTGAGCAGCACCCTGGCGGGCGTAACTACATCTTCAGAATCCGATATCAAATGGGATGATGACACCCCATTCAATGATGGTGATCCTGATCGTGGTCTGAACAAGTACAAAAGATTTGACTGGGGTGGTAACCTGCAGGTAGGTGCTGAGTTCAATCACTTCCTGGTTTCTGCACAGTATGGTCTTGGTTTAGGTAAGATCAATTCTGGTGGAGATGACAGCAGAAATGAGAAAAACAAGAACCGTGTATTTGCAGTTTCTGTAGGTTATCTGTTCTAAGCGCACAACAAGTTTAAAACCGGGCGTAAACAGGCAACGTCCACTAACAACACAATAGCTATGAAGAAGGTATAACATCCGGCAACGCCTGTAGGATGTTATACCGAAAATTTAAAACACCTATATGAAGAAGGTATTATTATCTGTTGCTGCACTGATGATTGCAGGCATTACTTTTGGCCAGACAAAATTCGGTATCGTGGCAGGACCAAACTTTTCTAGTGCAACCGTTAAAAGCGCAACCGGCGACAAAGAAACCGGCGACCTCCTGGTAGGTGTAAGAGCTGGCATAACTGCCGATCTGCAGCTGGCTGATGAGTTCTATATCGGTACAGGGTTACTGTATGCCGGTAAGGGAACTAAAGACAAGGACAACAGCGATTTTAAAACTACATTGTCTTATCTGCAGATACCTATCAACTTCCTCTTCAAACCAGAAGTTGGTTCCGGTAAACTGAACCTGGGTGCAGGTCCTTACGTGGCCTACGGCTTAGGTGGTAAACACAAAGGCACGATTGGCAATGTTACCGGCGAACTGAAAGCGTTTGACGATGAAGCTGGTCTGGCAAAACTGAAACGTTTTGATGCAGGTCTGGGCGTTGTGGCAGGATATGAACTGAAACAAGGTCTGTATCTGGGTCTGAACGCTGACCTGGGTTTGATAAATGCATATGATAATACTGACAATGACCGCAGCTGGAAAAACACCTCTTTTGGTGTATCTGTAGGTTATAAGTTCTAAGGCAGGCAAATATTTATCGAAAAAGTCCTCTTCGCCACCCGGCGGAGGGGACTTTTTCCATTTTAGCTACGTTGCCGAGGTTTTTTATACTGTACACAAAAAATTAAAGAGAGAAAGTGGACAATTAGATTAATTTTATGCCCGTATTTTATTTACGGGAGCGTATCCCGTGTAGTTTCCCCTGAAATACCCAAAGTTTTTAAGAAGAGGACAATACCGCACATCACAACACAACATGTAACGCATGAGTAAAATTTTTACACTTATCTTTTTAGTGTTTCTTGCATTCCTATTTCCCGTGCATGCTCAGGTTAGTCTGGGGCTAAGAGGAGGCTATACCTTATCAGCCACGCAGATCAAAAATTCGCAGGGCTATAAGAGTAATAGTATTGGCACCAGCAGCCAGCTAAAAAATCTGCATGCAGACCTGATTATCAATGTACCTGTGTACAACAATCTTCATTTTCAGCCACTGGTAAGATATATTACCAAGGGCGCTTATCTCCGTCCACTACCTGAGAAGTCCGGTTCACTGACAGAATCAGCCAACCAGCTGAAACTGCATTATCTGGAAGTACCCATGAATGTGGTGCTAAAAGTTCCCGTATCGTTCGGTAAGATCGTTTTCGGCGCAGGCCCTTATGTAGCGTATGGCCTGGGTGGTTCCTATGATCTGGACCTGATGTACAACGGTACCGTACTGAGCACTGAATCTCATGATGTCAAATTCAGTTATAAAGACAGGGGCATTGCACCTGGTGTTGAGCTGAGCAGGTTTGACGCCGGCGCGAACGTGTCCCTTGGATTTGAATTCAACAATCTGATGGTAGTAGGCGCTAATCTCAGCAGGGGATATACTAATCTTGACCGGACCTCTTCCGCCAAGATCACCAACAGCTATTTTTCTGTGAGTTTAGGTATTCTGTTCAGTAGAGAAGATTATTAAGAGAAATACACAAGTGCGTTATTGTCACGGGGAGTTCGCCATACGGCGTACTCCCCGATTTTTTTTTAAAGGGGATAGGGGGATGGTCATCGACAGCCGTCTTAGAAGTGATAATCCCACAAAGTATTATCTCAAAAAAACAAAAAGTGTGACAGTTATTCGGACATGCCACGACGTTTCCACGTGTTGGCATTTTTTTTCAGAAAAAACGGTTACCATTTAATAAAAAAGCGGTCCGCCTCAGGCGGACCGCTTTAATTTTATCTTGTAGCGTAATATTATACTACCTGTGCCACTGCTTTATGGATCACATGTGGTTTACCCAGGGTATAGTAGTGCAGTACCGGTACGCCAAACTCTTTCAGTTCTCTGGATTGTTTGATCAGCCATTCTGTACCTACCTCTTCCACTTCCTTGTCTGTTTTGCATTTGAGGATCTCTGTGGAAAGTTCGGTAGGGATATCCACGTGGAAAGTACGGGGCAAAATGGTCAGTTGTTTACGGGTGGTGATCGGTTTCAGTCCCGGAATGATCGGAACGGTGATACCAGCTTCCCGGCATTTACCCACGAACTCGATGAATTTCTGGTTATCGAAGAACATTTGGGTAACGATATAGTCAGCGCCATTTTCCACCTTTTTCTTCAGATAGCTCATATCCGTCTGCATGTTCGGCGCTTCGAAGTGTTTCTCAGGGTAGCCGGCTACGCCGATACAGAACTTCGTTTTCACGCCACTTTGCAGGTCTTCCTCCAGGTAAATGCCATTATTCATGTGTACTACCTGCTGGAGCAGCTGGTCCGCATAACGATGACCGTTTGGCTCTGGTTCAAAGAAAGTCTCATTTTTGGGTGCATCTCCGCGCAAAACGAGTACATTGTCCACACCCAGGTAGTTGAGATCGATCAGCGCATTTTCTGTTTCCTCCCTGCTAAAGCCACCACAGATCAGGTGTGGCACAGCATCTACATTGTAGTGCCCCATCAGTGCTGCACAGATGGCTACTGTACCTGGTCGCTTGCGGATCTCTACTTTTTCAAAGGAGCCATCGGCCCTTTTTTTGAACATATGTTCACTTCTATGGTAGGTAACGTTAACAAAAGCCGGTTTAAACTCCATTAATGGATCGAGGTGATCATATATAGAATCAATACTTTTACCTTTAAGGGGCGGCAGGATCTCGAATGAGATCAGGGTATCTTTAGCCTGCGCAATGTGTTCTGTTACTTTCATAGCAAAATAGAAGTGGACTTAAGTTAATGCCGCTCAAAAATAAGACATATGTCAGTATTATCATCTAATTTTTGACGAAAAGGGCGAATATTTTTTTAGATTGTACTCCATTCATAGATAAAAATTAAACGGTAGGGGATAAAGTGGGTGAGTGCCAACAGTTAACCGTTGAAAGCTAAACTAAAAGTGTATTTTTGCTAAGTTTGAACATATGGCATTAAAAATACATACAGATCAGCTGGTAAAGCGTTACGGTGCGAGAACCGTAGCCAACCATGTATCTGTAGAAGTGACACAAGGAGAGATCGTGGGTTTACTCGGACCTAACGGCGCCGGTAAAACAACCACATTCTACATGGTAGTGGGGCTTATCAAGCCCGATGAAGGGCAGGTGTACCTGGATGATGTGAACATCACTAAACTGCCAATGTATAAAAGGGCGAAGATGGGCATCGGCTATCTGCCGCAGGAGGCTTCCGTATTCCGTAAGCTGAGCGTGGAGGATAACATATCCGCCGTACTTGAAATGACCGGACTGAAAAAAGCAGAACAGAAGGAAAAACTGGAAAGTCTGCTGGAAGAGTTCCGTCTCACCCATGTGCGTAAGAGCCCGGGCGATGTATTGAGCGGTGGTGAGCGCAGGCGTACCGAGATTGCCCGTGCGCTGGCGGTAGACCCAAAGTTCATCCTGCTGGACGAGCCGTTTGCAGGTATCGACCCTATTGCCGTGGAAGATATTCAGTCAATTGTTGCCCGTCTTAAATATAAGAACATCGGGATCCTCATAACAGACCATAACGTACAGGAGACACTTTCCATTACAGACCGGGCATACCTTCTTTTCGAAGGAAAGATCCTGAAAGCCGGTACCGCGGAAGAGTTGGCCGAAGACGAACAGGTTAGAAAAGTGTATCTTGGCCAGAATTTCATTTTACGTCGTAAAAATTACCTGGACGAAGCAGCTAAGCAAAAATAAACTACTACGTTCCTGATCCTATTATGAGAATATTAAGTCCTGCAATATCACAGTTGGCGCGTTTGCGCATGGGGCGTATAGAATACTTTATGCAATACCCAGTGCAGGTGCAGCAACAGGTATTCCAGAACCTTATCAGCGCAGCTCAGTATACTGAGTTTGGCAAGCAGTACGGCTTTTCACAGATATATAAGATAGAAGAGTTCAAACAGCGGGTACCTATTCATAATTATGATACCCTTAAGCCTTACATCCAGCGATTGATGGAAGGACAGCAGAATATTCTGTGGAACACGCCTATCAAATGGTTCGCTAAATCCAGCGGTACCACTGCCGACAAAAGTAAATTCATACCTGTTTCCGTAGAAAGCCTGGACGATTGTCACTATCGTGCCGGCCGTGACGTGTTATCACTGTACTATAATAATTTCCCTGAGTCCCGTCTGCTGACCGGCAAGTCGCTTGTCATTGGTGGTAGTCACCAGGTAAATAAACTGGACGCCGAAAGCGATTCTTATTTCGGTGACCTGAGTGCCGTGATGCTCCAGAACATGCCATTCTATGGTAATATGATCCGTACGCCAGACCTTTCCATCGCCCTGATGGACGAGTGGGAAGAGAAGATCGAGCGTATGGCGAACGCTGTCATTCACGAAAACGTCACCTCTATAGCTGGTGTGCCTACCTGGACACTGGTACTCATCAAACGTATATTCGAGATCACCGGGAAAGATAACCTGGCAGATGTATGGCCTAACCTGGAACTGTACATGCACGGTGGTGTGAGCTTCACACCATACCGGGAGCAGTTTAAACAACTGATCCGCAAGCCGGATATGTTCTACCAGGAAACCTACAATGCCTCTGAAGGTTTCTTCGCGGCACAGGATGTCATCGGCCAGGAAGGGCTTTTGTTATTCCTGAACCATGGCATCTTCTACGAATTTATGCCAATGGAGGAATATGGGAAGGAATGTCCGCAGACATTACAGCTGCAGGACGTGGAAATGGGTAAGAACTACGCACTGATCATCAGCACCAATGGTGGTCTGTGGCGTTACCTGGTGGGAGATACCGTGCAGTTTACTTCCCTGGCGCCATACCGCGTGAAGGTCAGTGGCCGTACCAAATCTTTCATCAATGCGTTCGGTGAAGAACTGATCGTTGAAAACTCTGATACTGCTATCGCAAAAGCCTGTGAAGTAACAGGCGCTGTGATGAACGATTATACCGCCGCTCCGATCTATTTCAGTGGCAACGATGCCGGCGGACATGAATGGCTGCTGGACTTTGATAAAGCACCCGCTGATATCAACCAGTTCATCGATGTACTGGACAACACCCTGAAAGCCATCAACTCTGACTACGAAGCTAAAAGACATAAGGACATGGCGTTGCGCCGTCCGGTAGTACACGTACTGCCAAAAGGTACTTTTACCGAATGGCTGAAGAGCAAAGGCAAACTGGGAGGACAACACAAGGTGCCGCGTCTCAATAATGAACGCCAGCACGTGGAAGAAATTCTTAAATTCACCGGTATTTCCGGCAAAATCTAACCTGAATAAATCATTTAACTAACAACTATTACGTCTATATGAAATTACTGGAGAACAAAGTAGCTATTGTAACAGGCGCCAGCAGAGGTATAGGTGAAGCTATCGCAATCAAATTTGCAGAGGAAGGTGCACACGTTGCATTCACATATCTCAGCTCTGACGAGAAAGCCAAAGCACTGGAACAAAAGTTACAGGCAATGGGCGTAAAGGCTAAAGCCTATAAATCCAACGCCGGTGTGTACGAAGAAACTGAGACACTGGTAAATGACGTACTGAAAGAATTCGGTAGCATCGATATCTGCGTGAACAATGCAGGTATCTCCAAAGATAATCTGTTACTGCGTATGAGCCCTGATCAGTGGGACGACGTAATGGACATCAACCTGAAGAGCGTGTACAACATGACCAAACACGTGATCCGTCCGATGATGAAAGCAAAGAGCGGTTCTATCATCAACATGAGCTCTATCATCGGTATGAAAGGTAACGCCGGTCAGAGTAGCTATGCTGCTTCCAAAGCGGGTATCATTGGGTTTACAAAATCTATCGCTGCTGAACTGGGTAGCCGTAACATCCGTGTGAACGCGGTTGCGCCTGGTTTCGTAGAAACTGATATGACGCATTACCTGAAAGATGGTGATGGCGCTAAAACTTATATGGAGAAAATTCCATTGGGCCGTTTTGGTAGCCCTGAGGATATCGCGAACGTTTGCGTGTTCCTGGCGTCAGGTATGAGTAATTACGTGACCGGACAGGTGATCAGTGCTTGTGGTGGATTGAATATGTAAGAATTAAGAATTGGGAAGTAAATGTGTTTAATATTGATTTCCTGACGGACTAATTCCAGAATAATAAAGAGAAAGGCGCTTCAATCAACTGAAGCGCCTTTCTCTTTATTACTTTTATAAATGCTGGATGCTCATCCATTTTAGTCTTCGCTGCATTTCAGTTCTTAATCCTTAATTTTTAATTCTTAATTGAATTAATATCTCTTCCCTGGTATTTCCACATTGAACTGCTCCATACACTTTCTATCCTGCAGGGTCACATATACTGTTTTGCCGCCTTTACCGCCGAAGGTCAGGTTGCTGCATTGTTTGCCTTTCAGCGGAATTTCTCTGATCTCTTTTCCTTCCGGAGAGAGTACCACGATCGTACCTTTTCCCCAGCGGGCGATGTAAAGGTTGCCGGCTTTGTCGCATTTCATGCCATCGAAGCCGAAATCAGGGAAGGAGGCAAATGAGGTCTTGTTGCTGATATTGCCGTCCTTGTCCACATCATATTTCCATACTTTACGCTGTACGCTTTCATTGACATACAGGGTCTTTTCATCAGGGCTCAGTTCAATACCGTTGGTGGTGCCCATATTGGTTTCCAGCAGTACGGCTTTGCCTCCTTTATCGATACGCCATATCTGACCTGCTGAATTTTTCCAGTCAGGGTCGGAGGCGAATAACTGGTCTTTTTTATTGATACAGAGATCGTTAGGCTGGGACATTTTATCGGAATGCACATACACGCTTACTTTCCGGGTTTTTGGGTCTACTTCGAGCACATTATGACCCTTGAAGTCGGGCAGGTACATATTGCCTTTGCTGTTGAACTGAATGCTGTTGGCAATACTGCTGTCGGGGAGTGTTACAAACAATTCGCCGCTACCGTTTTTTGTGTTGATCTTACCGATGGTGCCATCTTTCAGGTAGTTCACGACATACAGGTTGCCGGCTTTGTCAAAGTTGGGGCCCTCAATATTGACAGAGAACATATTTTCTTTTGTCAGGTCTTGTGCCTGGTATAATGCCGTGGACCTATCCTGTGCCATCGCAGCGCAACCCGCAGTCATCGCCAGAAATAAACAGATATGCTGTTTCATGATGAGAAATTAACGTGAACCATTAAGTTAAGAAAAGATATGTGGTAATCAAGGCTTATTACGATGAACGGCAGATATCCTTCCTGTTTGTGTAATTGGTTTTTATGATAAAAAAGAGTACATTATTTACTATTCAAAAATTTGGTTATCAAACTATTAATATATTAGAGAAGTACTTATATATTTGTAGTGTTATTAGTCCTGTGTAAACGTCATTATATGTTCAGAGCTATACCTATTGTCTGCTTTATCTGGCTGGTCTTTAACTCATCCTGCAATAACCGCCCGAAACCCGCTGTTATCATAGAGCATAAGAGTATCAATATAGCGCCGGTCGTTCCGGACAGTATGACGAAATACTACGATTTTGTCAACGGTCTTACGCAACTGAAGTTGCCGTACCCGAATGCGTATGAACTGAAAGAGATAAAGGACTATGCACATTACCTGGGCATAGATACGACCTATCAGCTGGTAAAGGCCGGACGTTTTGCTACAACAAACGGTCTCACGCCGGTTATTTTTGACTGTGAGATCAACGATTATGAGCGTCGTACCTGGTTAGTGATCTTCAATGATAATGGGGTGGAACAATCCAGGTTACAGATAGCGGCAGATGTACGTCCTTCTTCAGAAGAGGAAGCGTCTGAGGAATCTACAGCGGTGAAGGATACAACGACGACAAGGTTTACCACCGAGTGGTTTTACATCGGACTGGATTCAGTGATAGAGGTGAGAGCGCGCCAGTCGGCCTATGTACAGGGTAGTCAGAAAGTAAATACCGGCCTGCGGTTTTATCGTATAGGAGCTAAAGGAACGATTAAAGAAGTGTCACGTGATAAGGAATCATTTGAAAAATATGCGGCGCGTTTTCCTGAGCGCAAGTTGCCGGCTGTTGTAGATACGGTGAATACCGGCGTATTGAAAGCAGTTTCCCGTCTGACGCCTTACTATGATTTCCGTGAAGAGAGTCAGGACCCGCTGTATGCGATGGCAAAGCTGGACATAGGGAACAGGGCGACGGCGTTGTTGTATGCAAGAGATACGATCTACCTGGACGAGGGACTGAATTATCCGGCAGTAAAACTGATTACCTATAAGAAAGGGAAGGAGATCGATAAGATCGTTGTGTACGGTGGTACGCTGGGAGAACATAGCGAAACGATCTACCGGAAATGTACGGTAGATAAAGACGCCAGCATCAATCTGCAGGAAGAGGACAGCAGGGTAGTGGATAGCAGTTTCCGTTTCAAGACGGTATATAATATGCAGTATGAGATATTGCCGGGCGGTAAGATCATTGGCCGGCAGGCTACTTCGATCGTACACAGTTCGAAGTTGTATAATGAGAAGGCGCTGGTCAAATATTTCAAGGGCAGGTACAGCACACATAATTATATATCGTTGTTCAACATCAGGGCGAAGGACAATATACTGGTGGGACTGCATTCCTATAACAAAGGGCAGGAGAACTATCTGGAGCTGCTGACGGTGAATAAAGACAATAAGATCATTGACCGATACACCATATATGATCATCTGAAGAAGCAGAAGGCAGCAGATGTGAAAGCGAAGAAGATGGAAGATATTGAGGATGATTATAATGACAGGCGTGGCAGACTGACCTGTGACGCCATTATCAGATTGGCGGGCAGGGACCTGCACATTACGCCGGGTGGTAAGTTTGTGAAATAGTTTTCACTATTTTCGCCTGACCATGATACATGTTTCAGAATTTAAAGATTTAGAGAGCCTGTCGATCCATAAGGTGGGCAATGCCTCTCAGGAAGAAGCACTGATATGCTCTCAGGAGCCGTTGGAACTGAAGGATGAAGCGATCAGTCAGCTGTTGTTAACGTACTTTATACAGCCGTTCACAAACAGTGCAGAGTACTTTCGTTTTTATCATGAGGCGGATCTGCAATTAAATGAGATTTTTCAATATTGCCGCCGTATCTTTGAAAACAGGGACAATTTTCACGAGCAGTCAGTTAATATTGCCAAACATCTGTATAAGCATTCCACTCATCCGAAGATCAAGGGGGGAGAACTATATATAGCCTACTTTAGTAAATGTCTTGTGGATGGAGAGGATGTCGAAGCAATAGGTATTTTTAAATCAGAGAGCAGAGACACCTATCTGAAAGTATTCCTTGCCAACGATAATTATCAGGTGGATTATGAAGACGGGATCAATATCAACAAGCTTGATAAAGGATGCCTGATCTTTAACACCGAAGAGGAAAACGGGTACAAAGTCAGCGTAGTAGATAGCATTAGCAAACAGAATGAAGCAGTTTACTGGAAAGATGCTTTCCTTCAGGTACAACGCCGTGAAGACAGCTATCACCAGACAGAACTTGCCGTGAACATGTGTAAGAAGTTTATCAATGATAAACTGCCTGATCAATATGAGATCAGCAGAGTAGATCAGGTAGACCTTCTTAACAAGTCAGCAACCTATTTTAAAGAGAAAGAGCAGTTTGATCTGGACGATTTTGCACAAGAGGTACTGGGCAACCCCGAAGCTATTCAATCCTTTAAGGAGTATAAACAGACGTTTCAGCAGGAATTCCAGCAGGAGTTTCCCGACGAGTTTGACATATCATCACCTGCCGTAAAGAAGCAGCAGAAGGTGTTTAAGAGTGTAGTGAAGCTGGACCGGAATTTTCATATTTATATACATGGTAACAGAGAGATGATTGAGCGTGGTTTTGACGAAGCAACGAATCTGTATTACTATAAGCTCATGTTTGAGAACGAAACCTGATTAATCTTTTTTTCATAAGCAAAAACCAATTGTTAAACAAAGGCTGTTCTTCCGGGCGGCCTTTTATTATTAATATTGGTTGCTATTGTTGCCTGCAAATAAAAAGGGCGCATTCTGTGATGAATGCACCCTCTTAATGGTATTTAACTGATGTTTATTTCTGTTTCTCCCGAGGTTTGGGTGGTTTGTTCTGTCCACCGCCACCTTGTGGTTTCTGCGCGTTAGGATTGTTTTTATCCTGTGGCTGTTGTGGCTTAGGCCCGTTATTAGGTTGGCGTTGTTCCTGCTTTTGCTTTGGAGGTTGTTGCTGTTGCGGGCGCTGTTCCTGTTTAGGCTTCTGCTGTTGTTGTTGCTGCGGACGACCGCCTTCCTGTGGTTTCTGCTGCTGCTGACGGTTTTCCGGCTGCTTTTGCTGCTGTTGCGGGCGGTTTTCCTGTTTAGGTTCCGCTTTTTTACCAGCTGGCTGTTGCGGCTGTTGGTCCTTCTGCTGTTTGTGTTTTTGTTTTTCCTTGTCTTTGTGTTTGCGTTTCTGGGAAGTTTTTTCCAGTGAGCGGAGGCTGATCTGGCCTACTACGTCCGCAAATCCAAGGTCTTCCGCTTTTGGTTTTGCAACCACAACTTCAACAGCTTTCAGGTCATCAGGTCTGATGTTCTGTTTGTTGAGCTGGCGTATTTCCTTCACACGTACGATCGTGAGCGGATATTGTTTGTTACTGTCGCCATAGGAGTACCACATCAGGTTTTTGAAGATATCTCTCTTCTGAAGGGTAGCTACGCCATTGGCAGTTTCGATGGTATCTGCATCTTCAGGGAATTCCCTCAGTGCATCCAGGTAGGTGTCCAGTTCGTAGTTCAGGCAACATTTCAGACGGCCACACTGACCGGAAAGTTTTGCCTGGTTAATGGACAGGTTCTGGTAACGGGCAGCGGTGGTATTAACGCTTTTGAAGTCAGTCAACCATGTCGAGCAGCAAAGTTCTCTTCCGCAGCTTCCGATACCGCCTACTTTTCCGGCTTCCTGGCGGGCGCCGATCTGACGCATTTCCACCTTCACCCGGAACTCACCGGCGTATAATTTGATCAGTTCGCGGAAATCCACCCTGTCATCAGCTGTATAGAAGAACGTGGCTTTACGACCGTCAGCCTGGATTTCCACTTCTGCGAGCTTCATTTCCAGACCGATACTACGGGCGATCGCTCTTGCTTTGATGAGGGCGTCCTTTTCACGGGCTTTGTTGTCCTGCATCCTTGCAAGGTCTTCGTTAGTGGAACGGCGGAGTACCTTCTTTACTTCAGGGGTATCTTCCACGCGTCTTTTCTTCATCTGTAATTTAACCAGTTCGCCTGTGAGGCTGATCTGTCCGATGTCGAAACCACTTACGCCTTCTACGGTAACCATTTCTCCTTTATCGAGAAGCTGTTTGGTGGTGTTACGGAAAAAGTCCTTCCTGCTACCGTTGTTGAAACTTACTTCTATTATATCAAATGGTGCTAAGCTATCACTTAGGGGAATATTGGCCAGCCAGTCAAATACATTCAGCCTGTTGCAGCCTCCAGTACTGCATCCTCCATTACTCTTACAACCTGACGGCTTCCCCTCTGCACCTGTACCACATCCGGCACAAGCCATATTAATCGATTTAAATTATTAAATGAAACACATCCGGGCATTGGACCGGATGCCTAAATATATGTAAAAGCCCTTATTCCATAAGGGCCGGAATAAACAAAGATAACGGAAAATGCCCTTAACTAAGTCATACAGCCGGAATCGGCCGCTTTTTAAAGATATACTGCAGCTTTACGGAAAGCGCGTGGAACAACAGTTTTGCGTTTGCGTTACGTTCTATGTAATAGCAGGCATTATCCAGTTCCTGCATGATCTGCTCCATCTGGTGAAGGTCGGCCAGCTTTTGCAGTTTGAATGCAAAGTCGGTCTCTTCTTCTGAGAATGCCAGCTGGCTTCTGTCTATATACTTGAGTCTCAGTGTATGTTCCAGCAGGTTGATAAAATAGCGGAGGAACTGTTTCTGATTTTCGCGTCCCATTTTGGCGCTGGCGATTCCTTCCACCCAGCCTTGCAGGGCTACCCGGTTGCCGGTAAATATATAGTTGAGCCAGTTGCGTAGCAGTTCGTGATAATCATCATCCGAGTGTTGCAGCATATACAGGGCTTCCCTGTAGTTGCCGGATGCAATGGTAGCTGCCTGTCTTGCTTTGGCTGCCGGGATGTTTGCACGGCTAATCAGTGCGTCAACGATCACTTCTTTTGGCAGCGGGTTCACTTTAATAAGATGTGTACGGGAGAGGATGGTCGCCAGGATCTGTTCCTGGTTTTCGGCCACCAGCAGAAAAATGGTATTATCTGGTGGTTCCTCTATCAGCTTCAGCAGTCTGTTACCTTCGTTACCGAGGTACTCCGGCATCCACATCAGTAATATCTTGTAAGTGCTCTCGAAGCTTTTCAGGCTCAGCTTGCGGATGATGTCCTGGCACTCCATCGCCGTGATATTCCCCTGTTTGTTTTCCGCTCCGATAAACTGTAACCAGTCATAGGCATTCCCATAGGGATGCGTGTCTATGAACTCGCGCCATTCAGCTGCGTAGTCGGAACTGATCGGTTTATCGCCCGGTTTACGGGGAATGACCGGATAAGAGAAGTGTATATCAGGATGGATGTATTTACCTGCTTTTACACAGGCCTGACATTGCGCGCAGGCGCCATCAGGCTGTTTGTTCTCGCAGACCAGGTATTGCGCAAATGCCAGTCCTAACGGAAGACCACCTGCTCCCTCAGGCGCCAATATAATATTAGCGTGACCGAGCCGGTTTTTTTCTGTGGACCTGATCAATTGTTGTTGTATATCTTCCTGACCTATGACATTCGAAAAAAGCATAGGCGCAAATTAGTATTTCTTTTCTATCGCGGCCGTTACTTCGGGAGAAAGTGGTTGTGTTTTAGGAGAGAATACGGCTACCAGGTTACCTTTTTCGTCGAGCAGGTATTTCTGGAAGTTCCATTGTACTTCAGCAGGTTCGAAATGTTTCGTTTTACTTTCTTCTAACAGCCATTTGTAGAGTGGGTGAATGTCAGCGCCTTTTACAGAGATTTTAGCGGCCATCGGGAAGCTGACAGCGTATTTTTTTGTGCAGAATTCTTTGATCTCCGCATTGGAGCCTGGTTCCTGCTGACCGAAGTTGTTAGCCGGGAAACCGATGATCACGAGATTCTTTTCGTATTTCTTGTAGAGTTTTTCCAGTTCAGCGTACTGAGGGGTGTTACCGCACATAGAAGCAGTGTTCACGATCAGGATCTTTTTGCCTTTATAATCAGCGAAATTGATCTTACCACCGTCCACAGATTCAACCTTGTAGTCATATATAGCGCCTCCTTTCATAAACAAGAGCATTGAAATTAAGAGTGTCTTCAGCATCGTCATATAATTAAATTTATTGTAGAGTGATTGTAAATGTGTGAGCAAATAAAATTAAGTAAAATATTGTATATAAGGTGTTAATGATAGACGGCTGTCCGGCTCTTTCAATGGCGGGCAAATGCCAGTGCACAGATGCTTACGGCAGCGCCGGCGTTCACCAGTAAACGGCTGCAGGCTTCCAGGGTGGCGCCGGTAGTGATAACATCGTCTACCAGCAGAATGTGTTTGTCTTTCAGATCAGTGTTCGGCTGCAGCGAAAAACTATCGGATACGTTCTGCCAGCGGGAGAGACGTCCCTTGTTGGTTTGTGAAGTGGTTTGCAGGTGACGGACGAGTATACCGGCTGACAGTGTTTTCTCTGTAGCAAGAGCTACGCCATTGGCCAGTACCATTGCCTGGTTATAACCACGACGCCGTATTTTGGAAGGATGCATGGGGATCGGCAGTACAGTGTCTATTTCGTATAGCCAGGAGCTTTGCCGGAGCGTGTGTCCCATGAGGCGTCCGAAGTAGGTAGCGATATCTTCCCGCTGTTTGTATTTGAACTGGTAAATGAGTTGCTGCAGGAAGGCATTCTTTCTATAGTAACAGGCAGCCATGGCATGACGGATATTGACCCGTCCCCAGAATATCTTTTCTACAGGGTTATCATGCAGTAACTGATAACCTGTAAAAGGCAGTCGTTTATGACAGCGGAGACAGAGTATCTGTTCTGTATCTGTCAGTTCCATGCCGCATCCATCACAGGTATGCGGATAGAAAAGATGTAGCAGGGAGGATAACAGGCTTTTCATTATAAGAATATGGGTGGTTAGTTCCCTGAATGTAATGAAAAGCCTGGAGGCGGAACATTAAAATAGTCCGCGGTATACCTCATCTACTCTGCCTACCGGCACTACTTCGATGTTAAATTTACTGAGATCTGTTCCTTTCTTATTGTAGCGGCTGATGAAGATTTTTTCGAAGCCGAGTTTTTCTGCTTCTGCCACCCGTTGTTCTATACGGTTCACGGCACGTATCTCACCACTTAATCCGACTTCACCGGCGAAGCAGATCTTACTGCTGATCGGGATGTCTTCATAAGAAGATAATAAGGAGCACAATACAGCAAGATCGATAGAAGGGTCCTCTACACGTATACCACCGGCGATATTGAGGAATACGTCTTTCACGCCGAAGTGAAAACCACCACGTTTTTCGAGTACGGCGAGCAGCAGTTGTAGACGACGCAGGTCAAAACCGGTGGCGGTACGTTGTGGAGTACCATAAACCGACTGGGTAACGAGTGCCTGTACTTCTACGAGCATAGGACGCATGCCTTCTATAGTGGCAGCGATAGCGACGCCGCTCAGCTGATCTTCCCGTTGGGAGATAAGGATTTCTGATGGATTGGTCACCTGTCTTAATCCGCCGCCGGTCATTTCATAAATACCCAGTTCCGCCGTAGAGCCGAAACGGTTCTTAATGGTACGAAGTATGCGGTAAGCATAGTGTTGATCACCTTCAAACTGGAGAACGGTGTCAACCATATGTTCCAGTATTTTCGGACCGGCGATGGAGCCATCTTTGGTGATATGACCGATGAGGAATACGGGCGTGTGACTTTCTTTTGCGAAGCGTTGCAGTTCGGCAGTTGTTTCCCTGATCTGGGATACGCTACCCGGCGCTGATTCTATAAAAGGAGATTGCAGCGTCTGAATAGAGTCAACGATCACGAGTTGCGGACGCAGTTTTTTTATCTCCTGGAAGATGGTTTGTGTAGATGTTTCTGTGAGCAGATAGAAGAGATCATTTTTTACCTGTAATCTGTCGGCTCTCATTTTTATCTGTTGCGCACTTTCTTCTCCACTTATATATAATGTAGTGATGTCTTTGAGTTGTAATGCATTCTGCAGGAACAGGGTACTTTTTCCGATACCAGGTTCACCACCGACAAGCACCAGTGATCCGGGTACGATACCGCCGCCTAATACACGGTTCAGTTCTGCATCTGGCGTGAGCAGTCTTTCTTCTTCGGTACCGCTGATCTCGGAGAGGTTAACGATATTGTCTGATTTACTGCCATGTTCTTTTTCAGGTTGCCATCCTGCATTACGTAGAGGGATATCTTTTTGTACTTTCTCTTCAACGAAAGTATTCCATTGACCACAACTCGGACATTTACCAGTCCACTTAGCTGATTCATATCCACAATTCTGACAGAAGAAAGCAGTTTTAATTTTCATGCAGCAAATTTAAAGCGGAAATATTCTGCCTGATCAAAAGAATAAAAAATGAAAGTTGAAAAGATGATAGGATGAAGTTGATGTATGTAATGTATCAGTTAAAAAATAAGTGATGATAAAAAAGAGGTGTGTTATTGAAATGAAAAATGGGAAAACGGATGTGTAAAACGTTAAAATTTGAATCAGAAAAGAGGGGGCCGGAATGGGATAAAAAAGAAAAGAGCCAACAGAAATTACTGCTGACTCTTTCTACTTACTAACCCATTAAATTCACGTCTAAATTACTAAATGGCTACAGAATAAAAAAGTTTATTTAATTTATGTGAATAACTTTTGAGGACTTTTCATAATGTGACAGATCTGCCACCATAGCACGTTTCAGCCGGTGCGGGCATTCAATTATACTTTCATTAAAAGGGCGTAAAAGGTTGATAAATAGGAATGATGCCGTCATAATTTATATATGAAAAACCGGTCATAAAAACATTAATTATATCTGTCATATCGTCGCTTTTTACCCTTGAAAATATTTTAAAGCGACATATTGACAGTGTTAAATTTCGTCTTTGTCAGGTGACAGGGGGTAGGAGGCGGGGCAATTCTTAAGGAAATCCTAAATCCGGTTTCCGGGGGGTGATTGGACAGTAATTTGATGAGTATATACCAGTAATTTTGTACTGATTTAAACTTCATTTAATTATTATGACACCTGGCTTTTTTCTCATATCAATGATCTTTGTAGGGATCAGCCTGTTAGTGAGCTGGCGGCTACGGAGTAAATTCAAAGAATATAGCGCCGTACCGACCACATCGGGGTTGACCGGTAAGCAGATTGCAGAGAAGATGTTGAAAGACAATGGAATATATGATGTGCAGGTCGTTTCGGTGGAGGGATTTTTGTCTGACCATTACGATCCGTCCAATAAAACGGTAAATCTGAGCCCGGACGTTTATTCCGGGGCGAACGTGGCGGCAGCTGCGGTTGCTGCCCATGAGTGCGGGCACGCGGTACAGCATGCCAGGGCTTACCAGTGGCTGAACCTGCGTTCTAAACTGGTACCGGCGGTACAGTTCAGTTCGAACCTGGTGCAATGGGTATTACTGGGCGGTATCCTGCTGATCAATGTGTTTCCGACGCTGTTGCTGGCCGGGGTGATCCTGTTTGGGGTAACGACGGTCTTTTCCGTGGTGACCTTGCCGGTTGAATTTGATGCATCCAGGAGGGCGCTGGCCTGGCTGGATAATACGAACCTGATGCGGAAGGAGGAACATGATAAGGCGAAAGACGCATTATGGTGGGCTGCAATGACTTATGTGGTCGCGGCGGTTTCTTCTGTAGTGACCCTGTTGCATTATTTAATGATCTACCTGGGCGCCAGGAACAGGGATTAAGATAATTCATCTGTTTATCAATATAGAAGGCCGGGGAGTTGCTTCCCGGCCTTTTTTAATGTCCAAAAGAAGGTTTGATCTTTAATCTGGAACGTTCATCCTTCGTTGAAAAGACGAAGGATGAATGAAGAATGATACATAACAGACCATGATGTCACTATAAATCAAACTTGTTTGGGAGGGTTTGTCCTGAATGCACCCTATTGGGCAAAAAAAGAATCTGACATGCTTTATACAGGGAGTATCTCCGGGAAATCTATGCTAAATCCCGCTTGAGAGGATCAGCAAAGCTCTCTTTCATTATGAAATCAATATATGTGTTAAGTGCTGGTTTAAAGGGGCAAATTCGTCACTGCTAAATATCGGGGCCATGTGTTGATAACTCTGCGTCAAAATTATTATTGAAAATCAATTCGTTATAAGGGTGTCTTGTAAAAAAGAACCTAAAATGTATTGTTATGTGAAATAAGAAATTTAGCTTTGCACTCCCAATTTGTTTGGGAAGTTATATCAAGACCGAGAAACTTTATTATAATATACTATAATGAATACTTTAAGCTTCAGAACTAAATCGGCCAACGACGCTACAGTTACGCGTGAGTGGCACATTGTAGATGCCACTAACCTGACTTTAGGAAGAATGGCTGCAAAAGTTGCAGCAATTCTGAGAGGCAAAAACAAGCCGTATTATACTCCCCACACTGATTGTGGAGATTATATCATCGTTATCAATGCTGAGAAAATTCAGTTCACCGGTAACAAATGGAACGATAAGGAATACCTGACTTACTCTGGTTATCCAGGTGGTCAGAAAGGTGAAATAGCGAAAGACCTGGTTCGTCGCAGACCAGAGCTGATCATAGAAAGAGCTGTAAAAGGTATGTTGCCTAAGAATCGCCTGGGTCGTGCTATGTACAAAAAACTGTTTGTATACGCAGGCGCTGAGCATCCTCATGCTGCGCAGAAACCGAAAACATTAACTTTCTAATTTTTCTCTGATACATGGAAAAGCAAAAAAACACTATTGGTCGTCGTAAAGAAGCCGTTGCCCGTGTTTACATCAGCAAGGGTACTGGTAACATCGTAGTAAACGGCAAAGACTATAAAGAATACTTCACACTGGTTTACCTGCAGAATCAGGTAGAACTGTCCCTGAAGACTATCGATGCTACAGATAAATTCGATATAAAGGTAAATGCTGCTGGTGGCGGTATCAAAGGTCAGGCAGAAGCTATCAAGCTGGGTATTGCACGTGCACTTTGCGAAGTGAACATCGAATACCGTCCGGCGCTGAAAGCTGCTGGTCTCCTGAAACGTGATCCAAGAGGCGTTGAACGTAAGAAACCAGGTAAAGCTAAAGCTAGAAGAAGCTTCCAGTTCTCTAAACGCTAATCGTGATGAATGCGTACTACTATATGTGTTGCGCAGATTATTAACATTGACCTTTTATAACAGAGTATAATAACATGGAAAATAATACCTCATTACAGCAGCAGTTACTGGAGGCAGGTGTACACTTCGGTCACCTGAAGAAAAAATGGAACCCGAAGATGCTGCCATACATCTTCGCAGAAAAGAAAGGTATTCACATCATCGATCTGAATAAAACCGTTGAAGGTTTACAGGAAGCAGCAGCTGCCCTGAAATCTATCGCAAAGAGCGGTAAAAAGATCATGTTCGTAGCCACTAAAAAACAGGCTAAAGAAATCGTAGCGGAAGCTGCAAAGCGTGTTAACATGCCTTACGTAACCGAAAGATGGTTAGGTGGTATGCTGACCAACTTCGCAACGATCCGTAAGAGCGTTAAGAAGATGCAGAGCATCGAAAAGATGCTGACTGATGGTACTTTTGACAGTATCACCAAGAAAGAGCGTCTGACCTTAACCCGTGATAAAGAGAAAATGGAGAAAGTACTGGGTGGTATCGCTCAGCTGGCTCGTGTTCCTGCAGCGCTGTTCCTGGTTGACATCAGCCATGAGCACATTGGTCTGGCAGAAGCTCGTCGTCTGGGTATCTCCACTTTCGGTATGGTAGATACAAACTCCGATCCTACAAAAGTAGATTTCGCAGTTCCTGCCAACGATGACGCAACTAAGTCTATCGCAATCATCACTAACTATATCGCTGCTGCAATCGCAGAAGGTCTGGCTGAGAGAGCAAATGAGAAAACTGACGACGTAGTAGAAGAGGAAGAAGATGACAACAAAGCACTGAAATTCGAGCTGGAAGGTGGCGAAGATCGTGAAAGAGGTCGCAGACAAGGCGGCGGCGGCGGTCGTGGCCAGGGTGGTCAGAACGCTGGCGGCGGTGGTCGTGGCCAGGGTGGTGGTAACCGTCCAGGCGGCGGTGGTGGCAATCGCCCAGGTGGCGGTGGCAACCGTCCAGGTGGTGGTGGTAACCGTCCAGGTGGCGGTGGTGGTAACCGTCCAGGCGGCGGTGGCGGCGGACAGCGTCGTCCAGCTGGTTCCGGCGGTCCTAAACCAGGCGGCAACAGATAAGCTTCGTTTTAAACGACATAAATTAATTGCGAATCGTGGAACATCTCTTTGCTCCATGGTTCGCAATTGAGCGTTAATAGTTGATAAAGAATAAACATTAATCTATAATAAACTCATTATAAAATGGCAGCAACAATTACAGCAGCTGATGTAAACAAACTTCGCCAGCAGACTGGTGCAGGCATGATGGATTGCAGAAAAGCACTGGTTGAAAGCGATGGTGATTTCGAACAGGCAGTAGATTATCTGCGTAAAAAAGGACAGAAAGTAGCAGCGCTGCGTTCTGACCGTGAAACTAAAGAAGGTGTTATCATCGCAAAAACTAATGCTGATGGTACTACCGGTGTGGTTGTAGCACTGGGTTGCGAAACTGACTTCGTTGCTAAAAACGAAGATTTCGTAAAATTCGCACAGTCTATTGTTGATCTGGCGCTGTCCAGCGGTGTAAACACTGTGGAAGAACTGGGCGCAGCTACCCTCGACGGTGCAAGCGTTAACGATAAAGTAAACGACCAGGTTGCTAAGATCGGTGAGAAAATCACCCTGGCTAAGTTTGAGAAAATCTCTGCAGCTTCTGTGACTTCCTATATCCACGGTAGCTACCGCATGGGTGTACTGGTAGGTTTCTCTGCACCTGTTTCTGAAGAAGTAGGTAAAGATATCGCTATGCAGATCGCAGCAATGAACCCGATCGCAGTTGACGCTGATGGCGTTTCTCCTGAGCTGGTTGCACGTGAGAAAGCTATCGCTATCGAGCAGATCGCTGCTGAAGGTAAAACAGGCGATATGGCTGAGAAGATCGCTATCGGTAAAGTGAACAAATTCTTCAAAGAAAATACACTGTTACCTCAGGCTTTCGTAAAAGACAACAACAAATCCGTTGCAGATTATCTGAAATCTGTTAACGCTGATCTGAAAGTAACAGGATTCACAAGAATCGCATTAGGGTAATTTGATTACCTACGGAAAAGGGAGAGAATCACATTCTCTCCTTTTTTTTGCGCTTTACCATGAGAATGCAGGCGCACTTAACGGAAACCGGCCGCTATTTTCTGAAATAGTTCTCCACTAATGACCGGACCGGCAGGGACACCGGAAATACCCCGTTCCGCATTTTTTTATATATTCGGGGCCTGTAAACTAATTACTAACTAACATTTTCATATCATTTTTCATAAGTCATGTTGCCAAAGTATAAGCGTATTTTACTCAAATTGAGCGGTGAATCCCTGATGGGAGAAGGTAATTACGGTATCGATCACAGAGTGATCACGCAGTATGCGTACGATATTAAAGCTGTGACCGACCTGGGAGTGCAGGTAGCCGTAGTAATTGGAGGTGGTAACATATACCGTGGTATGAATGAGGCTGAAACCGGTATCGAAAGAGCCCAGGGTGATTATATGGGTATGCTGGCGACAGTGATCAACGGTATGGCCATGCAGAGCGGTCTGGAGAAAGTAGGTTTATATACCCGTCTTCAGTCAGCTATCAAAATGGAGCAGATCGCAGAACCTTACATCCGCCGCCGTGCTATCCGCCACCTGGAAAAAGGTCGTGTGGTGATCTTTGGCGCTGGTACAGGTAACCCTTATTTCACAACAGATACAGCAGCTTCCCTGCGTGCGATCGAGATACAGGCCGATGTGATCCTGAAAGGCACCCGTGTAGATGGTATCTATACTGCTGATCCGGAGAAAGATCCTACCGCTACCCGGTACGAATCCATCACTTTCACAGAAGTATACCAGAAATCGCTGAACGTGATGGATATGACCGCATTCACGCTGTGTCAGGAAAATAAACTGCCGATCATCGTATTCGACATGAACAGAGCCGGTAATCTGATGCAGGTGATCATGGGTAAGAATGTAGGTACGCTGGTGAAAGGGTAATTAAACAAACTAAACAGCTTATCGGTCCATATTGTCAGGAATCGGAGTGAAGATCAGGGAATGTATGTCATTACAGCCATTCCCTGATCTTTATTCCCGGTTCCTGATCTTATTTCAGGAGGGTTTTAATGTCTTTGAACGGCACAAACAGCATCACCTGTCCTAACGCATAAGGCCCGATCTCATAAGGGGTATAGCTAAAGCCGATCCCTTTGTCGGTCACCAGGAAGTTATCGTTCGGCACGATCTCTTTCACAAGCAGCATTGTCTCGATCCTTTCCCCATCTTCCAGCTTATAAATCTTACGGAACGATTTTGCGAGTTCCGGTATCAGTGCTTCCTTATATTCCGGCTTCAGGAAATCTTCCACTTTCAGCACCTTCTTTTTCTCCAGATCGAGCACCGTATAATGTGCGCCATAATTGCCATGTGCGCCGCCGGTGAAATCATAGGAGAAAGATTCCAGCACCAGTAAAGGGTAATTGTTCCATATTATTTTCATGTCGCCGTCTGCGCCCCAGCTGGCTGTTGGCGGAATGCCATTACTGGTGTCCAGGTCCTTTTCATTCACTTTATAGGTAGCCAGGAAGGAGTCGATATCCCTTCTCAGGTATTTCTGCGGATCAGTGATCTGACGTCCTTCTGTGATATTGAGACGTACAAAGCCGGCGATGTCGGCATCGGTACCGGTAGCAGGCCATACTATACTATTGGATGCCTGGCCGACAGGCGTATTCGGATTCCCCGGAAAAAGCGGCACAGAATCGACCGCATAGAACACATCGAACGCAATGGCATTTTCAAGGCTTGATTTGAGCTCAAACGGGTAGGAGGTACCCTTGCCCCGCCATTTGCCTTTAAAGCCCCCCAGGCTATCCAGTTTGCCCGAGAACAGCCTTTCTTCATTTCTGTCCGTGTTCTCGTACAGAATCACCTTATCTCCCTCGGGACTACCCCATATCATAATTGGTTCACCGATCTTGTCGTAAGTGTAGTATCCACGGAAGACCCAGGGACCAGATTTGATCAGGTCCATTGTAATCGGTTCGTCGCCGATCTTTCCCTTGAGATGCAGATAGTAAAAAGGAGCGGTGGTAGGGTCCGGCGCCTTTGCTGTCTGTGCAGGCTGCTTTGTCTTCGTGCCGCAGGATACAAGCAGACAACAGGTGATAGCGAATAATAGTATGGTTCTCATGCGATAAAATTAGTAAATATTTGATTCGGAGAATGGGGGCATCTGCAGGATACTGATGACGATCATCATGTCTGCGTCCGATAGATGGTTTCTTTATAAGTATCTTTGCGTCAGATAAAAACAGGACCATGTTGAATAAAGAAGTAGCAGATCTGCGCAAAGACTATCGCCTTGCTTCGCTTGACGAGCAGGATGTGGCTCAGAACCCTATACAACAATTTGAACGCTGGTGGAAAGACGCTACCTCCGGTCAGCTGGAAGAGCCGAACGCGATGACGCTGGCGACCAGTACGCCGGACGGTTATCCTTCTGCGCGTATTGTACTGCTGAAGAGTTTTGATGAGGAAGGATTTGTCTTCTTCACCAACTACGATAGCCATAAGGCACAGGATATGGCGGCCAACCCGAATGTATCGCTATTGTTCTTCTGGCGGGAGCTGGAGAGACAGGTACGTATATACGGTACTGTTAGCAAAACATCTGCAGAGATCAGTGATGAATACTACGAAAGCAGGCCATTAGGCAGTCGTGTGGGTGCAATTGCATCTCCGCAGAGCCGTGTAATACCGGGGCGTAGTTTTCTGGAAGAGAACGTAAGAATGGTGGCGGAAAGATATGTACTGGAAGACCCTAAACGTCCTGCTTACTGGGGTGGTTATGCGGTAAAGCCGGTGAAGATGGAGTTTTGGCAGGGAAGAAGCAGCCGTTTACATGACAGGATATTGTATACGAAGGAAGGGGAGAACTGGCTGATCGACAGACTGGCGCCGTGACAAAGAAATTAGGAATTAAGAATTAAGAATTAAAAGTCCAGCTGTATTAAGGTCTATTCGTCTGAATTTAGACCGGAGCTTAAGAAATGGTTGCCCAATTCTTAATTTTTAATTCTTAATTCCTAATTGGACTAAGCGTTTGCTTTAGCCTTAGCAGCAGCAGCTTTCTTTGGTTTTGCAGGTCTTGCCTTGCCGAAAGAACCGTTAGAAATTTTGCCTTTTTTGGTTTTGATATCACCTCTACCCATTGTAAACAGTTTGATGTTTATAGTTTGAAATGTTTGTTAACTGAGGATGTAACTCCCCATAATTAACCCGCAAATTACGAAATCGCGTGGGTTAAATGCAAAAAAAAAGCAAGAAACAGTGCTGTTCCTTGCTTGAATAAGTTAAGCTAACAAATTAAAGCTTGTCGGACAGAGCCTTACCAGCTTTGAATTTAGCAACTTTCTTAGCTTTGATCTTGATGATCTGGCCAGTCTGTGGGTTTCTACCGTTACGAGCAGCACGTTTAGAAACAGAGAAAGTACCGAAACCTACTAAGGTTACTTTACCACCTTTTTTCAGGGTATCAGCAACAGCTTTAGTGAAAGAATCCAGTGCTTCGTTAGCTTGGGTTTTAGTGATACCGGCATCTTTAGCCAGTTTGTCGATTAATTCGGCTTTGTTCATAGCTAGTAAGATTTAACTAGTGAATAAAATGTTTGATGTGAGCAAATATAGCGCGTTTTATCAGATTACCAAATTTTTTGAATCTTTTTTAACTAAAAAATCATCGGCTGAAAACGCCTACAGATAACGGTTACAGCAGATTGACACATCATGAGGCATCAACGGGTGTAATGCCTTATTTTGATGAAAACCGCTGTGATAGCACCTTTGCTCCTGTATTTACTATAAACGCATCTACGTTCCAAGTATTGTACCAAAGTCTGAACCCCGTGTAATCAGTGGATTTCCTGTGGATAAATTTAACAACTATACTACCTGCATTACTGTATTGAAAGCGACGAACTGGTTCCCAAACCGCTCATAGCCTGCCTGACGGAGGGCTGGCGCGTATTCAGCGAGGAAGGTCCGGTAGTTTTCCAGTGTGTCTGTAAAGTACTGAGCTGAGTAGGTCGGACCATCTTCATCATCCTGTTCAAGTAGCCTGCAGATGCGGGAATCGTGGAAAAGGCCCGTTGCCATGATCGCAGGAATATGTTCTTCTTTCATCCATTGTAACCACCTTTCATTGATGAAGTGAGTTACCTTGGTTGTTACGTTGTATATAATCATGTGTGAAAACGGGCTTTAGGCTTCTAATTGCAGATATATCGGACAGTGGTCAGAATGCTTTACATCCGGCCATATCAGGGCGTCTTTCAGCTTCGGCCGCAGTGGTTCCGTAACGCTGATATAATCGATACGCCAGCCTTTGTTATTAGCCCTTGCATTGGCGCGAACGCTCCACCAGCTGTATTGATGCGGCTCCGGATGATAATGACGGAAAGTGTCCACAAATCCGTTGCTGAACAGCTTGTCCAGCCAGGCTCTTTCTTCCGGCAGGAAACCGCTGGATTTCTTGTTGCCTACAGGATCGTGGATATCTATCGGTTTGTGACATATATTATAGTCACCGCAGATGATCAGGTTTGGTCTGGTCGCTCTGAGCTGGTCTACATAGCCATAGAACTCGTCCAGCCACTGAGATTTATAGGTCTGTCTTTCGTCGCCACTGGTGCCGGAAGGCATGTAGGTATTGATCAAAGTAATATCACCGAAATCCAGGCGGATAACGCGTCCTTCTGCATCGCTCTGCATGAACCCGTTACCGTATTGCACATGATCAGGCGTGATCTTCGTCAGCACAGCTACGCCGCTATAACCTTTCTTCTCTGCGGGATACCAGTAGTGCTCAAAGCCAAGCGCTTCAAACTGTTTATAATCCACATTGTCTTTATGTGCTTTGATCTCCTGCAGGCAGATAATATCTGCCGGGTCTGTTTTCAGCCATTCCGTAAAACCCTTATTCATGGCGGAACGCAGTCCGTTTACATTATAGGAAACAATTCTCATGGTGTGCTAGGTCATTGTCCCGTGGAGGGGAGCAATCTGTGTTGGTTATAAAAAAAGCCGGTAGCCCTGAGAACTACCGGCTCTATCGAAATCTTACATGTCGTATTCAAGTACGGGGCGGAGCCATTTTTCGGCTTCTTCGATCGTCCATCCTTTACGTGCTGCGTAGTCTTCTACCTGGTCTTTTTCGATCTTACCAAGGCCGAAGTATTTCGCCTCCGGATTTGCAAAATACCAGCCGCTTACGCTGGAAGCAGGGTACATTGCGAGGGACTCTGTCAGAATGATACCGGTATTTTCGGTAGCATCCAGCATATCGAACATTTTGTATTTTTCTGTGTGTTCCGGACAGGCTGGATAACCTGGTGCTGGACGGATACCAGCGTATTCCTCACGGATCAGCTGATCATTGTCCAGTGTTTCGTCATTGGCATAGCCCCAGAACTCTTTTCTCACGCGTTTATGCATGAGTTCTGCAAAGGCTTCTACCAGTCTGTCGGCAAGCGCTTTCAGCATGATGCTGCTATAGTCGTCCAGGTCTTCCTTGAACTTCTCCAGCCATTTCTCGATATCTCCGCCGGTGGTTACGGCAAAGGCGCCCATATAGTCCTGTATGCCTGATTCTGCCGGTGCGATGAAGTCAGCAAGGGAGAAGTTGGGTTGTCCGGGCGCTTTCTTCAACTGCTGGCGGAGGCATTCCAGGTGCACGGTGCCCTGGCCTGGTTTAGGCGACAATACGGAGATCGTATCGTCAGCGCTTCTGTTGGCCGGGAAGAGGCCGATCACGGCGTTTGCGGTCAGCCATTTTTCCTCAACAATGCGTTTCAGCATCGCTTTGGCGTCCTCATACAACCGGGTGGCTTCTACGCCTACGATCTCATCGCTCAGAATCTGCGGGAATTTCCCGTGCAGTTCCCATGAGATGAAGAATGGCTGCCAGTCGATATATTCAGCGATTTCGGCCAGATCGTAGCTATGGAACACCTGTACGCCCAGTTGTTTAGGCACTACCGGTTTGTAGTTGCTCCAGTCTGTGATGGCTTTGTGCTGACGCGCTTCTGCGATCGGCAGGTATTGTTTTACCGGTTTTTTATTCCGGAAGTTTTCGTTCAGTTTCTGGTAATCCTTTTTAACGTCGTCCAGGAAGGTCTTCTTGAGCGCTTTGTTCAGCAGGCTACTGGTCACTGTTACGCTACGGGAAGCATCCAGTACGTGGATCACGCCGTGCTCGTATTCAGGAGCGATCTTCACGGCAGTATGCGTACGGGAAGTGGTAGCGCCACCGATGATCAGCGGTACTTCAAAATGCTGGCGTTTCATTTCCCTGGCCACGTTCACCATTTCGTCCAGACTAGGGGTGATCAGGCCACTGAGACCAATGATATCCACCTGTTCCTGGCGGGCCATCTGTAATATCTTTTCGGCAGGCACCATTACGCCCATGTCTATGATGTCATAGCCATTACAGCCGAGTACAACGCCTACAATGTTTTTACCGATATCGTGCACGTCACCTTTTACGGTAGCGAGCAGGATCTTTCCTGCGGATTTGACCACGCCGCCATTCTCTGCCACCATCCGCTGTTTTTCCTCTTCGATAAAAGGGGTAAGGACAGCTACTGATTTCTTCATTACACGGGCGCTTTTTACTACCTGCGGGAGGAACATTTTACCACTGCCAAACAGGTCGCCTACGATGTTCATACCGTCCATAAGAGGGCCTTCGATCACATCCAGCGGACGTGGGTATTTCTGGCGGGCTTCTTCTGTATCGGCGTCGATATAGTCAGTGATACCGTTTACCAGCGCATGGCTCAGTCTTTCTTCTACAGTACCCTGGCGCCAGGTTTCGTCTTTCTCGATCACTTTACCTTTACTTTTCACGGTTTCGGCAAAGGCGATCAGACGTTCTGTGGCATCTTCCCTGCGGTTGAGGATGGCGTCATCGCACAGTTCGCGCAGTGCAGGTTCTATCTCATCATAGATCTGGAGCATACCGGCATTCACGATGCCCATATTCATACCAGCCTTGATGGCATAGAACAGGAATACGGAGTGCATAGCTTCACGCACCACGTCGTTACCACGGAAAGAGAAGGAGATATTACTTACCCCACCGCTTACGCTGGTAAGGGGCATTAATTCTTTAATACGGCGGGTAGCGTTGATAAAGTCTACTGCGTAGTTGTTATGCTCTTCGATACCTGTTGCGATCGCGAAGATGTTCGGGTCGAAGATGATATCCTGCGGGTCGAAACCTACCTGTTCTGTCAGGATTTTGTAGGAACGGTGACAGAAGGTAACTTTCTTTTCTTCCGTATCGGCCTGACCGTATTCGTCAAATGCCATCACTACTACAGCAGCACCAAAAGCCTTACAGATCTTAGCCTGTTCGATGAATTTGGCTTCGCCTTCCTTCAGACTGATGGAGTTCACGATACATTTACCCTGCAGGCATTTGAGGCCTGCTTCGATGATGGAGAACTTACTGGAGTCGATCATCACCGGTATTTTGGAGATATCCGGCTCCGCTGCGAGCAGGTTCAGGAAGGTGGTCATGGCTTTTTCACCATCAAGGAGGGCGTCATCCATGTTCACATCCAGCACCTGGGCGCCGTTTTCGACCTGTTGACGGGCCACAGAAAGGGCTTCTTCATAGAGACCTTCTCTGATCAGACGGGCAAATTTCTTAGACCCGGTTACGTTGGTACGTTCACCAATGTTGATGAAGTTTGTCTCCGGTCTTACCACCAGCGGTTCCAGACCGCTCAGGCGAAGGTAAGGGTGAATGGTCCGGCCTGCCGGCGCGATTGTTTCTATCGTATCTGTTGAAGTGATTGTATCGCTCATTTGAGTTACTGTAGTAAAATTGTAGGAATACCCCTGATTATGTGGTTTACGCCAATGTTTCTACCATTTCAGGCAGGCGTCTCGGACTCACTGTTTTTACGTGTTCTGCAATGTGACGGATGTGGTCTGGCGTAGTACCGCAACAACCACCCACGATGTTCACATATCCTTCTTTTGCAAAGTCTTCGATGATATGTGCAGTATGATCGGGGGTTTCGTCATATTCGCCAAATGCGTTTGGCAGACCAGCGTTCGGATAACAGCTGACGTTGCAGGCTGCGATCTGTGACAGTTCTGAGATATAAGGACGCATCTGCTCGCCACCCAGTGCACAGTTAAGGCCTACTGAGAATGGTTTTATGTGCATCACAGAGATATAGAAGGCTTCCAGTGTTTGTCCGCTGAGGGTCCTTCCGGATGCATCTGTAATGGTACCGGAGATCATTACGGGTAACTCAGGCTGTGCGATATCGCTGAAGTATTTCTTGATAGCGAAAATGGCTGCCTTGCTGTTCAGCGTATCGAAGATGGTCTCGATCAGCAGAATATCTGCCCCGCCTTCGTGTAAACCTTTTATCTGCTCATAATAAGCGTCCACTACCTCGTCAAAGGTAACAGAACGGAAACCAGGATTGTTTACGTCAGGGGAGAGGGAGAGCGTCTTATTCAGGGGACCGATAGCGCCTGCTACAAACCGTGGTTTGTCAGGGTTCTTTGCGGTGTATTCCTGTGCTGCTTTTTTAGCAATGCGGGCAGCGGCAATGTTCATTTCAAAAGCCAGTGATTGCATGTCGTAGTCGGCCATTGCAATGGTGGTACTGCTGAATGTATTGGTCTCGATAATATCGGCGCCGGCCTCCAGGTACTCTTTATGTATAGCTTCGATGATCTGAGGTTGTGTAAGACAAAGCAGGTCGTTATTGCCTTTTACGTCGAGGTGGTAGTCTTTGAAGCGTTCGCCTCTGTAGTCGGCTTCTTCCAGTTTATAGCGCTGGATCATGGTTCCCATCGCTCCGTCAATAATTAAAATGCGCTCAGCCGCACATTGGGATAATGATTTCATAATTGTAATACGTTTATTAGTTACTGTTTAATAATGCCCACAGGTCGAACAATAAACAAATCTACCTGCGGAAACTAATAAACAAATGTACTTAATAATTGCCTTATAAAATAAGGATTGGCGGGGATGACAGCCGTCTGACGAAAGGGTGAAAGCGCGGCTTTGGCCGCTTTCGTGCGGGCTGCAGAGAATATCTAAATGATCAGAAAGTGATTTAAGGCCATGGGTGGGGGTTCTATGGTTATTATGTATATCTGTTCCAGACAAAAGATAGAAAAATTTGTTTTGATTTACAAAGTCTACTATATTTGTAGGGTAATAGGGAGCCACGCTCCTATAATGAGAATTACGATGCAAAAAGAGGTTCAACAATCGTTAGGGCACGTTACCACCCTGAACATGCTTCATCAAAACAACAGTTGTTATAACCAGCACTGTTGTTGCTAACCGGCACATTACCACCATTGACCGTTTAGTTTTTTAACCTGCATTAAATCATTAGTGATATGAGTATTGCTGAGCATGTACACAGCCTGCAGCAACACCTGGCGCAGTATGGACTGTTCCCGGTGCCTGCGGACGCCGACCGTGGAGAAACGGAGGTATTTAAGATCTGCTTTCTGAATAAGTATGAAATGCAACGGTGGCAGGAACTGAGGGAGCGTGAGAAAGCTGCCGGTGAGGTGGAGCAACTTCATTCCATAACAAAGAGATAACACGGGTGAAACCCGCTGATATATAAGGCAGGCCTGAGACAGTCTGGAGGTTTATCTGTAGCAGGTTTGCCCATAAATAAGAAACCAACCATCAACCTTTTTTCATAACGTGGAATTACAGGTTAAACACACACGAGTGTTGTTCAGCACTCGTATCTTTTTAAGCAAAACGCTTAACACGGAATGGCAGCCATTCTATGTTAAGCGTTTTGCTTTATTGCTTAATTAATTGTCTTAACAGCGTTACCTGTCGGTGCTATTTCTGCACGTAACTTTCCAGCGGCAGTCTGTTGGAGATAGATCGTGCCAGGGTCATTTCATCGGCGTACTCAAGTTCGCCGCCAAAAGCAATACCACGGGCGATCGTAGTGATCTTACACGGGAATTCCTTTAGCTTTTTAGACAGGTAGTAGATCGTGGTATCACCTTCAATCGTAGGGCTGAGCGCCATGATGATCTCGTCAACGCCCTGCTGCTGTACCCTATCCACCAGGGAGTAGATATTCAGCTGATCCGGACCGACGCCATCGATAGGAGAGATGATGCCTCCCAGCACATGGTACACGCCATTGAACTGTTGCGTGTTCTCTATGGCCATTACATCACGGATGTTCTCTACAACACAGACCAGTGCCTTGTTACGGGATGGGCTGCTGCATATACTGCACATATCCTGATCTGAAACGTTATGGCATACTTTACAAAATTTGATCTGTTCCCGCATACGGGTCACTACTTCACCAAACAGTTTTACCTGCGCAGGGTCCTGTTTGAGCAGGTGTAACACCAGGCGTAAGGCGGTTTTCTTGCCAATACCCGGTAGCCGCGCAAACTCATTAACTGCATTTTCTATCAGTGCGGAGGAAAATATCATACTGTAAAATTAACTCAATTACGATTGATGTATTACGATTTATCGGTCCCGGCTAGCCGGTTCGTAATTGCGCTAAAAACTGACCGGTACCTTTACTGCCCAGTTGGCCTTAATGTTCTCTTTTTTAGGGAAGCTGACCACTCTTTCCGGTTGTTTCTTAGGTGTACCATAGTAGACGCCGCGATCCCATTTACCATTATCATTCTGGTCCATCAGTATCCACACTTCATATTCACCTGGGGTAATACGCTTCTGTATCCAGGAGCCACGTACTATTTTGCCCGAATATTTTACTTCTTTGTTGACAACGAGCTGTGCCACATAATGCATGGTGTCGCTGATAGCTGCCCTGGAACTGTCACTCAGGGTAAGCGATACCATCACCTTACCATAATCGGATTCTTTTTTCGCATTGAAGGTGATCGTATCTGATTTGGTAGGTTGTAATCCCGTAGAGTCAGCAACGGATTCCTTCGGAATGATCAGTTCATATGGTTTACCTTCTTTCCAGTCAAAGTTGACATACAGTTTGGTACGGGTAGAGTCCAGTGTGGTGGTGAACTCCACCGGTGTATACAGCGTGTCCTGTGTCAGACTGATGGCCATGCTGTCAAACTTTGTGACAGGATAGCTGAAGGTGATCAGTAATGGTTTGCCCAGTTCCTGTTTGTTGTCGCTCAGGTCAGGCGAGATATTCAGGATACGTTTTTTCTTCTTCTCTTTGTCCTTGTCCTTTTCCTTCTTCTCGGGCTCTGGTTCCGGCGCCGGCTGATCTTCAGCAGGTGCGTCTTCCGGTTTCTTCAGGGTGCTGTCTACCTCAGTGAACATCAGCATGGTGATATCGTTCAGGTTCTGTTGACGGAGATGCAGTAGACTATCATTGAAGGCGATCATTTCCTTGGGCTGATTGTACTGCAGGTCTCTGTCCTCTTCCTTGAGCGCAAATAGTTTATAGTCGCCCGGGGCCATATTTCTGAACCAGAAAGCGCCACTGCCTTTGGAACGGGCAAAATAGACCGGTTTTTCCTTGGATACGATAGAGTCAACGTCGCTACGGTAGATCATTACGGACACGTTGCTATCCGGTTTGCCTGTTTCCGCATCTATAATAAACCCTCTTACCTGGAGGGAATCCAGGTAGTCGCCGGTAGAGACCACGTACTGGAAGTCCTGAATAGGGTTGTTTTCGTTGTTATCCCGGATCGCGTCAGCGAAGTTGAAAGTATAAGTGGTATTGGGCGCCAGGGTATCCTTGATCTCCATTGTCACTGTTCTCAGCTTGAAAGTAACCGAAGGGGTACGTTTCAGGGTAGGAGATACGATCAGCTTTTCAAACACATTGTCTACCTGTACAAATTCGTTGAATGTAAAAGAGACCTTTTTAGCCTTGAAATGAAGGGTAGAGTCCGGAGGATTAATGCCCATCAGCCTGGGCGCCAGGGTATCTTTCGGGCCACCGCTCGGGGGAACGATGTTAGCGCAGCCCGGCAAAAGATAAATACAGGCGCTTAGTATGATCAGCCAGTTGGCCCAGCTACGGAAAATATGATTCATCATTTAATGTGTTATTCCAAAAACCGGTTCCAAAGATCAAACTCCAATCAGTAATATCCAAATCTGCCGGGAGGCGGAGACCGCCGGTAATGGTAAGTTTTTGTTAAAGATCGGGTAGTGGCTGTTGCCGGAGTAGCTGACCGGGCCTGTAGCCGTTGTCTGACTCGTCTTCGTCACTGAGGTCGTGCAGGGCTACGTGTAACTTATTGTCCTTTACGAAATTGCACCAGACGCAATCCTTTTTGCCACAGCCGGTATAAAACTCCTTATTCTGAATTTTCGTCCAGGCAGATACGATCTGAGCGGTCACCAGCCGGACGTCTTCCGGAGTGATGACTACCTTTTCCCGGTGATAGTGCTGTTGCTTATTGGGTTCGATGAAGTCAAATTCCGTACTGACTACCTGCCAGTTCTTCTGGCGGTAATTGTCCAGCAGGATTTTGTAAAATACGGCCTGCCGCCAGTAATCTCCGCCATGGGGGTGTTGCTGGTCGGGACGGACGAATTTCTGGTATTCTTTGATGGTCTTTTCATAATCGCCGGTCTTATAGTCTACTACATTGACCAGGTTGCCATCAAATTCCAGTTTATCGATCTTTCCTTTTAGGGGAACGCCGCTGACCACTACACTGCGGATATTCCTTTCTACACTGACCACCTTATTCCAGTGTGGGAGCCAGGTATCATAGTAGTGATCGAGGATGTCCCGGCCATATTCCAGGCGTCTTTCAAATGACTCACGGGTAAAGCTTTCGCGGTTGCGCAGCATGCTCCAGGTAAAGTCGCGAATGAATTCTTCCTTGGAGGGGAACTCATATCGGCCGGTTTCCTGCATTTTCTGGAAGAGTTTTTCCAGCGCATAGTGTACTGCAGAACCAAATTCTGTGTTTTCGGACCTGCCGGTAGGCACGCGGACCAGGTTTTTATAATAGAAGCCCAGGGGGCAATCGAGATAGTTGTTGAGGGCCGTCACGTTCATGACGAAGTTCGCCAGCAGGTTGTCTATCAGCGGCTGGTCGGTTTTAGCTATTTCCGGCGCCAATTCCGGTGTATAATCCAGTGCTGCAAATCTGAACTGTACTTCTTCCGGGATGAGCACCTTTTCAACCGGCAGGGTATGCCGGTCGAGTATTTCTGTAACGAAAAGGCTGGGTTCCAGCGGTTTTCCATCTGTCCGGTATTCCGGATAGCTGATATACAGGTGCTTTTCAGCACGGGTAAGGGCGACGTAAAACAACCTGCGTAGTTCCTGCTCGTCGGTACTGGTCAGTGTTGTTGTAAAGAGCGTGTCAGGAAAGGAGAAACCGCTGCCGCTTTTTACTTTCTCTTCCCATAGATGTGCATTAGCGCCGGCAATGAACACATATTCAAATTCCAATCCCTTGGCCCCGTGAGCTGTCAGCAGATTGATGCCGGTTTCATTACCAGATACCTGTACCAGCGGAATGGTGATCCCATTGTGCCGCATCAGGTCAACCATGTCCATGAAGGGCACAAGTGTCAGATCAGGGTTACGATGGGTTTCTTCTTTGACGAAGTCGAAGAGCGCCTGAAGGACCTTCATCAGCCAGGGCTTTTCGGCCGATTGCATGGCGTAGGCCAGGACGCCGCATTCATTGATGACGGCTGCAAACAGTTGTTGCAGGGTCAGGTTGTGGGCGTCCCGTATCAGCTTTTCCATCATAGCAGAGAAGTCGACAAGCGCCTGTTCGGGTGCGGCGGTGAAGAGCGTCAGGTTGCGTGTATGCGCCCATTCCTGCAAATACTGGCGGATAGAGGATTTTTCCCGGTAGCCTTTCTCGGCTGCACGAATACTGATCTTCGCCACTTCGATCGCCGGAATATTGTAGAAATCGTAGTGTAGAATAGAAAACAGCAGGTCATCGCCACTGTAGGGCGTATCTACTTCACAGGCGAGATAGCGCAGGATAGACAACACTTTCCGGGCAAAAGGCGCCTCAAAGAGATTGATACTGCGTTTAGAGTAGAAGGGCAGTTGCTGCTGACGACAATAACGGGCCAGTTCCTCTCCATATTTATTTTCTCTGTAGATCACAGCGATCCTGCCGGGTGCGATCCCTTTTTCGAGCAGGCTGGCTATCTGCTGCGTAATGTCGGTCATTTCATCGCGGGGCGTATTGTAACGCCTGATGACAGGGACCGGTGATTGTGTAGCGGGGAGGGCCGAGATCAGTTGTTTGTCCAGTTCCGGGAGCTGATTGACCAGCCGGGAATTGCCATTATTAGCGATCAGCGACATTGCCACATCGAGGATGGGCTGTACTGAGCGGTAATTGTGCGTCAGGACTATGGTATGAAGATCAGCTGCAAAGGTTTCTGCGAACAGGGCCATATTCTCAATACTGGCGCCCTGAAAGCGGTAGATGGACTGGTCATCATCGCCAACGACAAAGATGTTCGGACTTTCCTGGTCTTCCGTGAGCAGTTGCACCAGGCGGTTTTGTGTACCGCTGGTATCCTGGTATTCGTCTACCAGGATGTACTGATATTTCTCCCGGTAGTCGGCAAGGAGATCGGGATTTTCTTCAAACGCGCTGATCACCCAGTTGATCATATCGTCAAAGTCGTAACGACCGGCGGCATGCAGCAACGCCGTATATACAGGGAACTGTTCTACAGCTGCCTGTAAGCGGACCATTTTTTCTTTCTCACGGGCGATCCTGTCAGCACGTACATCGCCCCGGGAGTAGGCCCCGGCAGCTTTTTTTGCGATGAAGTCTTCCCTGGAGGGGAGGCTTTCTATATATGTGGTGATGGCTTCATTGATATAATCCACGCTCCAGCCTTCTTTCTTCATGATACAAAAGAGCTGGGCCAGATTTTTCATATCGAAGTATACATCGCCTCTGTAGCGCTTGAGCGGATTGTCTTTTGTAAAGCCGTCAATGAGTTTTTTGAGCAGCTGTATCTTTTCCAGTTCGGAGACAGGGTCCAGGCTATGTTTGTCGAATAGCTGGAGGTTATCCTGTATGACCTCGTTACAAAAGGAGTGAAAGGTATGAATATTGACACGGTAAGCATCAGGGCCGATAAAGTCGGTCAGCCGTTTACGCATTGCCACAGTACCGGCATCGGTATAGGTGAGGCAGAGAATGTTTTGCGGCTGATAGTCGGTATCCTGCAGGATCTTGCCGATACGGGAGGCCAGTATCTGGGTTTTACCCGTACCTGGGCCGGCGATGACCATAACAGGGCCTTCCGTCTGGTCGACGGCCTGTTGTTGCTGCCTGTTAAGGCGGTCATACATTTCTCTGAAATGCGCTTGGTACTGATCTCTGGACATGACTATATTTGAAGTCGGCTTACCGGGCCTACAAAACATACTATGAAGTTATGGTAAAAATCTATCGTTTACAGTATGAGCAGGTATTAAACACCAGTATGGATGAAGCCTGGCGTTTCTTTTCCCGTGCGGAAAACCTGGAAAAGATCACCCCTGCGTATATGCGTTTTGACGTTACCTCTCCGCAAACGGACAAGCCGGTATATGCCGGACAGATCATCACTTACATCATCAGACCTGTGTTGGGTATTCCGTTGCGCTGGATGACGGAGATCACCCATGTGGCGGAGGGAAAGTATTTTGTAGACGAGCAGCGGGAGGGGCCGTACCGGATGTGGCATCACCAGCATCATTTTGAGGAAGTGCCGGGAGGTGTGAGGATGACTGATATCGTACACTACTCAATGCCATTAGGTATAGTAGGCAAAATTGCCCATGCGTTGTTTGTGCAGCGGCAGTTAAGGGATATCTTTCGTTACCGGAAGGAAGCGGTGGAAGCTGCCTTTTCCGGCGGCTCATAACAAGAATATGTTATAACAAGAAATTGCCGATTCGTAATTAATAGTTTATCTTAGTTTCCTTATAAACCTATAACAATTTGCAGCAATCAGCTGTCCATATCGACGAGTACATCATCACCGAGCGCTTAATAGCAGGAGACCCCCGCACCCAGGAACGGGTGTATGACCACTATGGGCCTGCGTTATATAGTATTATACTGCAGGTGGTAGGAGATACTGGGAAGGCGGAAGATGTACTAACGAAGCTTTTCGTACGGCTCTTCAAGAACATCCATGAATACAAAGAATCCGGAAACACCACACTATTCGGATGGATGATGCGCGTTGCGCGTGAAATGGCGGTCCAGGAGGCAGTGGAAATAGAAAATAATCCACTGGGCAATGAAATAACAAGGGCTGACAGCAGCCTGTTACAGCGGTTCTCCAATAAACTGCCTGCGCAAAAACGAACTATTTTTCATTTATGTTACTATAAGGGACTACCAAAAGAGGCTGTAGCTCGTATATTAGGTATACAACCGGAAGAGGTTATGAACCAGTTGCGGGATATTATGGTTGAATTCAGAAAATTTTTAGGGGAATAATTGGATCTTAATCACTACATACAAAGCGGGATCATCGAAAGTTACGTACTGGGGATCGCCACAGTCAGTGAGATGGAAGAGCTGCAGCATATGCGCCGGCTTTATCCTTCACTGAATGCGGAGATCATGGCCGTAGAACGACGTATTGAGAGAACAGCGCTCTCAGAGGCTGTGTTGCCCTCCCCTTATCTGAAAGAACGTATTTTCCAACGTATCAACTGGCGTGACGACCCACCACCACCTCATGGGGATGATCAGTCCAGATACACCTTCATCAATATTCAATCCAGAGACGGGCAGCATATCACCGTACACAAATGGTGGCGCCTGTTCTTTATCATCACCTTCATTCTTTCCAAAGTGTGTTTGTTCTTTGCGATCTATTATTTCCTGAAGTACCAGCAGGCACAGGAGAGAAAGGCAGAGGAGAAGCAACGCGTACATATTGAGCAGGTTGTGGGCAATTAAGTATTGCTTTGTGTTACAGATTGCGTGAAAAAAAGCATTCATTATCAGGCTTGTGCTTATATTGCATTGTCGTTACCACGAATTTTATTTGGAAATGAATTAGGTTATTTTGACATTTGAAAGCTGGAATGCAGCAGAAGGCACGTTGATAAGAGAAAAACTTTTCAGAAACCATTAGATACCTTAATCGCCTTTGGATCTTCACGACTACATAGAAAGTGGCATTATTGAAAGCTACCTGCTTGGATTGGCGTCTGTCGATGAGGCGGAGCTATTTGAGCGTATGCGCAGTCTTTACCCCGAGTTGAACACGGAGGTAGCGGTTGTTGAGTACAAGTTGCAGAAGATCATGGTAGAGGGTGGTGTGACCCCGCCGGCAAAGGTATGGAACAAGATTGCAGAGCGGCTGACGCCTCATCATAAAGAAGGTCATTATTCAAAAGCAGGCAGAAGGGGGGACGCGGGTGAGCCGCTGACATATGTGTTACAGCCCCGTAACAACACGATGACGGTCAGTATCTGGTGGCGTTGTGCGTTTATTGCTTTAGTCGTGGTCGTGATGGCGCTGACGGCCAGTACTTTTTACTTCTATCAGCAGTTCCGTAATATGGAGGAACGGTTGCTGCGTCTATATCCTGCTCAGCTACAACAGGTACAACCAGCCCGTCAATAAGGGATTTGGTACGTTTCTTGTTTTTTCCCACCTTGCGTCCCGTAATGCATTGCGTTACTGACAATTTAAACATCAAATTATTTGAACATGAAACACCTTACACTTGCAGTATTATGCCTGGTAGCATCTGTATTTGCCATATCCTGTAAAACGCAGTCTGGCGCCACTAACACAGAACAGAGCGCCAGTGAAGGCTCTGTGAAGGGAAACTGGGTTATAACAGATATCACATTTGACGGTATTCCAAGGGGCTCCAAGGTGACAGTTTTTGACGAAGCGTCAGTAAACTGCTTCAAGGGTAGCCAGTGGATATTGCCAGCCAACAACAATGGTTCTTATACCTTGTCTTCTACTGACGAAGGTTGTAATACTGCCACTCAGTCTATCGTGTGGTCTCTTTACAAACAGGGTGGCATCAGCAGCTTCCAGTTCAAGAAAGTAGGCTCCGGCGTTAAAGCCAAAAATGTAACAGCAGGTTATCGCGTAGATGTTGCTTCACTGACCAGCACGACCATGGTATGGAGAGCGGCTGTTAACTTTGAAGGCAAAACCGGTTATATCGTATATACCCTGCAGCGTTCATAGTACCGCAGGCGTATACGCTTCAATAAAAAACGCTTAACGTCTTATATGGCTCATGCTGTATAAGATGTTAAGCGTTTCTGTTTGCAGGAACGTTTAGCCGATAATGCTGCCATCAATATCACCAGGTTGTTCTCCTGCGTGCTGACGTGCATAACGGATGAATAACTGGGCGAGTTTGTCCTGTTGTCCCTGCAGATAAATGAAATGAAATTTCCTGACCAGCCTGAAATTCTTCAAGGGTAATATTTTGAATTCACCTGCTTCCAGTTCTCTTTTGACTGCATGCAGTGAGAGGAAAGCAGCACATGGCGCATGGTGCAGATAAGACTTGATACTTTCTGTGCTACCCATGTACATGGCGATCTGGAGATCGGTGAGTTTTAGTTTTAGTCTTTTTAATTCGTCCGTTATTACTTCCAGGGTACCCGAACCCTGTTCACGCATCAGCAGCGGAATGGACTTGAGTTCATTGGCTCCCAGCGGACCTTCCCCATAGTCGTACTTCACATTGCCGATCAGTGCGATTTCGTCTTTTGCAAACTCCACATATTTCAACACCGGGTTTTTAGAACGGCCTTCTATCAGTCCGAGTTGGATGGTTTTATCGAGCAGGGCCTGTTCTACCTGTTCGGTATTACCGGAAATGAGAGAGGCGGTAACCTCTGAATAGCGTTGATTGAACTGCGCCAGTAAAGGAGGAATAAAGTACTGTGCAATGGTGGTGCTGGCGCCCAGAGAGAGCAGTCCTCCCTGTTCGTGTTTGAGCTGATTGATCTCATATTCCAGGTTACGGTAACTGGTAAAGATATCGTCCGCATGCTTGAGCATGATCTGTCCGGCACGGGTGATCTTGATCTTATTACCGATACGTTCAAACAGCGCCATGCCTAGCTGCTGTTCCAGTTCGTGTATATGTTTGGTGACAGCCGGCTGTGAGATGAATAATTCTTCAGCAGCTTTTGTGAAGCTGAGGCGTCTGGCTACTGTGTAGAATACTTTTAACCTGAAGTCCAACATTGGCTAAATGTACGAATAAAAAAAGCGGTTATCCCACCATGGTAAGATAACCGCTGTTGAAAAGTGTACAGCTGTTGATTATGCTTTTTTCTCTTCAGCTTTCTTTTCTTTATTGTCTTTGTAACGTTTGTCAGGCGTACCATCTTTTTTCAGTGGTCCTTCCGGCTTCGCGTCTTTATTGTCTTTGTTTTCTTTGAAACGTTTGTCAGGGGTACCATCTTTCTTCATCGGTCCCTGTTGTTTACCATCTTTGTTTGCCTGATTGTCTTTAAAGCGTTTGTCTGGCGTACCGTCTTTTTTCATTGGTCTGCCGGTAGTGTCCAGTGCTGGTTTGTGTGCTTTCTGACCTGGTTTTTCTGCTCTGTGCTCTGCTTTTGCTTTGTCCTGTGTGCCTGTTGCCGGAGTCTGGGCAATTGCAATGGTAGCACCCATTAAGAATGCTAATACACCTGTTACGATCTTTTTCATCTTCAATGTTATGAATTTGAGTGAAAAATTAGGGAATTTTTTAATAAGTAGACACGTTGACCAATAATATTTATTCCCATGTATTAACGTAGTGATTTGCAGGTTCTTGAAACGTAGTTTCCGCAAGAGATTGCGTATTGATACGCTTGACAAACCCTTCTCTATGGTGTTACCTTTGTATCACCTGACAAAGTATAGTTAACCCCAAAAGTTTGATAACCCCATCACTTTATTGATGGTTAAAGAGTGTGAATGTTGAAGAAAAGCACAATTCGATTGTCTGACTAACATACAACCCCCTTTATTGATTTCTGAGTCATCCGTTAACCTTAGATCAAAAAGGTCTCGCAACTGCGAGACCTTTTTCCTTTTAGTTAGTTTCTACCCACATGCCGTTTTCCTTGATCAGGGAGATGAGCTCATCGACGGCTACTTCACTGTTGAGGCCTCGTTTTACTACTTCTTTGCCTCGGTAGAGCGTGATCTTGCCTACGCCGCTGCCGACATATCCGAAGTCGGCATCCGCCATTTCTCCGGGCCCGTTCACGATACAACCCATGATAGCGATCTTAACGCCTTTGAGGTGGTTGGTGACTGCTCTGATCTTAGCGGTGGTTTCCTGGAGGTCAAACAGTGTACGACCGCAGGAAGGGCAGGAAATATATTCTGTCTTCGATATACGGGTCCTGGTGGCCTGTAATATACCGAAGGCGATATTGTTCAATAATGCTTGTCCGGGCGCCTGTGTACCGGTGGCTTCGCTTACCAGCCAGGTACCGTCCCCGAACCCGTCCAGCAGTAATGCGCCTGTTTCGGTCGCATAGTGTATTAGGTGTTCATCTGAAGAGGTGGCGTCAGCAAAACACTTCAGTATCACCGGTTGCTGCACCTGACGGTCGAGAAGGGTCACGAAGGTGCGTCTTACTTCCGGCATAGCGTGCTCGTTGGAGGAGTGCAGGCAGAGGACGATCGTATGATCATTGGACATCTGCAACAGCAATGCCTCCGGCAGTGCTACACCGGTATTGTGATCGATAAAGTTGATCATCGCAGACTTGTCTGTGGCAAGGAGGTATTCTTCCGCAGTGAACAGCGGCATGTACTTTTCCTTGTCTTCCGCATCTTTCCATATGTCGTGCGGCACAATTACTTTCAGCGTACCCGGTAAAGCAAAAGACAGCAGTTCGCGGGAGAAGATATAATCCGCCGCCGCATCTGCGATGTTCCATTTATCGGTATCCGCATTATAATTATAACCAACTGGCAGCAGGTGTGCAGGCGTGATACCGCTGGTGTTTCCGAAATCTGCGACAACAACGGGTACCTGTTTACCACCGATATTATTTACCGCGATGCTCTCACGGCGTTTGTATTCGAAAGGAGAATAAGGCACCTGTTCAATCGCCGGGATAGGCGTATGATCAGCGCGGGAGGTGTAGCGTTTCACCAGGTCACGGCAGACCGGCAGTTCAAATTCCGGGTCTTCCGTGAGGGATACGCGGATAGTGTCGCCGATACCGTCTTCCAGTAATGTACCGATACCAACGGCAGATTTGATACGGCCATCTTCACCGTCGCCGGCTTCTGTTACCCCCAGGTGCAGCGGGTAGCAGTGGCCCAGCTGGTCCTGCATGGTATGTACGAGCAGCCGGTAAGCCTGCACCATTACCTGCGGGTTGCTGGATTTCATGCTCAGCACAATGTTCCTGTAGTTGAGGTCTTCCGCGATACGGAGGAACTCCATCGCACTTTCCACCATGCCCATTGGCGTATCGCCATAGCGGCTCATAATACGATCGCTGAGGGAACCATGGTTGGTACCGATACGCATAGCGGTGCCGTGTTCCTGGCATATTTTCACCAGTGGGGTGAATTGTTTGCGGATACGGTCTATTTCCTCTTCGTATTCGGCGTCAGTATATGAGAGTGTTTCGAACTTCTTTTTATCAACGTAGTTGCCGGGATTGATACGCACTTTCTCCACGATGCGGGCCGCTATTTCAGCGGCATTAGGGGTAAAGTGGATATCAGCCACCAGGGGTGTGGTATAACCTCTTTTGCGCAGCTCATTACGAATAGGCAACAGGTTTTCCGCTTCCTTTTTGCTGGGGGCGGTAATACGTACCAGTTCAGCGCCCGCTTCGATACAGCGGATGGCCTGTTCAACAGTACCAAGGGTATTCATGGTATCTGTGGTGGTCATGGTCTGTATACGTATCGGATTATTATTTCCAATCAGCAGGTCTCCGACCTTTACTTCCAAAGTGGCCAGCCTCTTATATTCCGTCAGTGAATTACTATATAGCTGCATAAAACAATTCCAAATATGGGACAAAGGTAATGAATAGATTACCAGTCTTTATCAACAGGAACAACCTGGCCTTTAGCCTTCTTCATTTTGTCCTGTAGTTTATTTTCTTCCTGTCCCAGCGCCTGTAATAAACGTTCAGCTTCCTGCTTGTTCATTTTACTTGGCTGTGGTTCAGGCTTCTGGTCCTGTTGTTCTTTGTTTTTATCCTTGTTTTCCTTGTCCTTATTCTCGTCCTGTTTGTTCTTCTGTTGATCTTTATTTTGTTGGTCCTTATTCTGCTGGTCCTGTTGTTTCTTGTCTTTATTCTTATCCTTGTTGTCTTTCTTGTCTTTGTTATCTCCACCGCCGCCATTCTGTTTCTTCAGCATCGTCTGTGCATACGCCAGATTATAGCGGGCCTGTTCATCAGCAGGGTTCAGCTTCAGGGCTTCTTTGTAGGCCTTGATGCTTTCTTCCCATTTTTTGCCTTCCATGAAGGTATTACCGATGTTGTAGCTGGCGTCGGCTTTGCCTTCGCGGTTCGGGGCCATCTTAAAACTATTGGCATACTGGGAGCGGGCATCGTCATAACGCTTTTGTTCATACAGGGAGTTACCCAGGTTATAGCGGCCTTCCACAGATTGCTGGTTTACTTCCAGCGCTTTTTTATAGTTCGCTTCTGCGTCGGTGTACTGTTTGTTCTTATACAGGTCGTTGCCCTTACGGATATATTTATTACCTGTCTGGGCAAAGGAATGCTGGCAGAGGCAGAGCAACAGCCCGGCCATGAGCGCCTGGTATGTTAGTGTGCGTTTCGTCATGGTTTTTCTGTAGCGGTAACAACAACGTCAGCGCGTTTGCTGCGTCTGATTTCAGGAATAAAGAATTCAGCAACAAGCAGTATGAGGCTGATGGCCAGGAAATACTGGAAGTAGCTGTTATAGTCTGTAAAGATGTTTTCTCCGAACTCTTTCTGTTCCATGCTATCGATCTTCTGCGTCAGTGAGTTGACCACTTCTTCGGTGTTGTTGTCCAGGTGTTCGTAGATGCCTTTGCCGGCAGCTGCGATGGACTTCAGTGCATCTTCGTTCAGTTTGGAAATAACGGTATTTCCTTCTTTATCTTTTTTATAAGTGCCTGTTTCAGGGTCTGGCAGTGGTGAACCGGTTGGGGACCCGATACCGATGGTATTGATGACCACGCCGTCTTCGAAGGCAGCACGTGCTTTGGAGATAGCGGCTTCGTCATGGTCTTCACCGTCAGATATAATGATAAGGGACTTATGTTTTCGTTCTTTCTTATTGAAGGCATCATTGGCCACTTGTATAGCCTGACCGATAGCGGTACCCTGGGTAGGGATCATATCGGGACTTACGGTGGTCAGGTACATTTTGGCTGCTGAGTAATCGATGGTCAGAGGCATCTGCAGATAAGCATTGCCCGCAAATACTACCAGTCCGACACGGTCATTATCCAGTTTGTCCGCCAGTTTGGAGATCAGCTGTTTTGCCCTGGTAAGGCGGTCAGGTTTTACGTCGCCGGCCAGCATACTTTTACTCACATCAAGTGCGATCACTACATCCACGCCCTTACGGGTGATCTTTTCCATGCGGCTGCCTTTCTGGAGGTTTGCCAGTCCGATAGCGCCAAAAAGGAAGGCGATAAAGATCAGGAGGAATCGGAAAGTGAACCGACGACGGGAATAACCGGTGAATAATTTCTCTACAAGAACAGGGTCACCGAGTTTACGAATAGAACGTCGTTTCCACCAGGATATACTGAGGAATGCGAGTTGCAATACCAGCAGCAATACCAGTGCCCATAAATATTCGCTGTGTTGAAAACGTAACATCATTCAATAAAGATTTCTGGCGCCGGTATGATAGGAAACCGGCCACAAGGATCAAATATAATTTTTTTAGTACGTTTTATGCCATTTACAGGAATGGATTTAGGAGTTTTTTAACGCAGATGGCGGAAGCAAGGATCAGGGATCAGGAAATAAACATTAAAAATTGGGCTTTTTGAGCGGGTTGATGTGCGGGGTAGAGAGCAGCTTGTGGTGACGGATATATAAGGTAGTGAGCTAGTTAACGTGGACATAAGGTGGACTTGATGCGGAGATATGCAGTATTACTACTCAATATAGTAAAGGGTTTGGGTTCTTTTGATTGACAATGGCAAGTTTCTGTGCTTTTCATTGGCTTGCAGGTGTTTATGGTATTTGACTAAGGCAAATATGTGTAAGGCGTATAAAAAGACCATAGTCTGGCAGGAAAAAGACCTGTTCGACTATGGTCCTGTTTATCAGTAGCTGACAAAAGCAGCTATTTCATTCCTTTGAAGTAGCCGGCGTCTGCCAGGATATTTCTAAGGATGTTCATACGTACTGTACGCATATCCAGTGATTTGTTCTCTGTTTCTATGTTCAGGACGAAGAAGCTCGGGTGACCATTCTCTTCAATCCAGCCGGTGATCCAGCCGATCGTTTTTGGCCCGGAGAAGCCCATACCTGTTTTGTAGCTTAGTTCGTAGGTTGGTTTTTTCTCCATGAGCATCACTTGTCTGACGTTCTGCATGGTTACTTTATGGAAAGGCAACTGGTCGAAGTACAGTTTCTTGACGAAGCCAAGTTCTTCATCCGGGGAGACCTGTAAGGAGTTGTCCAGCCAGAAGGTGTCGATCCTGCTGATCTTCATGTTACCAAACTTGATGGTATCCAGCCAGTGTTGCATGACTGGTTTGGTTATACGGCGGGCTACTTCCTGGAAGTAAGGGACTGCTGATACACGGAAGGCCTGTTGCATGCTCAGGTCGTGGTTCCATTCCGGCATGTCGCGGGTTACGCCATCCCATGGAATCACGTAGGAGGTATCTTTGATAACACCTGTTTCCAGGCCCACAAGGGCGTTGAAGATCTTAAAAGTAGAGGCAGGCAGGAAGCGTTGCTGAGAACGTTCCAGGTTATATACTTTAAAGGTACCCTGGCTGTTGTTGAACAGCATAAAACATCCTTCCACCTTGTATTCGGCGAAGTATTTTTCCCAGTTCTTTTCGTTCTCAACGTTATTCGGTGCGCAGGCATTGGCCAAGAAGGCTATCAGCAGGAGTATCCAGCCAGTCTGTTTCATTATGCATTCTTTGTTTAGTGCTGCAAAAGTAGATATTTAGTGGTACAGCACGAAATGACAAAAGGATGCCATGTGGCATCCTTTTGCTGATCTTATATATAAGCAGTTATTTAATTACGCCTAATTCTTTACCAACCTTGGTAAAGGCAGTGATCGCTTTGTCCAGGTGAGCCTGCTCGTGTGCGGCACTAAGCTGTACACGGATACGCGCCTGGCCTTTCGCTACCACAGGGAAGAAGAAGCCGATCACGTAGATACCTTCTTGCAGCAGTTTGTCGGCAAATTGCTGGCTGAGGACTGCGTCATACAGCATTACGGGAACGATCGGGTGGTCGCCCGGTTTGATATCGAAACCGGCTTCCGTCATTTTGGTACGGAAGTAACGGGTATTGTATTCCAGTTTATCGCGGAGGGCGGTAGTCGCGCTGAGCATATCCAGTACGGAGATGGATGCGCCTACGATGCTTGGGGCAACGGAGTTGGAGAAGAGGTACGGACGGCTACGCTGACGCAGCATGTCGATGATCTCTTTTTTACCGCTGGTGAAACCGCCGGATGCGCCACCTAAAGCTTTACCCAGGGTACCGGTGATAATGTCGATACGGCCCATTACGTTGCGGTACTCGTGGGTACCACGACCGGTTTTACCCAGGAAACCGGAAGAATGGCTTTCGTCGATCATAACGATGGCGTTGTATTTATCCGCCAGGTCGCAGATCTTGTCCAGTTGGGCGATCGTACCGTCCATGCTGAAGGAGCCGTCAGTTACAATGATGCGGCTGCGCAGGTGAGCGGATTCCTGGAGTTTGGCTTCCAGGTCAGCCATATTATTATGCTCATAACGGTAGCGCTGAGCTTTACAGAGGCGTACACCGTCAATAATAGAGGCGTGGTTCAGGGCGTCGGAGATGATAGCATCTTCTTCATTGAACAGTGGTTCAAATATGCCACCATTTGCGTCGAACGCTGCTGCGTAGAGGATTGTATCTTCTGTACCGAGGAAGGAAGCGAGTTTTTGCTCCAGTTCACGGTGAATATCCTGCGTACCACAGATAAAGCGTACACTGCTCATACCATATCCGTGAGTGTCAATGGCTTCTTTGGCAGCCTTCACCACATCGGGGTGGCTGGAAAGACCCAGGTAGTTGTTAGCACAGAAGTTAACAACGGTATTGCCGCCTACCTGAATTTCGGCGCCTTGTTCTGAAGTGATAACTCTCTCATTCTTGAAAAGGCCGGCTGAGCGTATGTCATCCAGCTCCTTTTGGATACGGGTAATGAATTTCTGGTTCATAAATAGCAGATTTTTGTAACCTGGTCAAAGTTATAGGATTAAATGTATTACGAATCCCGCAGCTATATGGACATTTGTCACGGAGCGCCAAAAAGTTTGACGGGGTTGTAACATTTGGGGACTGCTCTGCGTCATAGTAATGTCTGCCCCTTATTCCCCCGGCAGGATACATTCTGAAAGGGGGACTGGCCGAAGGTTGAATTTCCGCGCTATTGAAAAGGATGGCTGAGGCTATGCGGGAACTCTCCATCCGGAGTAGCAGGGTTGACAGAACTGTAACGTACAGGTAAATAGTGTGTTAGAAGTGAGGAAGAGCGATAGCGCATATTAATAATTGTCGGACATTAGCACTAAAATCCCGCAACACCCGGATGACGGAAAAGGAGTATAATCAATGCGTGGATCTGTACGCGGACAATCTCTTCCGGTTTATTGTTAAAAATTTAGACCATACTGAGGATGCCAGAGATGTTGTACAGAATGCGTTTGAAATATTGTGGAAGCACTGTAAAGATGTGCCTTTTGAGAAAGGCAAGTCATACCTTTTTACTGTAGCGTACCACAATATGATCGACCATGTCCGTAAAGTGAAGCGTATCTCTCTGGTAGACGAGTTCAAAGAGGAAACGAAGATTTCAGAGCAGCGGATCCATGATGCGAAAAAGGTACTGGAAAAGGCGCTGGACCGTTTGACAGACGTGCAGCGTTCACTGATATTATTAAAAGACTATGAGGGGTACAGCTATGAGGAGATCGGAGATATCATGAAACTGAACCCTTCACAGGTGAAAGTTTATCTGCATCGCGCCCGCTTACACCTGAAGCAGTACCTGGTCAAAATGGAAAATGTGATCTAGTACAGGTCTGGAGAATCGAGTAATATTGCATAATAATTATATGTCTTGATTTGGCAGTAAATATCAACATATCGAACTATGAGGAATTCCTGCTCAGCGCCATTGACGGTGAGCTGACAGGAGATGAGCGTGCTGCGCTGGAAGCGTTCATGGAGCTTCACCCGGAAATCCGTAAGGAGCTGGCCCTGCTGGAGTCCACGAAACTGCAGCCGGATACGACCATGGCGTTTGATGCAAAAGATCTGCTGTACCGCAAGTCTGATGTATTGTCAGCGACCAATTATGAGCGCTACCTGCTGGATTATGTTGATAATGAATTAAGTACAGCCGAAAGGACGCAGCTGGAGACACTGATCAGCCAGCATCCGCATATACAGCAGGAACTGCGCCTTTTACAGGCGGCCCGTTTAACCCCGGACCTTACTGTAACATTTGAGAATAAAGCATCGCTATATAGAAAGGAACAGACCAGGGTACGCCCGGTATGGTGGTGGAGTGCCGCCGCCGCAGTTGTGGCAGGACTTTCCTTCTGGCTCATTCCGGGACAACGTACCGGAGAACCGGCATCTGTAGCTGTCAATCAGTCTGCCGCTCAAACCAGTACGTCCTCACAGACAGCACCACAGCCGGTAACCATGCCACAGGCATCCTCACCATCTGTTGCCCAAAACGATAATCCGGTATCCACTCGGCCACAAGTAGCTGATAATGTGACAACTGACCAGGTGCAGCAACCGGCAATAGCCACAAACAAAAACAGGAATACCGCCTTATCAAATGCCCTCGCCCGCAACCAGGTAGCTGATAAAGCGATAAATCGTCAGGCGCCGGAAGCAAACGAATCAAAACAGCAGGAACCTGCTAATCATATTCCTGACACCAGGGCAGTCGCACTCGCCAAGATACCACAACCGGCATCTACTTCCGGCGAGGTCGTACAGCAACTGCAGGAAAAGAGTGAGCAACAGGAGAAGATACTGGCTGAAAACGCAACGGTTGTAGCAGAGAAATCTGCAGCAATGGCCAATGCGACCAAGATCAGTAGTGCTGCTCCCGAAGCTGCCAGTGCCGCGCCGGCTAGTGTGAAAGGAGAACTGGTGGTCGCGGTGACCATGAACGGGGACAGTAAACTGCTGAATGGGGTTGCCAATGTAGCCCGGTTCCTGTCCCGTAAAAAGAAATAATCAGGAAGAATGAATTTTTTTGATATGAAGGGTAAAGCTTTACGCTGTTTATTGTTACTGCTTATTGTAAGTGTTGGTGTACAGGCCCAGACTGCCGACAGTCTTGTTGAGACGTTCCAGGTAAAAGGACTGATCATCATGAAGGGAAAGGATGCAAAAGGCAAACGCATCTTCAGGGTTTACAATGACACCGCTTATGCAAAAGAAAGGTTGAAGAAGAACCTGCAAACCAGGTGGTTTGTCGTGGACCTCGGCTTTAACAACTATATTGATCGCAGCGATTACGGCGGAGCCGTAGCACTATCCTATTACGCAGCACCTAACGGCTATGCAGACAGCTATAATAAATCCTATACTTATTCTGCTGCCGGCCTCAATACACTGGCGCCTCGCGGAGGAAGTGCACCACTTACGCCTTCGGAGTTCAAGCTTATTACCGGGAAGTCCATCAATCTCAACATCTGGCTTTTCCAGCAAAGGCTGAACATCTACAAGCACAAACTGAACCTGATCTATGCGCTGGGTGTCGAAATGAACAACTACCGCTATGCGAGAAATATCACTTACGTACCGGGTTACCCAACTGAGATCGTGAGAGATAATGTGAATTTCTCTAAAAACAAGCTGTTTGCCGAATACCTGAGCGTACCGCTGATGCTGAACTTTAACAGTAATCCGGCCCGTCCTTCCAGAGCCTTTAAAATGGGCATGGGCGTAATGGGCGGTTATCTTGTAAAAGCCAGAACAAAGCAGATCAGCAGAGAAAGAGGGAAAGAGAAAAAGGTAGATGACTTCAACCTGAACAAATGGAAACTCAGCCTTACCGGAGATATTGGTTATGGACCTCTCAAACTTTATGGTAATTTCGCGCTGACTCCTTTACATGATTATGGGCTGGAACAGTATCCCTTCTCCATCGGGATACGTTTTAATAGCTTTTAACGTTTTTTGGGGGATCAAAATCTAAGATGTATGCGTTCTTTTATTGCCTTTCTGGCCTGTACGGGGTTTATAGTATGGGCTCATTCATGTGAGAAGAGAATTGTGGGGGTTAAAATTTATGGACACAAAGCCGGCGTTAGCGAAAGTGAAGACGAGGTACGTTACTCGTCTGTCGAGCGATCAGATGAGCACCCTTTACTGTTAGCCAATGTACAGACACCTGTTGCCCTGGATGCGCTGTTTGTTAATGTCCAATATGGACCCGCTCTGGAAATGGATTGGAAGAAATAGTCCATTGCTCATGTTTTAGTTCCATTTAACAAATTACTGCCCGGACACATCCGGACATTACCATTATATTTGGTAATGTTTATTTTATTTTCAAAAACCAATTCATGAACCTCATTCAAAAAGCAATCTGTCTATTGCTTGTGACCTCTTCTATGTCCACAATAGCAGGAGCGCAACAAAAGAAGTACGAATGGAAAGAGGGTACATCGGCAGGATATACTTACAAGTATATCGTCAATGATCCGATGAAAGCCCGCTTTTACACGTTGAAAAACGGCCTCACCGTTATCCTTTCTGTCAACAAAAAAGACCCACGCATTCAGACACTGATCGGTACCCGTGCCGGCAGTAACGACGATCCGGCTGACCACACAGGTCTGGCGCACTACCTGGAACACCTGCTGTTCAAAGGTACCCAGCAGTACGGCTCTCTGGACTGGTCCAAAGAGAAACCTTATCTGGACCAGATCGAAGGTTTGTATGATACTTACAATCATACAACCGGTGTTGCTGCCCGTAACGCGGTTTATCACAAGATCGACAGCGTGTCAGGTCTGGCTGCGAAGTATGCCATCGCCAACGAGTACGACAAAATGATGTCCGGTATGGGCGCTCAGGGTACAAATGCACATACCTGGGTAGAAGAGACCATTTATGAGGAAGATATCCCTTCCAACGTAGTGGACAAATTCCTGGCCGTGCAGGCAGAAAGATTTAAAGACCCGGTATTCCGTCTGTTCCATACAGAACTGGAAGCCGTGTATGAAGAAAAGAACAGAGGTTTGGACAACGACGGCCGTAAATCTTACGAACTGATGTTATCCAGCCTGTTCCCTACGCACAACTATGGTCAGCAGAGCACCATCGGTACTGTAGAGCACCTGAAGAACCCTAATCTGAAGGCGATCCGTCAGTTCTACAACACCTACTACGTACCAGGCAATATGGCGGTTGTAATGGCCGGTGATCTGGACCCTGATCAGGTGATCAAACAGGTAGATAAAGCATTCTCTTACATGCCGGCTAAACCTGTAGTTACCTACAAGGCGCCGGTTGAGAAAACAATGTCTGCCCCGATCGTGAAAGAAGTATTCGGTCCTGATGCTGAAAACGTGATGATCGCCTTCCGTATGCCGGGTGCGCTGGATGTAAAATCCAACGTACTGCTGTCTGTTATTTCTGAAGTAATGAACAACGGTAAAGCCGGTCTGCTCGATCTGAACATCAACAAACAGCAGAAAGTACTGAAATCAGGCGCAAGCGTACTGGGATGGAAAGACTATTCCGTGTTCATGCTCAATGGTACTGCCAAACAAGGCCAGACACTGGAAGAAGTAAAAGACCTGTTACTGGGTCAGCTGGATATCCTGAAGAAAGGCGAGTTTGACGAGTCAATGGTAAAAGCGATCGTCAACAACGCTAAACTGGCTGAACTGACTGGTCTTGAAAGCAATAGCAACCGTGCGAACGCACTGATGGACGGCTTTATCAAACATAGAGGAAAGAACTGGGTAACAGACGTTTCTTTCGTGGATGATATGGGCAAGGTCACCAAACAGCAGATCATTGAATTTGCCAATAAGTACTTCGCAAATAACTATGTACTGCTGTACAAACGTAAAGGCGAAGACAAGAACATTCAGAAAGTAGACAAACCAGCTATTACGCCGGTTGAAGTAAACCGCGAAGCACAATCTGCTTTCCTGAAACAGGTGAACGAAATGCCGGCTTCCGGTATTCAACCAATGTGGCTGGATTATGATAAAGATATCCAGAAAGGTAAACTGGGTGCTTCTGATGTACTGTACGTACAAAACAAAGACAACGGTCTCTTCCGTCTGTACTACCGTTTTGATATGGGTAGCTGGAACAATAAACTGTATCCGCTGGCGGCACAGTACCTTCAGTTCCTGGGTACCGACAAGTACAGCTCTGAGCAGATCAGCAAAGAGTTCTACAACATCGCATGTAATTTCAATGTTTCTACCGGTGCGGATGTAACCACACTCAGCGTTACTGGTTTACAGGAGAACTTTGATAAGGCAGTGAGCCTGTTTGAACACCTGCTGAAAAACTGCCAGCCAAATGAGCAGGCATTGACCGCATTAAAAGGACGTATGGGAAAGAGCCGTTCTGATGCTAAGCTGAATAAGGGGAACATCCTGAAAGGACTTGCCAGCTACGGTATGTACGGTAACAAGAACCCATTCAATAACCAGCTGAGCCAGGCTGATCTCGATGGCGTTACTGCACAGCAACTGACAGACATCCTGCATGGCCTGCCAGAATACCAGCATATGGTGATCTATTACGGTCCGCAGACACTGGACGCTGCTATTGCCGCTATTGGTAAACAGCATCAGATAGCTGCTTCACCAAAAGCAGTACCTGCGCCGGTGAAGTTTGACAAAATCTCACAGGACAAAAACCAGGTGCTGTTCACCGATTACGATATGGTACAGTCAGAAGTGAACTGGATCAGGAACGGGGGTACTTACAGCCCTGAGACAACTGCCCTGGTAAGCGTGTTCAACGGTTACTTCGGCGGTAACATGGGTTCTATCGTATTCCAGACCATCCGTGAGTCTAAAGCGCTTGCTTATTCTACTTACGCATACTATGCAGCGCCTGAGAAAAAAGACAGCCGCTATTCCATGGTTGCGTACGTAGGTAGCCAGGCTGATAAAATGAATGATGCGATCGGTGGTATGAACGAACTGCTGAATGATATGCCTCGCTCCGATAAAGGTTTCCAGACCGCAAAACAGAGCCTGAAACAGGATATCGAAACTGAGCGTATCACACAGGACGGTATCATCTTCAGTTATCTGGCCGCTAAAAAACTTGGACTGGATACTGATTATCGTAAGGTCGTATACGGACAGATCGATGGTATTACCTTCGATAATGTGAAACAGTTCCACGATCAGAACATTGCCAACAAGCCTTATACTTACTGTATCATGGCTTCTGAAAAGAAAGTGAATCCTGAAGAACTGAAGAAGTATGGCGACGTGAAAGTCGTTACACTGGAAGAGATTTTCGGGTACTAATTATATAGCGGTATAGCCGTTTTTTCTAAGGACCATCCGGTTCCGTTCAGCTGAAAGTTGAATGGAAATTCCGGATGGTTCTTTATTTTTGCGATCTATTTTTTTACGCGCTGCAATAATGCATTGACAGCCAACGTTAACTAAATTGCAAAATCCCTGTGAAAATGAATCGCTATTGCTTGTTGATGCTCCTGGTGCTGACTGTGACCGTATCAGGATTTACTTTTAAAGGAGGTGACGAAGATTATTTGTATGAAGTGAAAATACACCCTGGCAACATTGATCCTGATAAAATATTTCTGTTGGTGGACAAGAGTGATTACCGGATGTACTTATATGAGGATGTTACTTTAAGAAAGATTTACAAAGTTGTATTTGGTAACAAAGACCAATCAGACAAGAGACAAGAAGGAGATCGCCTGACGCCCGAGGGTACATTTCATATATTGAGCAAAAGAACGGATAAGCTCTGGAACCGTTTTATGCTGCTCGATTATCCGAACGAAGCTTCCTGGAATAAATTTCATGAGTTACAGAGCGCAGGCGTATTGCCGGCGGGCGCTACCCCTGGTGGAGGTATCGGTATACATGGTGTGGAATGGAACTCCGGTATACGTGACAATTATGTCGAAGGACGCATCAACTGGACGCTTGGCTGCGTGAGTATGAAGAACAGTGACGTCAGTGAACTATACGATATTATCAAGGTAGGAACACCTGTTGTTATAAGACGCTGATCCCTGTATTGCACATTGCAGTGTGTCTTAGTACCTTTATTATAAGCAACGAATTCGAAGATCTTACATGCTGAATTTTGATGAAGAACAATGTCGTTATGGCCTTAAGCCGGGAGCATTGTAGTGATGTCTGGACATCGGTCTGGCATCATGAACTATCATAAAGGCGGGTATTGGTCTTGTGAGGCACACTTCATTCGGGTGGAGTGTGCTTTTTTTATGCGGTCTATTGCAGGAAGCTCTTAACGGCTGTTTTCCATTTCTCTCCTTCATTACGGCAGAATGACTGATGACCTGATCTCTCAAAGATGATCAGCTTCTTTTTACGTGTGCCCAGCTGCCGGTACACGCTGTTGGTCTCCTGACGGGTAACGCGGTTATCCTGTGTGCCCCAGCATACCAGCGCCGGCATATGGATGTTTTGTGCATACTCCGCAGGGTTATAACTGAATCCCCAGAACCCGTTCTCAACGCCACCCCAGAAAGTGAGCATTTCTGCCAGCGGCGTGCCCGGTAAATTCACAGCACGCATTCTTCCTTTAACGGCATCTGTGAGCTTCGCAAAAGGGCATTCAAGGATAACCTTGTCCGGATGCAGGTGATAGGCAGGAACAGCTCTCAAAATAGCAGCAGCGCCCATACTTACGCCCCATAGTACAATATGCTTCTCGCCCTTCTGCTGTACGAAGTTGTATGCCAGCATGACATCTTCTGCTTCTTTATAACCGATGGTGCAAACATCGCCCTGACTATTCCCATGCGCACGGAAGTCCATCAGTAGTGTATTGTAGCCAAGCTGGCGGAAATAAGCAGCTTCGGGGATCGGACCGTCTTTACCTCCATTGTAACCATGAAAGAGGATCACAGTGCCTTTTGCGTTCGGACGGGGCATCCACCATCCTTCCAGTTCAAGACCGTTGGACGTTTGTACATGTATTGTTTCGTAAGGCACTTCAGGTTTGTGTCTGATAGCGGATTTTGAAAGACGTACACCGAGCAATACCATCTTTGCTTTTTCAAAGACGCTCATCTGTTCCGGTTGCTGGTGTTTGTTGGCGAACGTGCCGGCAGCATAAAAGTGCGTGAATTTCCATGCATGAAAAGCGGCAACGACATTCAGCAGGAGAAACAAAACAAGGAAAATGCGCAGGGTACGTTTCAGAAACTTCATGGTGTAAAAATATAAAAAGCGGGTGTATCATTTTAAGATACGCCCGCTTTACTTTACTATGAAAGGAGGTATGTTTAGTAACCTGCGTTCTGCGTCATGTTTGGATACAGTTCCAGTACTGATACCGGAATAGGCAGGTACATGTGATGGTCTTTGTAACCTTTGTCGGTCAGTACTTTTTCAGCCTGATTGGTCAATACCAGGAATGCATAGCGGAAACCTTCGCGATATAATTCATCTTGATATAATGATCCTAATGCTGCAATTGCCTCGTCCATATTTTTCGGATCAGGACCAGCGGTCTTACTGCGTGCGCGGATAGTATTGATAGCGTCTCTGGTACCGGCGAGGTCGTTTGACATCGCTTTACCATAGCCTTTCAGTAACCATGCTTCCGTATAACGGATAACCGGGAAGAATTTGAAGACTACGTTATTACGTACGAAGTAATTGATGAAAGGACTCTCTGTCGTGTTGGATAAGGGCAGGGTCCAGATGATCTCATGATTAGATGAATTCGTAAAGACGGTGCTGTAATCAACCAGTTCAAATGCTTTGGAATCGATCACGGCACTGGTGTGCGTAAGCAGTGATTCGACGTCACTTTCCTGGAAAGCTAACCTGGCCAGCAGCATATGTGCTACATAGCTGGTCGCACGTCCGGTTGCATTAGCAGGTGCTATAGCTGGTAACACAGGCAGTACGGCGTTCAGTTCTGTTTTGATAAATGCCCTGGTTTCCTCCCAGGATGCGCGTTTGAGATCGGCGCCGATGTTCGCATTTTTAATGATTGGAAGCTGACCGAAATAAGTATGTAGGTCCAGGTACACAAATGCGCGGTACGCCCTGATCTGTGCTGCAAGTGCTGAATGATCGCCACTGATCTGCTGCAGACTTAAAAGCATTTTGTTCAGCGCTACGATATTGTTGATATAGGCAGACCATATACTGTTTGTGCCATCAGTGGATGCGTTAAAGGTGAATTTATCGTAGTCACACCAGTTAGTGATAACGCTGCAATCCGCATCATCGCTGAGTACCCCGTCCAGTATCGCCAGGCGGTTGTGCGTTACGCCGATGTTGGAAGTTATGGTACCCAGCGCTGTTTCTACCTGATCTGTTGTTGTATAGAGGGTAGCTTTTGAATTGGACTTATAACCGATGATGACACTTACTGTGGTAATGCCGTCTTTCCTGATATCGTAGCTGAGGGATGTTACTTCCGCTACATCATTGGCATTGATGATCATGTCTCCATTCAGGTCCTTGAAACGGAAGTCGCCGGGCATTGCTCCGGACTGCATGGGTGTCTGTGGATTTTTAATTTCTGTTTCCGACTGGAACAGGGTATCTGATACCATTGTATTGCCATTCGCATCGGTCCATATATTGACCATATCTCCTTTTGATGCAAAAATGAAATATTTGCCAGGTGTGATATTTTCGAATGATGCTTTGCCTGACTGGTCAGCGGTAGCTGTATATGCTGGTTTGGCCTCGAGAAAATCTTTTTTTGATGCATACAGATACACTTTTGCATCAGCAGTTGCTGCTCCTTTTGAATGTGCTACATCCCATTTGGTGGCATCCCATACGGTAACTACCAGGTCTGGAATTTCAGCGGGAGGCGGTTCTGGCTGCTTTTCATCTTTTTTACAGGCCCACAGGCTGCATAACAGTACAGGAATGAGGATTTTTTTCATGGAAAAATTGTTAAAATTGGGATAATGGTCTTTTGTCCGGTTCTGAATGTTTCGTTCGCAGGTTAAATATGGTTCGCTCGGGATCTATGCTACGCGGTTTCCTGGGCACAAGGATACAAAAAAAAGGGCTGAATATGTCAGCCCTTTTTATAATGTGAGTGTTAATAACTGTTAAAGTCTGCTTCTTTTGATCTCTTCCACAACGGCTGGGTCCAGCAGGGTAGAGGTATCGCCCAGGTTGTCCAGTTCTCCTTCAGCAATTTTACGGAGAATGCGGCGCATGATCTTACCGGAACGGGTCTTAGGTAAACCACTGACAAACTGGATCTTATCCGGTTTGGCGATAGGGCCGATGATACGGGATACTGTTTGCAGGATATCCTTTTTGGTCAGTTCCGGATCATGGGTCTGTCTTTCGGTGATCACGTACGCATAGATACCTTGTCCTTTGATATCGTGCGGGTAACCTACGACGGCGCTTTCTACTACGCCGGCGTGCATGTTAATGGCATTTTCCACTTCGGCGGTACCGATACGGTGGCCGCTCACATTGAGTACGTCATCTACGCGGCCGGTGATGCGGTAATAACCGTCTTCATCGCGCAGACAGCCATCGCCGGTAAAGTAGAGGTTCTCGTATGTGGCGAAGTAGGTGGTGCGGCAACGTTCATGATCGCCGTAGGTCGTACGCAGCATACCTGGCCATGGGAACTTGATACAGAGGTTACCATTGACGTTATTGCCCTTTATTTCTTCTCCTTTTTCATCTACCAGTATTGGTTGGATACCTGGCAGCGGGAGAGTGGCATAGCCTGGTTTTTCTTTGGTGACGCCGGCGATAGGCGTGATCATAATACCACCGGTTTCGGTTTGCCACCAGGTGTCGACGATCGGACAGCGTCCTTTACCGATATGATCTTTGAACCAATGCCATGCTTCCTCATTGATAGGTTCACCAACGCTACCCAGTTTTTTGAGAGAGCTGAGGTCTTTATGATTTACCGGACCGAGACCGTATCCCATCAGACTGCGGATAGCGGTTGGTGCGGTGTAAAGAATATTTACACGGAATTTATCTACGATAGACCATAAACGGCCTGCATCAGGATAAGTAGGCACACCTTCAAACATGAGGGTAGTGGCGCCAGCGCTGAGCGGACCGTAGATGATATAGCTATGACCGGTGATCCATCCCACATCGGCCGTACAGAAGTAAACTTCGCCGGGTTGGTACTGGAAGGTGTTTACGAAGGTATAGTTTGCGTATACCATGTAACCGCCGCAGGTATGTACAACCCCTTTAGGTTTGCCGGTAGAGCCGGAAGTATAGAGGATGAAGAGCATATCTTCCGCATCCATTTCTTCAGCAGGGCAGGGAGGATTACCCATGGTTTCGACTTGTTTGATCTCGTCTTCCCACCAGAGGTCACGTCCTTTGATCATGCTGACAGGTGTGCGGGTGCGGGTACATACGATCACCTTTTTAACGGAAGGGCAGCCCATGAGGGCGTCATCGATAACAGACTTGAGCGGAATATCTTTATTACCACGGAATGCTCCGTCGCAGGTGATCACCAGGCTGGCCTGGGCATCCTGGATCCTGTCGGCAATGGACTGGGCGCTAAAGCCACCGAATACTACAGAGTGGATCGCACCGATACGGGCACAGGCAAGTACTGCAATGGCCAGTTCGGGGATCATTCCCATATAGATACAAACGCGGTCGCCTTTCTTTACGCCATTGTTTTTCAGCACATTGGCGAACTGGCAAACTTTATTATAAAGGTCACGATAAGTAATAACGCGGTGGTGTTCTTCCGGATCGTTGGGTTCCCAGATAATAGCGGGTGTATTTCCCAGGGTACCCAGGTGACGGTCAAGGCAGTTTTCGGTAATATTGAGTTTACCGCCAGTGAACCATTTCACGTCCGGATCTTTAAAGTTCCATTCCAGTACCTTATCCCATTTGCGGCGCCAGTAGAAGTGATCAGCGACGTTGGCCCAGAAGCCTTCCGGGTCTATAACACTCTGCTGATAATTCTGTTGATACTCTTCTAAGCTCTTGATCTGATACGGATAAGCCATAGCTGCAATCAGTTTTTGTTGGTCAAATTAAGTAACGTGTTAGCAATCTGCAGCTTAAATTTAATAAAATTGGGCAATAGTCAATAACAAACCTCTGCATGTTCTGATTGGGCCAGGAATGGTGTTTTCAGCTGGTCTGAGGGGGCTCCCGGAGTTAGCATCTAAATGGGCATAGGTCATGAATGAGTACAGGTGCTTAATTAGTCCTTAGCGGGCTTTCTCCTGTATTTCTCGCAGTATTCCCAAAAACCCTCGAATACCTCATCCAGTATTGCGATGATCTTTTCTTTTTCTGCATTGCTGAGATTGGGCGTAACCTTTTCGCTGTTGGAACTGCCGGGCCTGAGGGCAGTACGCATTTTGCGGTAGAAAGTGGGGATACTCCATGAACATTCCTCGCATACGCGCTCGCGGAAGTAGATCGGGAGATTGATCATCCTTGAATGCACATCCTGTAACAAATTGATTGGTTCAGGTGCAGAAGGCATCTTCTTTTTCATGTTGAATGTTTTTGGTTTAATGTGATAATGATTAATTGAGAGTTTCTTACCACTGTAATAATAATGATTGTGATGTAAGCAAATCTATTTATAAATATTTTATTGTAGCAATTTTTAATTAAATATTTTTCTGAGTAGTTACACCATTATAATTGATTGTTATGTAGTTGATTACAATCGATTTCTGTGAACTGATAAACCCTCCCTGTCAATACTTCTCATTGAAACACAATGTGTACGGAATTGTTACTCAAAAAATGTGCGTTACTTGCATTATCACACTGATAACTATATTGTCTATATGAATTTCTAATTATGGCATTGAAATGGAAATTATTATTATATTGTATGAATTGCACACCAGCGCAAACCACTGTTAGTAAAATATAGCATACATGTCCAGGTTAATCCACATGGGCCAGCGCCTTAAACAAATATTAAAACAGAAGAAAGTTAAAATAGTAGACTTCGCAGACATGGCTGGTTTCACCAACCAGATCGCACATTATCATTTGCGTAAAAGTGATATGAAGCGGAGTACACTTGAGAAATTCTGTGAGATCATCGGTGTTACACCAGAAGAATTTTATGAATGGAACAGTACCCCCTCGGTAAACGGAGAAAAAGGAACAGAAAGTACAATATTACATCATGGAGGCCGGTTAATGGAACTGATAGGAGAGCGCGGACTGAATAAGACCAGACTGGCCAAACGACTGGGCATGAGCCGCAGAACGATGTACAACCTGTTTGAAAAAGAAGCGTTCGGCGCAGAGGAGCTGGACAGGGTCGTAAGGGCGCTGGAAATGACCACCACCAGTTTCCTGCATCCAGGCGCCCTGGAAGACACCCGTCAGGCCGAAAATGATGAAATGCTGGCACTCAGAGAGAAGTACTATAAGTTACTGGAAGAGCACAACATGTTACTCAAAAGCTATTCATCCCTCAAAGAAGGACTCGAACTTGCCAAGAAAGACATTTTACAATTACGTAAACAGGCCCGTTCAAAAAAAGCCTGATACACGGAAAGACGCAACTAATTATCTCAGTACACCCAAACAACATTCCACAGATGATTAACCCATAATTGCCACATTGTGATCTTCAGAGTTTTTATCGAATAGCAAAATTGTTATAGTTTTACGCGTATTACTATTATGATAATCAAATTATCATAAATCTCTTTCGATGAATTATCTGCCGAATGCGTTCGATACGCCCGTATGGTATCTGGTAATGCCCGTTTGTGGCGCCGGAGAAGAAGTCTTTACCCGTAAGCGGTATGCTGATATTGTGGCTGCAAAGCTGAACAATGATCAGCACCATGCACTGGTAAAAGTGGAAGATTATATGTTCCTGCCCTCGTCCATGCACATCATGGTACGCGAAGGCGCACTCTCTCTTGACCTGTGGTGGCAACCCTTTATGGATGCCGTACTGGAAGAGATCCGTCAGCTGGCGCCGGACGAAAAACTGTCGTGGTGTAATGAAACATACGAACGCATTGCCGATGCCGAAGCTTTTGAGCACAGGGCATACGAAATGCTCTTCCTGCCAGTTTGGAAAGGCCTGGCCACAGACCCTGAGGGGTACGCCTATAATAGTGTCAATAACAGGGCGAAGATCGACTTACAATAAAAGCCCTGCCACATCCTGCCAGGTATCCACCCTTTTGAAATCAGTTACGTGTACGTTATGTGGCGCTGTGAACATCAGTCCCTCTCCCTTGAACGGTTGCAGGTTCTTCACATGGTCATCTATCATATAATCTGCCTGTACGATCGTTTTCGATCCACAGAAAACAATGTGCTGCCAGCTAATGAACGGATAGTGCTCCGCCAGCCATTCTACCTTCTCCGGAAGAGATGCCGGAAATTCCATTGCTGCTGATACAATAAATACCTCATGCTTGTCCTGTAAAGCCCTGATCACTTCCTGACTGTCTTTGATCACCGGTTTCGTTCTGAAGAAGCCTGGTTCAAACAGGAAAGACCTGATAATATCCTTTTCATGCGGGAAACCTGTCGTCTCCGGTTTGCCATATAAAGCGTCCTTATCTACCTGTACGCCATAACGTTTAGCATACCAGTCAATCATCTGTTGCGTGGTATCCGCCATAACGCCATCCATGTCTATTGCAATTCTTGCCATATTTTGCTGTTTTGTGCAAAGTTATGCTTTTTGATGAGAATAAGTGGCATAATATTGCAAAATGTTTCGTAGTTTTGCTGGAAATTGCAAGAATATGCTGAAAGAAGAGCGCTTTGATTACATTCTCAGGAAGTTGCAGACGGACCATAAAGTCCTGCACACAGAACTGAGTAATGATCTGCAGGTATCTGAAGATACCGTACGGCGCGATCTGGAAGCGCTGGCTCAGAATGGTCTGTTGATCAAGGTAAGAGGCGGCGCTATTCCTCACTCTCCACATCCGTATGCTTTTAACGAGCGTATCGGCATCCATGAAGATGATAAGAAGGCGATCGCTGCCAAGGCATTGTCCTTCCTGCATGATGGCCAGACCATTATTATGGATGGTGGTACTTCCACATATGCCCTCACAAAACTGTTCCCGCCCTCTTTACAGCTCACAGTGGTGACTCCCAGTATTCCGATCGCCATGCAGCTGATGGAGCATCCGGGAGTAGACGTGATCCTGACCGGGGGCAGACTTTTCAAAAGTTCGCAGGTTACCGCAGGGATCGATACGATCCGTATGATCGAGAAAATGCGGGCAGATATCTGCTTTATGGGAGTGTGCAGTCTGCATCCGGAAGTAGGTGTGACCGGTCCAGATATGGACGAAGCAGCCGTAAAGAATGTCATGGTGGCATCGGCCAACAGGGTGATCGCCCTCGTGACCGGAGATAAAATGGGTACAGCAGAGCCTTACAAGGTGTGTAATATAACAGCAATGGATACGATCATAACCGATGAAGCCGGATTATCCCTGGCCTCACCATACCGGGAGCTTGGAATTAATGTTATCTGATAGTAGAACAGTGAACTTTTAAGTATTTCTAAGTAATTAATGTAGCATGTTACAGGAGTTGACAGTCAATTATTCTAACAAAAGGCAAACACGCATAGCGGTGAGTGCTTTATTTTTTCTGACGGGATTATGTTTTGCCAGCTGGGCTTCAAGAATTCCAACAATCCAACAGACGTTGCATCTTTCTGAAGGTGAACTGGGTGCAATGCTGCTGGCTCCGCCGATTGGATCAATTTTATCCATGCCAATAGCAGGTATGCTGGTAAGTAAATATGGTAGCCGCTCTGTGGTGTTTATAGCAGGAATATTGTATGTCTGCGTTTTACCACTGTTGGGATTGACTGCTAATGCATGGCAATTGTTCTCCTGTCTGTTGTTATTCGGATTTTGTGGTAACCTGACCAATATCGCGGTAAACACACAGGCGGTGTTGGTAGAAGCAATGTATGGCACTTCTATTATGGCTTCGTTTCATGGATTATGGAGCCTGGGCGGTTTTGCTGCGGCCTTTATCGGTGGACAAATGTCGCGTTTTGGCGTAGTGCCATATCAACATTTTTTGTGTATCACAGTAGTGGGTATTTTGTTAGTGAGTGTGGCGGTTCGATTTGCGGTATCACATGATACTCCGGGATCAGGAGGAAAGGCGCCATTGTTTGCCTGGCCTGATAAGGCGTTGATGATACTGGGTGTGATCGCCTTCTGTTCTATGATATGTGAAGGGGCTATGTTTGATTGGAGTGGAGTTTATTTCAAAAAAGTAATCGGCGCACCATTAGAAACTGCAGGTAATGGCTATACCGCTTTTATGTGTACCATGGCCGCTTTCCGTTTTATTGCTGACTGGCTGATGCCAAAACTGGGATTCAAACGCATGCTTCAGCTTAGTGGGGCGCTTACCGCTGTGGGATTATTGATAGCGGTGTTATTCCCGCATTATCAGACCGGTATAGTTGGCTTTCTGCTGGTAGGAGCGGGTGTTTCATCAGTGGTACCACTCGTGTACAGTGTTGCCGGCCGTAGTAAGACATTATCCCCTGAGATGGCATTGGCCGCCGTATCTACGATCGGTTACCTGGGCTTTCTTGCTGGCCCGCCGCTGATCGGTCTTGTAGCCCAGGCGACCAGCTTACGTATCTCATTCTCCATTATAGCACTGATGGGTACCTGTATAGCAGTCATGAGCACCAGGGCGAAGGAGTAATTGATAATAATGCGGAGTGTTTTAGAAAAATAGAGGGGCTGATCGTAATGATCAGCCCCTCAAATATTTTGAAATAAAGAGATGGTTATTTTTTAACTAACTCCACCATATAGGTAGTGTTGGCAGTATTTACGATCGTGATCGCCTGCGGGGTCATTTCAAGGAACTTAACGGAATAAGAATAGAAGTTGGCGAATTCCAGGCCATTATTGTCAACTACGATCGTCAGGATTTTACTCTCTGCATCGAATGACCAACCGCCTTTTTCCAGTTTGGTCTGCGTCTGGGTGCCATAAGCTAGTTTGTCGCAGGTCGAGTTTTCAAGCAGGACACGGGTGGCGCTGGCAGAGAATAACTCGCTGAATTCATTCTGGTCTGTGAACATCATGTCATACTTGGTGACGCCAGAGATAGCGGCAATACCTTCAAAACACTGGCTGTTGGTGTTGATGCAATACTGCACCTTCCCATCCACACAGGTGAAGTTGGTTTTGGAAGTATCCGGCAGGTAATAGTTCTGCCATTTACCGTTCGCATCCGTCCTCCTGTTGACTTTCCATGAACCTACGAAATCCTGGTATTCAGCAATACCGTTCTGGCTGTGGATACGTACCAGGCCTTTCACGTGGTTACTGATGTGGTTCAGGGAGTCGTACGCTGCATAGGTCACGGATAAGGTATCTCCGATGATGTAAGGAGGCAGCTTGATGATGATGGAAGAATCTATATAGTCGCCCTGGCGTCCCAATGCCGTAGGCATACCTGCGGCCTCTCTGTAGAAGCCTCGGCTGGATGAGTAATCTACTTTAAAGTGTGCGCCGCTGCCGTTGATGGTCACATAGAACCCTTTGATGGTGGATTCGTAGTAGGTAAAATTAGGCTTCACGACGATATACCGGCCGCTGATGGCATTTACGATGTTTTTATCTTCGGTCAGGACCGGGGAGCCGGCTACGCCGGATGCGGCAGGCATAGCTCCCGGGGTATAAAGACCGAAGGCTACTTTTACCTTGGTGGCCAGCATTGTGCGGTCCCCAAGATGGATAGTGTCAATTTTTTCTGGTTGTTCGGTATCAGTACCGCCACCGTCGTCGTCGTCTTTTTTACAGGCGTAAAAAGCAACTGCACAGGCCAGCACGCCGAATAATAATAGCTTTTTCATGGTATCAGGGTTTGTTAGATTGTCTGGATCAATTAAATAACGTTGTTAAGTAATGATAGTGATCGATCGGCTCCTTTCTTCAGAATTTGTCTTAATGTCATGTGAATGCTACATGTCCCTTAAACGCTTATAAGTTGTTTTTCATATTAAAAAATAAGCACATTATATACGCGTTTCTGCCGCTTTAGGATTTGCTACTGGATAAATTGTTTGTTATTCGCCTAACGTGTTGTGATGTAATCTGTTGTGTCTATTTTGGGACCGGGACAAAGCTTGTTCTCCTATAAAAGTATATGTTTTTTCTGAAATGTGATAGTGTGGGATGGAGATAACAATGATTTTCCGGGAGCTTTCGTCCCTGCCGGAAAAGTTGCAGGAGGGGATTTGAGTACACTACATGCGCCGCAATAAATATGTTTATTAATATTATTCGTTTGGCTAACCCCTTATCAGTAAAGGATTTAAAACTTTACATTTCTGTAAGCGTTAAATTTAATTACCACAATAAACTTTGAAACCCTTAATTTTGCACGATTTTTTTGTCGGAGAATGGTACTAAAATCAGACTAGGTTTTAAAATTTTCAATTAGAATACGCAAATGCCGAAAGATTCCTCTATCAAATCTGTTCTTATTATTGGTTCTGGTCCTATTATTATTGGTCAGGCTTGTGAATTTGACTATTCCGGCTCCCAGGCAGCACGTTCGCTGCGTGAGGAAGGTATCAGGGTAGTATTGATCAATTCCAACCCGGCTACTATCATGACTGACCCTATGATGGCCGACAAGGTGTACCTGTTGCCGCTGACAGTAGAAAGTATAGAACAGATACTGGAGGAGCAACAGATCGATGCCGTACTGCCTACTATGGGTGGCCAGACAGCATTGAACCTCTGTAAAGAGGTGGATGAGCTGGGTATATGGGAAAAGTTCAATGTCCGCCTGATAGGTGTGGATATCAAAGCCATCGATAAGGCTGAAGACCGTGAACAGTTCCGCCAGTGGATGATCCGACTGGGCGTGCCCGTAGCACCGGCTAAAACTGCGAACTCTTTCCTGGAAGGAAAGGAATTTGCACAGGAGATCGGATTTCCGCTTGTTATCCGTCCTTCCTTCACCCTGGGTGGTACCGGTGGTGGTTTCGTACACAGCAAAGACGATCTGGACGAAGCACTGCAACGTGGTTTACAGGCTTCTCCGATCCATGAAGTACTGGTTGAAAAAGCCGTACTGGGTTGGAAAGAATTTGAGCTGGAGCTGCTGCGCGATAAGAATGACAACGTGGTGATCATCTGTACAGTGGAAAACCTCGATCCAATGGGTGTCCACACAGGAGACTCCATCACAGTTGCACCTGCCATGACCCTGAGCGATACCGCTTTCCAGGACATGCGTAACAAAGCGATCATGATGATGCGTGACCTCGGTAACTTTGCCGGTGGTTGTAACGTACAGTTCTCGCTGAACCCTGAAAATGAAGAACTGATCGCTATCGAGATCAACCCTCGTGTGAGCCGTTCCTCTGCACTGGCTTCTAAAGCAACTGGTTATCCAATTGCCAAGATCGCTGCGAAACTGGCGATCGGTTATAGCCTGGATGAACTGGAAAACCAGATCACCAGGACCACTTCTGCATTTTTTGAACCAGCACTGGACTATGTGATCGTGAAAATGCCACGCTGGAACTTCGATAAATTTAAAGGTGCTGATCAGACCCTGGGTCTTCAGATGAAGTCCGTAGGTGAGGTAATGGCCATCGGCCGTACATTCACTGAAGCTTTACAGAAAGCCTGTCAGAGTCTGGAAAATGATGCACTGGGTCTCGGTTACTACGGTAAATCAGCCATGAAGAGCGATCAGCTTCTCGAAAGACTGAAGACACCGACCTGGGACCGTATCTTCCGTATCAAAGACGCCCTGATGGAAGGTGTTTCTGTGAAACACATCCACCAGATGACCTATATCGACAAGTGGTTCCTGAACCAGATCAACGACATCGTGAACATGGAAAAGCAGCTGGCTGAACATGATCTGGAATCAGTAACAAAAGACCTGCTGAAGGATGCCAAAAGAATGGGCTTCTCCGATATGCAGCTGGTCCACCTGTTCGGTAACTGTGAAGAGAAGGAAGTTTACGAAAAACGTAAGTCCCTGGGTATCACCCGTACCTATAAAATGGTAGATACCTGTGCCGCTGAATTTGAAGCAGTAACTCCTTACTTCTACTCCACATTCGATACCGTAAACGAAAGCAAACCTTCTGAGAAAGGAAAAGTGATCGTACTGGGTTCCGGCCCTAACCGTATCGGTCAGGGTATCGAGTTCGACTACTGTTGTACACACGGCTTACAGGCCATCCAGGAATGCGGCTATGACGCGATCATGGTGAACTGTAACCCTGAGACAGTATCTACCGACTTCGATATGGCTAACAAGCTGTACTTCGAACCAGTATTCTGGGAGCACCTGTGGGAAATCATCGAACTGGAAAAACCAGTAGGCGTGATCGTTCAGCTGGGTGGACAGACAGCATTGAAGCTGGCTAAACGCCTGGAAGAAAATGGTATCAGAATTATCGGTACATCCTTCGATAACATGGATATTGCCGAAGACCGCGGTCGTTTCTCTGAACTGCTGGAAGAACTGAAAATTCCTTTCCCTAAATATGGTACTGCATTCAACACTGACGACGCGATCGAAGTGGCTAAAGAAGTAGGTTATCCTGTACTGGTACGCCCTTCTTACGTACTCGGTGGTCAGCGTATGCGTATCGTGATCAACGAAGAGGAACTGGAAAGCTCTGTACTGAGCCTGCTGAAACACCTGCCAGGTAACAAGATCCTGATCGACCACTTCCTGGACCGTTGTCAGGAGGCTGAGATCGACGGTATCTTCGATGGTGAGAATTTCCATGTAATGGGCGTGATGGAACACATCGAGCCTGCCGGTATCCACAGTGGCGACAGTAACGCGGTACTGCCAGCGTTTAACCTGAGCCCGATGGAAGTAACCACCATGGAATACTACGCTGAGAAGATCGCCCGTGCGCTGGATATCCGTGGTCTGATCAACATCCAGTTCGCTATCAAAGGCGGACAGGTATTTGTGATCGAGGCAAACCCACGTGCTTCCCGTACGACACCGTTCATCGCGAAAGCATACCAGGTGCCTTACCTGAACATTGCTACCAAAGTGATGCTGGGTGCTAACAAACTGACTGATTTCAAGATCGAGAAGAAACTGAAAGGTTTTGCGATCAAAGAACCAGTATTCTCCTTCAACAAATTCCCGGGCGTGAACAAAGAACTCGGCCCTGAAATGAAATCTACCGGTGAAGCGATCCGTTTCATCAAAGACCTCAGGGACCCTTACTTCAGGACCCTGTACAAGGAGAAGAGCATGTATCTGAGCAACAAGTAAAGATCAACCGGAAAAAGGCCGTAATAAGCCGGATTCTGACTATAAAACAAAGGCGACATCATATCGATGTCGCCTTTGTCGTTTTATGCCTTAAACGCCTGTATTATTCTGCACGGACAGGGCCGGCAGGTTTCTTCACAGCAGGTGCTTCCTTTATATCTTTCATCAGTACTTCCACTGTTTTTTCCAGCTGCGGGTCTTTTCCGGCAATCACTTCCTGCGGCGTCATTTCGACCTCCACATCAGGAGAGACGCCTTTATTTTCAATGATCCATTTGCCTTCCTTACTGAAGATACCCAGACGAGGCGCTGTCACAAATCCGCCATCCATCAGTGCCGGATAGTTGTAGATACCTACCAGGATACCCATTGTCGTTGTACCCACCAGTGTGCCCAGTTTCTTCTCATGGAACATGAATGGCATCAGATCACCGCCGGAACCGGCATAGCTGTTAGTGATCATGGCTTTCGGACCAAAAATGGCATTCCCCGGAGTGGTCATGGGCAAACCTTCACGTGTGCCCCAGTAGTTCAGCAGATCACGGTTCAGCAGGTCTATTACATAGTCAGCCGCAGAACCACCGCCATTGAAGCGTTCGTCGATGATGACGCCTTTTTTGTCCAGCTGGGAGAAATAGTAACGGTTGAAGTAGGTATAACCATCTCCACCGGTATTAGGCATATATACATACGCCAGTTTACCATTGCTCAGCTGATCGACCTTTTTGCGGTTACCTTCTACCCAGTCCATTTCCCGCAATGCAGCTTCCGAATTAAGCGGTATCACCGTGTATTCTTTTGCACCATTGGCATCGGGTTGCTGGTTGACCTGTATACGTACCTGTTTGCCGGCAGTATTCTGAAACAGGCTGTAAATTTCTGTATCGCTGTTAACTGGTACACCGTTCACCGCAATAAGATAATCGCCTTCTTTTACCCTGATACCTGGTTGCGTCAGCGGCGCTCTGAACTGCGGGTTCCAGTTTAATCCGGAATAAATCTTCTTAAAGCGATAATGGCCGTTTTCTATGCTGTAGTCAGCACCCAGCAATCCTACTGATTCAATGACAGGTTTGGGCGCATCTCCCTGTCCGACATAAGCGTGGCCGATCACCAGTTCACTCATCATTTCGTTGAATAGATAGTTGAGGTCTTCCCGATGACCTACATAAGGCAGGAAACGCTGGTACTTCTTTTTTACCGCTTTCCAGTCGGCGCCATGCATATTATCAACATAAAAGAAATCTCTTTCAATACGCCATAATTCATCAAACATCTGTGGCCACTCAGCAGCAGGATCGACAAGTGTACGCACGTTGCCTATCTGCAAAGTTCCCTCACCGGCATTTGCTTTACTGCCGGTGCCAACAATGCCACAGGACCCCGATGCGATATACAACAGTTTTTCTCCATTCTGGCTTACCGTATAACCATCGATGCCGCTCATCAGCACATCGCTTTTACGTTTGGCAATGTCGTAGCTGTACAGCGTATTGCCGGAACGATATAAGAGTTTATTGGCAACAAGCCCGTTCAGCTGTGAATATTCATCAGGAGGTAAAGGCAATGCAACGATACGCTGGTCAATATTCGCAAGGTCAATAACCGTCTGTGTTTTAGAAGAATCTTTTGCGTCTGACTTCGCATCTGATTTTTCCTCCTTCTCATTCTTTTCCTGCTCATCATCGCTTTCAGGCGCCAGCAGAGAAGGGGCATTGGCAGAGAGTACGATAGCATAGATACTGCTGCGGACGGGGCGCTCGTATGACGTCATATCCAGCCAGCCGGTATTCTGTGCATAGTTAGTACTCGCCATGAAGAAGATGTACTTGCCATTTTTACTGAAGACAGGTTCTGCTGCTTCGCTACGACCATCTGTGACCTGGCTGCTTTTTTTATCAGCAATATTGTAGAGGAATACGGCCTGCAGACTGTTAGGTAAACGCTTGTTGTAGGTGATCCAGCGGGAATCAGGGCTCCAGTTGGCGCTGAAGGCCTGGTCCGGACGATCGTAGCTGTCTTCATCGATCTGCGTTACTTTTTTGCTTTCTATATCGACATAGTACAGGCGTAATTTTTTATCTGCAAAGAGTATTTTCTTATTGTCCGGCGACCACAAAGGACTATTGAAAAAGCTTGTTTCTCCAAGTGGAATGATCTGCGCCGGTTTTTCTGCTTTCTGGTCGCGGATATGTAAAGCATATTCACCACCTGCATCGGAGAAGTAGGCGATGGATTTGCCATCAGGCGACCATACAGGCGTACGTTCGTGCACACCAGGAGTAGCGGTGATGTTACGTACGTTGCCTTTTTCTGCTGGAACGGTCAGCACGTCGCCACGGAACTGTACCACGGCACGAACGCCGGTAGGCGAGAGGTTGACGCTTCTGAGGGCGCCAACAGTAGCGTTGATATAATGAGGTCTTTTGTAGGGCAGGTCTGCCTCCAGGCTGATGGTCAATGCAGTGCTTTTATTGGAAGCTGCGTCCCATTTATTGATCCTGCCTGCCTGTTCATACACGAGTGTTTTACCATCGGAGAACAGTGTTTTAACATCGTAGTCTTTATGATTAGATATCTGTGTAACGGTCTTACCTGAGATGGAATAACGGAAGATGTTCATTGTACCGTTTCTGTCGCTTAGGAAGTACACATCATTACCCATCCATACAGGACGAATGTTGTTAGCGCCGGCATCCGGAATTTCGATGACGGTATTTGTCTGGTTATTGAAGACCCAGATTTTCGGCATGTTACCGCCTCTGTAATGTTTGAAGGGTCGATAGGTGCCTGATCTTTCTGTAGGGTCAGGATTTTTGATGTAAGCGGTATATAATCCGTCGGGAGAGATATTTCCCTGATGTGCTTCCGGCATCTTCAATTTAACCGGCATACCTCCATTGATGCTCACCTCAAACAATTGCTGGAACCGCATGGAGAATGAGTTGCGGGTAGAGGCAAAAACGATCTTGTCATTGCCATGCCATCCCCTTACAATATCTGCATCGGGATGGTGGGTAATGCGACGGGGAATACCGCCGTTGACGGATACGACATAGAGATCGACATTGCCATCATAGTTACCGCTGAAGGCGATCCATTTACCGTCCGGAGATAACATAGGTTCCAGTTCGACGTCCGGGTTGACTGTGATGCGTTGTGGATGCTGGCCATTTTCATCAGTGGTCCAGATATCACCTGCATAGTTGAATGCAATCTGATGCTGACTGATAGACGGTGAGCGCAATAACAGGGTCTCCGTTGATTGCGCTGTGGCTGTGGCGCAGGCAAGGCCTGTCAGCATAAGCAGGGTGACGGGTTTGTGTAACATTTGGGTCTGATTAAACTGTTGAAGTGTATATACTAATTTATACTTTTTCTCAGGTAAGTGGATGCGGGAAAGTACTGATTCTGGAAGGAAATATATCTGGATAGGATAAAGACAGGCATATTAAGCCTGTATGATCCCTATTCTTCTACGTTCATCTTTCGTTCAAAATACGTAGGATGAACGTAGAAGAATAGGGATCAGATCGAAGTAACAACGATGTATATTGAAGATAAAAAAAAGTAAAAAGACGGCAAATCCGGTACTGACAAGGAATTTTCCATTTAATCTGTGTAATGGACAGTATAACAGATGGTGTTATAACAGGCGAAATATATTGTTAGGATAACTAATTGACGATTTGTTGAAACGCTTGATAATGGCGGGATGTAACGATATCATAAATGCCTTAAAGGAGTATTGTTACGTCTTAAAATGATCAGAGCCTGATGAAGATCAGGCTCTTTCTTTTCCCTCAAAATAACCATTAAAGACACGACTATTTATGTGTATAAATAGCGTGACCGGTAATGCAGTTTACTATAAATATTAAATATTAAAAAGATGTTAACTAATCAATAACAGATGTGGAAATGTGTAATTATTATGATATTGAAAAACAATTGTTTAATAATTAACAATATTTATGCATATGTAAAAAGCATCTTATTGCAGAAATATTTTTCATGCCATAAACTTATCAAGCAGGTAGATATTTCTCTTATCTTAAAAACATATTTCATGTGTGAAAGACTTACATTCATTACTTGAATAGGTTAACCATATAATGTTGTCATGTTTGTTAGCTTTCTTAAAGGTGCGCCATTTCTGCGCCTGATAATATGTTTATCTGCAGGCATATTTATACAAATATTTATATCATTAAAACTCCCGGTAATATTAGCTGCGCTGGCATTTGGGGGAATACTGCTGTTTGTGCTGTCACGGTTACCGGTGTTTGTACGATACCGGTATGACTGGTGGAGAGGCATTGCTTTACAATGGCTGGTGGCTGCTGGTGGATGTTTGCTGGTGTTATTATCAGATGTGCGTTATCACGGGCATTATTTTGAAAGAAATATCAAACCCGGAAATCTGCTACAGGTAAGGCTGGAGGAACCCGTGCAGGCAAAGAAAAAGACCTTTAAAACGATCGTTCAGGTACGCTATATTGTAAGTGGCAACATGCGTATACCTGCAAAAGGACGTTTACTGGTGTATTTACAAAAGGACAGTAATGTCCTGCGATTGCGGCAGGGAGATCAGTTGTTGATCAATGGTAATACGAAGCCGGTATCCTACAGTGGTAATCCCGGTGCTTTTGACTATCGCCGCTATTGTGCCTGGCAGCAGATTTACAGGCAGGTATATCTGCAACAGGGCGCCTGGCGTTTGTTGCGGGAACAGGAGCAATCTTACTTGCAACGATGGTTGGGCGCAGGCCGTGCATATTGTTTACAAACATTACAGCAGTATATCGGTGGACGTGAAGCCGCATTGGCGGCTGCCTTGCTGATAGGCTACAGGTATGATCTGGATAGTGATATGGTACAGGATTATACAAATACGGGTATCGTTCACATTATCGCTATTTCCGGGATGCACCTGGCATTGATATATGGCGCTTTGCTGTGGTTGTTGCGCTGGTGGCCTGCACATCGTTTTGCAGATATCCTGAAAGGAATGCTGATCATCGCGCTGCTGTGGGCATTTACATTACTCACGGGAGGTGCGGCATCCGTATTACGTGCGACGGTGATGTTTACGTTTCTGACACTGGGGAGGTTTATGCTAAACCGCTATACGAATGTATATAACACACTGGCGGCATCTGCCTTCCTAATATTGTGTTATGAACCCAGATTATTGCTGGATGTGGGTTTTCAGTTGTCTTATCTGGCGGTGCTGAGTATTGTAGTTGCTTATCGAAGGCTGTATCATCAGTTGCAGTTTGACAATAAATGCCTGGACCGATTGTGGGACATGACAGCGCTGACACTGGCTGCACAACTGTTTACACTACCGGTATCGCTTTATTATTTTCATCAGTTCCCTTTATATTTTCTGCCGGCTAATATGATCGCAGTGCCATTGTCGACGGTCGTATTGTATGGAGAGATCGTATTGTTGATCGCCGGACGGATACCTGTTATCGCCGGTATTGTGGGACCTTTACTAAGGATGACCATGCAGTGCATGAATGAGCTGGTAAGCAGGATCGGCCATTTACCGGGCGCCTTGCTGACGGATATGCCCTTACAGTCATTCAGTGTACTATGTCTGTATATCGCTATCGGCGGACTACTTCTCCGGATGGTCCATCAATGGAAACGGGGGCTGTATGTGGCCCTGATGGCGATGACCAGCTGGAGTGTAGGCGGAATGGTCCTTCAACTGATTGAACAACATCAACGGAAAATGGTTGTTTATAACATACCGGGACATACCGTGGTGGATATGGTGAATGGACGCCGGATATGGCATGTAGTGGGAGCGGAGATAGCGGACCCTTTATACGAGCAGTATCTGCGGCCGGCACATGCTTTCTATGGCGCCGCCAATATCGCAGTAACCAGGACCTGTACTGTAGCTGAGCTTTTTCCCGGTTTCCGGGTGTTGCAGGCCGGTAATAAGCGGCTGGTGGTAGTGGACAGTATACTACCGGAGCTATGTCCGGAGAAAAAGTTGCGGACAGATTATCTTTTACTTTCACATAATCCACATGTGGATATCAGACAATTGGAAAAGATATTTGACGCAGACTATTACATTTTTGACGCTTCTAACTCCCTGCGGAACATTCAACGGTGGAAAAGTGATTGTTACATGCTAACTTTGCGCTTCTTTTCGGTTCCGGATCAGGGAGCCTATGTTGTAAATTTCTAATGATTTCCATACATGCAAAAGCAAATTAAATCTGCATTGATCTCCGTTTTCTATAAAGATAACCTGGAGAACATTGTTAAAAAGTTAGGTGAACAGGGAGTAACTATTTATTCAACTGGTGGTACTCAGAAATTCATCGAGGACCTGGGCGTGAAATGTGTGGCAGTGGAAGAGCTGACAGCTTATCCTTCCATTCTGGGCGGACGTGTAAAGACGTTACACCCTAAAATTTTTGGTGGTATCCTGGCTCGCCGGGAAAACCCGCAGGACCTGGAGCAGCTGGCTCAGTATGCTATTCCAGAGCTGGACCTGGTGATCGTTGACCTGTATCCATTCGAGGAGACGGTAAAGAGCACAACAGAGGAACAGACCATCATCGAGAAAATTGATATCGGTGGCGTATCCCTGATCAGAGCGGCGGGTAAGAACTACAAAGATGTAGTGATCGTTGCTTCCAAAGATCAGTATGCTGATCTGGAGCAGGTGCTGAATAACGCTAACGGTACCAGCATTGAAGACCGCAGAGCATTTGCTGCAAAAGCATTTGAAGTATGCGCTAACTACGACGTTGCTATTTCCCAGTATTTCCTGAACAATGAGCCTGCTGCATACTTCCAGGTATCTGCACCTCAGGGTCAGATCATGCGTTACGGGGAAAACCCTCATCAGAAAGGCGTATTCTATGGCAACCTGTCTGAAATATTCAATAAACTGCACGGTAAGGAGTTATCATATAACAACCTTGTGGATGTGGACGCTGCCTGTCAGCTGATCCAGGAATTCACAGAAACTACTTTCGCTGTTATCAAACATACCAACGTATGTGGTATTGCGAGCCGCCCTACGCTGAAAGCAGCATGGGATGCAGCACTGGCCGGTGATAAGGAAAGCGCTTTCGGTGGCGTACTGGTAACTAACGCGGTGATCGACAAAGCGACAGCTGAGTCTATCAGCGAAATCTTCTTTGAAATCCTGATCGCACCTGGTTTTGATGCTGATGCGCTGACCGTACTGCAGGCTAAGAAGAACCGTATCCTGCTGCAACAGCTGCAGCCGGTGAAGGCGCCTTATGTATATAAAAATGTCCTGAACGGCGTTCTGCTGCAGGAAAATGATAAAGGCAACTACCAGGAGTGGAATGAAGCGGGCGCAAGACCGTCTACCGCTGCTGAAAAAGCAGACCTGGAATTTGCAAACCTGGTATGTAAACACCTGAAATCTAACGCGATCGCGCTGGTGAAAGACAAACAGCTGATCGGTAAAGGTTGCGGACAGACTTCCCGTATCGATTCCCTGCGCCACGCTATTGCGAAGGCCGCTCAGTTCAATTTCGATCTGAAAGGTGCTGCTATGGCTTCTGACGCTTTCTTCCCATTTGATGACTGCGTACGCATCGCGCATGAGGAAGGTATCACGGCTGTGATCCAGCCGGGCGGTTCCGTAAGAGACAATGATTCAGTAGAATTCTGCAAACAGAACGGTATGGTGATGGTTATGACCGGCACCCGCCACTTCAGACACTAAGTTTGTTCTGTATCTGCAAAAGCATATTAAAAAGCACTGGCCTATGCCGGTGCTTTTTTGCTAAAAATTCTTTACTATTGTCCATCTAATCTATGGCCTTTTTACACCATAATATCATGAAGGATGCTGATGATGCCGTGTTGATCCTGGAGTACAAACGCTCCGGTCAGCTCGACTATCTGGCTGCGTTGTACCAACGCTACATGAATCTGGTATATGGTGTATGCCTGCGCTATTTTGATGAAGAGTCCAGTAAGGATGCCGTTATGCAGATCTTTGAGGAGCTGATCGTTAAGTTGCAGCAGCATGAGGTCCAGAACTTTAAGAGCTGGTTGCACGTGCTGACGAAGAACCATTGTCTGATGAAACTGCGTTCCATGAAAAACAAAGAGGGAAGGGAAATTTCCATGGATGGACTACCCATTATGGAAAATGACTCTTTTGCACATCATGACAACGGAGTGAACATAGAGGTACACCTGCAGGGCATGGAAAAATGCCTGGACGCTTTGCCGGAAGAGCAAAAGCGAAGTGTTGATCTATTCTATCTCAAAGAGAAAAGTTATAAAGAGGTGGCGGATATCACAGGATATGATATGAAAAAGGTGAAAAGTTATATCCAGAATGGTAAACGCAACCTGAAAATCTGTATGGAACAACAAGATGCCTGATAAGCACAGTCATATGAACCATAGCGTTGATCCGGAGCTGATCCGCAAATATCTGGCAGGAGAGCTGGATAATAAAGCGATGCATGCCCTGGAGAAACAGGCCCTGGACGATCCGTTCCTGGCCGACGCACTGGACGGGTTTGCTGAACACAAGCCTGATCAGCGTATGCATTTGGCTGATCTTAACAAGCGACTGGAGGTCCGTGTAAAGGGGAAAGAGGAAGGAAAGGCCATTCCGATGATCAGACTGGACAGGCGTTGGCTGGCGGCTGCGGGCGTCCTGTTACTGTTGATGGGCGGCTTATTCTGGATGTGGCATTCCGGTTTCAGGGGCGATCAGTCTATTGCTTACAAATCAGCGAATGTAGCCGATAGTTCCATTACAGATACCTTACAATATTATAACCAGGAAGAACCGATGGCCTGGGGTAATAAAGCCGATAAGCTGTCTGGTATCAGCATACGGCCGGATACTGGCAGGCATATTTTCCCGGGAAATGTTGCCGCTGAGTCCAAAGGGCTGGCAGATATTTTAAGAAGAGAGCCGGATACGGTAGCCCTGGCGATGGCGCCATCGCCTGCAGCTATTGCAGCAGCACCGTCCCTGATGGCTGATAAGGCAGAAAGAGCAGATACCATCGATACGAAGATCGTGGATGTAGCGATAGCCAACCCCAGGGAGATGCCGGAGAAAGACAGAGAAATTGAGGGTAGGTATAGGAATGTCTACGCGGCAAAACCGATCGTAGCCAGCCGCTTTATCAGGGGGCAGGTCAATGATGGGAAAAATGCCTTACCTGGTGTTGTGGTGAGGCTTGACGGTACCACACAGGGAGTGGTGACAGGTGCGGATGGATTGTTCTCACTTAGTATTCCGGATACTACAAAAAATGTTAGTCTGGTCACATCCTATATCGGATTTAAACAGCAAAAGCTGAATCTCTCACCAAGAGAAAATAACCTGGACATTACCCTGAAAGCAGATGATAAAAGTCTGAATGAGGTAGTCGTTACTGGCTATGATAAAAAGTTCAGCAAGAAAATGGGTAGTATTTATCAGCCGCCAATGCCGGCAGAAGGGTATGACAGTTATAATGAGTACCTGGCAAAAAATACCCGTTATCCTGCTTCTGCAGCTGCTGATAATGTAAAAGGCAAGGTAAGGGTGTCGTTCAGGGTATTGCCTGATGGCTCTCTGGAAGACCTTAAAATAGTCAGACGTTTACAGCCGGATTGTGATGCAGAAGCATTACGATTGATAAAAGAAGGTCCCGGATGGACGCCTGCATCCGACGGAACAACGGCGCGTGCTACTGTGGAAATCTATTTCCCTGCAAAAACTCCCAGATAATTAATTACCTGTTTTGCTTCATTGCCTTCACTATTTTCCGTGTTCTACGGTCTTCCCGTGCATTTTGAAGGGATATAACGGCCCATATGGCGGCAGGTATCCAGCCAATTAATGTGATCTGCAGTAAGAGGCATAATATACCTGTCAGGATCTTTCCTCTTAACATAAAGGAGAGCCAGGGCAACAAGATGGCGATAAGTGTCATATCAAAAAGATACTATTTTTTTCTCTCTTTCCACAGCTGGTTAAAGGATTTTGGCGCGAACACGGGTAGGGACCGCTCGTCACCCCAGGCTTGTGAGAAGAATTTTTTCATGAAGAAGTTTTTGGCGCCGCCGCCTACTAAGTTCATCATTCTGCGGCTCAGACTTGCCTGTTTCCAGCCGAACCAGGACATTTTTTCCCCTCCGGTGGTATAGTTCTCTTCGACCGCTTTATGACGATTATGGAGCAGTAATTCGTGTACATTGATCCTTACAGGGCATACCTCTGTGCAGTTACCGCAAAGAGATGAGGCATAGCTGAGGTGCATGAATGATTCCATGCCCTGCAGGTGTGGGGTAATAACTGACCCGATAGGCCCACTGTAGGTAGTGCCATAGCTATGACCGCCGATGTTTTTATAGACAGGGCAGGCATTCAGGCAGGAGCCGCAGCGTATGCAGTAAAGACTCTCACGGGCCTCTGTATCGGCCAGGATGTTGGTACGGCCATTATCCATCAGGATAACGTACATGTCTTCAGGGCCGTCCGTCTCATTTTCCTGGCGGGGACCGCTGAAAATGGAATTGTATACGGTTACCTGCTGACCGGTGCCATAAGTAGCCAGTAAGGGCCAGAACATGGCCAGGTCATTGATGGAAGGCAGCATTTTTTCGATACCTACGAGTACGATATGCGTCTTGGGAAATGCGGTGCTGAGACGCGCATTACCTTCATTTTCGGTAACAGCGATACCACCTATATCAGCGATGATGAAGTTGGCGCCGGTGATGCCGATTTCTGCGTCCAGGTATTTCTGTCGCAGTTTTTCTCTGGCTACCAGGGTCATTTCCTGGGGAGTCAGATCGGGCGGCGTACCCAGTTTTTCGGCGAACAGTTTTGCAACGTCTTCCTTGCTTTTATGCATGGCGGGCGTCACGATATGATAAGGCGGTTCGTTATCCAGCTGCTGGATGTATTCACCCAGGTCGGTCTCCACACATTCAATATTATGCTGTGCCAGGAAGTGGTTCAGGTGTACCTCTTCCGTAGCCATGGACTTACTCTTTACGATGCTTTTACAGTTCTTGGCCTCGCAGATAGCGAGTATCTCTTCCAGTACCTGTTGTGTGTTCTCTGCCCAGATCACCTTACCACCTCTGCGGGTGAAGTTGCTTTCAAATTCCTCGAGGTGTTTATCGAGGTGTTCCAGTGCTCTCCACTTGATATTCTTGGCTCTTTCACGCGCGGTAGTCAGATCGGCAAACTGTTGTTTACCAGCTTTCACGGCAGTATTATACTTACCGATATTGAAGTTGATAGTCTGGCGATGTATGAGGTTTGTCGCTTTCTTCTCACTGTTTTCAAGAAAAGTGGAGGCGTTCTGATGCATAAGTTGTTGAGATTGCTGATTTCGGAATTACAAAACCCATACCGGTTTCCGGTATACAGGAAATGAATGAAAAAACAACTGTTAGTTAGTACGGAGTAAAGATAGCGAATGCAGGAATAGCATCAGCAACCGGCTATTATTCAGCTTTATATTGTTTTGTCGCGATTTTGTCCAGCACCTGATAGAATTCTTCTCCGTATTTACGGATCAGGGCTTCCCGCAGAAAGCGGTATACCGGTACACGGAGACTTTTTCCATTTTTACAGGCTGGTTTACAGATGTCCCATCTGTCGTAGTTGAGTGCTTCGAAGGCCTCGTATTTAGTTACCCGGATAGGGTAGAGGTGGCAGGAGATAGGCTTTTTGTAGTCGACTACGCCTTCGTTGTAGGCTTTTTCGATGCCACAACCGACAACGCCATGGTCGTCGATCACTGCGTATGCGCAGATGCCTTTATTCACAATAGGCGTAACATAGCCATATTCATCGTCAGTGGTATGCGTACCTGTTTTTTCTATTTCAGCGATGCCGTCGGGCCGAAGGTAGGATTTGATCTTCGGATAGATCTTCTTGAGTTTCTTCACTTCCTCCTTATCCAGCGGCGCTCCACAATCACCCGCAACACAGCAGGCGCCTTTACAGGCTCCCAGGTTGCAGACGAACTGTTCCTCAATAACTTCGTCGCTGATATACTTATCGTCAATAATGATCATAAATAAATTGCTGGTCGATAGTCCGCTGATGTTGGCATGACGGCGGACCGGATTCCTTAAAAACGCAAAGTTACAAAATAGTCGAAGACTATCGCCACTTGAGCGTTTCAACAAGGTGCCACATATCTTCTTTAAGGAATTGCTGGACCGGTGCGAGGGAGTCTGCATTGGGAGCGGCATCGAAATACAGCGCTCCGCGCAGGAAGTGCACGGTGGAGTCTGTTGCGTAGAACTGTTTGGCGGAGGCGGCATTACCACCTACGTCATAGAACTCGCCGGAGACATTAAAGGGCGTATGTATTGTTTTTTCGTCAATGTATTCTGCCTTATAAGTGTGTTTATAGGTCATTTTAAAGGCGTCATTGACGAGTTGCTGGAAGTTATTTTTATCGTTTTTACCGATTTCCTTGTAGCTCATGTAGATTTTTCCGTTCATGGAAGGGAATTCGACATTGATCCAGTAGGGATTTTCGGTTTTCTGACCGAAGAAGAGGCTGTCTTTGACGATATTGGCATAGACAGGGTACTCGAAGGTATATGGATAACCGGGTACGTCAAATACGCGATATTCCCTTTTCGGGAAGTTGATCTGAAAATAGCCGCGTGGTTTGGGCGTATAAGATTGTTCGCAGGCTGCAAAGGTAAATGCAAGCAGCAGCAAAAGCCAGATGGTATTCCCGGTTAATTTCATAGTAAGCTTCTTGTAGTTAGGTGTACGGCACTATTTCTCGTCTTCCACATTTTGCCTGATGGTGACCTGTACTTTCTGGATGCGCATTTTGCTTACTTCCAGTACGGTAAAGTCATATTCCTCATGGGATATCACGCTGTTTTCTTCCGGGAATTTACCTGCGAGTTCGAGGATCAGTCCACCGATAGAGTCACTTTCTCCTTTCACGACCTCAAATGTATCGGGAGGGATGTTCATGATACGGCAAACGTCATTGAGCATGGTTTTGCCTTCAAAAACGTATGTATTATTGTCTACTTTGCTGTAGTTGAATTCTTCTTCGTCGAATTCGTCTTTGATATCACCGATCACTTCTTCCACGATATCTTCCAGGGTAACGATACCGGAAGTACCGCCAAATTCGTCTACTACTACGGCAAAATGCATACGTCTGTTCTGGAACTCTGCAAGGAGGTCTTCGATCAGTTTATGGCCGTGTACGAAGAAGGGTTGGCGCATAACGGTGTGCCAGTCAAAGCTTTTGCCTTTATCGAGGTGGGGCAGGAGGTCTTTGGTATGGATCACGCCGACGATATTATCGAGGTTGCCTTTGTATACGGGGAGGCGGGAGTAGTGCAGGTCAGCCACGCGTTTTACGACGATATCGAAGTTATCGTCATATTCGATGCCGGATACGTCCAGACGTGTGTGCATGATCTGTTTAACGGTGATATTGCCGAATTTCAGGATGCCTTTGAGGATATTTTTCTCTTCCTGGGAGGCGGTCGGGTCTACGCTCATTTCGATGGCCTCGTCGATCTCCTGGTAGTTGACAGCGCCGCTGCCTCTGTGGAAGAAGCGGGCTTCAATGCTTTCGCTGAGACTAACGTAAAAGTCGCTGACAGGTTCAAGGGTCGCGTGTACGAGGCTGACGAACCAGGCGAAGTAGGTGGCGAAACGGATATTGTTCTGCGCTGCCCATACTCTTGGCAGTACCTGACCACAGAAAAGGAGTACGAAGATGATAATGGCTATACGTACTACAAAAGACACGACCGGAACGGTCTGGAGGTCTTCCATCTGGGTGATGAGGTAGCTGGTGACCATGATAAAGGCGAGGGAGAGCAGGATACCTGCTATCTGGAGAGAGGCCAGCAGAGAGCGGGGCTTTTCCAACAGTTTGGTAATCAGCTTTCCGCTGGTGTTCTGCCTTGTTTTCAGGGCGTTCAGGTCTTTATAGTTCAGGGAGAAGAATGCTACTTCTGCGCCGGAGACGATAAAAGCCATGAGTAGGAGTATGAATATCACAAGCAGATAGATAACCACGTTCGGAGTGGCGATGGGCGCCGCTGCTTGTAACAGGGTAAGCTTACCAGGTAAAATGCTTGCCGGATAGGTGTACAAAATGTTCAACTTTGACGTGATAAATATTAGAACCCCGAGCATATAGCAAAGTAAGTTCCAAAAAAATGGGAAAGTAATTCAGGTCTTAAATTGAATCGCTTTCCCTATATGCAAATATAAGTAATGTCCCATAAAGGGATTATCAATCAAAAAGAATTAATATTTTTTATTGGATAGTTAAAAAGGAAGATCGTCCGCTGTATCGTTCAGTTGGGGGGGTATTTCCATATTGGGGAAATTATCACCGGTATTGCTGCCTGTGTTGCTATGATGTATGGCATGTTCAGTGTTGTTCAGGTCCATACGTTTATCCAGCATAACAAGGTTATCACCTACTACTTCAGTGGCAAACTTCTTATTACCCTCCTTGTCTTCCCAGCTGCGGGTACGGAGGCGTCCTTCAATATATACAAGACTACCCTTGTGCAGGTACTTTTGGGCTAATTCCGCCAGTCCGCGCCATAATACAACCGTATGCCATTCTGTTTGGGAAATCAGTTTACCAGCTCTGTCTTTGAATGTTTCTGTTGTAGCCAGGGAAAACTTAGCTACCGCGATATTACCTTCTAAAAACTGTACATCTGGATCTCTACCCAAGTTGCCAATCAGGATTACTTTATTAACACCTCTCATTGTTGCAGGTTTTAATCTATTGATTTTAAACTATTGAAAATATACGCTTCTTTTAAAATGAACAACCTTTCTAAAGTTAATGTTTTTTTCAAATCGACAGTGAAAATTTTACCGTATAGTTTTTAGCTCAAATACCTTGCCGTAGCAAGTTGAGCGCTGTTCACAGGCAGTAAGTTTTTGTATCAGAAGAGGGTCAGTTCCCTGTTCCTGAGAAAGTCGGTGATGGTTTTAGGAAAGGCGTAAAGATCCAGTTGGTCCCTTGGGATGGCCGTGTAGCCGGGGATTTCGGGCTTTTTGCTGACTGAAAGCAGGAGGAACTGGCTATAGATGGTCTGATGTGTAAGCTGCTGTTTGAAAGTAGCGGAAGCCCCATCCATGTTGTAACGTATATCTTTCATCGCTGCTTTGAAGGCTGCAGAGGATTGTAAGGTGGTCAGGTCTTCGGGACCTGTGGTCTCGATGAGCATGAACTCGTGGAGGTTTTGCCAGATGTCATTTTCCGTGCGTTTCCGGATATAGACATTGTCTTTATGCTGGAGTACCAGGTAGTAGAAATAACGCTTCTTAATGACCAGCTTTTTGGATTTCACGGGCAGTAAGGCGGTGAGTCCCTGCTGGAAGCCTTTGCATTTGGTAGCGAGCGGACAGCTTGTACAGGCGGGTTGTTGTGGTTTGCATACAACGGCGCCGAAATCCATAATGGATTGGTTATACGAAGCTGATTTTCCGTGAGGAAGCAGTTCCTGCGCGAGGTCAGCGAACTGTTTTTTACCAGCTGTCGTATCGATCGGCGTATCTATATCAAAGAAGCGGGACAGCACACGAAAGACGTTACCATCCAGTACGGCGTGCGGCAGGTTGAACGCAAAGGAGGCGATAGCGGCGGATGTATAAGGTCCCACGCCTTTGAGCGATTGTATGGCATCGTAGGTATTCGGGAAATGCCCGTGATACTGTGATGCGATCTGTTTTGCGGCAGCCAGCATATTTTTACAGCGGGCATAGTAACCCAGTCCCTGCCAGAGGCGGAACACTGCTTCTTCCGGCGCTGCGGCCAGTTCCTGAACGGTCGGATAGTTTAAGATAAACTTCTCGTAGTAGGCCCATCCCTGTTCCACACGTGTTTGCTGGAGTATAATTTCAGACAGCCATATCCGGTAGGGGTCTTTCTCACCTTTCCAGGGCATGGAACGCGTATTCTCGTTATCGTTCCATTCCAGGAGTGCATTCGTAAAAAACTGCTTCATTTCTGCAAATATAATGGGATGAATGAGAACGGAAATAATGGTAAAGGGGGAGATGATTGTATAGAAAATATTTAATGTATGTATCGTGCGGGACGACCGGTAAAAAATCCATCGGTTGCAGATGAATATATTTAGGATAATATTCAACTGTTGGGGCGGCGCAGTAAAATGGAACAGAAGTTGTTGAGATATAGACGAATATGGTGAAAAATGCGTTATAATAAAGAAAGAGTGGTTATCTGTTACTAGCTGATCCGGAGAGTTTTTTTTCCGTTAAGTGAAGAAAAAAAAGACGAAATGAATATTATTTTTTGTATATTCGTTAATGAGTGGTTTAGTGAATTATTGTGATTTACCCTAATGAATATGTACTTGTACTGGCCTCGCATATGGAATCATTCACTTTCCAGGTAGCTCATTACTCGTATTTTTCTGACTACTAATCGACTGATCTGCAAATAGATATATTATATAAAACTCTGGTATAAGAAAAAAATATAAAATTTATTTGCTTAAAATTCAGCAATTAAAAAAAATTAAATAATTTTGGGACAAGTAATCCTTCGCTTCAATTATGAGAAAAGCTGACTTAATTAACAATATTGCTGAAAAAACCGGCATACCTAAAGTAGATGTGTTAGTAACACTAGAAGCCATGTTTAAGGAGGTCAAGGAAGCGTTGGCTAATGGCGAGCATATCTATATCAGGGGCTTTGGTAGCTTCATTACGAAAAAGAGAGCTGCTAAAATTGGCCGTAATATCAAGAAAAACGTTGCCGTAGAGATTCCGGAACATTTCATTCCGGCATTTAAGCCTTCTAAAGAATTCGTTGCAGAAGTAAAGAAGCTTAAAAGTTTGTAGTTTTGCAGCCTAATATTTTAGGCGTGCAAAAATCACAGATTCTCTTGGTCGGTGCCGCAGCGACATTACTTGTAGTATTAGTCGCCTTCGGCCGCACCGTGCCTCATTCGGATAAAAAAGCGATGCCAACTGCCGATCATATGCATGACGGACAGGAGGGAAAACCTATTGCCTTTGATGAATTGCTGGCGTCTGCCAAGCAAAAAATCCCTGCAGATAAACTCGTTGCCATCACCGCCCTTGAAAACAAGACGGTGCGGGGCGACGTGAAGAATCAGCAAATAGACGCTTACAAACAGTTATATGCCTCCTGGGACAGCCTTAACCAACTGCCCATAGCTGCGTATTACCTTGGCGAATCTGCCAAGTTGGAAAATTCCGAAAAAAGCCTCACCTTTGCAGCCAATTTATTTTTAGAACATCTGGAGCACGCAGAGGACCCTGCTATTGCCAAATGGGAAAGTTCGCAGGCTATCAGCCTGTTAGGTCAGGCTATTGAGCTGAACCCTAAAAACGACTCTCTTAAGATCAAACAGGCGCTCCTGTATATGAATACAGGGGAACCAATGGTAGGCGTCCAGAAATTACGGGATGTGGTAGCGGCCAATCCCGATAATGCAGAAGCTCAGATAACATTGGCGAATCTAGCTATACAGTCTAATCAGTTTGATAAAGCCATAGAAAGGATGGAGACGTTCACGCAGAAACATCCTGACGAGGCTAAAGCTGTATTTGTATTAGCTGAAGCGTATCGCGGCAAAGGTGACATCAAAAAGGCGGTCGAATTACTGGAACACTGTAAGACACTGTTAAATGATCCCTCACTGAAGGCTGAAATAGATAATTATATTAAGAGTATTAAATAATATTCATTTTTCTAAACATTTAAAAACTTATTAGCGTATGCCTTGCGGTAAGAAAAGAAAACGACATAAGATAGCCACTCACAAACGTAAAAAAAGACTGAGAAAGAACCGGCATAAGAAGAATAAGAAATAATTTTCTCCTGTTTCCCGCCATTTATACTAACCAGGTTTTATTTGCGGCGCGGTGATCGGATAAAAATTTTTATATATCCTGCATGATTTTAGCGATTATTATTAAATTGCTGGAGTCATGCAGGTTTTTTCCACAAATCCCGCTTAGAATTCCGGATATTACCTGCTGATCGCTAAACCCTTAAGCAATCCATCATCACGTATGCTGGCCTTCGCCAGCAGTAATCTGGTATGCAGTACGCTGTTGTTAAATAGCCGTGCATAACTCAAAGGTGAAGTTATAATGGTTAAAATTTTGGACGCTTGAACAAGGAACTTATTATAAATGCGGCACCTACTGGTGTGGAAATAGCGTTGCTGGAAGATAAGAAACTGGTGGAATTGCATCATGAAAGCGGCAATCCCAACTTTTCTGTAGGGGATTTATACCTCGGGCGGGTGAAAAAATTGATCCCGGGCCTTAATGCGGCTTTCGTTGATGTGGGGTTCGAGAAAGATGCTTTCTTACATTACACAGACCTTAGCCCATATATACGTTCTATACTCAAATTTACCCAGCAGGCTATTTCAGATAAAACCCCCGAGGGGTTTGACTTTACAAAGTTTAAGAATGAGCCGGAGATCGTAAAGACCGGCAAAATCACAGATGTGCTGGGCGGTAAGCCTAACATCCTGGTGCAAATCTTAAAAGAACCGATTTCCTCCAAAGGTCCTCGTCTCAGTTGCGAAATTTCTCTTCCCGGAAGATTTATCGTGTTAACACCCTTTAATGACATTGTCGCAGTATCTAAAAAGATACACTCTTCCGAAGAAAGAAAAAGACTACAGAAAATAGTCGAAGCGATCAAAACACCCAACTTTGGTGTCATCGTACGTACAGCGGCAGAAGGAAAGAAAACGGCTGAATTGCATGAGGACCTGACAACTCTTGTGGAAACCTGGAAAAATATTCAGGCTAACCTGCGCGGTGCACAACCTCCGCAGAAGATCCTGAGCGAACAGGCCAAGACGACCAGCATCTTACGTGACCTTCTTAACGAGAGCTTTAACCGTATTGTGATCAATGATCGCAACATGTATTCTGATACCAGGGCCTACATCCAAAAGATCGCCCCTGAAAAACAGGATATTGTCCAGCATTATCACAACGGCGCTCCTATTTTTGATCACTATGGCGTGACCCGCCAGGTAAAAGCTTCCTTCGGGAAAACAGTTAACCTGGACAGTGGCGTCTACCTGATCATAGAAGCGACCGAAGCTTTACATGTCATCGACGTTAACAGCGGATATAAAAGCTCCAGCAATAACCAGGAACAGAATGCCCTCGCATCCAACCTGGAAGCTGCCGCAGAAATAGCCCGCCAGTTACGCCTCCGTGACCTGGGTGGTATCATCATCATCGACTTCATTGATATGAAGTTGCCGGAAAATAAGAAAGTAGTTTACGAAGCTATGGAGAAATTCATGGCGCAGGACAGAGCTAAACACACGATCCTGCCTATTTCGAAATTCGGTCTGATGCAGATCACCCGCCAACGCGTGAAACCCGAAGTCACTATATCAGTCGCAGAAGATTGCCCTACCTGTCACGGTACCGGTAAGATCGGCGCTTCCGTACTGATCATTGACGAAGTCGAAAAGAACCTGCAATACCTGATCAATCATCAGCACAAAGGTCTTACGCTCAGGGTACACCCTATATTTTACTCCTACCTGGCCAAAGGGTTCCTTACCTCCCGCCAGTGGAAATGGTATTTCCAGTACAAGAAATGGGTCAGGGTCAAAGCTGATTCCAACTACCATCTGACAGAATATCGCTTCTTTGATGCCAACGAGGAAGAGATCAAATTATAATTTCATCCTAACTGCTTTATCTAAAACGCTTAACACAATATTGTGTTAAGCGTTTTACATTTGTACCATCAAACATTTTATCAGCAAAGGCTGTTTTTCATTTTAACACCTCAAAGGGGACTTTCTGACTCATTACTAAAACTAGGGTACGTTTATGTCTGTACGTTACACATGTCTGTTACTTTCCTCAATCGTCCTGCTGGCTTCCTGTGGTGGAAGGTTCAGCAGAAAAAAAGGCCTGGTAAGGGATACCTCGCACTATACCAAACAGGAATACATCGATCTTACGCTGGACAGTAACGCTGTCAATCTCTTTCTGCAAAAAGATACCGCCTACGCCGATTATATCCGTGATTTCTACCGGCAACGGGAATTCCACTATGCATGGATCGGCAACGACGGGCAACTCACAGAGCAGGCCGGCAACTTTATCAACATGATGAAAGCGGATGCTGACTATGGTTTGCACGACAGTACCATTATCAGCAAACCCCTGCGCGAAATGTATGACACATTGCTTATCGAAGGCGGGAAACTACGCCCGGGTGATAAAGCCATACCCAGCGCTGAATTGCTGCTCACCGCACAGTTCTTTGCCTATGGTAACAAAGTGTGGAGCGGATTGACCTCCGATAGCGCCAAGTCACTGGAATGGTTCATTCCCCGCAAGAAGATCAATATGGAAAGTCTGCTGGATTCTATGGTGAACAGGCCTGCCAGCGCTTTCGAAGAGCCGGTTAACAGACAGTATAAATTACTGCGGGACCAGTTAAAGAAACTGTCCGATCTCGAGAAACAGCCATGGGATTCTTTGAAAGCCTCCCGCAAACTTTATAAGAAAGAAGAATCTGATCCGCTTGTCGCAAGTGTAAAACAACGCCTGCATCTGCTGGGCGACCTGGCAGTGGCAGATACTTCCCGGTTATTTACAGCTGCGCTGGATTCGGCTATACGCAATTTCCAGGACCGTACCGGATTGAAAACGGACGGTACTATTCAGGCGCCTTTGCTGAATGCACTGAATATTACGCCACGTCAGCGTATCCGCCAGATCCTGATCAATATGGAACGTATTCGTTGGGTACCGGCAGAACCGCCCGCGGAATATCTGTTAGTGAACATACCTGCATTTAAGTTATATGTATACAATAATAATAAGCTGGACTGGACCTGTAATGTGGTAGTGGGAAAGCCAGGTGCTAACACGGTTATCTTCAGTAATGAAGTGAAATATGTTGTATTTGCGCCATACTGGAATGTACCTCCGGGTATACTGGTCAATGAGGTATTACCAGCGATGAGAAGAAATACAGGCTACCTGGCCAGACAGAATATGGAAGTGGTGACTGGCAGCGGCAATCCCGTGAATGCAGGTTCGCTCAACTGGAGTAAATATTCCGGAGGTAATTTCCCTTATATCATCCGTCAGAAACCGGGTGGCCACAATGCATTGGGTAAGGTGAAATTCCTGTTCCCGAACGAATACAATATTTACCTCCATGATACACCGTCCAAGGGCTTATTTGGAGAAAATAAACGCACTTTCAGCCATGGCTGTATCCGTGTATCTGAGCCGCAACATCTTGCGGAATGGTTACTGCGTAAGGATTCTGCCTGGACGCAGAAGAAGATCGTGGAAGCGATGAATGGCAGTAAAGAGAAGTTTATCAGCCTGAAAGAAAGGGTACCGGTATACATCGGTTATTTCACAGCTTTTGTGGATAGCGATGGCCGGCTGAATTTCCGGGACGATGTGTATGGACATGACGCGAAACTGGCAGCCACCTTGTTTGGTAACAAATAACAAAAAAGAGTCCGCCTGAGCGGACTCTTTTTATTTCAGGATAATTATTTGCTCGCGATCACAGAGATCTCAACATTCACGCCTTTTGGCAGCGCAGCTACCTGTACGGTTTCACGTGCAGGGTAGTCGCTGGTAAAATAAGAACCGTATACTTCATTGATCTGTCCAAAGTCGTTCATGTTCATGATGAAAATGGTCGTCTTCAGCACATTGTTGAAGTCCATACCGGCCGCGGTGAGTATACCTTTCAGGTTTTTCATTACCTGGTGGGTTTCGGTTTTGATATCATCCAGCACCAGTTGATCGGTTTCCGGATTGATCGCTATTTGTCCGGATACAAACAGCAGGTTGCCTGACTGTACGGCCTGATTGTAAGGACCGATAGGAGCAGGCGCATTATTCGTATTGATGATCTGTTTTTCCATGGGCATAAAAATAGGGTCTTATTATTAGTTATTAATTAATAGGTTTGCGAAAATTTTGCACATGAATATCCTTGTTATAGGAGAGGGGCCGCATTATGCAGCTTTTCTTGAAAAGGGTGGTTTGAGTGGGCACCGGGTGCAGCAGGTAATATCGCTGGAGCGGACAGGTTCGCTGGCGGATTATGAGTTGGTGATAGACCTGAATTTTGATGAAAATACCGAACGGGCCGGTGTATATGCCCGTTTCCCGCAGGTGCCGGTACTCGCTTGTATAGTGAGAACTTCGCTGTCGGAACTGATGAATAATTATGCTTTTGAGCAGGGCTTTTCCATCATAGGATGCAACTGGCTGCCGGGATTTCTGACAATGCCTGTCATGGAATTATCCATAATAGATTATGAACAGGCGACGGCAGTAAATGATATTATGTCTGCCTTGGGATGGGAATACGAGATAGTAGAAGACAGGGTCGGACTGGTCACGCCAAGAGTGATCTGTATGATCATTAATGAAGCATACATGGCGGCACAGGAAGGCACTGCTTCAAGAGAAGATATCAATACCGCTATGAGATTGGGCACCAATTATCCGATGGGACCTTTTGAATGGTGTGATAAAATAGGTATTCGTAATGTGTGCAGTGTATTGGACGCTGTGTACAGGGCTACCGGTAATGAACGATATAAAATAAGCGCACTGCTGGCCCGTGAAGCCGGTATGGATGTAGCTGTCATGTGAACGCATTAAACTTAGAACATTGTCTTTAATACTGCATATAGATACGGCAACTTCAGTAGGGTCTGTTTGTCTGTCCAGAGATGGACAACCATTACAGACATTAGTGAATGATAAACAACAGGACCATGCGGCCAGTATGGTATTGTTCGTAAAAGAGATCATGCAGCAGCAGGGCGTTACACCCGCTGATCTGGATGCGGTTGCAGTCAGCGCAGGACCTGGGTCTTATACAGGATTAAGAGTAGGTGTAGCTACTGCAAAGGGACTTTGTTATACATGGGAAAAACCATTGATAGCTGTATCAACATTACAGATGATGACGCAGGGCATATTATCCCGTACGAATGATACAAATGCATTGTATTGTCCGATGCTGGATGCGCGGAGAATGGAAGTGTACACAGCTATCTATGATGCGTCGCTCAATATCTTACTTGCGCCGCATGCGTTAATACTCACTCCTGAAGCATTCAGTGAACAGATTGCAAAACATAAAATATACTTTTTCGGCAACGGTAGCGATAAATGGCAGCAGTTAATGCCATCAAATGATAATGCGTTGTTTCTTCCTTATATATTGAATGCTGCGGATATGGTACCGTTAGCTACAGCGGCCTTTGCGCGTAAAGCATTTGAAGATGTGGCTTATTTCAGCCCGTTTTACCTCAAACCTTTCCATTCTACCATGAAAAAATAGGGCGTTTGTAATATAAAAAATGACCCCCATTCGCATGATAACAGGCTTTTTATGTCTTATTAAGAAGCGTAATCCCTACGCTTGTGTCAATTTGTGTCATGAAACTGTCAAATTACGTTTATTTGGCAAGTAATCGGTGTGCATATATTAAAAAATAAGGTATAGAAGTTTTTTTTATTACGACTAATATTATATTTTTGTATAAATCGATACCCGGTTATTGTTGTCTAACAAATATGGGTTTACTGTCCGTTGATCCCTTTCATTTCATCATTTTTTAAAACTATTATGCGATGGAAAAAACATTATTAACGACCTCTTCTAATACTCTTATTATTTCTAGAGGTACCAATGAAAAAGACCAAATTAAATTGGATTACATTGCCGTTAAGAAGGCGGCTATGGTTTTGCGTGCGATAAACCATAAGCTGCGCCAGCAAATGATTAAGTTGCTGGAAGATCACAAAAAAATGACAGTAACTGAAATCTACGTTAAGCTGCGTCTCGAGCAGTCAGTGGCTTCACAGCATCTGGCTATTCTGCGCCGTGCCGGCATTGTGATTACAGAGAGAGATGGTAAGTTCATTCACTATACGATTAACAAACAGCGTATAGCGGAAGTTGCCAAATTTGTAGAGGAGCTGGTAGGCTAATCTGGTTTTGGAGTACTGGTCATTCAGACTACAGAAATAATTCGGGCCTAACTAAGAGTAAATAAAAGGACTTTTAGTTAGGCTCTGATTTTTTGTGATTATTTGTACAATCCTGCGTACAAGTATGAGAAACATCGCGGTTATAATTCCGGTTATGCTATAACGGGCGGGCTGTTTTATGCCTGATATTCCTGCTCGGATTAAATCCGTAAATTTGCAGAAAATCAGAAATCAACAACCATGTTCGTCAAGCAACTTTACACCAATTGCTTATCAGAAGCCGCCTACTTTATCGAGTCAGAAGGAGAAGCTGTTGTGATAGATCCTTTAAGGGATATTGACGCTTACCTTGATTTAGCTAAAGAGCGTAATGCCACCATTAAATACATCTTTGAGACGCACTTTCATGCCGACTTTGTTTCCGGTCACCTGGACTTAGCTGCTGCTACAAATGCGCCCATCGTATACGGCCCTGAAGCTGTTACCACTTTCCCGATCTATCTGGCAAAAGACAGAGAGAAATTTACCATCGGTAAACTCACACTTGAAGTATTACATACCCCGGGACATACCCTGGAGTCTACCTGCTATCTGTTATCTGATGAAGCAGGCAATCCGCACAGTGTGTTCACCGGCGATACTTTGTTTGTAGGTGATGTAGGACGCCCTGACCTGTTCAGCGGCAACCTGACCAAAGAAGAACTGGCAGGTTACCTGTTCGACTCACTGAATAACAAGATCAAGGTATTACCTGATAACGTGATCGTTTATCCTGCACATGGTCCGGGATCTTCCTGCGGAAAGAATCTGGGTCCCCATACCTATAGCACACTGGGTGACGAAAAAAGCACCAACTATGCGCTGAAGGCTGTGGATAAAGATGCCTTTATCCAGGAAGTTACTTCCGGTCTGAGCACACCGCCATCTTATTTCCCGATCAACGCGCGTATCAACAAAGAAGGATATGATGCGTTACAGGCCGTAATGGAAAAGAGCAACCGTGCATTGTCCGTTGCAGAAGTAAAGGAAAAACTGAAAGAGGAGATACTGATCCTCGATACACGTCCGGCAGCTGAATTTGCAGAAGGATTTGTACCAGGTTCCATCAGTATTGGCCTGGAGGGTCGTTTTGCTGAATGGGCCGGTAGTCTGCTGCCTTTCGGAGAGGACATCATTCTTGTTACCAGCCCTGGTAAAGAAGAAGAGACCATCGTACGTCTTGCCCGTGTAGGATTTGACCATGTTGCCGGTTACCTGGAAGGTGGTTATGAAGGCTGGATCGCTGCTGGTGAACCACGCGACCTGATCATCACTGTAGAACCGGATGAACTGGCAATGGACCTGCCGCATGATGAGAACCTCGTAATTGTAGATGTACGTAAGCCTGCGGAATATGCAGACGGACATATCGAAGGTGCAATGAACCTGACCCTCAGCGACATGACAGATCCCGGAAATCTGGCTGATTTCGACGATAATCACAACCTGTACGTTCATTGTCAGGGTGGTTACCGTAGTATCATTGCCTGCTCTGTCATGAAAAGAGAAGGTATCCACAATCTCCGCAATGTGCAGGGTGGTTACAATGCCATGAAAACACAGGAAGGTCTGAAAGTAGTGCAGGAAAAGAATGTCCTGAACTAAGTTAAAATATTGAACGTTAAAGGCCTCGCAGGAATACTGCGGGGCCTTTAACGTTTTTACAGGTATACTTTTTGACCCTTTATGGAAAAACCTTGCAATGGGAAAACTATTAGACGGACAGATCGCACTCGTTACCGGCAGCAGCAGCGGTATTGGCGCTGCGATTGCGGTGGCTTTCGGCGAAGCCGGGGCTACGGTCGTTGTGAACCATCACAGTGACAAAAGCCTGAAGGGCGCCGAAGAAGTACTGGCTAAGATCAAAGCGGCCGGTAGCGATGGATTTATTCAGCAATGCGACATCAGTAAGGAAGATGAAATAAAGAGGATGTATGCGGAAATCTTTTCCCGCTTTGGTACTGTGGACATAGTTGTGGCTAATGCCGGCATCCAGCAGGACGCCAATCTTTTTGACATGACCCTTGAACAGTGGAATACAGTGATCAATACGAACCTGACAGGCCAATTCCTTTGTGCACGCGAAGCAGCACGGGAATTCAGGCGCAGGGGAGTGGTGGAAAGTCGCTCCAAAGCAGCCGGAAAGATCATCTGTATGAGTAGCGTACATGAAGTGATCCCATGGGCCGGACATGTGAATTATGCGGCCAGTAAAGGTGGTGTGAAGCTGTTGATGCAGTCAATGGCACAGGAGCTGGCGCCGCATCGTATCAGGGTGAACGGACTGGCGCCGGGCGCTATTAAGACCCGTATCAATGAAGACGCCTGGGATACACCGGAAGATGAGAAAAAGCTGCTGGAACTCATTCCCTACGGCAGGGTAGGTATCCCGGAAGATGTGGCAAAAGCCGCTGTGTGGCTGGCCAGCGATGAGAGTGATTATGTGACAGGAACGACCCTGTTTGTGGATGGTGGAATGACCCTTTATCCTGGTTTTGCAGATAATGGTTGATTAACAGCTGTTTGTAATAGAACAATCCGTTGGTCTAGCATGTTATTTGTTTTACTTAGTTAAACTTTTAACCATGAAACGTAAAACTTTCCTGATGGCCGGAATGATGTTCCTCGCCGTATGCTTATTTGCTTGTTCGCCCAGTGATAGCAGCGTACAGCAATCCGTTAATGAGAAACTTACTGCTTCCCCAGGCGTTAGCGCCGAAGTAAAGGAAGGAGTCGTTACCCTGAATGGTGAAGTAGCTGACGATGCCGCAAAAACAGCTGCAGAAGATGCAGTTAAAGGCGTCAGCGGTGTAAAATCTGTGACTAACAACATTATGGTGCAGGCAGCAGTTCCTCCACCACCCCCACCAGCAGCTCCTGATACTACGATGAAAGTAGACAGTGCTGCTACGAAATAGTTTTACGGCTGAACTGATCAGTCGCTTCAGGCGTGCTGGTCAGTTCAGCTTATTTTGTTACTCCCTGTACTCATGTTTCCACCTTCTGTGGCTCCACACCCATACTTCGGGTTGCTCCCGGATGTTTCCTTCCAGGAACTTTACAAAATCTTCTGTGATCTGCCCTTCAGGTACTGCTGCAGGTTCTTCAAACGCTAATTTCAAAGTAGCGTGATAGTACCCTCTTCTCACCTTGCGGATATCTACAAAAACAACAGGAATATTGCTTCTGCGGGCGGTCATCTCCGGCCCTTTATAAAAAGCGGTCATTTTGTTCAGGAAAGGATACCAGTAACTGCGGCGCGGGTTACCGGGATTCTGATCTGCCACAAGGGCGATCAGGTATTGTTTGTCCATCCAGGGCAACATACTGTTCTTGATATCATTCGCAGGTAACAGCGTACTGCCGAATTTCTCCCGGAAATGCCGGAACATACGATCCCCCACCTTGCTGGTCAGCGGCATATATACCACCAGGAAAGGAAATTTGACGCCCTGCATACAGAACTGGTTCGCCCATTCCCAGTTGAAATTATGCCCCAGGTGCATCTGGCAGCTTTTACCTGCTGCGTATAATTTATGAAGGACAGTCAGGTCGCAGACAAACCGTCGCTGTAGCTGTTTTTTGCTGAGCGTGAGCAGCTTGATGGTTTCCACCATCATATCTGTCAGATTGAGATAGTATTTCTTTGCAAGCCGGGTAATTTCTTTCTCCGTTTTCTCCGGAAATGCCTGCTTCAGATTCTCAAATACAACTGATTTGCGGTAACCAACAACATAATAAATGATCAGGTATAAAACATCACTGATGCGATATAATAACCATAACGGCAATATGGAAATGCCGTACATAAATGCCAGTAACAAATAATACATGTCATCAATTTCTATAACACAATATTCTGTACAAGGGCGCTCTTCTGAGGATAGTCTGTATTAAAATGTAAACCGCGGCTTTCCTTACGGAATGAAGCTCCTTTTACGATCAGGTAGCCAACGGTGATCAGGTTTCTTAATTCACACAACTGAGGGGATACCTCTGTTCTTTCGTACAACTGTTCTGTTTCTTCGTGCAGAATGTCCAGCCTTCGGCTTGCACGCTGCATACGCTCATTTGTACGTACGATACCAAGATAATCGCTCATGATCTGTTTGAGCTCTTTCAGGCTCTGGGTGATCAGGATCATTTCTTTTGGGGCTGTTGTACCACCGGCGTTCCAGTCGGGTACATTCACCTTATGTGCAGTGCTATCTATCTTTTGTACACCATCCAGGTAACAACGATGTGCAAACACCATGGCTTCCAGCAGTGAGTTGGAAGCAAGCCTGTTTGCGCCATGCAGACCTGTACTGGAACATTCTCCGCAGGCATACAGGTTATTGATGGAAGTACGTCCGTATTCGTTCACCTTGATGCCACCGCAACTGTAGTGTGCTGCGGGCGCCACGGGAATCATATCTTTCTTCACATCTATACCGGATGCCAGGCATTTTTCATAGATGTTGGGGAAGTGATGAATGAACTTCTCCTGATCCATATGGCGGCAGTCGAGATATACGTACTCTGTACCAGTAATCTTCATCTCACTGTCTATCGCTCTTGCCACGATATCGCGTGGGGCGAGGGAAAGACGCGGATCATACTTATGCATGAAATCTTCTCCGTGTATATTACGCAGAATACCACCGTCGCCACGTACTGCTTCTGTAACCAGGAATGCGTTGTTCACACCCGGCTGATACAGGGCGGTAGGGTGGAACTGGATAAACTCCATGTTCTCGATCCTGCCTTTTGCACGGTATACCATGGCTACGCCATCGCCGGTGGCAATGGTCGGATTGGTAGTACTGCGGTATACCTGTCCGTTGCCACCGGTAGCCAGCACAGTAATGCGGCTGAGGATCTTTTCGATCTTATTGGTCAGCAGGTTCAGGACGTATACGCCGTAACATTCTATATCGGGAGTAGATTTCGTAACGAGATATCCCAGGTGATGCTGGGTGATCAGGTCTACCACGAAGCAATGGGTGACCATCTCTATATTGGGTTGCTTGTGTACGGCATCGAGCAGCGCACGTTCTATTTCCTTACCGGTAACGTCTTTGTAGTGTATCACACGGAATTCGGAGTGACCGCCTTCTTTTCCCAGGGAGAAATCCCCGGCTGCGTTCTTATCAAAGTTGGCGCCCCATTCAATGATCTCGTTGACACGTTCCGGCCCTTCTTTTACCACTATTTCCACGATCTCTTCATTGCAGAGACCATCGCCGGCGATCAGTGTGTCTTCAATATGCTTTTCAAAGCTGTCGTTCTCGAGATCGTTCACTACAGCAACTCCACCCTGTGCGTATTTGGTATTGGTCTCATCCTCATGTGATTTGGTGATGATGGTAATTTTCTTGTCAGGACATGCGGCCGCTACCTTGAGGGCATAGGTCAATCCTGCTATACCGGAACCAATAACTAAGAAATCTGTTTGTTCCATAAGCTATTCTCGTCAAGCAAGGCTCAAATGTACGGTTTAATACGGTTTATTTGCGCCCATTTATTGCACAGCATAGCCCCGGCGCATACGGAGATAGAGCAGTCCGCCGGTAACCAGGCCCCATTGCGCCAGTCCGTAAGTCAGCATGATAAGAAAGGTGCCCATTTCCAGGGGATGATAGAAGTAGTGAATGGCGATGATCGCACAGGAAATGATATACAGACCAGCTCCGGCCATAGCATACCATCCGGAAGGCTGATCTTTTAGCCTATAGGCATGTTTAACAGCCTGTAGCATCACGGAGGCAATGGCGGCAAAAATGATCACGGGAATGGTCATCTGTCCCAGATAAGGCAACATGAAGAAAATGAACGCAATAACTGCTGCTGAAGCAGCAAAGATGAACGCCCATTGGCAACGGGGCAGTGGATAGTTGGAATATCTGATCTTCAGGAAAAACCCTATATAAGCCAGTAATGAAAAGGCAAAAGTGGCCAGGCTGAAAGAGAAGAACCAGGTATTCTGTTCTGAAAACAGCAGGAACATGTCACCAAAACCTGTAAAGAACAGGGCGGCCAGCATGGAAATCCGGAATACAGGAGGAATTCCTTCCGTTCCCAGCACAAACTGGATGGCCAGTATAAATGGCAGCAGGAATTTTGACGCGTAACTGAGTATATCCAGGTGAAACACAATGGCCAAGAGGTGAACGAACAGTATGACAGCGTACAATATATTTAATACACTTCTCCCTTGCATAATGAGCATTATAATATCTTAAAGTACGACATCTTCGTCTAAATGGTTTCAGCTAACAGGGAGGAATACAGAAAAGGTTGTGCCATTATTACCGGAACGGCTCACTTTGAGCTGTCCGCCATGTGATTGTATGATCTGTTGGGAGAGGCTCAGACCAATACCACTGCCTTTTTTCTTGGTGGTATAGAAGGGAATGAAAATCTTGTTCATGGCTTCCGTGTCGATACCCGGACCGTTGTCAATGATCTCAATATGTACCTGACTTGGGGTGCTCATGGTTGCCTTCACCTGTATGGCAGGCGTCTGGGTTTGTTCCAGCGCGTCCATGGCATTTTTGATCAGATTGATCATGACCATTTGCAACTGTGCCACGTCAGCGTGGATTTCAGTACCGGCGGCATCTATTTCGTAGTGATAATAGATACCCGCCTGCTTCAGTTCCGGTTGTAATAAACTGCTCACGCCACTCAGGAGTTCCTTTATATTGACCTGTGTAAATTGTGGTTTGGGGAGTGTTGTATAGTCCCGGTAAGCATTTACGAAGTTCATGATACCCTTACTCCGGCTCTTGATCGTTTCCAGTGCTTCCTGTAGATCGTTGATGGCTTCCTGCTGGGCCGCTTCCGGAGAAATGTCCTGTTCTACGATATCCTGCATGGTGCCTATCAGGGATACGATCGGCGTTACTGAGTTCATGATCTCATGACGTAATATCTTGGTCAGGTTCTGCCAGGCTTCCAGCTCTTTCTGTTGCAGTTCCGCATGAATGTTCTGTAGGGAGATCAGTTTGATCAACCGGCCCTGTAGTCTTACGCTGGCGGCATGAATGGACAGCTGCTGCTCCTGCCGGGTACGATACAGGAGCTTACTTCCCGAACGGATTTCCATCAGGTATTCCGGTAAACCCGGATGGCTGTTTTTCAGTTCGGAAATGTTCCGTAGTCTGTAGATGCCCAGCAGGCGGAAAGCAGCCGGATTAATCAGCTCAATATGGCCTTCTGTATCAAAAGAAAGAACGCCTATGCTGATGTGCTGTACGATCGTATCTATGTACTTCAGGTTGGCCTCTTTTTCCGCCCTGGTTTGCCGGAAGGCCTCCAGCACCTCATTAAACTGGTGGTTCAGTGCCTGGAAGCTTTTGCCCAGTTTATTGTCGGCGCTGAAGCGGATGGAAAAGTCTTCGTAGCGGATCGATTCCAGGAACAGGGTCAGTTTCCGGTTTACCCGGTTGATGTAGTAGTACATGCCATATATCTGCATACAGATCAGGATAGCCATGGCTATTCCCGGAAAGACGCCAAGCACGGTCCATACCCATACACTGGCAATGGTGCTGAGCGTCAGAAGGATAATACGCAGTAATATATTGACACTGAACTTGTTCATCGTAAACTACTAGATGTTATATTTTTCCAGTCTTCTGTAAAGGGCGGCTCTGCTCAGTCCCAGCTCTTTGGCTGCTTCTGTGATATTGCCATTGCACTTTTTCATGGCCTGCGTAATGATATTGCGTTCCATTTCCTCCAGGTTATAGCCTGTATTCAGGGCCTGTTCCTGTATCGGATTTTTTACGAACACATCTTTCGGCATGAGCGTTTTTCCCTGAGAAAGGATCACCGCTCTTTCCATAGCATGTTGCAGCTCACGTATATTACCCGGCCATTCGTACTGGCGTAACTGCTGTATGAGCGTTTCATGGAGCGAGGTCACCGTACGCTTGTATTTTGTGGAATACTTCTCCAGGAAATATTCCGCCAATGGAACGATGTCTTCCAGGCGTTCCCGTAAAGGCGGCAGCTGGATCTCGATGGTATTGATACGATAGAGTAAGTCCTGACGGAACTGGTATTCTGCCGCCATACGCTGGATGTTCCTGTTGGTGGCAGTGATCAGGCGTACGTCTATGGCGGTTGATTTATTACTACCTACTTTGGTCACGGCCCTGTTCTGTAATACGGTCAGCAGCTTGGCCTGTAATGGCAGGGAGATGTTTCCCAGTTCATCCAGGAAAATAGAGCCGCCGTTTGCTTCTTCGAAACGGCCGGTACGGTCTTCCCTGGCATCGGTAAAAGCGCCTTTTACATGGCCGAACAGTTCACTTTCGAACAGGGTCTCACTAATGGCCCCCAGATCGACACTGACAAACGGCTGTTTACTACGGAGCGACAAGGCATGTATGTGACGGGCAAGGAGGTCCTTACCGGTCCCATTTTCACCCAGTATCAGCACATTAGCGTCTGTCCCGGCTACACGGGCGGCGGTATCCAGTACCTGCTGCATGGCTTCGCTGCTACCAATGATATTAACGTCTGACTGGGGGGCGGCTGGTGCTGTTACTACCTTTTCCTTATTACCGCGTTTCTTATTATAGGCGGTCTGCATGGTAGCCAGCAGTTTATCATTCTCCCATGGTTTCAGTACGAAGTCGACCGCTCCTGCTTTGATCGCCCTTACGGCCATCTCCACATCTCCATAGGCAGTGAACAGTACTACCGCTACTTCTGGTCTGATATCCAGGATACGGTCCAGCCATTCGAAGCCTTCCTTCCCGCTACTGAGGTCACGGGTAAAGTTCATATCCAGCAGGATCACGTCATAATCGAAATTAGTGACCATGTAGGGTATCTTCTGCGGGTTTCGTTCAAAGTCAACCTGTTCAAAGTGGCGCTTCAACAATAAACGGGCGGCGCGCAGCACGTCCATGTCGTCATCTACAATAAGAATTTTGCCGGGCAAGGGTGTGGTCATAACTAAATGTCTTATCTATTGTTTCTGTAAATGAATCCGCAAAACGTGTTCCCGACAGGGGTGGTGGGATGTCAACCCATGGCGGATGCGGCCACTGGCAATATTATAAAAAGATTTCGGTTTTTAGCGGCTATCTGCCCGTATAACAGGAATTGTCCGGAAATGGACGTCTGGTGTACGCTTCAGGACGATCATTGGCAGGGCTTGTCCTCTGAAATGCCCTGCTGTATTGTGTTTCGGGCTTTGGCATGACCGTTGCCTTATTCGGTCAGGAAAGTAAGTATCACCTATGGACAGAAAAATAGAAAAGAAGTACTGGTCTAAAAAGAGAATCGCCCTTATCAGCGGAGGCGCTGTAGTAGCGATGTTACTTCTGTACAATCTCATATTTGCCGATCATCGTTCCAAGCTGAACGTAGAGAAAGATAAGATCACTATTTCTACAGTAAGCAAAGGCACCTTTGATCAATATATAGCAGTTACCGCTGTTGTGTTGCCACTTAAAACAATTCGCCTCGATGCTATCGTAGGCGGTTATGTAAGTCAGAAATACCTGGAAGGGGGTAGCATGGTTAAAAAAGGCGACAGCATCCTGCGCCTGGAAAACCAGAACCTTATGATGGACTTTGTGAACCATGAGACGGAAATCTACCGTCTGATCAACGAACTCCAGAACACCCGCCAGACCCTGAAGCAGAACCGTTTTACCATGCAGCAGACCGTGGCAAACCTGGATTTCCAGATCGAACAGGCCAAAGACCTGTACGACCGTACCAAACAACTGGTAGACGAGAAGATCGTTTCCCGCCAGGAGTTTGTAAAGAATAAGATTGATTATGAGCGTCTTGTGAAGCAGCGCCAGATAGAAGTAGAAAGCCAGCGCTTCCAGGAAGAAAACGCTAAAATACAGATAGACCGCCTTGAGTCAACGATCCTGCGTACCCAGCGTAACCTCCAGATGATGAAGGACAACCTGAGCAACCTGGTGTTGAGAGCGCCTATTGACGGACAATTATCTTCCGTGGACGCTGAAGTAGGAGGTAGTATCACTGCTGGTCAGAATATCGGTCAGATCGATGACCTGGACGGTTTCAAGATGCGTGCAGAAGTGGACGAACATTATATCTCCAGGGTATTCCCCGGTTTGAAATCCACTTTCGAATTCAATGGCAAAACTTATGCATTATCTATCATCAAAGTATATCCTGAGGTAAAAAACGGCCGTTTCAACGTCGATATGAAATTCGAAAAAGAAACGCCTGAAGGTATCCGCCGCGGACAATCTTCTCCTATCCGCCTGGAATTAGGCAAGTCTTCCTCCGCACTGTTGCTGCCGGTAGGTGGTTTCTTCTCCGATACCGGTGGTAACTGGGTATATGTAGTGGATAAAGCGGGAAACAGGGCCGTAAAACGGAACATTTCCCTGGGACAGAAAAACCCACAGTATTTTGAAATACTGGAAGGTTTGCAGGAAGGTGAGCAGGTAATTACATCTTCGTATGAAAATTTCGGAGACAAAGAGGTTTTAGTATTTTAATACGGCAGTCACAGTTGTTTTAGTTCCGGTGCCAGCCTCTGCAAGTCAGCAGAGGTGGTATCCTGAACAGCTCACCTGAAAATTATATATGCAGATGATCAGCACTTACATCACCATTGCATTAAGACATCTTGCGAAACGCAAACTGTTTTCGTTCATCAACATTGCAGGACTTGCCATTGGCATTACGTTCTCTCTGCTCATTACCGTTTACATCTGGGAAGAGAAACAAGTCAACCGCGACCTGAACAATCTTCCGCAGCAGTATTTTATGCAATCTGCCTGGAAGGCTGATAACATGTACATGCCGCTGATCACTCCTGCAATGCTGGCGAAAGGCCTGCATGATCAATACCCTTCGCTGGTGGCTGATTATTATCGCACATACCCCTGTTCTGCCAATGCAACCTACAAAGACAGACATTTCAGGGTGGGGCTACAGCCGGGCGATACGACCTTTGTGTCCAATTTCGGACTGACCATGTTGTATGGCGATCCTAACCGCGCTTTCCGTGATAACAATTCTGTAGTGATCACGGAAGAGACGGCGATGAAGTTCTTTGGTAAAGCGAATGCACTGGATGAAGTGCTGACAATAGACACCAGGCAGGATGGTAAGAAAAACTATACTGTTACCGGTGTATTGAAAAGTGAAGCGAGAGAGAATAGTGTGACGACCATCAACGGGTTTAAGAACGACATCTTTATGCCGATGCAGAGCGTTGACTACTTTTTAGGTAAAGATGGCGATAAAGACTGGAACAATGTGTGTATGGCGTCTTACATCCAGCTCAAACCAGGCGTAAAACCTGCACAGCTGGATGGTCCTATCCGTAAACTGGTAGCCATGAACTGTAACGAGCAGCTGAAAGATAATATGAGTATTCAGCTGGTAGGACTTGACACCTTCTACCTCGATACCAACAATGGTCTGGTCAGAAAGATGATCTACATACTTGCCATCATCGCAGGTTTTGTATTACTGATGGCCGTGATCAATTATGTGAATATCAGTGTAGGCACCTCTACATATCGCCTGAAAGAGATCGGTCTGCGTAAAGTGTTTGGCGGCAGACGCCAGCAGCTGGTCGCACAATTCCTTGCAGAATCAATCGTACTAACCGGTATATCGGCCTTTCTGTCCATTGCTTTCTATGAACTGCTCCGTCCTGTATTCGGGCAGGTCCTGAACAAAACGTTACCCCATGTATGGTCTTTCTCCGGAATGATGATATTGTTTTATTTGTTGCTGGTGCTGGCTGTCGGATTGGTAGCAGGTATATATCCTGCTTTCGTGCTGACTGCCAACAATCTCCTGAAAGTACTGAAGGGAAAGATATCCGTAGGAAAAGGGGAGCTTGTTTTCAGAAAAGCTTCCCTTATTCTACAGTTCTCCATCGCGATACTGGTATTTGTATGTACGCTCTATATTTCCCGCCAGATCAACTATTTCTTTAACAGAGATCTGGGATACAATAAAGAGCAGCTGCTGGTTATTTCTTCTGTGCCCCGTCAGTGGGATAGCACAGGACTGAAACGCCTGGAGCTGTTAAGAGATGAAATGATGCAGAAGACAGGGGTGGTAAGCGCTACTATTTCTTACGAAGTTCCGGATGGTATGAATGGCGGCAGTTTGCCCATCTTACCGGAAGGCGCTGCCAGTGATGCGCCTGTCAATGTAGAAAGACTTGTAACAGACGGAAACTATGCTAACACTTTCGGCTTAAAGCTGACTGCCGGCAGATTCTTTACAGATCATGACAGTCCGATGGACGTAGTGCTCAACGAGACTGCCGTAAAAGCATTACACCTGACACAGGGTGTTGGTCAGGAAATACGTATCCCTGGTAATGATGCAAGACTGACCGTAAGAGGGATCGTAAAAGACTTTCACTTCTTTAACATGGGGCAGAAGATCGCGCCAATGATATTCTTTACCCAGCAAATTAATCCGGCATACCGCTTTCTGAGCATCAAACTGAAGACGGCTGATATCAGGAAGAGTATTGCCGGTATTGAATCAACCTTCAAGTCCCGATATGGCGATTCTCCATTTGATTACTTCTTTATGGACGAAAAGTTTCAGGCAATGTACTTCAGTGAAACCCGCCTGAAAAAGGCAGCCGATGTAGCTACCGGATTAAACTTTGTGATTATCTTACTGGGAGCTGCCGGTGTGGTGGCCTTCAGCCTGACCCGCCGTGCAAAGGAAGTTGGTGTGAGAAAAGTGCTGGGTGCAAATACGCGTAGTATCATCTATCTGTTCCTGAAGGAATATACTGCCGTTATCATCATTGCCAATATCATTGCCTGGCCGCTGGCTTATTTCCTTGCCAGTAAATGGCTGGATGGATATGCTTACCGTACCAGCATGAGTGTGGTGCCGTTTATCGTAGCCGGTGGTATTACCTTTAGTTTAACCTATATACTGATCGCATTACAGAGTTTCCGCACGGCAAATGCCAATCCTACCGGATTGCTGAGACATGAATAATAAAAACCCTCATTCTAAAATTTTTAATAAACCGAAGTCATGATACGTACAGTCAATCTTCAAAAGATTTTTACAACAGAAGAAATTGAGACTTCTGCATTGAATGGCATTAACATGGAAGTAAAGGATGGTGAATTCGTTGCTATCATGGGGCCTTCTGGTTGTGGTAAATCCACCTTGCTGAATATTCTTGGTCTGCTGGATAACCCCAGTGGTGGAGAATATCATTTCTGGGACCATGAAGTAGCGCGTATGAGCGAACGTCAGCGTGCACAGCTCAGAAAAGGTTCTATTGGTTTCGTATTCCAGAGTTTCAATCTCATCGATGAACTGACTGTATTTGAAAACGTAGAATTGCCGCTCCTGTATCTGAAAGTACCAGCCAGCGAAAGAAAAGAGAAAGTAGAGAAAGTACTGGAGCGTATGAATATCATGCACCGTCGTAATCACTTCCCGCAACAGTTATCCGGTGGTCAGCAACAGCGCGTGGCGATTGCCCGTGCCGTAGTAGCTAACCCGAAAATGATACTGGCGGATGAGCCTACCGGTAACCTGGATTCTACCAATGGTGAAGAAGTAATGAAGTTGTTGCAGGAACTGAATGAGGCCGGCACTACCATGATCATGGTAACGCACAGCCCTTATGATGCTGGTTTTGCACACCGTGTTATCAACCTGTTCGACGGTCGTGTAGTGACTGAAAATATCAAGGAACAGTTCCACGTATAATACGTCTGTCTGATATCCCCTTTACTTACTATTTAAACTGACTCATATGCTTAACAACTATCTGAGAGTAGGCTGGCGCAATCTCTGGCGCTACAAAATGTACAGCAGTATCAATATTGGCGGTCTTGCGCTCGGATTGGCATTGGGTATCCTGCTGCTTGTATGGGTACAGGATGAGTTAAGCTATGATAAGTTTCATGAAAAAGGCCCTAACCTGTATAAGGCTTCGGTTACGTTCACATCAGGTAGCGATGTGCAGACCTGGGGAGAGATGCCCGCGCCGCTTGCCCTGAATGCCGTAAAAAGGATCGCAGGTGTGCAGCAGGCCGTGCGTATAGCTCCGAACTGGGGGACTATCTCTAAATTCACTTATAACAATAAGGATATCCATGATATAAAGGTGGCCTTTGTGGAGCCCTCTTTCTTTACCCTGTTCACATTCCCTATATGGAAAGGTAATGCCGGTAAACCTTTTACTGATAACTCATCGTTGGTAATAACACGTAGTGCTGCCAAACGATATTTCGGTACGGAAGACGCTGTCGGAAAGGTGATAGCCGGTGATAAAGACCAATATGTAGTAAGTGCGGTGATGGAAGACTTCCCGGTGCAATCATCTATTCAATATGATTTTCTCATGCCTTATGGCATCCTGCAACAAAAATTTACAAAGGGAGACTACTGGCATTCGCTGGATGAGGATTGGGGTGATTTCGTTTTTACTACTTATTTTTTACTGGCTCCGGGTACATCAGTGGCTAAAGTCAGTAAAGAGCTGGCGCTACTGCGCCCTGATGCTAAGCCGGACCCCAACGTACGCTACAATCTCCAGCCATTATATGACGTGCACCTGTATAACGCTGATCTGTCAGAAGGAATCATTAAGATCGTCAGAATATTCCTGATCATTGCGGTGGTCATACTATTGATCGCCTGTGTGAACTATGTCAACCTATCGACGGCGAGAGCCATGCAGCGTGCAGCTGAAGTGGGTGTACGCAAGCTCATCGGCGCTACAAGAAGACAACTGTTTATGCAATTTGTAGGGGAGTCGCTGCTGGTGTTCGTTTTATCGCTTGTGCTGGCTATCGTGCTCATTTTATTGCTCATACCATTCTATAATCATCTCACCGGCAAACAGCTTTCTTTTAGTCTGCAGAACTTCCAGATGATACTGGCCATCGGAGCTGCTATGTTGCTGACGCTGATCGTAGCGGGCATCTATCCGGCTGTATTGCTGTCATCCTTTAACCCCTTAAAGACATTAAAAGGCGGACTGACCTTATCTGGTGGGAACATCAGTTTCCGCAGGGTACTGGTAGTGGTGCAGTTTCTGATCGCCACGGTGCTGATTGTTAGTACCATCGTGGTAGGACAGCAATTGCGTTATATAAAAAATAAAGCGATCGGCTATGATAAGGAGAATGTATTTATGTTCAACGGAGGCGCTATGTCTGGCCATATGGAGACTGCCTTACAGGAACTGAATAATATCCCCGCTGTTGCTGCAGCCGCGAATGCCAATACCAGGATGACGTCTATCGACAATAGTACCGGTGACACGGAATGGGATGGTAAAAGTGAAAAAGAACCCATGATCGCCCATACCATCAGCGGAGATAAGAACTTTATGGAGATGATGAAGCTCCAGTTTGTAGCCGGACAAAACTTTACCAATTCAAAAGCTGATTCCAGTCACTATATCATTAATGAGACCGCTGCTAAAATTATGGGTATGAAAGACCCTGTCGGCAAACGTTTCAAGCTCTGGCGATTTGAGGGTACTATTGTCGGTGTAGTAAAAGATTTTCATTATGCGTCTATGCATGAAAAGATAGGTCCTGTAGTGTTCTATTATAGGGCGGATAACAATATTGTATACGTAAAAACCAAACCTGGTCAGGCCCAACAGGCTATCGCTTCGGTAGAGCAATTATACAAAAGATATAATGCAGGCGTCCCTTTCAACTATTCGTTTATTGATGAGAACCTGGACAACATGTATAAGGTAGACAGGCGTACCGGTAATCTGTTCGACTACTTTGCCGGTGTCGCGATCTTCATCAGTTGCCTGGGATTGTTTGGGCTTGCCACTTTTGCTACGGGGCAACGTGTAAAGGAAATCGGTGTGAGAAAAGTGCTGGGTGCCTCTGTTACTAATATCGTTGCACTGCTGACCAGCGACTTCCTGAAAATTATACTGATCTCCATTGTATTGGCTATACCTGCCGCGTGGTATATCATGAACAGATGGCTGGATGACTATGCTTACCGTATTAGTATCAGCTGGTGGGTGTTTGCAATAGCAGGGTTACTTGCAATAGCTGTTGCCCTGATCACTGTTAGTTTCCAGGCCATAAAAGCCGCATTAAGAAATCCTGTACGCTCATTAAGAACTGAATAGTCCACTTTATAAAAACGGGGGTTATGTTAAAGAATTATCTCAAGATCGCCTGGAGGAATATCAGAAAGCAAAAGTTCTATTCCTTCATCAATATACTGGGGCTGACGATAGGTATGACCTGTTGCTTCCTGATCTTTATTTATGTACGGTTCGAATTGAGCTATGATAAATTTCATGAAAAGAAAGATCAGCTTTACCACCTGTTAACAGACGTAAAAACCCCAACGGAGCTTATTGAGGCGGATATTACTTCCGGACCTATGGGGCCTAATTTGAAAGCGGATTTCCCGGAAGTAAGTGCTGCGATACGCGTCATTTTCTCGAACATGGTAGTCTCCGCAGCTGATATCAAATACCAGGAAGATAAAATTGCGGTTGTTGATTCTAACTTCCTCGAGATATTTACATTCCCGCTGATAAACGGATCGGTCAAAACAGCTTTGTCAGAGCCATTTTCTGTAGTACTTACTGAAAGTAAAGCGATAAAATATTTTGGTACAGTTAACGCTATTGGTAAATCCATTCAGATAGATGGTAAAAAGTATACCCTGAAAGTGACCGGTGTAATGAAAGACGTACCGGAGAATTCACAGATGCAATTTGATATGCTGTTTCCTGTGTCGACATACAAGGCATTAGGTGTAGATCTGGATAACTCATGGGGTAACTTTGGCGCTATTACTTATTTGCTCCTGGAAAAAGGAGTAGACCCTGCAAAGTTTGAGAAGAAATTGCCTGCATTTATGGAACGCCATATAGGGGACAAAATGAAGAAGAACCAGATGTACTATACGTTACACCTGGAGCCATTCAAGGATGTGTATATACATTCGAAGAGAAAAGGGACAACACTTGTGTATGGCAGTATGACCAACGTTTATATCTTTTCTTTCGTGGCGATGTTCATCATGCTGATCGCCGTAATTAACTTCGTCAATCTTGCAACTGCCAGGGCTACAGAAAGGGCAAGAGAGGTTGGGGTACGTAAAGCCGTTGGGGCTTATGAGGCACAACTTACCGTTCAGTTCCTATGTGAAACGCTGTTATTAAGTCTGTTCGCATTTTTCCTGTCAGCCATATTATGTCAGTTATTGCTGCCGGCATTTAACCTGCTTGCAGGAAAGGAAATTGCTGTCAATATATTTAAAACGGGAATAGTCGGATTATTTCTGTTAACTGCAATACTGATAGGTTTGATAGCGGGTATTTATCCTGCACTTGTTTTATCCTCCTATAAACCTGTTGTGGTGTTAAAAGGAGCTTTCAGTAGCAGTAATAAAGGTTTATTCCTTAGAAGAGGACTGGTAGTATTTCAGTTTGTGATCACCATTGTACTGATTGCGGGTGTGATCATTATTTATAACCAACTTCTTTATATGCAGTCCCGCGATCCTGGCTTTAAGAAAGATCAGCAGCTGGTGGTGGAATTTAGCGGCATAGATAATATAAAACAGCATTGGAAGGACATTAAACAGCAGGTCGCCAATGTACCGGGTGTATCAGGGTCCTCCTTTTCATCTTCAGTGCCTGGTAAATTCAACAACTCTGCTTATAGTCAGATGGAGCTGAAGAGCGGAGAAATGCAGGCAAGTAATATCAATCTGTATTTTGTTGACTACGATTTTATAAAGCAATATAATATCAAGGTACTAGCAGGACGTGGCTTCTCCGAAGCAATGGGTACTGACAGTACACAGGCAATGATCGTGAATGAGGCTACGGTTGCATCTCTTGGATATAGTAAGCCTGAAGAGATAATTGGTAAGAAGTTTTCGCAATGGGGACGGGAAGGAAAGGTCATCGGTGTTATTAAGAACTTTAACTATCGCTCATTACGTGAAGAGATAGCGCCGCTGACAATACGTATCGGACCTGATGCCTATACGCCAATGACCATTACTGCGAATGGCGCCAATCTGAAGAACATATTGGCCAAAGTTGAAACCATTTATAACCGCTTTGCGCCTGATGGCAGGTTTGAGTATTATTTCCTGGACGAGGCGTTTGATAAACAATACAGGGCGGATTACCGTTTTGGCCGCCTGGTGCTGACATTTACTGTGCTGGCCATTTTCCTTGCCACTTTAGGTTTGTTAGGCCTGATCTCCTATATAGTGATCCAGCGTACCAAAGAGATTGGTATCCGCAAAGTGTTAGGAGCCTCTGTAAGCAGTATTTTATTCCTGCTGTCCAGCGACTTCCTGAAACTGGTAGTGATCGCTTTGTTGGTTGCTACGCCACTGGCCTGGTACCTGATGTATCAGTGGCTGAAGGATTTTGCATACCGTATAGATATTCAATGGTGGGTATTTGTGTTGTCCGGCAGTATTGCAGTGATCCTTGCATTGATCACCGTGTATGTACAGACTGTAAAAACAGCGCTGACAAGTCCGGTGAAATCATTACGGACCGAATAAGTTTCTTTAGTAGTTACGTTTAAATATGACAAGTGAAATGTACCATGGGCGGGTCTCTACCAGCCCATAAATTTTCTTTCATGCAATTAAAAAGGGTACTATGGTAAAGAGTTATATAAAAATAGCCTGGAGGAATTTGTGGCGTAACCGCACATTTTCCGCAATCAATATAGTGGGTCTGACCATTGGAATGGCCGTGAGCTTTACGCTATTGCTATATGTACTGTTTCAATTCAGCTATGACAGGTTCCATGAACATAGTAAAGATATCTATCATCTTAAGTTAGGCGCAGATGGCGGGCCTAATACACCTGTGCCGGTAGGGCCATTTGTGGAGAAGAATATACCGGAAGTGAAAGCCGTTGTGCGGACTACCTATCTCACGCCTCATTTATTGAAGGTAGGAGATAAGTCTGTTAAGCAGCAGGGTATTTTTACTGACCCCGGCTTCCTGGACGTATTTACTTTTCCATTGGTGAAGGGACAGGCTACATTGAAAGATGAAAATGTCATCGTCCTTACTGAAAGTACAGCCCGTAAGTTATTTGGCGATGCAGACCCGATCGGACAGATCGTCAATTTTGATATGACGCATCCATTGGTGGTACAGGGTGTTGTAAAAGACCCTCCTAAGAATTCTACCATACGCTTTGCTTATCTGCTAAGCTGGAAGCTGTGTTTGCAGATCATGCCATGGGTAGGAGAAGAAGAATGGGGCAATTTTGGTATTAATACATTTGTGCAGTTGAATCCGGTAGCCGATCCGGCAGTAGCAGGACGTAAAATAAGGAATCTCCTGCATGAGCAATCCGGCGGAATACCTGAGACCACTTATCTCATCATGCATCCGATGAGCAAATGGAAATTATATTCAGAGATAAAAGATGGTAAAATAATTGGTGGCGAGATCAGTTCTGTGCGTCTGTTCGCATTGCTGGCATTAGGTATTCTCCTGATCGCCTGTGTGAACTTTATGAACCTCAGTACGGCGCAGAGTGAAAGAAGGGCAAAAGAGGTAGGTGTCAGGAAAGCGATCGGCGCTAATAAACGTAGCCTGATCGGACAGTTTATGTATGAGTCTATGATGCTGGTGTTTATATCTCTGGTATTCGCGTTGGTATTGATGTGGATCATATTGCCTCGTTTTAATGCCTTAACAGATAGTTCATTGCAATTATCACTGGCTCCTGCTTATTTCTGGTTCGCTATAATAGTATTGGCTGTTTTGACAGGATTTGTTGCAGGTAGTTATCCGGCTTTTGTACTGTCTTCTTTCAAGCCTATTAAGGTGTTAAAAGGCGGGCTGGTAGAAGTAAAGGGTAGTTTTAAGTCAAGACAGTCACTGGTCGTATTTCAGTTTACACTGGCCATTGTACTGATATTGGTAACGATCGTTATTTACCGGCAGATAGATTTTATCCGTAACCGTCCCCTGGGATATGATCCGAAAGGACTGGTAGATGTGGAGCTGGAGGGGAAAGTATATGATAACTATGATGCTTTCAGACAGGAGGCTATTGCATCAGGTGCAGCTGTCAATGGCAGTATCATGATGGGCTCTATTGCGCAGGTCGGAGGTAGTGTATGGGGATTGAGATGGCGGGGACAATTGCCTGGTGAAGAGAATACGAACTTCGGTATTATCACGGCTACGGAAAACTTCATTTCGACTTTCAGTATACAGTTAAAAGAAGGACGCGATTTTAAGTCGGCGGCGGATTCCCTGTCAATGATCCTGAATGAAGCTGCAGTAAAGACAATGCATCTGAAAGACCCGGTACTTGGGCAGCAGGTAGTATTGAATGGAGAGACGAGGACGATCATAGGGGTAGTAAAGGACTTTGTGTGGATGAAATCCTATATGCCTTCTATGCCTGCGGTGATCCCTTATAATCCTTCCTGGAGAGGTATGCTGACCATTAAGCTGAATCCTGCCTTATCAGCTGTTGAAGGAATAGCACGTCTGGAAAAAGTATATCATAGACTTAATCCGGATTACCCATTCGAATATTCTTTTGTAGATGCGACTTACGAGCGTAAATATGCCTATGAGAAATTGCTGGGTGTGATGATCAATGTTTTTGCCACACTGGCGATCTTGATCAGTTGCATGGGCTTGCTTGGCCTGTCTGTTTTTGCCGCTGCGCGCAGAAGAAAAGAGATCGGTATCCGTAAGGTAATGGGAGCGGGCGTGGCACAGGTGACCATGCTGTTATCCAAAGACTTTCTGAAACCGGTATTGATAGCGATCGTGATCGCTTCACCGGTGGCCTCTTATATTATGATAAAGTGGTTGCAGCAGTATACGTACCGTATCTCGCTGGAATGGTGGATGTATGTGTTGGCGGGTGTTACAGCGATCGCGATCGCGCTGATGACGGTAAGTATACAATCTGTTAGAGCAGCATTGATGAATCCCGTAAAGGCATTACGTTCGGAATAACATCAGGCAACCGTGTTAAATCAAAAAACAGATGATTAGGAACTACATCAGGATAGCATGGCGGAACCTTCAGCGAAACAAGGTGTTTGCTTTTATCAATATCGGCGGTATGACGGTAGCTATTTGTGTTGCCTTACTGCTGTGTATTGCGGCTTACCATGAATGGTCGTTTGATCAGTTTCATGCCAACAGGTCTTCTTTGTACGAAGTGTACATGGAAGAGTCTTTGCCCAATGGTAAAACGGTTGTCGGCGCTAATCATCCGGCGCCGCTATTAGCAGCATTACAACAGGAATGTCCTTCCATTAAACAGGCAACCCGTTATCAGTCCAGTAAAAGAAGTGTATCCTACAATGGTAAAACCCTGTCCAGGGTGATTGGTTTTGCGGATACTTCGTTTTTACAGATGTTCAGTTTCCCTGTACGGAACGGCAATATCAATGCTTTGCAGCACAGGGATCAGGTGCTGATATCTGAAGAAACAGCAAAGAACATCTTTGGTAGTGAAGACCCGTTAAATAAGATCATAGAAGTAAAGCTCGGTCAGTTACAAAAGAGCTATACAGTAGGAGGGGTGATCGCTAATGTGCCTGAGAATTCCAGTATCGATTTTGATATGCTTGTCAACTTTTCGTCTTTGCTGGAATGGTATGGTAATGAAAGTTCCTGGTCTTACAGTTCTTACTTCACCTTTCTGCAGGTAAAAGAAAATACGCCTGTGCCGCTGGTGCTGAAGCAGATGCAGGGGCTGGTGAACAAGTACATGTCGGAGAAGTTGCAGGGCATGCAGCGGGATGGTGTACAGCCAGGTAAAGACGGACAGTTGCTGAGATATGGACTGATCCCGGTAGGGGATATTCATTTTGACAGACGAAGCGAATTTGCGGGCATAGGCAATTTTTACCCATGGTTGCTCGTCATCATTTCAGTGATGGTATTGACGATCGCCGCGGGGAATTTTATCAATCTTTCTATGGGCCGTTCATTTACACGGGCAGGGGAGATAGGTATGCGGAAAGCGTTGGGAGCAAGGAGAACACAACTGATAACACAGTTCTGGAGCGAGTCTTTCATGTTGTGTGGTATTTCTTTGCTTGCCGGTACTGTCCTGGCGTCTTTTGTATTGCCGCAGTTTAATGAGCTGTTCAGATATCATTTTCAGATGTCCTCCATATTTGGGAATATCCGTATCCTTAGTGGTATTGTTGCCGGTTTTTTGCTGATTACAGTATTGGCGGGAGGCTATCCTGCCTGGATGATCTCCCGGTTTAAAATGCTGGAGGTATTGAAAGGCAAACTGAACCTGGGAAGGAAGAGCGTTTTCAGGAATGTGCTGATCATTACACAGTTTTCAATAGCGGTATTGCTGATCAGCTGTACGATCATTCTCTGGCAGCAATTGACCTACCTGCGGTCCAAACCGCTGGGTTATAATGAGCATGAGGTGATCAGTATCCCTGTCAATTCCAGCTTATTACAGAAGGGATATGCATTGTCCAGATTGAGGACTACGCTGGCAGGTGATCCGCATATTGTGTCTGTTACCGGATCGAATACTAATATGGGAGACGGGTTGGACGGTGGCCGGAATAGCGCGACCTATGGCTTTGATTATAAAGGAAAAGGGGTGAAATGTAACTGGTCGATGGTGGAATATGATTATCTTCAGACATTGGGTTTGCAACTGGCGGCAGGCCGCGATTTCTCCCGTGAATTTTCGACAGATTCCAGCGCCGTGATCATCAATGAGCTGATGGCGAAGGAACTGGGAGAGAAGGACCCTATAGGGGCTGAAATGGACGTATTAGACAAGTTTCATGTGGTGGGTGTCGTAAAGAATTTTAACTTTCATTCCCTGAAAGAGGAAACCGGTCCGATGACTATCCAGCTGATTCCCGGAATGAAACCAATGTATATTTTTGTGCGTGTGATGCCGGCAGACCTGCCCCTGGCGATGGAGAAAGTGAAGCAAGCCTGGCATGCCATTGACCCTGACGGCGAATTTGAAGGCTCTTTCCTGGATGAAAATATTGACAGAATGTACAGATCGGAAGCCAGACTGGCGAAGATCAGTATAAGTGGCGCGGTGGTAGCTATCGTTATATCCTGCCTCGGTCTTTTTGCTATAGCGGTACTCGTCATTGCGCAGCGTAACAAGGAAATAGGCGTACGCAAGGTGCTGGGTGCTTCCGTATCGGGTATTGTGACCCTGATAGCAAAAGATTTCCTGCGGCTGGTGCTGGTGGCCATCCTGATCGCTACGCCTGTGGCCTGGTACCTGATGCGGGTATGGTTACAGGATTTTGCCTATCATATTGACATGAAATGGTGGGTGTTCCTGCTGGCAGGAATTGCGGCCATCGTGATCGCATTTTGCACGATAAGTTTTCAGTCGGTAAAAGCAGCTTTAATGAACCCGGTTAAATCACTAAAAACAGAATAACCAATGATACAATTAAGACATATCTCCAAGTATTATCCCGTTGGATTTGGTAAGAATGAAATATTAAAAGATATTGATCTCAGAATTTTCGAAGGAGAGTTTGTATCTATAATGGGCCCTTCCGGTTCTGGTAAATCCACCCTGTTACATATAATGGGCTTGCTGGAAGAACCTAATCAGGGAGAATACCTGTTTGACGGAGAACCGGTGCATAAGATGAATGAGAAGAAACGCACCCAGCTGCACCGGGGCGCCATTGGATTTGTTTTCCAGGCTTATCACCTGATCGATGAGCTGACGGTATATGAAAACATTGAGACACCACTGCTATATAAAAATGTCCCTGCTGCCGAACGCAAGAGCCGTGTGGCCGATATCCTGGACCGTTTCAATATAGTAGCCAAAAAAGACCTTTTCCCCAGTCAGTTGTCCGGTGGACAGCAACAGCTGGTCGGTATAGCACGTGCGCTGGTAGGCGAGCCTAAAGTTATCCTGGCAGACGAACCAACCGGTAACCTGCATTCTGATCAGGCGAAAGAGATCATGGAGCTGTTCAAACAACTGAATGAGAAAGATAAGATTACGATAGTACAGGTAACGCACTCCGAAGTTAATGCAGGTTATGGTCACAGGATCATACAGATCCGTGACGGGAAAATCGCATAAATCAATAGCGGCCATTCCCGACGTCAGGTAATCTTATCAAGCTGCTGCGCGCCAGCGTAAGTTTTGATAAGATGTCCATCGTCGGGAATTGTTTATCTGCAAGTATTTTACGCCCTTCATAAAGAATTTATTTATGTTATCATCACAATTATTATATTTTTGGAATGTCATGAAAATATCCAAACTCCCGGGATGTCTCCTGGCGCTGTGCATTTTGTTTGCTAACTCTGCGGCCCTGAAGGCGCAGGATACCTGGACACTGCAACGCTCTGTAGATTATGCGCTTCAGAACAATATATCTATCAAGCAGCAGGATGTACAGAAACGATATGCAGCACTGACGCTGAAACAAAGCCAGTTGTCGCAGGTCCCCACCATTGGAGCCGGTGTGCAGGCGCAGATGGGTTCTGGTCGTAATATTGACCCATATACGAACGTTTATGTCACTCAATCTTATTTCAACATTGGTGGAGGATTAAATGCCAATGTTGATATTTTCAACTGGTTTTACAAACGTAATCTGATCGCCGCCAATAAATATGAAGTGCAGGCACAGGACCGTTTCCTGGAAAAGGCAAGGAATGATGTTGCATTTAATATTGCCAGTACTTTCCTTCAGCTGCTCATGAATATTGAGCAGGTGCATGTCAGCGAGTTGCAGGTAAAGTTGACAACGTCTCAGTTGGACAATACCAAGAAGTTGGTTGTTGCGGGTTCTGTTCCTGAGAGTAATCAGGCAGACCTGGAAACAAAGCTGGCGAGTGATAGCGTAACCCTGATCACGGCTCAGAACAACGTGATCATGTCTACTTTACAGATGAAAGCGTACCTGAACCTGAGCTTTGACCAATCATATGTACCACAGATACCGGAAAATATTGCAGAAATAAAGTTACCAAGACTGGACGAAGTAGATCCGGAGATGGTATACAGTTCTTCTCAAATGACCAACCCGTTGATAAAAGGACATGACATGAGGATCAAATCCCTGCAACGCGCTTACGCAGCACAGAAAGGTTTATTATATCCCAGTCTTTCCGCCAATGGTGCGCTGAATACCAGTTTTACCAACGTGGCAAAAGATGGGGCAACCGGGAAAACGATCAATTTTAATGAGCAGGTGAATAACAACTTCCGTCAGTCCGCAGGCCTGAGCCTGAATATTCCGATCCTGAGCGGATGGCAGCAACGTACGGCGGTACAGCGGGCGAAACTGGACATTACCAATCAGCAGCTGACCAAGGACCAGGACCTGCAAACATTGCGTTCAGATATCTATACCGCCCACGCCAACGCGGTAGCTGCAATTCAGAAATTCTCCGCATCCAGCAAGGGTGTTGATGCTTCCCAGCGTGCGTATGATTTTGCGACCAAACGGTATAACCTGGGTTTAATGAATACTATTGACTATATTACCACGCAAACTAACCTGTTCAAAGCGCAGATCGATAAAGTATCGGCGCAGTATGAGTACATATTTAGACTGAAACTACTGGAGTTTTATAGGGATCAAAAGATCTCCCTGTAGCGGCTCCCTCCCTTTTGAAATAACGCCGTTTTATGAAGAGAAAGACACTTTTCTGGATCCTGGGGATCATCATTGTGCTGATCGCTGTTTTCGCCTTGAGCAATGCACGCAAGGATGACAGCATTAAAGTGGCTGTCGATAAGGCAGAAGATAAAAATATCATTGAGGTGGTATCTGCCAGCGGCAAGATATACCCTGAAACAGAAGTTAAGGTGAGCTCCGACGTATCAGGCGAAATCGTAGACCTTCCGGTGCTGGAAGGGGATTCCGTTAAAAAAGGACAGGTACTGGCCCGTATTTATGCGGACGTCTATGGTTCTGTAAGGGACAAGGCCACGGCTTCCCTGAGCCAGGCCCAGGCACAACTGGCCAATACTGCTGCCTCTCTCAACGCATTCAAGGCAAAACTGGAACAAAGTAAATCTGCTTACGATCGTAACAAAGAATTGCTGGCACAGAAAGTAGTGTCCCGCAGTGAATTCGAAACTGCCGAAGCAACTTACCGTTCTGCCCTGGCTGATTATAACGCAGCCGCAGAACAGGTGAACAGTAACCGGTATGCAGTACAGAGCGCAAAAGCGGGTGTAACAGAAGCAAATACCAATCTTCAGCGTACTACGATCGTAGCGTCTATGGATGGTGTGGTATCCCTGTTGCCGGTGAAGAAAGGTGAGCGTGTGGTAGGTACCGGACAAATGAGCGGTACTGAGATCATGCGTATCGCTGACCTGAATATTATGGAAGTACAGGTGGATGTTGGAGAAAACGATATTCCCCGTGTAAAATATAATGATACTGCTATCGTAGAAGTGGATGCCTATAGCGACCGTAAGTTCAAAGGTATTGTAACGCAGATCGCCAGCTCCAGTAAAGGTGCTGCTACCGCTACGGCTACGTCTACCTCTTCTGCAGAACAGGTGACCAGCTACATCGTACACATTCGCATCCTCGCGGAAAGCTACGCTGACCTCATTGATCCTGCCCATCCAAAAAACTTCCCTTTCCGTCCGGGTATGAGCGCCAGTGTTGATATCCAGACACGTAGAAAGAACAATGTGCTGGCAGTACCTATCAATGCGGTAACTACCCGCGATGTGGTGGATAGCTCCAAAGCAGTAGGCGCGAAAAAAGAAGATCTGGCAGCAGCGAAAGAAAGCGGTAAGAACCAAAAAGAGGTTGTTTTTGTATTGCAGGCTGATAAAACCGTACGTCAGACCATCGTAACAACCGGTGTGCAGGATGACGCGAATATCGAGATACTGAGTGGATTGAAACCGGGAGAAACTATTATAAGTGCTCCTTATTCTGCCGTATCAAAAGATCTTGAACAAGGAAAGAAAGTAAACGTGGTGCCTAAGAAAGAATTATTCGAAGGGACCGGTAAATAGATATTGCAATAATTATAAGGCGAACGGCACTGTATTAACAGTGCCGTTCGCTTTTTTATATAGCCCCTCCATGTAAATGTCACTTATCCGATTTTTGTTCATCAGTGAGTGAATTGAGTACTTGAAAACTTGTCAAAATGCCTTGCAGAATCTGCTATTAATGCACTCATTTTTACGTTGCAGGATCAGCCTGGATGCCTCCCTATTGCATGGATATTCAACTGTTTAGGAGACCCGGAAAAAAGTTAACATTGCCCTGTGTTAATTTAATATTAAATTTATGTTATCACATCAAATAAAGTTACATAATATGTCAAGTACAGATACTGCGAAGCCCGCCAAAACTGCCACATCATCCCGAAAAGAAGCTCGCGACACCATAGAAAAGAAGCTGGACCTCCTGTTGGTAGACCTGAAAACTGAGTTAGGAGACACAAAGTTCAAAAACAGAATTAAGAAAGCTGCAAAGCTGTTGAGCAAAGGGCTGGACAAAAAGAAAAAGGCAGGAATCGTGAAGAAGAAAGCCGCAAAGAAAGCAGTAAAGAGTGCAAAACCAGTTAAAGCGAAAGCTGAAGCCACAACAAAAGCCGCTGAATAAATAATTGTCATCCGCTTTTTGATGCGGAATCCTTTTATTTCTTGGTAATAAATAATTAACGGTCCGCCGGTAACAGTTAACTGTTATTTGTGGGCCGTCTGCTATATATTTAGGGCTTTTGTATGAAAAAGTCGCTAATATATCTACTGAGCCTGCTTTCTCTCACGGCAGTTGCTCAGCAATCAGGTCAGGTGAATGTATTCCTGGGGTCTTCCGGGGATAACGGGCAAATGTCTCCCGCTGCTTCCTATCCTTTCAGCATGGTGAGCATTGGTCCGGAAACGTATCCTTCCACTCATACAGGGTATGAGTATTATGCTAAAGAATTTCTTGGATTTACCCACAACCGTATGGAGGGGGTGGGCTGTCAGGGTTGCGGTGGCAACCTGCTGGTACGTCCTTTTCTGGGTGATGGTCCGGTAAAGGCGGACCTGATCAAGTATGAAGAGCAGGCATCTCCCGGTTACTATCATGTAGGATTTACTAATGGTATCAAGGCCTCTTTTACCGTTTATAAGAATGCGGGGCTGCATCAGTATACTTTCCCTGAAGGAAAGAAAGGGCTGTTACTGGACCTGGGCTTTGCCCATGTTGGCCGTTTTGTAGCAGAAGAGCATACCATAGAGGGTAATGCGGTAAGCGGATGGGTGGAATCCAGGACGACCTGTAGTGCAGGTATCTACAGAATTTACTATTACGTAGAAACCGATCGTCCGGTAAAATGGACCGCTACACAGGCGCATGAACTGGTGGCCAATGTTACAGATAATAACCTGGGTGTAAGAGTTGGCTTATCCTCAGTAGGTACTGCTTATGCCAAAGCTGCTATATCTAAGGAAGCATTTGAGGTGGTGCGCGGTAAGAGTGAAAAAGAGTGGAACGATATGCTGGGGCATATTAAGGTGAAAGGCGATCCTGCAAGGGAAAAACTGTTTTACTCGCTGTTCTACCGTTCTATCCAGTCCCCTTATGTCGTATCAGAACCAGATGGTGCATATGCGGCCACTAACGGTACTTTACAACACACCAACAGCAAGATGTATAATGGCTGGGCGATTTGGGACAACTACCGTGCGCAGCTGCCGTTATTGTCCATCGCTTTTCCGCAGGAATACCAGGACATGACCACTTCTATAGCGGGTCTGTATGCCCATGGTAAAAAGGACTATGCAACGCTGCATGAGCCTTCCATTACTGTAAGGACAGAGCATGCAGTGGTAGTACTGCTGGATGCCCTGAAAAAAGGCTATAAACTTGATTTTAATGCGATCGCTGACTCTGTAGAGAAAGAGATCAAAGGACTGGATTATGCACATCCTGATAAGGCACTGGAGTCTTCTTATGATGCATGGGCACTGGCAGAACTTTATTATGCGCAGAAAGACAAAGCCCATGGCGATCAGTATAAAACACAGGCAGCGGATTATAAAAAGTACTGGCAGAAAGACTTCCAGGACCTTACAAAGCGTGATGTAGACCGTATGCAGGCGAGAGGATTGTATCAGGGTACGATCTGGCAATACCGCTGGTTTGTGCCGTTCGATCTGAAAGGTCTGATGGAACTGTGTGGTGGTGAGCAGGCCTATCTTTCCCAGCTGGATGAGTTCTTTGATAATGACTATTACTGTCATGCGAACCAGCCGGATCTGCAGGCGCCGTTCATGTATAACGTGACCAATCAGCCATGGAAGTCACAGGCGCTTGTTCATAAGATCGCTGTTGATACCATGGTACAGCACTATTTCAATGATAACAGCCGTGGTATCGGTTCAGAGATCGGTCCGATCTATAAGAACCAGCCGGCGGCTTATGTCAGAACAATGGATGATGATGCCGGTACGATGTCTTCCTGGTTTGTACTGGTATCTACCGGTATATTCCCTGCTTGTATCGGTTCGCCGGTATACTATCTGAACGTGCCTTTATTCGAATCCGTTGAATGGCAGTGGCCGGGTGCAAAACCGTTCTCCGTGCAGGTAAAGAACTTCGGTCCTAAGAACGTATACATCAAAGAAGTGTGGCTGAATGGCAAGAAACTTGACCGCAACTGGATCACCCATAGTGAGATCGCGAAGGGTGGTAAACTGGAGATCGTAGCCAGTGATAAACCAGATATGCAGCAGGGGCTTGGTAATAAATGGGTTGCAGATATTACCCGCCAGTAGTTATTCTAAGTTGTTCTTAATCAGTAAGATGATTTAAATATAAGGTATAGATGTCTCATAGATGTCCCATAGATAAGCCATATCTATAAGAGTGGCTGATGTATGAGATATCTATGAGTCATCTATGAAACATCTATGAGAAACCGATCCGTTGTCTTACACCCGAAAAACCTTCCTGTATCGGTTTACACTTCCCGGTTAATATTCTAATAATTCCGTCTTTTTGACCACCAGGAAATGGAGACTTAACGTTATGGTCATATTAGCAGGTAAAATTCCTTACTTTGCGAGAAAAAGACAGATACGTGAAAGCAGGTATTATCGGTAGCGGCAGTTGGGCAACAGCATTGGCCAAGATTTTAACGGATAATGGTAATCAGATTTCCTGGTGGATACGGAATGAAGACACGATCCGCTATATGCAGCTGCGTCATCATAACAGGCATTATCTCACCTCCGTGTATTTTGACACGAATATGGTGAAACTGAGCAGCAACCTGGAAGAGGTCGTAGCTGTAAGTGATGTGCTGGTGCTGGCAGTACCTTCTGCATTCCTGGAGGATGTGATGCTGCAGTTGTCACCTGAGGCGCTGAAAGGCAAGAAGGTGGTGAATGCGGTAAAGGGTCTGGTACCAGGCAGCAATCTGCTGATCAACGATTATCTGTCGGATATTTTTGACCTTCCGCTCGAACAGTATTATGCAATTACAGGCCCTTGTCATGCGGAAGAAGTAGCCAATGAGAAACTCTCTTACCTGACCTTCTCCGGTTTACAGGAATCATCCGCACAATCTATTGCGGACATGTTCACCAACAGTTATCTGCAAACGATCGTGAACCGCGATGTGATCGGTGTGCAACTGGCAGCGGTACTGAAGAATATCTATGCATTAGGTGCAGGTATTGCACACGGACTGGAATATGGCGATAACTTCCTCAGCGTATATATTACCAATTGTTTCCGGGAGATGCAGTCTTTCCTGGAGGCGTATGGAAAAGATCATAGTGAAGCAGGCGCACATAACTATAACGCCAGCGCCTATCTTGGCGATTTGTTGGTAACCTGTTATTCTTTGCATAGCCGTAACCGTACCTTCGGTAATATGATCGGTAAGGGATATTCTGTGAAAGCGGCCCAGCTGGAACTGAATATGATCGCAGAGGGCTATTATGCCAGCAAATGCCTGTTTGAAATGAACATGGAAGTGGGTGCTTATATGCCTGTAGCACAGGCGGTATATACCATACTATGGCAAAATTTAAATCCACGGGAAGCCTTCCTTTCCCTTGAAAAGGGATTTATTTAACTGATTGTTAACGTCTTGTTAAAATAGCGATAAGATAGGATTGTAACCTTCGCAGCAGAATTCATCAACCACTAAAACTTGTATTCTGCTATGCGCTACACACGTCTATGCCTACAATTCCTATCGTTAGGCGTTTTCCTTCTTTTATTTTCCGTGAGTGTGATGGCCCAGCAGGCTATCAGCGGGAAAGTAATTTCCGGGGACGACAAGCAGCCATTACCTGGTGCGACCATACAGGTAAAAGGTGCATCTAAAAAGACCATTACAGATAATGCCGGCAATTTCAGCATTCAGGCCGGGAACAGTGACATCCTTATTATCAGTAGTATCGGATTTACCACACAGGAAGTAAGCGCCACTCAGGCGGCTAATATCGTACTTCCGACTGACACCCGCGGACTTGGTGAGGTGGTGGTAACCGCATTAGGTATCAAAAAAGAACGTAAAAAGTTAGGTTATTCTCTGCAGGAGGTAAAAGGTGAAGACCTGACCGTTGCAAGAGAATCTAACGTAGTTAATCAGCTGGCTGGTAAAGTAGCTGGTGTAACTGTAATTGGTAGTCCGTCCGGTGTAGGTGGTTCCGCAAGGGTATCTATCCGTGGCGAAAGATCAGTAGATCTTAACAAGAACCAGCCATTATACGTAGTGGACGGTGTGCCTATCAGTAATGCGATCAATGGCGGTTCCGGTAGTAATAACCTGGAAGTGGACTTCGGTAACGGCGCCAGTTTCATCAACCCGGATGATATTGAGAGCATGAACGTACTGAAAGGACCTGCTGCTGCGGCCCTGTATGGTTCCCGTGCAGCGAATGGTGTGGTAATGATCAAGACCAAATCCGGCCGTAAACAAAAGGGGCTGGGTGTGGAAGTGAACAGCAATATCACCCTGGAATCAGCTTTGAAACTGCCCGAGTACCAGAAGACATATGGTCAGGGTAACGCCAGCGGTGGCGATTTCGCCTTTGTAAACGGCGGCGGTGCTGGTTTATCAGATGGTACAGATGAAGGCTGGGGCCCTGCTTTCCGCGGACAGCTCTTCCCTCAGTTCAATTCTCCCCGTACCTTGAATGGCCAGGCTATTCCTTATACTGGCGGTGATATGAACGCTCCTGCAGGTAGCGTGATCACCCCTAGCACCTGGGAGGCTGATAACGATAACCTGAAGAATTTCTTACAGACTGGCAGGACCTTTACCAATAACGTAGCCCTGGTAGGTGCTAATGATAATGGTGACTTCCGTCTGAGCTATACCAATCTTAATCAGACCGGTATTGTACCTAATACTGATCTGAAAAGAAATACCACCAGCTTTTCTGCCGGCTACCATTTCACGCCAAAGTTCAGCGCAAAAGCATTCGTAAGCTATATCAAGAGCGAAAGTGACAACCGTCCTTCCATCAGCTATGGTACTGAGAGCATCATGTACCTGTTCAACTGCTGGTTGCCTGCTTCTGTGAGAGTAAGCGATCTGAAGCGCCTGTGGCAGCGTGGTCTGGACAACAGACAACAATATAACTGGAACTACAACTACCATGATAACCCATATCTGACCGTATATCAGAATACGAATGGTCAGTACTATGATCGTCTGATCGGTAATGTTGTATTAAGATATGATCTCGCCAGCTGGTTGAACCTGCAGGTACGTACTGCTACTGACTGGAGCAATGAGCGTCGCGAGTATCGCAGAGCTTTCAGTACACAACGTTTCCCTTACGGTGAGTACCGTGAAGTGAACATCGTGAACGAAGAGCGTAACACGGACTTCCTGTTTGCAGCTGACAAGGAGATCAATTCCAATTTCTCTTTCAGTGCTACACTTGGTGGTAACCAGATGCGTCAGACTTCCCGTTTCAATGAGGATATCGCTGGTCAGCTGAACATTCCAAATGTGTACCGTCTGACGAACTCCCGCATTGCACTGGTATCTAACCAGAATAATGTAGGTAAGCGTATCAACAGCTTCTACGGATCAGCAGGCGTTTCCTATAAGAACAAGCTGTTCCTGGATTTTACCGGTCGTAACGACTGGAGTAGCGCACTGACACTGCCGGAAGACCTGAAAGCTTTCGGACAGGAGCAGAACTCTTATTTCTATTCTTCAGTAGCCCTGAGCGCTATTATCAGTGATATGGTGAAGCTGCCATCAGTGATCAGTTTTGCAAAACTGAGAGGAAGCTTTGCGCAGGTAGGTAATGATACCGATCCATTCGCCTTTACACAGACCTTTAACCGTAGCGATCCATTTGGCGCATCACAGATTTATGGCGAGACCAGCCGTTTATCTAACCTGAATCTGAAACCAGAGATCAGCAATGCCTTTGAATTTGGTGCTGACATCCGTTTCTGGCAGAACAGGGTAGGACTGGACCTGACTTATTACCAGAGTAATACAAAGAACCAGATCCTGAACATTCCATTATCTAATACCAGCGGTTATGAAAGTCGTGTGATCAATGCCGGTTCTATCCGTAACCATGGCTTTGAGGTAATGCTGAACGTAACTCCGATCAAGACGAAGTCTTTCAACTGGGATGCTTACGTGAACTTCTCATCAAACCGCAGTAAGGTACTGGAGCTGACTGACGGTCTGACCAACTATGTAATGGCTGACAGAAGCGTATCAGTAGAAGCAAGAGTAGGAGAGCGTATGGGTGACCTGTATGGTATTGGTTTCGCACGCGTACAGAACACAGATGCGAATGCACCTTACTATGATGCAAGCGGTCAGTATACCGGTCAGATGGTATTCGCAGCAAATGGTCGTCCGGTAGCTACTACTGAGCGAATCAGACTGGGCAACTACAATCCTGACTGGCTGATGGGTATCGGTAATACCTTTACTTATAAAGGAGTGCGTCTGAGCTGTCTGTTTGATGTGCGTCATGGCGGTAAACTCTATTCACTGACACAGACGGTAGGTCGTGAAGGCGGTATCATTAAAGAAACGCTGGAAGGACGTGCAGATGGTTATGATATGAGCAAACCAGGTAATGGAGTGATCGGATCAGGTGTGGTACAGGCAGCAGATGGTAAGTTCAGTCCGAATACCACAAAGGTAGCGGTACGTGAGTGGCACAGTGCCTGGACCGGTGGCCGTAACATCGCTGAGGGTGTAATGTATGATGCATCATTTGTAAAACTGCGTGAACTGCAGATAGGTTATTCCTTCCCCGGATCATTTAAAAAGGGGGTGATCAAAGGTATGAACGTATCGCTGGTAGGCCGTAACCTCTTCCTGTGGGATAATGTACCACACGTAGACCCAGAGGTGATGTCTTACTCCGGTGGTACAGCCCTGCCTGGTATTGAGTATATGAGCTTGCCAAGCAGTCGTAGCTACGGTGTGAACCTGAGTTTTAAATTATGATCACCTTTAAACAAGCAATCATGAAATTCTTACAAATATTTTTACTGGCCGGCCTTTTATCATCCTGTACACACGACTTTAGTGATACCAACACTAATGAGAACAACCCTACCAATGTGACACCAGACCTGCTGCTGAGTGGGGTGATCAAGAATATGATGAGTAATCAGGTGAATACTGCCTGGGGTATTGGTAACATCGTAGCACAGCATCACGCCAAGATACAGTTCGTAAATGAGGACCGTTATCTGTGGGGTGAGCAGAATGGTGTGTGGGATGATGTTTACAATAACTATCGCAACCTGCAGAACATCTTTACTGCTGTAGGTGCGGATTCTACCAATCCTTACCTGGGTGTATCCCTTGTACTGAAATCCTGGATGTTCGCCCTGGCGACAGATACTTATGGCGATGTACCTTATTCAGAGGCTGGCAGAGCTAAACTGGAAGGTAAGTATCAGCCTAAGTATGATGATCAGGAGTCGATCTATGCCGGTATTCTGGCTGATCTGAAGAGAGCGAACAGCTATCTGGCAAAGAGCGGTACTACCCTGGATGGCGACATCCTGTACGGTGGTGGCGCGAATGCTATCATGAAATGGCGTAAGCTGGCGAATTCCCTGAGACTGCGTTACCTGTTGCGTCTGTCTAAAAGAAAAGACGTAAGTGCTGAGATGGCGGAAATCCTGTCTAATCCTGCTACTTATCCGGTATTCACGGATAATGCGGACAATGCTGAACTGAAATATCTGTCAGCGGCTCCTAACCAGTGGCCACTATATGACGCCCGTGTAGGTTCTTTTGATGAATTCAGGGTGAGTAAGACGCTGAGTGATCGTCTGACGACGCTGAACGATCCCCGTCTGAAAGTATTTGGTCGTCCAAGCCAGCGTTCTGTGACTGCCAATGCACCTAAGATCGAGGGTATTCCGAACGGTCTGAGCGATGTAAATGCGCTGGCTTACAATGGCGGCGTACAGGGGGTTTCCAGAGTAGGTTATACATTTGCCTGCCTGGTATGTAACGACATTGGACAAGCAGCGCCAGACCCGGCAGCACCAAGAGCCCTGATCATGACCTATGCTGAGTTACAGTTTACACTGGCGGAAGCAAGAGAGCGTAATATGATCACTGTAGGCGATGCGGCTACTTATTACAACAACGGTATTACTGCCAACTTTAACTACTGGAAGAGCATAGTACCGTCTCAATACGGTATTGACGTAACGATGCCAGCTAACTATCTGACCCAGGCTACAGTAGCTTATACTGGTACCCAGGCAGAGAAACTGGCGAAGATCGCTTTACAGAAGTGGGTGGCTTATTACTTCAACGGACTGGAAGCATGGTTTGACTGGAGACGTACAGGGATGCCTGAGATCGTGCCTGGTCCATCGAACCTGAACAACAACCAGGTACCGGTAAGATTTATCTATCCTCAGAAAGAGCAATCACTGAATGGCGGCAATCGTGGAGATGCTGTTAAACGCCAGGGAGCTGATAACCTGAATACGCGTATGTGGATTGCGAAATAACGTAATTACTTTTTGCATTGTCCGGCCATTTCTGCAAAGGGATGGCCGGATTTTTATTTTGTAAACTTCCAGGCCCACCAGATCAATACAAACTGGAAGGGAAGCCGTAATAAGGCCAGCCAGAGCATGGGATGTTTTGTCGCATAGTAGTTGATGGCCATCTGGATATTAGCGGGAAATATAGCCAGGAGAAGGCCGATAATTATCCAGGCGCCTATATTCCGCGAAGCGGCAGGCAGGAGCAGTAATCCCCCTGCCACTTCCACACCGCCGCTGATGTATACGAGTTCGGTCTGGAAGGGCAGCCAGGGAGGCATGATGCCTATATAAATTTCAGGATTGATGAAGTGATTGATACCGGCGGCCACATAAACAGCTGCCATAATATATAAGGAAATCCTTCTGCGCATATCATATAAACGCGGATTCCCCTAAGTAGTTTATTTCGCTACATCAATGTTTACTTTCTTATTCTTGATCTTTTCGTTTTTTATCAGATTGAGGGTGTGTGCTGCTTTGCTTTTCCTTACGGCAACGAAGGAGAAGAAGTCTTTCACTTCGATCAGGCCTACATCTTCTTTTTTCATCTGTCCTTTGTTGGTCAGGAAGCCTACAATGTCAACCTTGTTGACCTTGTCTTTCTTACCCGCGCTGATGTAGAAGGTGGTCCATTTCGGTTTTTCCGGCAGTTCGTACTTCGCTTCCAGAGTAATGAGTTCCGGATTTTCTTCTACATAGGAAGGCATTTTCTCGTCTGGTCCTATGATCAGGATAGCGGTACCACTGGCGTCCATTCTGGCGGTACGACCGTTACGGTGTGTGTAGGTATCGGCAGTATGCGGCAGGTGATAGTGAACGATATATCTGATGTTGGGGATGTCGAGTCCGCGGGCAGCGAGGTCGGTGGTCACCAGGAGATTGCTGGTCCCGTTCCTGAATTTGCTTAGTGCGGCGTCTCTATCCCGTTGTTCCATAGCGCCATGGTAGAATACGCTGGTGAGTCCGGCGTCTTTCAGGGCGGAGTTGGTACGTTCTACGGCTTCACGGTGGTTACAGAAGATGATGGTAGAGCGGTTTCCCAGGTAGCAGACCAGTCTGAACAGGGTGTCCAGTTTATCTTTATCCTCACTTTCCACATATTTTATGGCCAGGGCTTCTGACTTTTCTTCTGTAAGGAAGTCAAGTCTTACAGGATCTGTGATACCAACGAAGCCGGGGATGTCAACACCTTCCGTAGCGGAGGTCAGTATCCTCTTTTTCAGTCCTGGCAGGGATTCGATGATAAATTCAATTTCGTCCTGGAAGCCGAGTTCGAGGGATTTATCGAATTCGTCCAGTACCAGTATCTTAATACCAGCGGTTTTAATATTCTCTCTGCGGATGTGGTCGCCGAGTCTGCCGGGCGTACCGACGATCAGCGCAGGCGCTTCCACCAGGTTATTTTCTTCCGTTTCACGGAGGTGTCCGCCATAGCAGCAGGTTACTTTAAAACCTGTGGTCATGGTTTTCCAGACTTTTTCGATCTGCATGGCCAGTTCGCGGGAAGGCGCTACTATTAAAGCCTGGGTACCAGGTGTGTTTTTGTCTAATTGTTCCAGGATCGGGATCAGGAAACCAAGGGTCTTACCTGAGCCGGTATTGGAGAGAAGAATGACGTTGTCGGCCTTTTGATTGGCGTCAATGGAGGCGAGCTGCATCTCATTGAGTGCGTCGATTTTAAAGGCGTTGAGTATGGAGGCGTATTTTTGCATCGGGGCAAAAGTACGGATTTCTTAGGGAGTGGTATTTAACGGATGTGCAGGACCCCATCTTTGTAGTAGGAATCGGCCCCAGTGGTCAGCTTTATAGCGTCCAGGAACTCCTGAATAGGTTCTGCTTTCAGAATAGTGCCGGTAAACTTCTTTTCAGCGATGGCGGGGTTGTCGATGACAACTTTTACGCCGTACCAGCGGGGCAGTACCCTGGTGATTTCGGTCATCGGGGTATTATCCAGTTTATACCTTCCCTTAATCCAGAGTAATTCATTTTCGTTTAAAGCAGTGAGCGTTGTCCCTTTATTTTCCAGGTAGGTAATTGCCTGTCCAGGTTTGAGGATAGTTTGTTTCTCTGCGGTAGCAAAAGAAACGGCGCCTTCTACCAGGGAGACTTTTACACGTCCGGGGTCATAAGTATTTACGTTAAAAGCCGTTCCAAGCACCTGTACGGCGCCATTGGGGGTATGGAGGATAAAAGGTCTGTTCTGGTCTTTTGCGACCTGTAAATAGGCTTCTCCGTCAACAAACACTTCTCTGGTATTGCCGGTGAAGTGGAAAGGAAAGCGGAGAGAGGTCGCGCTGTTTAGGAAGACGATGGTACCATCGGATAATGTGATGTGGTAGTCCATGCCAGGGGGTACCCACAGTTTGTTTACCTGTTCTGTATTGCTGGTATTGTCTTTTGTGGAGTAGGTGAGGGCATTATTGTTATTTCTCAGCTGTGTTCCACCAGCGACGGTGATACTGTCTTTAGGGGTAGAGAGATCGATGACCTCTCCATTGGATAGTTGCAGTTGTAGCGTTTTGTTATTAGCCGCTAAGTCCTGCGTTGGTTTTACTTTACCAGGATGGTTTGTAAAAAGGGGGTATATAAAAACAACGAAGGCTGCTACGGATGCGGCAACGAGCAGCATACTAAAAGCAAGTCCTTTCCTTTTACGGAGTCTTCTTTCTTTCAGGTTGTCTTCAATTTGAGCGAAGGCGGCTTCACTATCTAGCTGTTGTATGGCGGGTTCACTGGACCAAATGGCGTATTCCTGCTGAAGCTGTTCGAATTCGGTTTTTAATTCCGGATACTCTTGTAATGCATTTTGAAGGAGTTGCTCATCTGTTTCGTTAATAACCCCCATCACCACTTTTTCATTCATCAGTTGATGAATATGATCCCTATCTAATTCCATGAGTTATTATTAATTCAAGTATAAGAGTATTGCGCTCCCAAAATGGGTGATATAATTATATGATTATTATGACAATTTTTCACGCAATGTTTTAATTGCGGTAGCGAGGTGAGTCTTGACAGTATTATCGCTTAATCCCATGACGCTGGCGACTTCTTTTCTCTTCATGCCCTGAAGGACATAGAGTTGGAAAGCTTTGCTTCTCTGTGCTGGCATAAATTTCAGTAGTTCATTCACTTTATTGTCGATATAGTCGCGGACAGTTGGCTCGTGTTCTTCTTCCAGATGTACGGTTGGCTCCTCCTGTGAAGAATAGTATTCCTGTTGTGATTTTTGCAGACTCTTCTGTCGTTTTAAGATAAGCATACAATTGTACCGTATGGAGATATATAGATATCCCTTGAGGTTGGTGTGTATATTATTGTATCGCTTTTTCTCGAAGAAGTCTATAAAGAACTCCTGTAGTACGTCTTTTGCTTCTTCTACATCACCCAAAAGCCGGCTGGCTTCGAATAGCAGGAGCTTTTCGAAACGCATGTACATTGTTTTATACGCCTTTGTATCCCCGGATTTTAGTTCTTGTAACAGCAAGTCGTCATTCACATCGGTGTGCATGCTGGTTGATTCTGTATGAATGATTCATGAATGAAAAGCACGGTGCAAGCTAGTATGCTCTACGTTAATATCATAATGTTTCCCATTAAATTATTGTTGCCTGTTCTGATGTATGACACTTTAATTTACGTCCTTTCTTTCGAATTTTTTCTTAATAATCAGTTAACATAGCCTGAAAGTCCCTATTTTACTATATCTCCAGGGATGGGTGAGCCTATCCTGAAAAAAAATGTATTTCCTGAATTCACCCATTTTTCAAGACACCTATTCTTTAAGGATAGAAAGGGGGAACCTTTTTTACCTAGCTAAATTCATTACCAAATATCGTCAGGTGACTGTGTATTAACTAACCATTTAGTCTTGTCCTTATGCATCAAAAATTTACTCACTGCTACGCAGCCCGTAGCTTAATGGGCATACTTTGCCTGTTACTTCCCTGTATTTATTCCGTTGCGCAGAAGAGTACGCAACCGGGTAGAAATGTCACACTTACCAGTAGTCGTATTGCACTGGGAGATGTTTTCAATGTCATTGAAAAACAAACCGGCATATTACTATTCTTTGGAGACCTTAATACGAATCAGACCGTTGGCGTGAAGTTTATTGCCACGCCGGTTGAAGAGGCGTTGGGAGAGATGCTGCCGCCGATAGGTCTGACTTATGAATATGTGAAAGGGAATAAGGATAAGATATTTATAAAGTCGATTATGCCGAGTAAGAAGGATACGGTAATGATGACGAGTATTAGTGGGGTCGTGACGGATGAGAAGGGAGAGCCGCTGCCGGGGGCGAGTGTGAGAGTGAAGGGGACGAATGTGGGGACAGCGACGGAGAGGAATGGGAGTTTTACGTTGAAGCGTAATAGTGAGAGAGATGTATTGCAGATTTCTTTTATGGGGTTTACAATGGAAGAAGTGATTGTAGGAGGGAGAGCGAATGTAAAGGTGAAGTTGAAGCAGGAGGATAATAGCTTGAAGGTCGTGACTGCCTACGGGATTACAGAACAAAAAGCTTTAACTGGTGCCGTCACAGTGGTTAAGGGAGAACAGATTCAAAGTTTACCGAACAGAAGTTTCGATAAAAGCCTTCAAGGGTTAGTACCTGGGTTAATGGTGACTGGTGGCACTGGACAACCCGGTGGAGGAATCAGTAACTTTGTGCTTCGCGGTATCGCTACGGCTGCAGATCCTCAGAATGGATCAACTGTTAGAAATCCATTAATTGTGATTGATGGAATTCCCGTTTCACAGGATCCTTTGCAGTTGGCAGTCCGCAGTTCAGCAACTCCTATCAGTAATCCATTATCCCAACTTAATCCTTCTGATATAGAGTCCATTTCCGTCTTGAAGGATGCTTCTGCAATTTCATTATATGGATCCAGGGCAAGTAATGGAGTATTGTTAGTTACAACCAAAAAAGGGAAGTCAGGAAAGACCACTGTGAGCTTTCGTCACCAGACAGATATTTCTACTCCATTGATGGGTAAGACAAAAGTTCTTAATCAACAAGAATATTTGGGCCTATTAAGAGATACTTATTTAGCCAGCGGGTATACCGAAGAAATGTATCTCGGTGATTTACATTCGAAATTCCCATATAAGGTGCCTTCAGCAGGTGATACACTTTTTTATGGTGCTGACAACTGGAAGAATAATTTATATAAGAAAGCTGCAACTACACATTCCAATGAAATATCAATTTCCGGTGGAAACAAGAATAGTAATTTTTATATTAATCTGGAATATACCAAACAAAATGGTGTAGCCAGAGAAACAGGTTATGACAGAAAATCTCTGCGGATTAATTTTGAAAATCGGCTTAGCGATTGGGTAAAGATGGGTGTCTTGAGTAGCTTTTCGTATAGCAAACAAGACTATTCAAGCACTGGGCATGATGCAACTAATATAGCGCTTGTAGATTTGATGTCTCCATTGAATCCTGCCCGCCTAGATAATGGTTCATACATCTTGAATTATAAATGGGGTACAGCCGTTTCCCCTACCTTACAGGCTAATCCGGCAGCAGCAGCTGAATATAATTTTAATAGGAATACGTCTTATACCGGACTGGGTAAAGTTTATGCTGAAATAAAAGTATTGCCATTCTGTTCTTTTACTTCGAGTTTAGGAACAAATTTCATATTGACGGAAGCGAAGGAAAAAGCAGACCCAAGATTAGTTTCTGGTGATGGATATGGTGTGGGGATTGGCAGTGTTTCAGAACGTGACATAAGGAGGGCATCTTTTATATTTAATAACATTTTGAGATTAACGAGGTCTTTAGGCGAGAATAATAATTTCAGTGCTTTGTTAGGACAGGAAGTACAAATGCTTAATGAAAAGAGTTTGTTTGTCAAGGTTACCGGACTTCAATTACCATATTATGACCAGATAAGTAGTCCCGGAACAAAAATTCAATCTTTCAATGGTGCTACAACCCGTGAAAATTTATTATCGTATTTCGGACAATTAAATTATGACTACAGTAATAAATATTTACTGTCTGCAAGTATAAGAAGAGACGGTTCTTCTAGATTTGGAAGTGAAAGAAAATTTGGAAATTATTGGTCTGTAGGAGCTGGTTGGGTTTTGACGAAAGAATTCTTTTTATTACAACAGAGATGGATTGATTTTCTGAAAATAAGAGCGAGTATAGGTGCTGCTGGTAATGCGTCTGCAATTAACTATTCAACAAAGTATGATGGAATAAATTTAGTAGATATTCCTGGTGGATTTGCTGTGTATCCCACGACACAGCCCGGTAACCCCGATGTGCAATGGGAACAGACATTATCTACAGACATTGGGATTGAAATGCAATTATTTAAGAATAGACTTTCTCTTAACATAGATGCATATAAAAGGAGTACTTCAGATCTGATCTACTTAATAAATCTTCCACTTAACTCCGGGTATTATAGCGTGCTGTCAAATATTGGCAAGATGCAGAATAAAGGGATTGAGATCGCTGTATCTGGAAACATTATTCAGAATAAGAACTTCATCTGGCGAGCTAATGCAACCTGGAGCACCAATCAGAATAAACTGGTAAAGGCAGATGTATCTGAATCTGTATTAAAGACAGACCAGCTGGCAAATGAAGAGGGGCGAAACTTTAATTCCTTCTATTTGCCAATATGGGAGGGCGCGAATCAGGAGAATGGAAAACCAATGTGGCGTGATGCTAATGGTAAAGCAACAGGGGATTACTATTCAGCTCCTAGAAATTTTGTTGGAAAACCACAACCAAATGCTTTTGGTGCAATAACAAATACGTTCTCTTACAAGAACCTTGACATATCTCTAATGCTTTACTACCAGTATGGATTCCAGATCTATAATAATGCTTTAAGAAACCTAAATGCTGATGGTCAGAATCCATATGTCAATCAAAATATAGATGCATTGAGTAGGTGGCAGAAGCCAGGTGATAAGTCGGACAATCCTCGCAGATATTTGAACAATGTTGATGGAGGGACAAGGCATTCAACAAGATATTTATTTGATGGGGACTTTTTGAGGCTAAAAAATATCAGGTTATCATATAGAGTTAAAGGAGAAAAGTTATCACGTGCTAATATATCTATGCTCACTTTCTTTTTGCAGGCCGATAACTTGCTAATTATTACGAAGTATCCAGGACAGGATCCCGATAACATTAGCACTGTTGGTACCGTGAATTTCCCTTATCCAAATCAAAGAAGTTTTTCTCTTGGAATTAACATGAAATTGTAGATCATGAAATACATAAAATATATTTTGACGCTTTTAGTAGTGTGCTTTTCGATTCAATCCTGTAAGAAAGATTTTCTGGAAGTTCCTATAACTAACGATACTTTCCGCCAAGATTATGTCAAAGACTTAAAAACACTAGATGAATTTTTGAATGGCATATACCTTCAGTTTTCAGTAAATTTTTTTGCGGGATATTTTATAATATATCCTGATCTGGTTTCAGATAATGTAAAACCAGCTGACGGATCTCAGGTATTGTCTTACATGTATCGTTGGGCGCAACAAAGCAATAATGACAAATCGGCCTCCGGTATTAGTGAAGAGTCGGCCAATGTGAATTCGGTATGGTTTGTAGGATACAGGATTATAAGGGATTGTAATTTTGTGTTAGAACAGGTAGACAAATACACAGGTCAGGACGAGGCTAAAGCGAATGACATAAAAGGGCAAGCATATGCCATGAGAGGATTTGTACATTTTATTTTATGTAATGTATTTGCGCAGCCATATAGTTATCAGCAAGGAGCAACTCATTTAGGTATTCCGTATGTAAAAACATCAGATTGGTCAAAAGGTGTTCAGCGATCTTCAGTTATTAATGTGTATGATGATGTTATAAGTGATTTAAATACTGCATTAGACTTGGTCAGGGCAGAGAATGGATCTAAATATAGACTTAATAGACGTGCAATAATATCTTCCCTGGCAAGAGTTTTTTTGTATAAAGGAGATTACGAAAAGGCCAAGGACATGGCATTGATTATTTGTAAAGAAGTTCCTTTGTTGTCGCGCGATAATTATCCGTCAAAATTATTCACTACAGAGGAAACCGAAGCCATTTTTCAGTTAGCTCCTGCCTGGGGGGGCAGCGGTGCTGGTAACTACTATACTTATTTTGCAGGATTCTATTATAGTCAAGGGTATACGCAATTTTCTGCTACCGAAGATATTGTTAAAATTATTTCAGGTAGTAAAACCGATAAACGTAACGTTTGGATAACAAATGTTGATAATAAATGGTTAGTTAGCAAATATCCAAGCAATGTTGTGCCAGGTTTTCCAGATCAAGGGGCATTGTCATATTATCAAACGCTGATTCGCTCTTCAGAAATGTATCTTACTGCGGCGGAAGCTTATGCGAAGCTAAATAAAGCGGATAGTGCACGGTGGTTTCTTGATAAGATAAGAATGCGTGCAGATTCTTTAGCTATCCCTGTTACTGCCCAGGGAGAGCAATTGAACGAACTAATATATACAGAACGTAGGAAGGAATTTGCGTTTGAAGGCACCCGAATTTTTGATTTGCTTAGGCTTGTGATGCCAGTAAATCGAAAAGATGTTCTTGTAGGTAGCCCGAATACGATGTTATTACCAAATGAAAAAGCAATAGCTCCAATTCCTCTTCCGGACGTTGAGTTATCAAATTTGCAACAGAATCCAGGTTATTAAATTAAAGCAAATCCATGAAGGTTCGATTTTGGTTATTATTATTTTTCTTGTGTAACTATTTTCCGTCATCAGCAATGATAAGAAGAGTTCCTTCGAAAATTACTTTGGAAGGAAGGTTTGCAAAAACTAATGATGCAAAAGAGCTGATATACGAATATCACTATTTGGATGACGTAGATACATGGTATAAAGGAACAATGCAGGTTCGAAATGGTGTAGGCAGAATTGATATATCTGTTAATCGACCTATTTTGATTTCTTCAAAGCAAATGTTTGGAAGAGAAGGTATTTATTATCTTGAACCGGGAGCTATTGTTAATTTAAACCATGTTACAGATTCTTCGGTAATCGTTAGTGGCGCCGGATCTGAAAATGTCATTGTTAAGAATGTTTTAGATCAGTATAAACGAGAATTAGCTTTTTCGCTGAAAGGCTCTTCACTGGTAACTAAGTCAATTGAGGAGTTTCTTGACTGGAATAATAAACTTAACATGCAGATCAATAAGGTCGTGCAATATTTAGAGACGCAACGTGAGAAATTATCGCTCCAGTCATTTTTGTACCTAAAAGCGAACTCTATAATTTATTATGAAAAGAAAAGGCTTGATAAATTCTGGGGGCTTAAGAACTTATATGAGAAACAAAAAGGAGGTTTCCGTGATCTCTCCCTGATATTTGATTCTACATTTTATGGACAATATGGTTCCTGGATGCGCTCTCTTTCCAATGGGCTATCAGAAGAACCATATTTTTATGCTTTTAACAGAGCGGAAATTTTTAGAAAATATGATTTTGATATACGAAATGAGAATATTAATACTGATATAAAACGCCGTCTACTATATTATGCACTTGCTAAGAAAAAATACCAGGGCGTAATTCGCGAAAAACTCCTTGTTTATATGTTGACCGATCAAACTATAAAAGAGATTGGATTTGCAGAAGAAACAGAAATGCTACTGAATGATTATTATAGCCAGGAAGGGTTCAGGCAGTTTAAAAAATGGGTCAAAGAATATGAAGTGATTTCTCGTAATTTAAGGAATGGACATGCTGCTCCGCAATTTTCTCTGAAAAATACAGAAGATGTAAAAATTTCACTTGAGCAGTTTAGAGGGAAACCCGTCATCCTTGACTTTTGGTTTACAGGATGCGTTGGATGTTTACAAGTGACAACAGTTTTAAAGAAAGTTGAAGAGCGTTTCGGAGATGAAGTGGCTTTCGTTAGTATATGCGTTGACAAGGAAAAGTCAACTTTTTTGAAAAGTGTGAAAGATGGAAAATATACGACTGGTGGCGGGGTGAACTTATATATAGATGGGTTGGCACAAGAGCATAAAATTTTGAAGGAATACAATATTCGGTCGTATCCCAGCTTATTTATGATAGATCCTAATGGGAATATTGTGAATAATCCTATTCCTGATATAAAACAAGGAGATGGTGACAGACTGGTAGAACTTATAAGAGAACAACTTTTATTTAGAAATGATGGCCCCTATTTTTTTACCGATACTAATACAATGAAAAGTTATTGGTTTAGTGGGGACTCTGTTTTTTTTGATCGCCATCTGAATAAAACTAATAATCGATTATTTCAATCACCTGAAGTCTTTGGGGCGGATTTTGAAATTCTTCTCAAGGATACATATAATAATGAGCCTTCTCAATTTGAAAAGCCAGAAAAAATGCTAGTAATGTCTGATATAGAAGGAAATTATGCAGCCTTCAAAAATTTATTACTGTCAAATGGCATTATTGACTCATCTTTCAATTGGACTTTCGGGAACGGGCATTTAGTTTTAAATGGAGATATATTTGATAGGGGGAACCAAGTTACAGAATGCCTATGGCTAATTTACATGTTGGAATCTAAGGCAAAGTCGGCAGGGGGATATCTGCATTTTATATTGGGAAATCACGAGATCATGAACCTTCAGGGGGATTGTCGATATAATACAGATAAATACAAAGAGAATGCCCGTTTGTTAAAACGCTCTTGCCGACAAATGTACGACTCGACTTCTGAGCTGGGCCAATGGCTTAGAACGAAAAACATAATGGAAAAAATTGGCGATATTTTGTTTGTGCATGGTGGTATTAGTGCTTCCGTTAATAATTTAGAGATGTCAATTTTTCAAATGAACGAGATGGCGCGAGAATGGGTTGACAGGTCCGAATTGCAAGATGATAAGATGCCGGAATCAGCACGAGTTCTTTTCAGTTATAACAATTCACCTCTGTGGTATAGGGCATATTACCTGGATAGTGAAATAAAGAATTATAGTGATGGCCGTACAGTATTTAGAGCCTCTCATTCACTAATTGATTCTTCACTGCATAAATTTAATGTTAGTCAGATTATCACTGGACATACTATTGTTGCAGATACAATAAGTGTTCATTTTGGAGGTAAGATTATTAATACTGATACGAAACATGCAAAGGGAAAGTCTGAGGCCCTGTTCATTGATAATACAGGATATTATAGAGTTAATCCAGGCGGAGAAAAGAAAAAGCTCTATGTGCCTCTTGTCGATAGTTTGGTACAGTAAATTACGAAATGAGATACTTTGTAGATTGTATATTTAACATTAAGGGTTCGTTGCTTCTATCGAATTTTTAATGTTAAATATACATAGTGAATTGAATGTTGAAATTAGCTTTTCGTTTACAGGCTTAGTTTTTCCTTCTTTTCTGGTAGTCCAATTCGAATATGAGTTTGAGAGAGCACTAATGTACATGATTCATGAGTTGCCAGATTAATAATTATATAATCTTCCTCTACATTGTCTTTTAGCGTTGGATGGAAACTTGAAGAATCCTTTGCGGATCTTTTTTTTATTAATATGGCAGGATCATAATCAAGCTCCTGTTCATATTCTTCTAAAGTATCTTTTTTGTCAGCTTTATTTTGACCGAATATTTTGTATTCGGAAATATTACGTAGTGAAAAATTATAATCTGATGCAATATTATTCTTTAGCCCTCCATTTATTATTACTCGACCGATTTTTTCGATCATGTTTTTGGTTAACAGCCATCTATAGAGCTCGAGATTCCCGTCGTATAATAAGGTATAACTATTTTTCTTTTTCATTGTTGAGTATGCATACTTTGGACTAGAAGATCCCCAATCTAATTTAAGGTTTTTAATTCCATGATATCCTAGTATAAAATGTACGTATCCCCCATGTTTTATTGCTTTTTGTTCTAACGAATATACCATCCATAATAGTTCATTGCCGACGTTTCTATAATCTCCGAAGTTTCCGACGATGATCAAATGACCATTTGAAAACAGCCAGTTATTTTTTTTATCTATTAATCTTTTATCAAGTAGTTTTTTTTTGAAAGAATGGAAGTCTCCACTTGTGTCTGCAATAATCATCATTTTTTTGACTTCAGGATATAAGCAGTGTTCTGATTCTAATCTGTTTTTGATGACGACACTGAAATGTCTTCTGGATAGGTCTGTCCCAGGTTCTTTTAGGGCAATTTTGTTCTTCATGGATTAATGTTTCATTTTTAGAAATAGTTCCAGTTCATGTTGTATTGTATGGGGTACCAGTGTTGTTTTTTTATAGACCTTCCCACCAGTGATATGATATATAATTGGCTTTTCCTGTGCTAAATTATACTTGGCAAATAGTGAAAAACTATCTACAATAATCTGGTCATTGTCCAAGGGAAGTTTTCCGCCGTTATCTACGAAGTAGGAGTTTACAGTTTTATAACCTTTTTCTGATGAAATAAGAATATAACGATTTGAAGGTATGATGTAATTATGTTTGACAATTTGCTCAATAATTTTACCTCGGCAATAAGGACAGCTTTGCGTAATTGGTAAAATGAGCAATTCAGATGTGTCTGTAGATGAGACTTTGAATAATGTTTGATCTGTAAGCTTCGAGATGTCGCTGAAAATAGAATCCTGAGCTACATTATCGACAACAATTACCTCGTTTTTTTTCCTGTTAGAATTACTGCATGACAGTATAATCATGAAAAGGAGTAAAGTAAGAGCAGGGTTTAGCCGTGTCATATCTATTGAATTATTTTTAGTTTGAGGAAATTGAGATTGTATTCGTCTTTATTCATAATTCTGGTATATAGCTCTCCTTTTGAATTTGTAAAAGTTGAATTTAGGAATGTCTGATCTTCTATTGTTGATTCCCCAACAATTCTGAGATTTTTGTCTAATATGACGATGCTTTTATTTTTCTGATTGTTTATCCCTGATTCTTTATTGTTTCTGAAAATTCTTAAATAGTAGCCAGTCTTCGGATTAAAATAAATTTGACCGTAAGATTGCTGCTTCTGAAAGGCGCTGAAATCTTCAGTTACTGATGTAAAATCAGTAGTATATTTTTGTGCAATATCTTTATCATGACTGCTTCTGCCTGTATATTCAATGTTGAATGTTTTTAAATTCGTTTCATAGATATTACTATCTGCGGGAAAGCTAAATACCAAATTTCCCTTTTCGTTTATGCAATAACTATAGTTAGAAAAATAGTATCCCCAGTTTTTTTTCTTGTATATCTCCGGATAATGGTAGTAAAAACTTGTTTGGCTATTTAGTAGATCAATCGCACAAATCAATGGAATTTTTTTACTAAATTTTTTTTTATACATAAGTGTTTCCGATGATTGTAGTCCGAAATATAAAGTCGTGCCTTTTAGGAAAGGAATACATTTCATGTTTATTTTAGGACTAATATTGTAGGGTAGCTTAGAGATGCTTATTTTTTGAATAATATCTCCATTGTTGTTGATCATATAAATATCCTCGTTGTTATATAGAATTATACTGTCCTTTCTTAGCATAAATGCTGAAGATTTGGCCAGTTTTTTAGGGGCGAAATTTTTCTTAAGATCAATTCGTGTAACTAGAGATTGTGTGAAAATCTCATAAACATTTAAGGTGTTTGAACGTGCGTCATGAAATGATATATATTCCTGACTTTCGGTGGAAAAAGTGCTAAATGATTTTATGTCATTATACATCGACTCGTGCAATTTGAATCTTATGGTGTCAGATGTTGCTACTATATGAAGTGATGTGTAGGTTGGTACTATGTATTTCGATGTTTTGGATAGTTTATCATTGTTTGTATTACAACTCCATCCAAAGGAAAACAAACAAAAAAACAGTGTTTCAAAAAGATATCTGGTATATTTATTTTTTTGTATAGGTTCCATTTTAATCTTTCTATATTCCAGGAATAATGGAAATCAAGCTAGCATATTATAACTATTACAACATGCTAGCTTGATTGGAAAATTAGATTACGTTCGGGGTGAACAGGTAATCTTTATTCAGCGTCAGGGAAGGTTGTTCCTGCGCTTGTTGGAATTGATCCGCCGGTAGTACCTGAGTTTAATGTAGCGAAGCATGAATCAGCTTCTGCACGCGCAGCACATGTTACAGATGCTCCATCACTTGATGGAACTATAGTACCGCCTTTAAGACGATAAGAATCGTCTTCTTCTTTATTAGCAGGAATGATTGCTGCAGTAACAGCAGATACACCTATCAATGCGAGACCTAAAAAAGAGAAGTGTTTCAAAGATAAATTTTTCATGATTAGAAAATTTAGGATTGTTTAAAAAAAATATAATCGATGGCCATAGAATACATAGCTAAGTTCAATTCTTTGGGTGAAAAAAATGTTCAGTATAACTATCGTTTTTGGATATCAGCATTTTTCTGATCTGATTTTGGCTAAGTAGGAATAGTGGGTTTATGATCAGAGAAACGAGTGGTTTTTACGTAAAGTCTGGGAATGTAGTACCTTGGCTTGTTTCTGGCATTCCGCCGATTGTGCCGGAGTTTAGCGTAACGATGCATGAATCAGCTGGAGGACGTGGAGCACATGTTAGGGATGCACCATCACTCGAGTTAACTATGGTGACGCCTTTGACACTATATGATGTGTCTTATTCTTTTTTACTAGGAACAATTGCTGCAGTAACTGCTGATACGCCAATTAATGCAAGACTCAAAAAAGAAAAATGTTTTGGTGATAGTTTTGTCATGATTTAGGAATTTAGGAGTGTTAAAAAGAATATATACTACGACTATGAACATATTGCTATGTTAAATCATTTGCAAGAAGCTGTGTAAGCTATCTATACAATTCAGAATTCAGGCCTGTTAATATGGAATTTTATCTCGGTTGGAATAGCGGTTGTGTTAAGGGGAAATGTAATATCTATGCAAAGTCTGGGAATGTAGTGTCTTCGCTTGTCTCTGGATCTCCTCCGGTTGTACCAGAGTTCACGGTAGCAAAACATGAATCAGCTGCGGCACGGGGAGCACATGTGAAGGATGGTCCATTATCATCGGATGGAATGATTGTGCCACTTTTAAGATGATATGAGTTGTCTTTTGTTGAAGGAATGATTGCCGCTGTTACTGCGGATACACCAATTAGAGCAAGGCTTAAAAAAGAGAAACGTTTTAGTGATAGTTTCATGATTAGGGAATTTGAAATGTTAGAAAATGTATATGTACCTATGGGATTTATCGAAACTAGTTGTCCTGCTTATATGATAAGTGGACCTGATAATTCGCTTGGATAACAGTAACGCAACAAAAAATGCAATACCCCACTGTTCCCGACCATGAAACTTGCAGTCGGAAATCGCTCGCTTTGAACAAGCCAATAGTTGCCATATTTCGGGTCTTCTTTTCTAAGACGTAATATTGTTTGGGCAATCCAGTCTGCTCGATTTAACCATTGCTCGTCCGAGGTTATTTTTGCCGCCTCGAGGTACACTTCTCCGAGCCCACTGAGTCCCTGGTTTTGGCTTAAGTTGTTAGTTGTAACTTTGACAGGATGAACTCTAAGACAACTCTCAGCAATCCTTCGGTAGCTAATATCATTTGTGATGGCATATCCTTTTAGAAAAGTCATAGCGATCCCTGGTGCTCCATCACACCACCATGGAGAAAGCTTTTGTTTATTTGAAGAACGCCAGTTGGTAATTCCATTTTCCTGGGTACTATTCTGAATTAACCATTTCAATGCTTTTGTTCCGGCATTCAAAGACCTTTGATCATTAAACATTTTCCCATATTCTAATAGGAAATAGGCAATTCCACTAACTCCCTGAGCGAATCCTCGTGTTATCCTTTTTTTATTTTCAATAATACTTCTAATCCATGCCCCATTTTTTTCCTGCTTATTTATCAGGTAATCTGCATATTTATGCAGATTGTTTTGCGCTTGTAGGTTTTGTTGAACGGAGTTGATTATTATGTTCGCCAATCCCTGTCCTGCTATCCCGTAGAGGACATCAGGTTCGGTTCCCATCTTGGTGATTAACTTATCGATCCAATTGTCACAGTCATGTTGCTCAGGAATATAATCTGTTTTAGAAAACAGACTTAATACTGCCGCAACTCCATCACTGCCAAAATGAAGGCCGGGATGTGTTACTTCCAACCTTTGAATATATTTATTGTTTATTCTGTCAAAGGCTATCTGGATGTTTTCTGTGTTTTTACTGATGTCAAGATCCTTCTGATGGGCTTTTGCGAGGAAGTAAAGAATGCCGGCGTCGCCACAATTGAAACTAGAATACCATCCTTTGTTTAATTTGTATTTGTCAGCCTTGCTTGGATTTCGTATGTTTTCAGCAAACCAACCACGGTCTTGATCGCAGAAGATTGGCGTGGATAAGCTATCAATACTGGATTGTATCAGGTCAAGAATTTCTTTTTTTTCGTATCGAGGGATACGAACTTGTTGACGAGATCTTCCAGCGCGGATATCTTTTTGATATTCTTCAAATTCGGATTTGATTATTCTTAAATCCGGTCTTTCTTCTGGATTTGTATGTATGCATTTATGTAGTAGTGCACCGATTTTTTTATCAGGGATGAAATAGTATAATTTATCCCTAAGGCTCTCATTTTCGTTAACGGTAAATTTTGCCGGACTGATGTTAGTAAATAATTGTATAAAAATGGCGCCGAGGGAAAATATGTCCTCTTTTACTGTTGGTTCTAATGTAGCCTCTTGTTCTGGGGACATATAGCCGTATGTTCCAAGTTTGAAAGGAGGTGCAGGATGTTGGTCTCTTGTAGAATAACTTAATTCCATGTCAATCACATAAACATTTCCTCCCGGAGTGATCATAAAGTTATTCACTGTGACATCCCTATGTACGATATGCTGTTCATGCAGCTTTTCTAGTATGGATATGATTTGGATCAGATATCCCACTATTTTCGAGCTTTTTTCATTTCCATGTGCAACCGGTATGAATGACGGTGCCATTTCTGACAGCACTTTATGCAGCGATTTTCCTTTTATTCTTTCCAGCACGAGATAAGAAATATTATTTTCCTCAAACCATGCCAACGCCTTGGGCAATTTCACATAGCCGTATAGCTTTTCATGAAGTTCTTTTTGCCACATGAGCCTATCTCTGATGTCTCTGCCGTTTTTGTCGATGGATGCTCCTGATACACCTTCTTTGATAACACAGATGCCGAAGTTGAACAGGCTTTTTATATAAATGCATTTAATGACATCATTTTTATCACTTTCCTTTAGGCTTTTTAATACGATATAGTTGTATCCCAGTCTCAATCCACTCCTTTTCTTTTCCTTATTTTTATTGACTGCAATTTCCCCATTAGTCTCACTTATGCTATTTGCGACTGACAGTTTATTGTTGCTTTCATCAATTGATATAGCCTTATTGTTCATGATAGAAGTGTTTGTGTACCTGTAGATGATATTTCACTCTTTTCGAAGAAAAATGATATATTAAAGTGTCCCTCTTCGTCATAGTAATAGCTTTGTCGGCTATTAGAAAACTTTATAGGTGCTCCAAAGTCTTTCATGATGTTTATGTATTTATAAACACAGCGTTCAGATATCCCAACTCTTTTTGCTAGTTCTGCTGGAGAGCCTGTCCCTTTTATTCGAATAAGGCGATCTATACGTTGTAGTCGTTCAAGCGCATCTATTGTCATAAAATGTTTTAATTTATAGTATTGATGTTGATAGATTTGTTGAGTTTGCGGTGCAGATAGTTAGTGGCGTTGCTGTATAACCGCCAGGGAGATATTTATGATATCTTCAATACTAATTATCTTAAATAGCGTTGTTTCTGGTATTAGGACCAGATTGGAAATTGGGCTAAAAAACTCTCTGAGGGTTAAAGGTTTATCTTATAGGCTGATCTTCTAAGCTGTCTCTATATTAAAGTTAGGTTAATTTAAAACTCACAAATTATCCCAAGCGGCATATTTACTTATCCTGCGCGTCTTTCCCCGCGCCCACAGTTACATCATCCTCCCACAACAGCACCACTACACCAATCTACTAACACTAATTGAAACTTTTCTGTCAGCAATGAAAACTCATCATCCACATATTCAAAATCACGTAGACACAGCGACGTGATAATATCATTATCAACGATACCATAATAAACATGACTATGTGAATGAATCACAAAAGAAGAATGAACAACGCCCTCTGCCTCTATCCCTAATGTCCCTCTAGCGCTAACATTGACAACATCGCAGAATTCATTCATAGAAATATGAACAGACTGCAAAGGGATATTATTACGAATATAAGACGACGGATATCCTGCCAGGTTATTCCCTGTCTCCAAAATTTCAGTAATCGCTCCTAAGTCTATCTCTATAACCGGCATCAGCTCTATTGGCAAGTACTGCAGTTGCATCCAATGATTAGCATGAATGGTCTCTGAATAGATACCTGGTACAACGACAGGTAAAATACCCGAGCTAGTCGGGACCAACGATCGCTGGTTCGCATTGTCGAAGTCAGCCTTCCGCTGAATTGTCAACGTTAGCTTTTTCGAATAATGAAAATCATCCCCTGACGCAGGATCAGCTGTTATCACCTGCCAGGGTTCGCCGTCTAAAGTTAGCACGGTGGGTTTATCAAACACTTCCGGTAAATCTTCTTTCAGAATTTTGCGTTTAGAAAGTACCTGATTGGAAGTAGCGTCAACAAACGTAACATTGATCCTCTTGGGGAACAATGTGAGTAGGGTTAAATAATTCATAGTGAGAAGTTACAAAAACTGTCTCGGCAGAAATTATCCTGAGAGGCAAAGTTACTTATCCCTAGCGTTATTCGCTGCCGCCATTCCGCCGTGTTTCGCTAGGCGTTTCTTCGAAGTAGTTTTTATAGACTTTTGTGAGGGCGGAAGGGTTTTTATAACCGACTATGTAGGCGATGTGGGCGATGCTGATCGTTTCGTTTATGCAGAGGTTACGCGCGCGTTCCATGCGTATCTTCAGTTGATACTCAGAGAAGGACATGCCGCAATATTTTGTGAAACTGTGTCTTAGTTTAGATTCACTTATATAATAGGTGGCGGCGAGCTGAGAGATGGTTAGTTCTTTGTCGAGGTTATTACGGATAAATGTTTTGATGGTATTGAAGGTGAGGTCGGAACTGGGAGGGAGTGCTTTGTTATCCTGGTGTTCGAGAATGAGGATGAGTAGCTCCTGTAGTTTAGCGGACAACCACGAACGTCTTAAGCCTGAATTGACGATGCTGTATTTGAGTTCATGATTGAGGGTGTGGAGTTTATCCCATACAATACCAGGTGTGGGGGTTAGGAGGGCAGGAACTTCTCCGTCTATTTTTGACAGCCATTTGGAGACCATGGCTGAGTTTGATGTGTAGTAGGCAAGTATATCCCTGCTGAAAGAATAATGTTGCACCTCATATATGCCAGGAGTGAATACGGATGCCTGTTGCGGGCCTATCACATGGAAACAGCTGTATTGACCTTGCAGCAACGTAACGACGCTATCATAGTGCATAATATTAATGCTGCCTCTTACCACACAACACACAGTACTCAAAGGGTCCTTTACTTTAGGGAGTAGTTGTACCGGTTCTTTCACGATAAAGAGGTTATTACTCATACTACACCCATTCGCAACCACCGTATGATAAATAATATCCACCGCCGGCGAAGTCACTAAAACAGGATCGGCAAAGTCACAGCGATAGGCTGCATATTGTGGTGGAAGCTGATGTGTCACTTTAATATGGTGCTCGGGAATACCGACTATACCATATTCTATAGTCACGTTCATATAGGTAAAGTTTGCTTTGAGGGATGTTGGTGAGGTAGACTCAGGTCAACAGACTGGGTTAAAGTCAACGGTAATATTCGCGAGAAAGGCGGGGAGTGCAAAAAAAAGCGGGTTAAGAAATTATTAAGAAAAGGAGCCAGGCTAAAAAACCTGGCTCTTCACTTAAAACAAGAAAACAACCTGTTAAAATATTTAACACCCGCGGGGTACGCAGGTGTGGATTAAACATTTATTGGATAGTCAAAAGTAGACGCTTGGAAAGAGAAATCTGTGAATGAGATGTTAATGAAAAAAAATTGTCCCGGGTACTGCACCCAGGACAATAACTAAACAACAGCTATGAATGAAAATCTTATTAGTAGGATAAAAAGGTCAATTACTATACCACCTGCCAAAAAGGCGGTTTTCCTTGTGAATGTTATCGCATTTAGTGGACACTCTACAGGTAGTGTGGAAATAATTCCACAACTTTGTGGGGCGGGCGATTGAGAATCCCTGTGAAAATCATGGGTTTGGTAATGGATTGATATTTGGAAGATAAAAGAAATAGGTATTTAGGAAGGATTAGGGTGGATTTTGAGCGAACGCATCGGCTTTATGTAAAGAATACATCTACAAGCATTTGATAATCAATTTTTAATGGAATAAGTGAAAGCATGGCACAGCATATAAAAACGGATGTGGACCACCCGTCCGATAAAATATTGACTACTGAGGGGAAAAAAGGATCGTTTATTCTAATCATAGATGATGAACCTGATATCTGTAAACTGTTGCAGTTAAGCCTGGTAAAACACGGCTACAAAGTGAAGTACGTACATGCGCTCACAGAAGGGATGCAATACTTACAGCAACAACAACCTGATTTGCTTTTCCTCGATATACATCTCCCCGATGGTTCGGGTTTAGAAGCCCTTCCTGCCATCAAAAAGAAATGTCCCGCACTGCCGGTCATCACCATCAGTGCTTACGATAATGGAATGGAAAAGCAGAAAGCATTGAATGCCGGCGCCAGTTACTTTATGGCAAAACCATTCAATGTGACCAATCTGGATGAACTGATGAGTAATATGTTAAGCCAGAAATAAATAAGGTGATTAATTGTAAATTTAAAAACGCTGTTGTCTAACACCACATATAAATATTATGAGAAATATTCTGATAATTGACGATGAGATCAATATTTGTACGTTATTAAGCAAGTTTTTAGGTAAACATGGCTTCAAGGTGGATACTACCATGAGTGGTGCGACTGCATTGAAGATGATGAAAGAAAAAACTTTCGATCTGGTGTTATGTGACTACCGGTTAAAAGATACCGATGGCGCACAGCTGTTGCAGGATATCCTGCAAATCAACCCACGTACGATCGTTATCATCATCACCGGGTATACTGACGTAAGGGTCGCAGTAGATATGGTGAAGAATGGCGCGTATGACTACCTGTCAAAACCGCTTTATCCGGACGAAATACTGAACCTCGTACATAAAGCATTTGCACATATGGACTCCGAGCGTGAACGCGAGTCGTCCATGCCAATGCGTACCGTAAGTGCTGCTCCTGTATCCAATGGCTCCTCGCAGCCAGTGGACGACGGCGCCCCAGATAGCGAAATGCTGGATAAGAGTCATAAGTATGTATATGGTGAGAGTAACGGAGCAAAAGAACTGTTCCGCCAGATCAAACTTGTCGCACCGACCGATTACAGTGTGATCATCTTCGGTGAAACAGGTACTGGTAAAGAGTCTGTTGCGCACCTCATCCACCACCATAGTAAACGCCATAACCAGCCTTTCGTAGCGCTGGACTGCGGTAGCCTCTCTAAAGAACTGGCAGCCAGTGAACTGTTTGGTCACGAGAAAGGCGCATTTACCGGTGCTATCAATACAAAGATCGGCGCCTTTGAACAAGCCCACGGCGGTACGCTGTTCCTCGATGAGGTAGCCAACCTTTCCTACGATATTCAGGTCGCCCTGCTGCGCGTGATCCAGGAAAAAGTGATCCGTAGAGTAGGTAGCCTGAAAGAGATTCCGATCGACGTACGTATCATCGTGGCGTCCAACGAAAAACTCTCCGAATCAGTAGCCAAAGGCCGCTTCCGTGAGGACCTCTTCCACCGTTTCAACGAGTTCACTACCTACATTCCACCATTGCGTGAAAGGGTAGAAGACCTTCCGCTGTTCGTGGATGCATTTATGCGTCAGGTAGAAAGAGAGCTGCAGAAGAATTGTGGAAAGATCGCTAACGAAGTATGGGAATGCTTCAGCCGCTACAACTGGCCAGGTAATATCCGTGAACTGAAAAACGTGATACGCCGTGCATGTCTGCTGACGCCGGAGCATGAGGACATTACCTTGTCCACATTGCCGCTGGAAATGAAAGAGTCATTTGCACAGCAACCATACGAGGAAGATCACCAGGTGAATATGTCCGGTGAATTGATCTCCATCACAAATGAAAACGATCTGAAAACAGTTGCTTTGCAGGCTGAGTACAACAAGATCATCAATGTGCTCAAAGAAGTAAAGTATAACAAAACAAAAGCAGCGCAACTGCTTAACATCGATCGTAAAACCTTATATAATAAATTAAGGTTGCTCAATATTAATTATTAAGCGATATCAATATAATGTTTGTTTAATATTCAATCAGTGGCCTGCTTTCCAGCAGGCCTTTTTTATGTTGCACGGTATGCTATTTGCATTTTTAGTAAACATAAAACCGTGCATTATGGATTCGCAAAATAACCTGCAACAAACAAACAATGACGATAAAAAAAGCCCCAATTTCTTTGAGCGATTTTCCAGTAAAGTCGCTCACGCCACAGGCTCTCCCTGGGCATTCTTTATTGCCATGGGCGCGATCCTGGTTTGGGCAATAACCGGCCCTATTTTCCATTACTCAGACACCTGGCAGCTGGTCATCAATACGGGTACGACCATTATTACTTTCCTGATGGTATTCGTGATCCAGAAGTCCCAAAACAAAGACTCCAAATCCGTACAACTAAAATTAAATGAATTAATTGCTGCTAATAAAATGGCCAGTAACAGGTTGATCGTTGTGGAAGATCTGTCAGAAGATGAACTGGATACACTGCATAATTATTACTGCAGACTGGCAGAAGAAACGAAAAAAAGAATGGATATGAAAGAGTCGCACTCTGTAGAAGAAGCAATAGAGAATACTGAGGAAAAAATAAAGGAAATGTAGGCTTATCTATACTTAAACTATACTTAAACTATACTTATTCTCCGTTAGTGCTGCGAAATAAACGTAGCACTAACGGAGAATAAGTATAGTCAGACTAATATCAATTAGTAGGCAGTACGATCGTAAATACACTTCCTTCCCCTTCTTCACTTTCCACATGTACCGTCCCTTTGTGATTCATAATGATATTCTGCGTACTGGTTAATCCCAGACCAGTTCCCTTAGGTTTATTGGTAAAGAACGGATCAAACAAACGGCTCTTCGTTTCCTCCGGAATACCAGGTCCATTATCACCAATCGTAATAATGGCCTTATCTCTTTGTTTAGTCGTCTGTAAGGTAAGCAGCCCTTTGCCAGGCGTCATCGCTTCTACCGCATTGATGATAATATTCAGCAGTGCGATCACTACCTTATCTTCATCCGCAGGGATCAGCACATCCTGTTTCAGATAATCTTTCTTCACATTGATCTCATTCAGTTGCAGACGGTCCTGCGCTAAAGCAAGTGCTTTATCGGTCAGCTCATTCACACCATGCTGATGAACATTCAGTTCGATCATCCTGGTAGAATGCAGCAGTTCAGTGATAAGTTGATTGATGCGGGTACAGTTACGTTCGATGATATCAACATACACCTGACTGTCTTCCACACTGACAGGTTCCCCTTTAAACTGACTAACCGCCAGCAGGATATTCGTAAGCGGGTTTCTTACTTCATGGGCGATCACACGGGCAATACGACCGGTAACGACAAATTTCTGCTGCTGCTGTTTTTCCAGTTCCTCACGTTTTCTTTCAGTGATATCCTGTACAACACAGAGGAAGATCTGTTCTGCATCATCCAGCATCACCGCACTCACCATCACATCCAGTTTCTTTCCGTGTTTGGTGACGAAGTTATATTCCGTACGCAGACTGGAATCTTCTCCACAGATATGATCGAAGAAATGTTTGCTCTGGTCTTCCTGGAAGAATAACTGCTTGAGATTTAACTCCAGCATTTCCTCTTTGCTGTAGCAAAGGCTCCTGATAGCAGCAGGATTCGCATCGATGACGTTCTTATCGCAGTCTGCCAGGATGATCAGGTCATGCGCCTTCTCGAATACACCGAAGTATTTCTTTTCATTCTCTTCGATGATCCGCAGGTGACGCGCTTCATCCAGCGCATAACGTATAGACCTTTCCAGCAGATCGGCACTGATCTCTCCTTTAACAAGATAGTCAGAAGCTCCTGCCTGCATCGCCTCTTTATCGATCGTGTAATCACCTTTACCTGTCAGCATGATCACTGGCGCTTTATATTCCAGTTGCTGAAAATGGTGAAGGATATCGATCCCGGTATAAGGGCCAAGACGGTAATCAGCCAGATAGATATCGTGTACCTTTCTGTCGATCTCTTCTACTGCTTTAGAATAAGTAGGCGCCCAGTCCAACTGGTATTGCCCCGGAGAAATGTCCTGTAACAACTGGCTGACGAGATAAAAGTCATCTTCATCATCGTCTATCATCAATATATGTACGGGTTGATCTGTCATTCTCTAAACATTTGGCAGTTCTGCTATTTCGAACCAATATTGTCCTAAGACGCGGGTAAATTCCACGAGGCCCGAATAGGTGACCGGTTTAATAATAAAGCTGTTTACACCCAGCTCATAACTGTTAATAATATCTTTTTCTTCCTGGGAAGTAGTTAAAATGATAACAGGTATACTCTTAAAAACGTTGTTCGCCTTTAGTTCCCGTAATGCCTCCCTTCCGTCCTTTTTAGGCATATTCAGGTCCAGCAGGATAATTTGTGGAAAAGGGTGTAGCGTTTCATCCGCATAGTGACCATCCCGCTTTAAATAATGCAGGAGTTCTTCTCCGTTTTCCACAAAACTAATGTGGTGCTGTGTACTGTTTTCATCAAAAGCTGCCTGGATCAGCTCTCTGTCATCAGCATCATCATCAGCAATAAGGATGCTAATTTTTCCGGCAGTTTTAATTTTATTCATTGTAGAGGGTTTGTGTTAGTGGTAATTCGATAATAAAGGTCGCTCCCTTGCCAGGTGACCCTAGTGCAGTGATGTGTCCGTGATGGCTGTCCACTATTTTCTTACATATAGCCAGTCCGATGCCGGTACCGGAATATTCGCTCATGCCGTGTAACCTTTGAAATAATAAAAAGATGCGCTCGGCATAAGCCGGGTCAAAACCTATACCATTATCTTCTATATATATGCGGCATTGATTATTTTCCTGTTCAGCCCTGATATTAATGACCAGCTGTCGGCCGGGATCAGCAAATTTGATCGCATTGGTGATGATATTCTGGAATAACTGGTGAAACGCGGTGGGCATACCCTCAATGACCGGCAGCGGAGCGATATGCACCATCGCCTTTTTCTCCTGTAAACTGACCTCGAGGTCACCGGTGACTTCCTGCAGCACCTGTGTCATATCCACCTTTTCAATGTGCTCAGGCGTAATACGGCCGGCGCGGGAAAAAAGCAGCAGGTCGTTGATCAATACGCGCATCCGCCCTACGGCGCCTACCATACGCAGGATCAGATCAGACGCTTCCTGTGGCAACTCGTTTCCATACTTTGTCTGTAAGCGGTCGCTAAAGGTAGATATTTTACGTAAGGGTTCCTGTAAGTCATGGGAGGCTACATAAGCGAATTGCTCCAGTTCTTCGTTGGATTTATTGAGTAGTTTGATATTCTGTTGCAGATCATGCTGATAAGACTTGAGACGGGACTCGATATGTAATTGTAAACGGAATTCCCGTGTCAGCGTAACGTAGGAATAAATACCTATCAGGATCGCCATCAGCGAGGAAATAAAGATCACCGGTATCCATATGGCAGAGAAAAAGTCCTGTAACCTGGATTTCTGGTGCAGCTTCGCATTCTCTATATGCAGCATGTCCTGCACTTTCACGTCTATTTTGTCCATCCATTTTTCCCCTTCCTGTACGGCACTCGTGTCTGTTTGAGGTGCAGATAGTTTTGCTTCACCTGCGATCAGCTGCTGGTACTTCTTTTCAAGTAGCTTTTTCAGGGTATCCAGGTGCAATTGCTGCCGGCGGCTGTCAGCCGTAATACGACGCAATAACATATATTCTTCTTCTATCTTGATACTGCGCTCCTGCATAGTGGGCCGCAGGAAGGCGGTATCCTGCGTAAGCCGGTAACCCCGCAGGGCGGATTCCGCGTCCTTCAGCTGCTTGGTGATCACTTCCAGGCTTTTGGATATCTCTATTGTCTGATTCATCCACCGCGCATTATCCAGTAGGGTTTTCGTTACCAGAAAGGAACATATGGATGCGACGATGATCACAGTAAATGCGATAAAGAATCCCAGTCTGATCTTCTTTTGTACAGGTATATGCATTTTTCCCGCTGATTGTGTGGTAAGCTTTCTAATTTACGTTAATTACATGATAATCAGAAGCCAGTAAGACTTCGCTTTCACAGGTAATGTCTGCACGTATATCCGGTTATAGCTGTCATATGTATACAAATATTGTGCTATGTATCTTAATTCCACAGTTATAATTTCATAAATAGTATCCATCAATTTCCACATTGTGAAATGCATATTCTACAGGCAGTCCGGTCGTGGCTGCTAACGTGCTTCATATATGCATTGATGTGAATTAAATATAGCTAAAATGCCCTGCTGTAAAGGATTTGGTGTGTGTTTTCGGAGACGCCTGAACCAGCCGTAACAGTGCTTATCTGCCACTGGAATGAACTTTGTCTTTTTAATTGTATAGAATACGTTGAAAAACATCGCGATACAATTGCTCTCTGTTCAAGGAATCGTTCACCCAAAAAATTAATCTTATGCAATACTATCATATGGCTGCGGGGAATCCGAATCCGGGTGGAATACCGGAAAAGCAACCCATTCCACAAGAGGAACCGCCCAGGCCAAATAACCCGGAAATAACGCCTCCGCCATCTCCGCCAGGTCCACCGCCTCCGGTGCCCAACGAGATACCGGACCATGATATTAAACGTACGCCTCCTGATCCAAAGGCAGAAGAAGAAAGGATAGAAGTAATGGCAGACCAGGACAGGGAAGATGTACAGGAAAGATCACCCGATCTTTTCCCCGATAAAGGTCTCATGGAAACGGGCCATACGTACGATGAAGAGGATACGAAGGTCATTCCTGAAGAATAATTACTAATCATTATTAAAATTCAAATTAAACTCCAAAAAATATGGCAACAAGAACCCAATCAAAAACCAGTAAAGCCGCAACTTCAACAAGAAGTACTGCTGGTAGTAAATCTATGTCACCATCACGTACAGCTCCTAAATCATCTGCCTCCAGGAGCAACGGCAAAAATGAGGATATGCCCAACTCGAAGTTCCACAAACTGTTTGTTGACGAACTGAAAGACATCTACTGGGCAGAAAAGAACCTTGTAAAGGCACTCGGGAAAATGCAGAAAGCAGCGACTTCAGAAGAGCTGATCGATGCTATCAGTCATCACCAGGAACAAACAAAAGAACATGTGGCACGCCTGGAACAGGTATTTGAGATCATCGGTCAGGCGCCAAAAGCAAAGAAATGTGAAGCAATGGAAGGATTGATCGCAGAAGGACAGGAGGTGGTAGATGATACAGAAGAAGATACCGCTGTAAGGGATGCAGGGATCATTATCTGTTCTCAGAAAATAGAACACTATGAGATCGCCGCTTATGGTAGTCTGCGTACACTGGCCAACAGAATGGGACATGACGAAGTAGCACAGTTACTGGAACAGACACTGAACGAAGAAAAAGAGACCGATAGTCTGCTGACGCAGATAGCAGAATCTACTGTTAATGAAGAAGCTGCTGCTGAATAAGCTCAACTTATAAATGAGAACCCTAAGGCCTCTGCATAGCGATATGCTAGAGGCCTTTCTTAAATCTACTTGATCATGCAAAAATCAGAAGAAAAGAAACCACTTAGACCGGAACAGGAACAACCCCGTCAGCCGGGAATAGAATCAGAAATGGACCCGAAACCGGTGTTTGAAAAAAAGAACGTTCCTGTAGGTAAACTGATGGACAGGGTGGCTGTCATTACAGGAGGAGATAGTGGTATCGGAAGAGCTGTTGCAGTTGCTTTTGCCAGCGAGGGCGCCGATGTTGTCATTGCTTATTTCGACGAACATGAAGATGCGGCATTGACACAAAAGCATGTACAGGAATATGGCCGTAAGGCAGTATTAATACCCGGTGATGTTACAGATGAAAAACACTGTGCAGCGATCGTGGAAAAAGCGGTGGATACTTTCGGCAGACTGGACATTGTTGTGAACAACGCGGCGGTGCAATATCCGCAGAAAAATCTGGAAGATATTACCGCAGAACAGCTACAGAAAACCTTTGCCACTAATATCTTTTCGCAGTTCTATCTCACAAAAGCGGCGCTCCCGCATCTGAGAGAAGGAGCCGCGATCATCAATACAACATCTGTTACCGCATACAGGGGAAGCGGGCACCTGATCGATTATGCCAGCACCAAAGGAGCGATCGTAAGTTTTACACGCTCCCTGGCATCCACGCTGGCAGAGAAAAAGATCAGGGTGAACGCAGTAGCGCCCGGCCCCATCTGGACGCCATTGATACCTGCCACCTTTGACGCGGAACACGTAGAATCTTTCGGTTCGGACGTACCCTTAAAACGCGCCGGAGAACCCGTAGAAGTAGCGTCCAGTTACGTATTCCTGGCCAGTGATGATGCCAGTTATATGACAGGACAGGTGCTGCATCCTAACGGAGGCGAAATTGTGAATGGTTAGCATAAAATACTACAATTATGGACCTGCTTGCTGAAGCAATGGCTACCGCCAAAGCTGTCAAATTACGTTATGTAAAGTCTGGTACTACAGGCTATAGCCGGGAAAGGATAAAAGGCGGCTTTCGGTACCGTGATCAGCACGGAGATATTATTAAGGACGAGGATGTATTGAAAAGGATCCGTGGACTGGTATTGCCTCCTGCCTGGGAGGAAGTATGGATCTCTCCATATGCCAACGGACACCTGCAGGCAACAGGTATCGATGCGATGGGCCGAAGGCAGTACCGTTATCATTCCACCTGGGCAAAAGCGCGTAATGAAACCAAGTATGACCGCTTACTACATTTTGGGGAAAAATTACCGCAATTGCGTGAACATATTACAGCTGCATTGCGTAAGAAAAATCTTGATAAAGAGAAGGTTACGGCTATTGCATTGAGCGTTATGCAGGAAACGCTGATCAGGGTAGGGAATGCATCTTATGAGAAATTATATGGGTCTTATGGCCTGACCACATTGCATTCACAACACGTAAAAATAGACGGAAATACGGCCTTTTTTAAGTTCAAGGGAAAGAAGGGCGTCATGCATAAAATAACGTTAAAACACGCCCAATTAGCCAAATTGCTGCATAAGGTAAGAGATATTCCCGGGCAGGAATTGTTTCAGTATTACGAAGGGGAGGAACATAAGAGCCTTGATTCCGGAGATATTAATGAATACCTGAAACAATGGACCGGCGATGACTTTACCTGTAAGGATTTTCGTACCTGGTCAGGTACGGTGAACGCATTGAACCTGCTGGCCGATCTCACGCCATTTGCTTCAGCACATGAATGTAAACAAAACCTGGTGCAGATCATCGACAGCGTAGCCGGTAAGCTCGGTAATACAAGAGCAGTTTGTAAGAAGTATTACATCCATCCCAAAATATTGGAATCGTACGAACTATGTGAACTGGAGCCTTACCTGGAAGAGTTGAGAGCGGGAAGAACGGAGGCGTCTGAGGAAGGCTTACATAATGATGAGAAGATATTGCTCAAGTTTATGAAAGAGCAGAAAAAGAATGGGAAAAATTAAGAATTAAAAATTAAGGATTAAGAATTAGCACTATGCAATAATTCTTAATCCTTAATTCTTAATTGAAGAATATCTTACGCGAAGATCAACTGATCTTCCCTGTCCTCCACCGGTATTTTCTGTATAAATTCATCGAATCCAGCTTCCTCATGGGTGCTGTACACACCATAGGCATCCAGTACGTAGCCAATCTCGCCTTCCTTGTCCTCTATCAGGTATAATACGGACATGTCGGCAGGATCTGACTCACCTTCAAACCGGTAGGTTTTGATGATCTTCAACTCTTCAGGATTGTAGATCTTTTGTTTTTCTATATTCTGCATTCTGCCGTGATCACTCATTTTTAGTTCATGATCTAGGCCTTTTTCATGTAGTTTTTGCATCACCCGGCTAAGGGTGGTCATTTCGCCTGGCTTTTCCATAAACAAAGGTTTTTGTTATAGGATAAAATCCAAAACACGTGCCATGGCATATAGTTTGGTTTTCACTCAGTATCACTACTAAATTATCTTTTTATGAGAGCTGTATGGTCAGGAACAATCGGTTTTGGGTTGGTCAATATACCCATCAAATTGTACAGCGCAGTACAGGACAGCAGGCTGGACCTGGACATGCTGGACAGGAAAGATCACGCCCATATAAAATTTAAAAGGGTGAACGAAGACACAGGTAAAGAAGTGCCATGGGAACAGATTGTGAAAGGATACCTGTATAATGATGAATACGTCATCCTGGAGGATGAAGATTTTCAGGAAGCCAGTCCTGAAAAGAGCAAGATCATTACCATAGAATCATTTGTGGAACTGACGGAAATAGATGATATCTATTTCGAAACACCCTATTTCATAGAGCCGGATAAAGCCGGCGTTAAAGCATATGATCTGTTGTTGAAAACATTGCAGAAAACGGGTAAGGCTGGTCTGGGGCGTTTTGTACTCAGAACGAGTGAACACCTGGCCATTATCCGGCCAAGAGAGGATTATCTGATGTTGCAACAGCTAAGGTTTTCACAGGAAATACGCTCTCCGGAAGAGCTCTCTTTCCCCTCCAATACAAAGATCAATAAGAAGGAGCTGGATATGGCGATACAGTTGGTGGATAGTTACACTACTGAATTTGATATCAGTCAGTTCAAAGATACTTATCATGAGGACCTGATGAAGATCATTAAAGCAAAAGCCAGCGGCAAACGACGCACTGTAAAGAAGCTCAAAGTTGTGCATACGAAGAGTAGCGATCTGTTCAGTCAGCTGAAAGCGAGCCTGAACCCATCCACAGGAAAAACCACTAAAAAACGTGCGTCATGAGTAACTTAAAGACATATGATGCGAAACGGGATTTCAAACAGACTGCGGAGCCAAAAGGTGCAAAGAAAAAGAGCGCCGGTAAGCAACACATTTTTGTCATACAGCGGCATCATGCCTCGCGCTTACATTATGATTTCCGGCTGGAGGTAGATGGTGTGCTGAAAAGCTGGGCAGTACCAAAAGGCCCTTCTATGAATCCTGCGGATAAAAGACTGGCTATGCAGGTTGAAGATCATCCGTATGACTATAAAGACTTTGAAGGAGTGATCCCGGAAGGGAATTACGGCGCTGGCTATGTCTATGTTTGGGATAAAGGCAATTACGAATTGCTACGTGAAGATGGTAGTAGCTTTGATAAAGAGGCAAATAAAGAGATCAGGGAAGGTGACCTGAAGATACGCCTGAAAGGACGTAAGGTGAAAGGGGAATTTGCATTGGTGAAGATGAAGAATACAGATGATAATGCGTGGTTGCTGCTGAAACATAAAGATGACTATGCTGTAAAGGAGGCTTATAATAGCGAAGATTTCACACCCCAGCGTGTAAAGGACCGGGGAGTGAAGGAAAAGGAGAAGATGCACGGTGAGGGTAAAAAAAAAGCGCTTCCCGCAAAAGCGAAAGCAGCGTCTCAAAAAGGAAAAACAGTAAGAAATCCTAAACAGCAACGGGAGCTCTTTACGCCGATGATGGCGACATTGGTGGATGCGCCCTTCAGCCGGGAAGGCTGGTTGTTTGAGACGAAATGGGACGGTTACCGGGCTATTGCAGATGTGAGAGGCGGAAAAGTGGAACTGTATTCCAGAAACCATCTTTCGTTCAATAAGGATTATGCACCAGTTGTAACGGCTTTGGAAAAGCTGCAGCATGACGCGGTGCTGGATGGAGAGATCGTTATTCTGAAAAAAGATGGCACCTCCGATTTTCAGTCATTACAGAATTATAAGAATGATCCTTCCGGCAATCTGGTGTATGTCGTGTTCGATATGCTTGAGCTGGATGGAGAAGACCTGAAAGCAATGCCGTTGGTCCAACGAAAGGAATTGCTGAAAACGGTTGTGAAACAGTTGAAAAGCAAAGGCGTCGTTTATTCAGAACATGTCTTAGACAATAGCGACGCATTGTATCAACAGGCAAAGGAAAAAGGCTGGGAGGGGATCATTGCGAAAGAAGCGGAAAGCCTGTACGCAGAAGGAAAACGTGCCATGGCCTGGCTGAAGATAAAGATCATTGATGAGCAGGAAGCCATTATCTGTGGATATACTGATCCGAAGGGAAGCAGAAAGAAGATCGGCTCCCTGGTGTTGGGGGTATATGATGATAATAAGGAACTGAGATATGTGGGGAACTGTGGCGGTGGATTAAACGGTACGCTGATCAACGAGTTGTATGAAAAGATGCAACCGTTGCGGCAAAAGACTTCTCCTTTTAACAAAAAGATCAGAACAAATACACCGGTTACCTGGGTAAAGCCACAACTGGTATGTCAGGTGAAGTTCTCTTCATGGACAAGTGACAAACAGCTACGGCAGCCGGTATTCCTTGGATTGAGGAAAGACAAACCAGCGAAGGAGGTACATCAGGAAACTGCAAAACCGACAAAAATGGCTACTAAAAAAGCTACAGCGACCGCTGCTCCGGCGAAAGTCGTACAGGAGAAAGAGCGGGTGGTGACTCTCAACAGTAAAAAGGTACCGCTGACCAATCAGCAGAAATTATACTGGCCGGATGAGAAGATCACAAAAGGTGAACTGATCGATTATTATATGGAAATGGCGGATTATGTACTGCCCTATCTGAAAGACCGGCCACTCAGTCTGCATCGCTTCCCGAATGGGATCAAGGACGCCGGTTTCTATCAGAAAGATGTGGATACGGAAGCGGCTCCTGACTGGGTGAAAACAGTCACCTTACATGCGGCTTCTGCCTCCCGTGATGTGGACTACCTGGTATGTAATAATGCCGCTACACTGGTGTATATGGCCAACCTGGGCTGTATAGAAATGAATCCCTGGTTATCACGTGTGAAAAACCTGGATAATCCGGATTATATCGTGTTAGACCTCGATCCGGAGAATATCGCTTTTAAATACGTGGTAGAAACCGCATTGGCGATAAAGGAATTATTGGATAAAGTGGGGGTAAAGTCCTTCTGTAAGACTTCCGGAGCTTCAGGATTGCATATTTATGTACCTACCGGAGGAAAGTATAATTACGAAACCTGCCGTTTATTTGCCGAGTATGTCGCTAAGCAGGTACAACAGGATTTGCCAAAGATCACCAGTGTGATCCGTACGAAGTCGAAACGTAATAAAAAGGTTTATATCGACTATATGCAGAATAGCCGGGGACAGACCGTTGCGTCGCCTTATTCCGTACGGCCGAAACCGGGAGCTACCGTGTCTGCGCCTTTGAACTGGGATGAGCTGAATGACGATCTGGCTATCAGCAATTTTACGATGGAGAATATGGGAGACCGGGTAAAAGCAGTAGGCGATCTGTGGAAGGATATCGATAAGACGAAGAATGATCTGCGGAAGGCGATAGCGAAGGTTGAATCAATGGCACAGGCGCAGGTGGAATAATAATTGATTTACACTGTATAGCAGTTTGATTTTTAGAACCTAAAAATGAACCGTTATGCAAACAGCAAATCATCATCATCATGTTAACCTGGCTCCGGTGTATGGGATCATCATAGCAGTAATCTCTGTGGTGTTTACGGTTATATTCTATTTCACCAATGTGTCCGGTTACCTATGGACGGGGTATCTTGGTAATCTGCTCATGTTCCTCGGCGTGTTGTTTTCCGTTATTCATTATAACAGTCAGCATCATGAGCGGACGTCTTCCATGGCATTATTTGCGATGGGGTTCAGAACGACATTATGGGCAATCGTCGTCATAGCATTGTTTACGATCGTCATGCATTTTATTGCAGAATCGCAGACAGAAAATCCGAATTTCTGGATTTACCTGGCAGGTAGTATCTTTTTTACCAATGTCGTACTAGGTGTAGTAGCATCAGCTTTATCAGCGATGGTATTTAAGAAAAATCAGAAAACGACGCGTCCGGAGTAGGCTATAACAGCCAGCCTAAAATAAGACAAGCGAGCACTATAAAAGGGGATGGTATACGCGAAAGCAGCAGTACGGTCAGTGTGACAGCGGTAACCGCAATCGTATACCCGTTCTGTGGGATGGCCATGAACAGTATGATCGTGGCTGCCCACATGATCCCTACCACTACAGCATTAATGCCCTCCAATGCCCTGTAAATAACCACGTATTTCTTCAGGTTATGCCATATAGGAAAGAAGAATAAGACAAGTAATAAGCTGGGCAGGAAGATAGCGACCGGGGCTAACATACAGCCTAATAACTGATAGCCTGGTCCGAGGTTACGCATGACCATACCACCGACATAAGCAGTGATAGAGAAGGTGGGACCAGGTAAAGCCCGCATAATACCGGCCCCTGTCAGCAGTTCTTCAGCGCTCATGAACTGGGTTTTCGCACGGGAAACGTACTGTTCCAGCATCATCGCGATCAGAATATCTCCGCCACCAAACACCAGACTACCAAAACGGTAGAAGTTCTCAAATAAGTTGAAGGGACGGCGTGTGATCCAGTCATGCGTACGGGCCAGCTCTGAGAAGAATCCCGCCAGTATGAACAACAGGGCAAAAAGCCAGATGTTGGTCCAGCGGATCTTTTTAGGCTTATCCTGGATGTCCGGGATACGTTTATCACTGAAATTGGATACGATCCCCCCTAATATGATCAGGCAGGGAAAGGTCCAGGGAGATTTGAAGAAATAGGCGATCAGGAGGGACGATATCATGATCATCGTTGTCGCCAGGTTGCGTATACTGATACGGAATGCCCGCATGCTTCCATAAATAAGGAAACCAACGGCCATTGGTTGTACGTACTTAAATATATCAGTATTCAGCGCTTTTTGGTCGAAATACTGCAACAGGAAGCTAAGAGAGCCCATAAGTATACAGGCGGGGGCTATCCATATCAGCAGGGTGGCGACGGCCAACGAAATGCCGCCACGTTTATATCCGATCAGTGTAAGTGTCTGTGAAGAAGAAGCGCCGGGCAGGAGTTGACAGAAAGCATTGTATTCCATCAGTTCCTGTTCGGTCACATCCCGTCTCTGGTGTACGAATGTTTTCAACATCATAGCCAGGTGACCCTGCGGGCCCCCGTATGCTGTGATGCTATGCATAAAAACAGCGCGCAGGAAAGGAATATGACGAAGAAACACGCTTTAGTATTTATTAGGCTGCCCGAATTTCAATAATTTCCTGACAATATCAAACAATAAAGCGACAAACTATTGATTTTCTTCGGTTAAGCCTGTAACGTACAGGCATAATACTTGTTATAGATTCTCAATACTTTGCAGGATATTGAATACTTCCCACCTCTATCTGGTAGCCTGTCAATTGATTGGTAATGAATAGTTTAATACTAGAAGCAGTTTTATGAAGAGATTTCTGATAATCCTATGCATAACACTTTCACTGAACGTACATGCGCAATTGTCATTCTACAACAGTGATGGTTATTGGGCAAATTTCTGCCTGCAGTCAGATTGTGTTACGCCGTCGGCGACAGATACCTGTCTGGTTTTTGTGAGTAACAGGCACCTGTACAAGGATAGTTTACGCTTTGTAGATGAATATGTGGATACTTCAGGACTGAAATATTTCTTTTTGCAGAAGCATGGCGGACAATGGAATGTATTTCAGACACCTACATTGTCAGATGCGATGCATTTATTGCCGGAAAAGCGGGATATCGTCGTTTATGCGGAGGGGATGGGAAAGATTTTTACTACGAATGTGGAAAGGGCATTGCTGATGCGATCGCAATACCAGGTGAATGTGATCATGTTTGATTATGCCAGTATCAATACAACTTACCGGCCGGCACGGAATTTCCGGTTTGCGCGGGAGAATGCCCGCTTATCGGCGCCCCATTATTACCGGCTGCTCCGTATTATACAGCAGGCCCGGAGGGAGCAGGAAGACTGGATGCAACAGGTGAAGGTGTCTACATTCTGCCATAGTATGGGCAATATCATATTGATGGAGATGATGAAAGGGCAGGATTATCAGCAACTGAATAATGAGCCATTTATAGACAATGTAGTGATCAATGCTGCCTGTGTACCTTCCAGAGGGCACCAGGAATGGGTAGATAACATTCATTTCGCGAATAAGATATATATCCATTATAACAGGTCAGACTGGCAATTAAAAGGCGCTCATTTGCTGACACTGAAGCCACAGCTGGGAGAGAAGCTGAAAGGGCATCTGGCGAAAAATGCGAATTATGTCAATTTCCGGGAACAGGTGGGTAGTCAGCATAGCTACTTCCTGAATTTTCCGCAGAACGAATACCGCATGACAAATGAGATGAAGGACTACTTTGTACAGTTATTCAGTGGGAATACCGCTGTGCTGGAAGAAGAAAAAACACTGGTGAAGAAGGAGGGAAGTGGTCCGGACAGGGTGAATTAATGAGTAGTATAAATCAGCATATAAGAGAGAAAAGAAAAACGCTCCATTACGGAGCGTTTTCTGTTTATAGCTATTTCTTAAGACCAATTTCTCTGAGACGTTCGTCCAGGTACTCACCAGCAGTGATAGGCTCATAAGCGAGCGGATGTTCAGCATTTACGCAGCTTTCCAGTGCATTCAGCGGCATCTCTGATTTAGGATGCAGGAAGAACGGAATGGAATAACGGCTGGTATGCCACATATCACGTGGCGGGTTGACTACACGATGTGTAGTTGATTTCAGCCGATTGTTGGTAAGACGCTGGAGCATATCTCCCACGTTTACAACGATCTGTTCTGGCAACGAAGTAACCGGCACCCAGTTGTCCTGTTTATCCAGGATCTGTAATCCATCTGCGGAAGCGCCTACCAGCAGGGTGATGAGGTTGATATCCTCATGTTGTTCTGCACGGATGGCAGAAGATGGCTCTTCCGTAATAGGAGGGTAATGAATGGCCCTCAGGATGGAGTTCCCGTTATGGATAAACTGATCAAAATAGTGCTCATCCAGTCCAAGGTAAATGGCAATGGCCTGCAGCAGGGCTTTTCCTGATGCTTCAAAACCACGGTAGGCATCAAAGAAGGTCGGCGTAAATGCCGGGATCTCTTTTACTGCCACATTGGGAGGGTATTCTGCACCGATCGGATCATCATCTTCAACTGTCTGGCCGAACTGGAAGAATTCTTTCAGGTCAGGTGCATCATAGCCTTTGGCATGTTCTTTCCCAAAGGAAGTATATCCTCGCTGACCGGCCAGTTCAGGTATCTCATAAGACCGCTTGATATCTGACGGGAGGGTGAAGAACAGTTGTACATACTTGTACAGTTTCGCAATAAGATCGTCGGAAATACCGTGATTTTTTACCGCCACAAAGCCTACTTCTTCGTAAGCTTTACCAAGCTGCTCTACAAAAGCTGCTTTACTGGCGGCGTCGCCTGAGGTAAAGGCGGCGAGGTCCACAACCGGAATGGAATGAGTTATTGCCATAGTAAATGAGTTTTACCTTACTAAGGTAACTCATTTTAAGAAAGCTTCGTCTTCCGCTGTGATGTCTACTACTGCATACCTGGCTACATGATTGATGAGCATTTCATCCATGATATCCACTACGTTCTTATAACTGGCATGTTTATCTGCTTTGATCAGTACCATCAGGTCATCTTTTTTATGCATTTGAATGACACGGTCCTTTTTATCGATGATGACATCGCGTATGCCATGGTTATTGGCATAGGATGAGTTTTTTATTACGGGAGGGTGTGCAGGATCATTGCCAATCCCTTCGTAGTAGCTGACTTTATTATTGGCGCCCAGCAAGATAGTCAGGGACTTACTATCAGCCAATACAGATGGATGGTCTTTGTCTTCTGCAGGCATCAGCAGATCGGTCGTTCTGTGTTTCATCATGGTCGTGGTGAGCATGAAAAAGGTAATGAGCAAAAAGCCCAGGTCTACCATGGGTGTCATATCAACACGTGTACTCTTTTTATTTGATCTGGTGCCTCTTTTGCGGCCACGTTCGGAGCCGCCGGTATTTATTTAAGCCATTGCATAAGGGTTTAATGGTAAGGAATTAAATGACTGAAAGCGCTTTCTGGTATATAGATGCAGGAGTGAATAGATTCCATAAAAATCAATTAGGAATTAGGAATTACGAATTAGGAATTGAGCGGAACGGGTGTTGAATAAGGATAAATAGGCGGCTGAATGATATGGGGGAAGGGGAATAATAAATAAAAAAGGGCGCTTCATTTAATGAAGCGCCCTACTATAAGGCTTTTGAAAAGTCTTTTTGTAATTAGTCGGCAGGCTTGAATACGCCAATTCCTAATTCGTAATTGAACTAGAATTCCGCGCTCTTCGGCGTTCTTGGGAAAGGAATGACATCTCTGATGTTACCCATACCGGAGGCAAACAGCACCAGTCTTTCAAAACCAAGACCGAAACCTGCGTGTGGTGCAGAACCGAAGCGGCGTGTATCCAGGTACCAGCTCATTTCTTCCACCGGCAGGTGCATTTCTTCCATGCGGGTTACCAGTTTATCGTAATTTTCTTCACGTTGTGAACCACCTACGATCTCACCGATACCAGGGAACAGGATATCCATTGCTCTTACTGTTTTGCCATCTTCGTTCTGTTTCATGTAGAACGCTTTGATCGCTTTCGGGTAGTCGGTAAGGATAACTGGTTTTTTGAAGTGTTTTTCTACCAGGTAGCGTTCGTGCTCACTCTGGAGGTCAGCACCCCACTCTTCGATCAGGTAATTGAACTTCTTGGTTTTGTTAGGCTTGCTGTTTTTGAGGATGTCGATCGCTTCGGTGTAAGTGATACGTACAAACTCATTGTTCAGCACGAATTCCAGTTTTTCGATGAGGCCCATCTCGCTGCGTTCCTGCTGAGGCTTTTGTTTGTCTTCCTCCAGGAGGCGTTGTGCCAGGAATTCGAGGTCTTCCCTGTTATTTTCCAGCGCGTAGCTCAGTACATACTTGATGAAAGCTTCAGCCAGGTTCATGTTCTCTTCCAGATCATAGAAGGCCATTTCAGGCTCGATCATCCAGAATTCAGCCAGGTGGCGGGCTGTGTTGGAATTTTCTGCACGGAAGGTAGGACCGAAGGTGTAGATATCGCCAAATGCCATTGCGCCAAGTTCGCCTTCCAGCTGACCAGATACGGTCAGATTGGTCGCGCGGCCGAAGAAGTCTTCTTTATAGTTGATCTCACCACTTTCTGTCAGCGGTGGATTTTTAAGATCGAAGGATGTTACATGGAACATTTCACCGGCGCCTTCTGCGTCAGAGGCAGTAATGATCGGCGTATGCAGGTATACAAAGCCTTTTTCGTTAAAGAATTTGTGTACAGCAAATGCCAGGGCGTGGCGCAGACGGAAGATGGCTCCGAAGGTGTTTGTACGGAAACGCAGGTGTGCGATTTCACGCAGATATTCCAGGCTGGGGCGGTTTTTCAGCTGAAGCGGGTATTTCTCCGGATCGCAATCGCCCAGTATTTCCAGTTCAATTGCTTTAATTTCTACACGCTGGCCCTTGCCCATAGAAGGGATCACCTGACCGGACACGCTGATAGCAGCCCCTGTGGTAAGGCGTTTCACCAGTTCTGGGGTAACGGATTCCTGGTCTATTACTACCTGGATATTATTATTGGTTGAGCCATCATTCAGTGCTATAAACTGATTGTTACGGAAAGACCGTATCCAACCCTTTACCACTACATTGTAGTCTGTTTTTTCGTCCAGCAGTATCTGCTTGACTTTCACTCTTTGGCTCATATGAATATATATTTTAGGATTGCAAATTTAAGAGATATAGAGCATACTGCATAGGGTATAAGGGCGCTTCCGGGCCAGGAACTAAATAAAATGTTAAATTAATTCTGAAGCCCTGACCGGCTGTTTGGCAGGAATGTTGATGGATATTTTGGGGCCAAAACCATAGACAGGCTATGGGACGGGGTTTTCAAGGGGGGCAGATGGCACGGACGCTTGTCTGGCTGCTGTTGTAAGAGGTTGGAAGAGTGCTTTTTTTTTGGATAATAGCGAAACTTGTTTTAATCTTGCGTAACAAACCTGCCTGATAAAGTTCTAAATTTCCATATTTCCATCTTCGTCGGCAGTCCTAAACTCAACATTCCCTATCAGATTTAATAACCAGATTAAATTTATTGGACTCAAAAAACAATTATTTGTAATTGGTGTATGTTGGTATGTAGTGGTACCCACCTCACAACACTTTTAAATTTGACAACACACGATGATGTACGACATCTTACAATTGAACGACATGCTCGTTCCTGAGCTGCTTGACATTGCAGAGAAACTCGATGTGCCAAACGCCAAAAAACTGAGCAAACAGGATCTTATCTACAAAATACTCGATAAGCAGGCAGTAATGGCCTCTGAAGGTAACCCGGCAAATGGTGAAGAAAAGAAAACACGTAAACGTAAGACTAAAAAGGAAGAAGAAGCTGAAGAAGCACCTGTAGCAGAGACCACAGCTGCGGACGAAAAACCTAAACGTGGCAGAAAACCAGCTGCCAACGGCCTTAAATCAAAAGAAACAGAATTGGAAGAACCTAAGGCACAGGACACCAAACCAAAGAAAAAGAACTTCGATATAGACTTAGACATCCCCTCTCTTACTTTCGATGACGATGATGATGTAATCATCCCGCAATTCACTGAAGATATTGAAGAAGAGGAAGAAGAAGAGGACGATGTAATTACCACTCTGCCCAATGCTCAGGAAGCAGAAGAGGAAGAGGAAGAAGAAGACGAGGATGATTTTGTAATGCCGGAAGAGCCGGTACTGGCGCAGAAACAGCGCACTCCTTCAAATAAGAAAGAACCTGCTTTTAATATAGAATTCGACGGTATAATTATCAGTGAAGGTGTATTGGAAATGATGCCTGATGGTTATGGTTTCCTCCGCTCTTCTGATTATAACTACCTCAGTTCACCAGATGATATTTATGTTTCTCCTTCACAGATAAAATTGTTCGGACTGAAAACCGGCGACACCGTTAAGGGTTCCGTGCGTCCTCCGAAAGAAGGCGAGAAATACTTCGCACTGCTGAAAGTAGAAACAATTAATGGTAAGTCTCCTGAAGAAGTACGTGACCGCGTACCTTTCGATTATCTGACACCATTATTCCCATTTGAAAAATTACGCCTTACTACTACTTCCAATAACTACTCAACCCGTATCATGGACCTCTTTACCCCGATCGGTAAGGGCCAGCGTGGATTGATCGTAGCACAGCCAAAGGTTGGTAAAACCATGTTGCTGAAAGAAGTAGCAAACGCGATCGCTACAAACCATCCTGAAGTATACCTGATGGTCGTACTGATCGATGAGCGTCCGGAAGAGGTAACCGATATGGAACGTAGCGTTAAAGCAGAAGTCATTGCTTCTACTTTTGACGAACCAGCTGAAAAGCACGTAAAAGTATCTGCCATCGCTTTGCAGAAAGCAAAACGTCTGGTAGAATGTGGTCATGACGTAGTGATCCTCCTGGATTCCATTACCCGTCTGGCACGTGCGCACAACACCGTAGCTCCTGCTTCTGGTAAAGTATTGAGTGGTGGTGTGGAAGCAAACGCAATGCAGAAACCAAAACAATTCTTTGGTGCTGCGCGTAAGATCGAGAATGGTGGTTCACTGACGATCCTGGCAACTGCATTGATCGATACAGGTTCTAAAATGGATGAGGTGATCTTTGAAGAATTCAAAGGTACCGGTAACATGGAATTACAGCTTGACCGTAAACTGGCCAACAGACGTATCTTCCCTGCGATCGACGTATCTGCGTCTTCTACCCGCCGTGATGACCTGCTGCTGGAAAAAGATATCCTGAAACGTATACACATTCTGCGTAATCACCTCGCAGATATGAATACAGAGGAATCCATGCACTTTATGCTGCAACACATGAGGGGCACCAAGAACAACGAAGAGTTCCTGATCTCCATGAATGGATAAAAAATTAAAAGGTCCCGTCTCAGACGGGACCTTTTTTATTGTTTTGTTACCTGTATTGTTTCCAGTGACTGACAAGGTCCTTTCTCCTTCTGTCTGCAACTTCAAGTTTGACCCCATTCTTCAGTAATGCTCTGCTGCCATCACCTTCAATATTATTGATCTGAGATAACTGCACCATCTGATGGTTGTTGATCTGATAAAAACGCAATGTGCTGAATAAGTCTGTATAATAACGGAATGAACGATCAGCCTGTATCTGCTGCTGATCAGATAAGTGTATGGTCGTCTTTTCTGCCGATGCTTCCAGATAGGTGATCTTATTGAGGCCGATGATCATGTCTTCATGTTGCGTCACCGGGATCACCATATCCATATTGATGTTACGGCCGTTATTAAAGTTTTCAAGCAACACTTTATAACGGGATGTACTGGCATTTGCATGTATACGGTCGGCGATCTTGCCGACTGCATTCATCAGACTTTCCCTGTCAATCGGTTTGAGGATGATCTCTACTTCGCTGAAGCGGATGGTATGCAGGAATTTCTTTTCAAAAGCAGTTACAAAAACGGCTTCGAACGGAGGCGCGTCCTGCGTGCCTAACAGCACATCAAAACCGGTGCCGTCGGGCATTTCAAGATCAAGGAATACTAACTGTGGCTGATGTTGCTGAATAGTGGCAATACCGTCTGCACAGTCAGACGCTGTAGCGGCTACCTGTACTTCGGGGCAGTATTTTTCCAGCATAAGTGATATGATATCACGGCTGTTGCGTTCATCATCTATTATAACGGCCTTTATCATAGTATTCCAATAAGCTTGTATGGCCTAAAGTTGGGGGATCAGTATCCTTACAATAGTACCACTTTCTGTGTTATTATTTTCCGATTTGTCAATGATATCGATGTGTATACCTGTATTGTACATCTTATTCAGGAGCTCGGCACGGTTGAAGCTGATTTCCATGCCGGACGACTGGTGATGTTTCGGCAGTGTACGCAAGGTTTTAGAACGGATAATGCCAATGCCATTGTCCTCTATCAGGCACTCCAGCATATCCGGGGCTATCTGGTTAAACTGTATCAGCAACTGGCCGATAGGGTAGCTGGTATTGGTCATGCCGTACTTTACTGCATTTTCAACGTATGGTTGCAGGAGCATGGCGGGTACCTCTAATTCTGATGTGGCAATTGCAGGATCAACATAAATCTCGTACTCCATCTTATGCTCAAACCGCATTTTCTCTAACCCAAGATAAGTATTCAGATATGCAATTTCATCAGATAATGAAATAAAATTGCGACGTGAGAAGTCGAGCGTTTTACGGATCAGATAAGAGAAATCAGAGAGGTATTTCTGTGCATATTCAAAGTCGCGCTGCATCACAAAGAGCTGAATGGAATTCAGACAATTGAAGATAAAATGCGGATTGATCTGTGCACGGATCGCCTTGAGCTCTATTTCTGTTAGTTTCTTATCGTACTCCGTTTCCAGGTGTATTTTGCGTTGTTCTTCGAGTTCCTGCTTCTTACGCAGGATCTCTGTGGTCTGTTCTTTTACCAGTTCTTCCAGCTGTTCGTTCAGTTTACGCTGCAGTTCTTTATTCTTATTCAGCTGTTTGATCAGTAGTTCCTGTGTACGGGTCCTTTCATGGTGCACCAGTTTATTGCGGTAACTGAGTCCGGCGAGGAAGAACATAGATTGCAGCAATACACCTGCTACGATCAGCAGGGAAGGAGCAGAAATTTCTCCCAGGGCATTGATAAGGCCCAGTGGTCTGATCAGCATCAGGAATGAACCAAAACTGGCCATATAGAAACAGAGCGATCCGAAGAGGAAGAAGCGTACCAGCGGATGATGACGAGAGCGTCTGGCCAGCGCAATGAATACGATCAGGAAAGGGAGCAGGGTAGAAATATAGACATAGCTATAGATCATTACCGGCACCTGGTATTGTTCCAGTGCAATGCAGTAAAAACAGATAATGATGATACCTCCGATGATGGCGGCTACTGAAGTAAATAGTTTCTCCATGAAAGGATATCTCTCCTGGAGATTCAGGAAGGTATTACCAAAAGCGAGATACATCAGGTAGAAACAAAATAGCAATGCCGGGATATCCCAGTAATACTTCAGCATGGGCCACCGGTAGAATACGGATAGCTGGTAGGGCTGGCTTTCCAGGCGGAGGGTAAAAAACACGATCAGTCCCAGCATGTAGGCAGCAAAGTACATGTAGGATTTATCGGGTAATTGTATGTAGTTGATCACAGCGATCGCCAGGCATACCAGCAGCATACCAAGCAACACGTGTATCAGGATGGTCTCTTTGCGGTAGTATTCAAATTGTCCGTTACGGAATTGTCCGTATTGCAGGTCATTGAATAACGTGGGCATCAGCCCGTTTTCATTATAGTATTTGTTATTGATATGCAGGAAATAGGTATGCGTGCTGCCGGGAGGTACGGTGACGTTAAAACCGTAGTGTTCCCATCTTTGTACGCCTGCGCGGTCCCACATAAGGCCGGTATGCATGAGCAGGCGCATTTTATGGTCGGCGCTGTCCTGTATGTACCAGCTCATATCATCATGCCAGCCGGCAAAGAGCGTGAGCGTGGAATCCTGGGCGCCTGTGTTTCTTACATGGAGTTTCAGCCAGCAATTATTTCCTTTTCCAATATGTTTTTTCTCTACATGGAACAGGTGATAGTTGTGGTTAAATGATGCTGATGAAATCTGTTGCGGTGTTAAAGAGCCTCCTTTATTTACCAGGGACAGGAGATACGGCCGCAGGTCAACAGCAGCAGGCAGATGATCAAAATCTGCCACCAGTGTATCTAGTGCGGGTATGCCAGCCTTGGTAACAATGGAGCAACAAAACAACAGGAAAAGTAAAAAAATACGAATCACTGTGTGTTAATAAAAATTTACAACAACCCATCGATGGCTTTCGCCAGCTTATGGTCTTTATCGGTGATCACATCTCCCGCGTCATGTGTATTCAGGTATATTTCTACCTTGTTATAAACATTTGTCCAGTTGGGGTGATGGTCCATTTTTTCAGCAATAAGGGCCACTTTTGTCATGAATGCGAATGCTTCTTTGAAGTCTTTGAATTCGAAGGACCTATATAGTTGGTTCTTTTTTTCTTCCCACATAACAAAGTGATTTTAACATGAAACAATGTCTTGTTCACGGGTGTAATTCGGTGAAGGAAACCGGTTCGGCCGGTTAGAAGATGAGGTTCATCTTATTCTTAATCTCTCTAATATCCAATAAAGATACTAATTGTACAAGCTCTACGTGGCGTAACTGATCGATTAATTTTTTGATGTCATTTAACTGATAGTAGTCTCCTTTGACCATCCAGAGGTAGTCGACGTTTTTCAGTTCCGGCAGCAGATATTCTGCCTGACAGTGATTATTATAGAAATAGTGTACAGAAGACTTTATCGGTTCCTCGAACTCAAAAACGCCGAAATAGAACGCTCTGTTGTTTTTTGAGAGGTTAATTTCCAGTGAATTATTGATCCGGAAATCGAGGTGCATATGCTTGTTGATCTGCCAGCAGAGTTGATAGTCGCGTGCGGAGGATACAATTCCGATAACATGGGTAGATTCAAAGAAATCCTCCAGTAATTGATCATGATCCAGCTTTAGCTTAAGTACCGACATATGACAATTGGTATTATCGTTTTCAGTCTGACTATTTGGTTGCTCTATGCTTTCTTCCTGATACCCAAAGTACATCTTTCAAGTTTAAATCGTCATCGTTAAATCCTTCCTATCTAATTGATCCTGCATCTCCATCCTTTGGGGAGGACCGGCTTAGGCCGGTAGGTAATGGGACTGTAGGCAGTAGAAAGATACGTTACTTTTCTTTGTCTCTGTTCAGCCTGTTGGCAAGTAGGGTGGTCCGCCGGGGTTCGGGTACTTTATCGTACCCGTAGGGACAGTGTTTACAGCCGTTCCCGCAGCAGTACCCCCTTTCCAGGTGATAACGTTCAGTGAATACCATGTATCCCTGTTCATTATAATAGAAGTCAATCGTCTCCTTCAGTGGCTTCTGCATGAGAAGGCAGTTTTATCTCGCGCCAGTCAAGCGGGGCTTCAGGCAGTCTGAATTTCAGATACCTGATGGTGCGGCCGTCTTCCAGGTGCATTCCTTCATAAAAAGTACGGATTTGCAGCAGGGGAGGTACTTCTGTCATCGCGTAGATGTCCGGAATATCTTCTATTAAGATACAACCTGCGGCTTCGATCACTTCTTTTGTGAAGATATATAATTCAGGAGAGTCTGTTTTAAGATTAATTGTTCCGTCTTTTGCCAGCAGCGGCTGGTACAGCTGAAGGAATTTCGGGTGCGTCAGCCGCTTTTTCTGTTTGGAGTTGCGCAGGAATGGGTCCGGGAAGGTGATCCATATTTCTGAAATTTCTCCGGGTGCGAAATAGTTGGCCAGTTTGTCGATCTGTGTGCGGAGGAAGCCGGCGTTAGGCAGTGGCTCTTCCATAGCGGTCTTAGCGCCGCGCCAGATGCGGTTCCCTTTCAGGTCTACGCCCAGGAAGTTCTTTTCCGGGTAGCGACGGGCGAGGCCCAGTGTATAATCGCCTTTACCGCAGGCCAGTTCCAGCGTAAGCGGATGATCGTTTTTAAAGAATGTATGCCAGTTGCCGGGCATTCCTTCCGGGTATATTAAAACATTCGGAAAGGTCTCAATTTCTGCGAAGCGTTGTAGTTTCTTTTGTCCCATCGCTGCAAAAATAGTGTTTTTCCCGGCGGAGTATTGCAGCCGGGTGGCTGATAAGGAGAGTTGAGCACTGTAATAAAGCAAAAAAGCCTGCTCCGTATAAGGAAGCAGGCTTTTAAATAGCTGTAGGGGAAGGAGTCGAACCTTCACGAGGCAGTTAGCCGCAGCACAAATAAGATTAGTGGTCAACCCATTATGCTGTGTTTATCCTGTGATCCCCACCCCCGAGACAAGAGGGCATGTCTGCCAGTTTCATCACCCCACAATTTAAAGAACTAGTTATTCAAAATTTTGCGGTATTTTTTCAAATCTGTTCAGTTTTTTATGCTGTCTGTTTGTAGAAAACCGCCGTTTGATGAACTATTATGATGCAAATCTAAAGACATAACCGTTTTCTTGCAAATTTTTTAAGAAAAATTTTTGAATTTTCGAAATTTTTCAAATATTTGCATATAGGTTTAATACATTCCAAAACAAATTGTAAAAATGAGCCACAATTTGAATATTGACAAACTAGATTTGCAGATCATCAGTGAAATGATGCATAATGCAGAAATCTCCTACGCTGACCTCGGGAAGAAGCTTTTCGTTTCCGGTGGCACGATCCACGTTAGAATGAAGAAATTGCAAGAACTGGGTATCGTTAAAGGTACAAAATTGCATGTAGATTTAAAAATGATCGGCTATGACGTGATTGCCTTTATCGGTATCTACCTTGAAAAAAGTTCCATGTACGACACTGTGGCTAAAGAATTGCGCAAGATTCCCGAGATGGTGCGCCTGAACTATACGACAGGTAGCTATAGTATGTTTGCAGAGATCATCTGTAAGGATATTACTCAATTAAGGAGGATATTGCACGACGAGTTGCAGAAGATAAAAGGGATAGAGCGGACTGAGACGCTCATATCGCTGGAGGAAAGTTTTTACCGCACCATCAATGTTGTGGAATAAGGGAGCAGTCCCGGTTCCCTTCCCCGTCAGCTGATATGTAAATATATATGCATAAGCGGCCGGGAAGGGTCCTAATAATTACTTATATATCATGGTTACAACTGAAATCGCTGACAAGATCAAGCGGCTGGAAGAGAAGTATGCCGCAATGGGCCAGGACCTCTCTTCTTATCTTGACGGGCTCCTGTATGCCGACTACCTTACCTATTGGGATTATATCCAGTTGGATGTATTATTAAACCTGCAGCATCCCCGGACCCCAATTCCGGATGAGAACATTTTTATTATCTATCACCAGATCACGGAGCTTTATTTTAAACTGACCTTACAGGCCATCGAGCAGGTATGCCAGGCGCCCGAACTGACGGCTGATCTGTTCAAAACGCAGATGAAGCGTATCAATAACTATTTCCGGAACCTGATCAATTCCTTCGAGATCATGGTGGATGGTATGGATAAGCAGCAGTTCCTCCAGTTCAGAATGGCCTTGTTACCGGCCAGCGGCTTCCAGAGCGGTCAGTTCCGTAAAATAGAGATCTGTTCTACCGGACTGGTAAACCTGGTATATGAGCCGCAGCGGGAAGGACTGAAAGGGAAGGAGTTGTCAGAGATACTGGACAATATCTATTGGCGCAGTGGTGCTACCGAATTGGCAACAGGTAAGAAAACGCTGACCCTTCGCCAGTTTGAGCAGAAGTATATGCGCGATTTCCTGTTCCTCGCAGAGCGTTATCAGCAAAACAATATGCAGTTGCGCTATAAACAGCTGCCAAAGGAAGTACAAGAAGAGGTAATGCCATTACTGAAAGAGTACGACCTGAACATCAATGTGAGATGGCCACTGATGCACTATAAATCCGCCGTACGCTATCTGAACCGTAAACCGGAGGATATTGCGGCTACCGGAGGGACCAACTGGCAGCAGTACCTGCCTCCGCGTCACAAGCGTATCGTATTTTTCCCGGAGATCTGGACAGAAGAAGAGCTGGAGAACTGGGGGAAATTAGCATTTGAATAAATTGTAGTCACTGTCCTGGCCCAGGCCGGGACAGTGGTTTTACCTGTAAGAGCGGCCTGTTCCTGTTACCCCGTACAACATTGTTAGCCCGGCCACCCGTAAACTGGCCGTTTCGCTGAAAAATCGCCCTGCTACGGTATTATGAAAATGTGCCATGAATGTTTCAGGGAAACTGTTTTGGGACGAATTTAACTATTGATATAATTGAACTATTTTTCATAAGTTTGCAAGGAACGGTAGCTTTCACATTAAAAGTCATTCCGTCCTGGATACGATGACCAGGTACAAAGATGTTCTCCAATCAGCTTTTGTTGCTTTGTGAATGCGCAAGCAGATCTTACCTTTCAAAATTTACACAGACATTTATTTTAGTAGCGATATGGAATACAATACAACCCGTAACCATTTGATAATGAAGGAGTACGGACGCAATATCCAAAAGATGATCGAGTATGTGCTCGGCATCGAGGATGCAGAGCACCGTCAACAGAACGCGATGTCACTGATAGAGCTGATGGGTACGCTGAATCCTCACCTGCGCAATGTGGAGGACTTCAGGCATAAGCTATGGGACCACTTGTTTCTGATATCCGACTTTAAACTGGATGTGGAATCTCCATACCCGATTCCAACCAGAGAAACCCTGAGAGCAAAACCAGAGCGTCTGGGTTACCCAAAAAAATATCCCCGTAACCGCCACTTCGGTAAAAACCTGGAAATGGTGATCGATAAAGCGATCAACGAGGATAATCCTGAAAAGAAAGAAGGATTCACCCAATGTATAGGCAACTACATGAAACTGGCTTATAGCAACTGGCATAAGGAAAGTGTTCATGATGATGCCATCAAGGCTGAACTCAACGGTATCACTGATGGTCGTCTGGAATACCAGACAGGTCATTCACCGGCACCGACTGCTGCTTCTATGGCTGCTGCACCTAATTTTAATACGAATACTGAATACCAGCCACGTTCTTCCAACAGCGGCAGTGGTGGCAGCAAACGTAGTAATAATAAAAACTTCCAGCAGAAGTTCAAAAGCAACAACCAGAAGAATAATAACAATAAGCACAATAACAACAAATACAATAAAAACAGGAACAAGTGAGTAGTGCTTTCGAAGTAAGAGGCGGCAACCGTCTTAAAGGGGAAATTGTGCCCCAGGGTGCCAAGAACGAAGCTTTACAGATTATCAGCGCTGTCCTGTTGACAGCTGATAAAGTTACTATCAGTAATATCCCGGATATCGTCGATGTGAACCTGCTTATAGAACTGCTGGGCGATATGGGTGTGAAGACCAATAGAATCAGCCGTGATACCTGTGAGTTTCAGGCTGACCAGATCAATCTTCCTTATCTGGAGAGTGCAGAATTCAAGAAAAAATCCGGACGTCTCAGAGGTTCTGTAATGATCGCAGGTCCTTTGCTGGCGCGCTTTGGTAAAGCGTACATCCCTAAACCGGGCGGTGACAAGATCGGCCGTCGCAGACTGGATACGCATATCATCGGTTTTGAGAAACTGGGCGTGCAGTTCGTATATGATAATGATGATAACTATTTCCGTCTGGAAGCCGGAGACGGTGGTCTGAAAGGCGCTTATATGCTGCTGGACGAGCCATCTGTAACCGGTACTGCCAACATCGTGATGGCGGCAGTAATGGCCAATGGAACAACGACTATCTATAATGCCGCATGTGAACCTTATCTGCAGCAGTTGTGCAAAATGCTGAACAGCATGGGCGCCAACATCAGCGGTATCGGTTCCAACCTGCTGACCATCCAGGGCGTTTCCTCCCTGAAAGGTTGCAGTCATGCGATGCTGCCGGATATGATCGAGATAGGCTCCTTCATCGGACTGGCGGCAATGACGCGTTCTGAGATCACTATTAAGAATGCCGGTGTAGAGCATCTGGGTATTATTCCGGAGAAATTCCGTCAGTTAGGTATCAATCTGGAGATCAGAGGTAATGATATCTATATTCCGGAACAGGACAGCTACGAAATCCAGACTTTCCTGGATGGCTCTATCCTGACGATCTCCGATCATCCATGGCCCGGATTCACGCCTGACCTGCTGAGCATTGTGCTGGTAGTGGCCACACAGGCAAAAGGTAGCGTGATGATACACCAGAAGATGTTCGAAAGCAGATTGTTCTTTGTGGACAAACTGATCGACATGGGCGCGCAGATCGTATTGTGTGATCCGCACCGCGCGGTGGTGATCGGTCTGGGCAGACAACATGCACTGAGAGGCATTACCATGTCATCTCCGGATATACGTGCGGGTGTTTCCCTCCTGATCGCGGCATTGAGCGCGGAAGGTAAGAGCACTATCCAGAACATCGAACAGATCGATCGCGGTTATCAGTACATCGATGAGCGATTGAGAAAACTCGGTGCAGACATCAAAAGAATTTAAAGTAATATAAGGTATACTACAGGCTGCAAGAGATTGGCGCGAACGATCATATTCTAATATGGTAAATGCCCGCACCAATTGCTTGCAGCCTGTGATTTATAGCGGAACCAGGATAATCAGATCAGAACATGAGCAATAAGATCATTATTATAACTGCTCCCTCCGGAGCGGGCAAAACCACCATCGTAAAAAAGCTGTTGTCTGAATTGCCACAGCTGTCTTTTTCTATTTCAGCCACAACGCGTACTGCCCGGGAGAATGAAATGCATGGAAGGGATTATTACTTCCTGTCGCTGGACGATTTTCACCAGAAAATTGACGACAACGCGTTTGCAGAATATGAGATGGTGTATGCCGGTAAATATTATGGTACCCTGAAAACAGAGTTACAGCGTATATGGGATAAAGAAAAAGTGCCTATGGTGGATATCGATGTGAAAGGCGCTCTTTCCATCAAGGAAAAATATCACACCGGCGTATTAACTATTTTTATTGCCCCGCCTACACTGGATACCTTACGGGTACGACTGAGTGAACGTGGCACAGAAACGCAGGCTTCCCTGGAAGAAAGACTGGGAAAAGCCCGCTACGAGCTGTCATTCTCTCATGAATTTGATGAAATAGTTGTGAACGACGACCTGGAAACGGCTTATGCAGTAGTTAAAAAGCTGGTGACCGGATTCCTCGGACAGTAAACATAATGTTCCGGTGCAATCTTTGTATAAGGAATGACCGTACCTATTATGTGGAATCTATAATTCCTTACTTTTGAACTCTATGGATACTTATACACTCCTGATCCTGGCTACACTGGTATTGCTGGCAGGTTTCTTTGCCGGACTTGAGACGGCATTCGCCAATGTGAACAAGTTGAGCATTGAGCTGAAGAAGAAACAGGGGCGCGCTACCGGTAAAATACTGGCCAGCTTTAATGACAACCCCTCCCGCTTTCTGGCTACCAGCCTGTTAGGATTGACTATTGTTGTGGTGATATACGGCATCCTGTTTGCCGGATTCTTCCAGCCGATATGGAACCTTGTATTGCCTCCCCAGCAGAACACGAATCTGCAGCCGGTACTGTTGTTCATCGATGTTGTATTGAGCACACTGATACTGCTGACTTTCGGTTTCTTTATTCCCCGTGCTATTTTCCGTTCACGGCCGGAAGCGTTACTTAGTTTTTTTGCATTACCCATTTCCGTGATATCCAAGCCGCTGTTCGTAATAGGCAGTCTGTTGGTGTCAATTTCTGAATGGATACTGAAATACCTGTTCAACGTGCGTATCGTGGAGACGGACACTTCCTTCCCAAGAGTGGATGTGGAGCATTTTATCCGTCAGTCCCAGCAGCATATGACAGAGAACCAGGAACTGAATACAGAGCTGTTTGAAAACGCTTTATCACTGGCGCATGTGAAGATACGTGGTTGTCTGATCCCGCGTAAAGAGATAGAAGCACTGGAAATAGGTAGTCCTATTGGTGCTGCACACAAGAAATTTGTTGAGACCAAACTCTCCAAGATCATCATTTACGAAAATACGATCGATAATATCCTGGGTTATATCCATCAGCTGGATATGTTTAAAAGCCCGGGCGATATCTCCGTTATCCTGCATCCCATATTAGCGGTACCTGAAACCATGAGCGCGATCGACCTGCTGAGTAAGTTCAACAAAGAACACAGAAGCATTGCCTGGGTGGTGGATGAATTTGGCGGGACAGCTGGTATTGTGACGATAGAGGACGTACTGGAAGAGATTTTCGGAGAGATCAAGGATGAACATGACGTGGAAGAGTTTGTGGAAAAACAGATCGCTGAGAAGGAATATATTTTCTCCGGCCGACTTGAACTGGATTATCTGAATGAAAAATATGGTTTTGACTTTCCTGAAGATGAGAGTGAGACATTATCCGGCTACATTATTAATCACCACGAGAAGATCCCGCGATTAAAAGAGCGCATTATCATCGACGATTATGAGTTCGATGTGTTGAATGTTACTGAAACGAGAATCGAAATGGTGAAAATGAAGGTGCTCTGATTATATTTCAAGATAAATTAAGATTTTTTATCTATGAAATATAAGGTATTAGTTGCTTATTTCTCAACAATTTAGGAGAGCTTACTAATTTTTTATAAAAGAAAAGAAATCAAGAATTGATATTGTGATATTTTTTTTAATATATTTGCAGAGTGAATGAGACGCTTCGCAGATGAATTAGCATCGCCCCTGCTAAAACGATTTAAAAAAAGTAGTAGGGATTTAACACGAATTTTATACATTTGCTACAGATGATGTAACACAATGATTTGATTTTTGTTAAAAGGATGTAAAAAAAATTGTTACAACATTGATAATAACATATTTCTTTCTATTTTTGTGATAGAAATTTAAAGGTAACCAGAAACACGATCATCTTGAAAGCTTGCCATCAATCGGATGCAAAGTGAATCTGGAAACAAAGACATTCTCGAATTCAACTTTTTTGGGGTTAACAAACAATGGATGAAAGGCCGGCTCTTGATTCTTCTCGGGCTGGCTCTTTTTTTGTACCTACCTCAAAGTTCATTATATATCTTTCTCTTTATCACCTGCCGGTTTACGGCGTTTTTTCATCAACAATAATTAATACGGGCGTACGGCAGGCAGGTAGCGATAGTTACCGGTCTCCGGAACCTTGCGTTCCTACCTTTAAATTCGCTTAAAACTTTCGACTAATAGGGTAACTTGCTCTGTTTTGTTGGAAGCAACAGCTATATTTGTGCTCCTTAGCATAAAAAACAATCACAGTCCGACTAACTGATATGTTCAAGAAAATTTTTTCGAATAACGAGGAAAAGGCAGAAATGTCTTTCTTTGACCACCTGGAAGACCTGCGCTGGCATATAGTGCGTTCGATCATTGCGCTGATAGTGGTGAGCATCTTCGGCTTTGTCTACACAAAGGAGATATTGGATGACGTCATCTTCGGACCCACCAATCCAACCTTCCCTTCTTATGTTGCTTTATGTAAGCTGGGTAATCTGGTTGGCCTGGGTGATAAACTTTGTATCACTCCTGTGCCTATTGTGTTTCAGAACCATATCCTGGTAGGACAGGTTATGTTGCAGTTCAAACTGGCATTTATATTTGGCCTGGTAGTGGCCTTCCCTTATATTTTCTGGGAATTCTGGAGCTTTATCAAACCTGCACTGAAAGAGCGTGAGCTGAAAGGTGCGCGTGGGGTGATCTTCTGGGTATCTTTCCAGTTTTTCATGGGTATCGCTTTCAGTTATTTCCTGATGGCGCCTTTCACGATCAACTTCCTGGCAGGTTATACCGTTACGGACAGGGCTGTTAACCAGTTCTTCATAGATGACTATTTCGGATTGATGTCACAGATCGTACTGGGTATGGGTATTCTGTTTGAATTGCCTGTATTGGTATTCTTCCTGACCAAGATCGGATTTATCACACCGACGTTCCTTCGTACTTACCGCAGGCATGCGATCGTTGTGATACTGGTACTGGCAGCGGTGATCACACCTCCGGACGTGATTGACCAGCTGATCGTATTTACACCATTGTATCTTTTGTACGAAATTAGCATATACATTTCGGGCAGAGCGTTGAAAGGAATGGAACAGGCAGAGAAAGAAGCAGAAGAATGGTCTTGACCTGACGCTGAAAAAAAATAAAACAGACGCGGAATGTCCTTTGTTATAAACAGGATATTCCGCGTTGTGCTTTCTGTAACGTTCACTATTTAAATTTTTGTTTTATGGCATCACAACCACTATTTAATCTTACGCTACCGGTAGCCATTGGCGCTGATCATGCGGGATTTGAATATAAAGAAGAGATCATCTCTTACCTGGAGGGAAAAGGACTGAAGGTAAAGGACGTAGGTGCGCATTCAAAAGACTCGGCTGATTATCCTGATTTTGCGCATCCGGTAGCCACTCTGGTGGAGCGGGAGCAAGCCGCGTTCGGTATACTGGTTTGTGGTAGCGGTAATGGCGTCGCTATTACGGCTAACAAACACCAGGGTATACGTGCTGCTATCTGCTGGGGTGAAGAGTTGTCGCGCCTGGCGCGCTCTCACAATAACGCTAATGTGTTGTGCATTCCTGCGCGGTTTGTAGACGATGCTGCCGCCAAGCAGATGGTAGATATATTCATTGACACACCGTTTGAAGGTGGCCGTCATGAAAACAGGGTAAGAAAGATCGCCTGTTTATAGGTTTTTACAAAGCTTATTGCTCATAATCACAAACGCTGATTTTCCCGGTTTAAGCCGGTGATAATCAGCGTTTATTATTTATATGTTATACCACCTTGTTTTTTTGGTAAATACAATTGCTTTCGTTAAATTGTGTTAAGAGTCAGTCAGTTGAATGTTAGTTCGTATTGTATTTAGCCTATTCAGATGTGTGTGTGTTTAAGTATTTGATGTACCCAAAGAAAGTAGAAAAACTAAGAGAACACTAATTGCACGTTTAACCGTCAGATACTGCAACAACCGGGATAGAAAACAATCGTCGAGAAAGTTAAGAAAACAAACAGTTAAAGGACCATAAGAAAAGTTACGAACAGTACCCCAGTACACTAACCAAAAAGTACAATCATGGAAGCACCTCAAATTATAAGGTGGAGTCGCCAGGGCTTTTCAGGAAAGTCGGGAGAGGGTTATGTCCGGCAACGATCGTGAGAAGTATAGTGTCTTCGTAATATCCGGAAAGAGAATGTGTATGTGTACTTCAGTTTGAGAAAGCAGCCTTTAATATTTGCATCCCCAGTATCATTCGAATGTTCATTCTACGTAAAGACTACTGACTAACTAACATAACCATTTTAAGTAACTAATACCCTTACATATGATAATCAACATTTACATAAACGACTGTTTCCCTTAAAGCAGGTTTATTCAGCTGAATTAACAATTATTTCAGATGCTTAAACGATCACCATTATGTCATCCTCAGATTTCAATACGTTGTTACTGGGAAATGCGGATTTTCTCAGACCGTATGCAGTTACCTTAACGAAAGATTCAGAATCAGCGAAAGACCTTTATCAGGAAACGCTTTTCCGCGCACTGGCCAACCGTGACAAGTACCTCGCCGGTACCAATATCAGGGCATGGTTGTATACCATTATGCGTAATATCTTCATCAACAACTATCGTCGTGGCAACAGGCAGTTCCGCCTGCTCGACAATTCCGCAGGAGAATTCTTATTACACCAACAGCAACCCAGCATCGGCAATGCCGCAGAAACTAACCTGCGTATAAAAGATGTTCATATGGCAGTATATAATCTGCCCGTGATATTTAAACAACCTTTCATGCTTTATTTTGAAGGGTATAAATATTACGAAATAGCTGCCATGCTGAATGAGCCTTTGGGTACGGTGAAAAGCCGCATCCACTTCGCGCGTAAAATGTTGAAGTCCCGTATAGCAAGATATTAATAACCCCTTTTGAAAAGGGGGGAGAAGGATTTCCTTTTCTCCCTTTCTTCATTCTTTCGTACTTTTATGCCTTCCCTTTTAAATATTCAAAACATCATTTCCTGATGCAGATCAGGGATTTTTATAAAGAGAATGAAGGCAAATTATTTAGATGAACTGAACGAGCAGCAACGTCTCGCAGTAGCGCACATTAATGGTCCGCTAATGATCGTGGCAGGAGCCGGCTCCGGTAAAACGAAAGTGTTGACCACCCGTATCGCACACCTGATGCGTAACGGAGTAGACGCGTTTAATATCCTTTCGCTTACATTTACGAATAAGGCAGCCCGTGAAATGAAGGAACGTGTGGAAAAGATCCTCGGCGGTACAGAAGCACGTAACCTCTATATCGGTACCTTCCACTCCGTGTTTGCCAGATTGCTCAGAGCAGAAGCACACCGGCTCGGTTACCCCAACGATTTCACCATCTACGATTCTGACGACGCTAAAAGTGTGCTTAAAACCATCATAAACGAGCAGAATCTGGACGATAAGCACTACAAGCCTAATCTGGTATATAACCGCATTTCCGCGGCTAAAAACAGCCTTATGGGGCCTGAAGAGTATCAGCATGATTATGCGGTACAGCAGGAAGATATGCGCGCCAACAGGCCGATGACCGGCAAGCTGTACGATATGTACGCTAAACGCTGTTTTAAGAACGGCGCTATGGACTTTGACGACCTGCTCTTCAAAATGTACCAGCTGCTGAAAAGCTTCCCCGAAGTACTGCATAAATACCAGCACAAGTTCAAATATATCATGATCGATGAGTACCAGGATACCAACCCGGCTCAGTACGAGATCATCAAACTGCTGGGCGCCGCGCACGAAAACATCTGCGTGGTAGGTGACGATGCCCAGAGTATCTATTCCTTCCGTGGTGCGACCATCCAGAATATCCTCCAGTTTGAAAAGGACTATGATGATGCGAAAGTGGTAAAACTGGAGCAGAACTACCGTTCCACCAAGTCCATCCTGAACGTAGCCAATGAAGTCATTTCCAATAACAAGGGACAGATCGAAAAGAACCTCTGGACAGATAATGCAGACGGTGAAAAGATCAAGCTGGTACGTACCATGACGGACAATGAGGAAGGTAAGTTCGTAGCGGATACGATCGCAGAACAAAAGCTACGCAACCACTACGCCAATAGAGACTTCGCCATCCTCTACCGTACGAACGCCCAGAGCCGTGCATTTGAGGAAAATCTGCGCCGTAAGGCAATCCCTTACCGCATCTTCGGTGGCCTGTCCTTCTACCAGCGTAAAGAGATCAAGGATTTTATCGCTTACCTGCGTATTGTGACCAATCCACAGGAAGAAGAAAGTCTGAAACGTATCATTAACTATCCTGTACGTGGTATCGGTAAAACAACGGTCGATAAATGCGCCGTCATTGCCAACGACCAGAATATCACTTTTTGGAACGTACTGGAAAGGGCGCGTGAGTTCGGATTTAAGAGCGGCACCCTGGAAGCGATCGAAGCTTTTGTGATCATGGTCCGTAGTTTCCAGGCAATGCTCGGTAAACATAATGCCTATGATATCGCTTTACAGGTGGGTAAATCTACCAGCATCGTAAAGGAACTGTTCAACGATAAAACAACAGAGGGCCTGGCCCGCTACGAGAATATTCAGGAGTTGCTGAACTCCATCAAGGAATTCACCGAAACCCCTACAGAAGACGGTGAACTGCTGGAAGCAGAGAAATCCCTTGGTAGCTACCTGCAGCAGATCACATTGCTGACGGATGCTGATAAAGGGAATGATGAAGACAGCGATGTGGTGAAACTCATGACCATCCACGCGGCAAAAGGACTGGAATTCCCGGTAGTATTCTCTGTAGGACTGGAAGAAAATCTCTTCCCAAGTGGTCTTTCCATCAATTCAAGGGAAGAACTGGAGGAAGAGCGCCGTCTGTTCTATGTGGTGATCACCCGTGCGAAATCCCGTCTGTTCCTGACATACGCAAACAGCCGTTATCGCTTCGGTCAGCTGGTGAATAATGAATCCAGCCGTTTCCTGGAAGAGATGCCGGAAAAATACATTGACCGCAGCTATGCAGGCGGCAGTGGCGTAAACCGTAGTCCGATCAACAATGGTGGCGGTCTGTGGGGCAATAGCGGCGGTGGCAATATGTTTGACCGTATGCAGAAGAAAACGCCGTCATCCGGCCAGCAACCTGCTGGTCCGCGTCCGGCGCCAAGACCGATGCAGACGGCAATGCCAAGCACCCACGTTCCTTCTCCTAACTTCACACCGGACGATCCGGCCACTATGGAAGCCGGTATGGAAGTGGAACACCAGAAGTTCGGTTTTGGTACCATTACCACAATGGACGGCCCAATGAACAACCGGGTCGCAACTGTGAACTTCCCCAAGGCAGGCGGCGAAAAGAAGATCATGCTGAACTACGCCCGCCTGATGATCGTAAAAAAATAACTGCACTATAACTGACTGCAAGAGAAGGGGATAACCCGTCTCTTGCAGTTTTTCTTTATACAGAATGATAGCTTCCGCGATACTGAAACTGCGTCACTACTGTGCCTACCAGGAACGTTGCCACAGTGAGGTGAAAAGCAAATGTTTTGAGCTGGGATTAAGAGGCGAGGAGGTCGACGAGGCCATTGCCGCCCTGATCTCTGACAACTTCCTGAACGAGGAACGCTTTGCCAAAGCGTTTGCAGGCGGAAAATTCCGTCTAAAGCAATGGGGCCGTAAGAAGATACAGATGGAGCTGAAACAGCGGCAGGTATCGGCTTATTGCATCAAAAAAGGGATGGAAGAGATCGACGCAGAGGATTATGATAAGACCCTGTATACCCTGGCAGAGAAGAAATACGCTTCCCTGAAAGGGGAGCAGTACCTCAAAAGGAAGTATAAAACGATGCAATATCTTCTGCAAAAAGGTTATGAACCAGAGTTTATTCAGGACGCCGTTGAACAAATCGCAAAAGGAGGGGATTAGTTCGCGGATAATTTTCATACTTTTTAAACGAAGTCATCGTAATTTGCAAATCATAATTTGCAATTAAGAGTTAATAAGTCAGCATGATGCATGGAATACCCCTGCATCTTTTTAATGTACTGAAGGATAGCACTCTTAAAGCTCAATTTTTAATCCTAATTGACCAACAATGTCAGATCTGAAAGTAACGCTCATACAGACTAACCTGAACTGGGAAAATATTGAAGAGAACCTTCGCATGTTCGACGAAAAGATCGATTCGATCAAGGAAAGGACCGAAGTAGTGGTGCTGCCGGAAATGTTCAGTACAGGCTTTAGTATGGCGCCTGAAAGACTGGCACAAAAAATGGACGGTTCTGCGGTGCAGTGGATGAAGCAAAAGGCTGCCGAAAAGAACATTATTCTGACCGGAAGCCTGATCATCGAAGAGGATGGCCAGTACTGGAACCGCCTGATCTGGATGCAGCCTAACGGTGTTTTCGGCACCTACGATAAACGTCACCTGTTTGGTTTCGGTGGAGAGCATGAGCATTACCAGGCCGGCGATAAACGCCTGATCGCCTCTGTAAAAGGATGGAAAGTGTGTCTGACAGTATGTTATGACCTGCGTTTTCCGGTATGGTCCAGGAATGCGATTTCCCCTGAAACCGGTGAACCTGCATATGATGTGCTGATCAATGTGGCTAACTGGCCAGAGCGCAGAAGCACCCCATGGAAAACACTGATCCATGCACGCGCTATTGAAAATCAATGTTATGCGATCGGTGTGAACAGGGTAGGTAACGACGGTAATGACATCTATCACAGCGGTGATTCCAGCCTGATCGACCCGCTGGGTGAGATCATCTACAGAAAATCACATGAAGAGGACGTCTTTACCACTACACTTGAACGCTCCCGCCTGGATGAGGTGAGAAGCAAATTTCCTTTCCTGAAAGATGCAGATAAATTCCAGGTTTTTTAATGTTAAAAGGTCTACACCATATAGCGATCATTTGCTCTGATTATGAAAAGAGCAAGCGTTTTTATACAGAAGTACTCGGTCTCAGGATCATCCGCGAAGTATACCGGCTGGAACGCCGGTCATACAAGCTGGACCTTGCATTAAACGAGTATTATGTGATTGAATTGTTTTCGTTTCCCGATCCGCCGCAAAGGGTCAGCGGACCAGAAGCAGCAGGATTAAGACACCTGGCCTTCGCTGTAGATGACCTGGACAAAGCGGTAACACATCTTAAAACGTACAACGTCACTCCCGAGCCTGTACGTATCGATCCCTACACGGGCAGACGGTTTACCTTTTTTACCGATCCTGACGGCTTACCTCTGGAATTATATGAAGCGTAACCGACAGTCATAAGCATGCCAGCAGGTATTGACTATGACTGTTATCTATAGATAATTAAAACATAGTCAATGCTTAGGGCTTACATTAACACCCGGATCTTCACAGGAGACTTATGGCTTGACGGCTATGCCGTACTCACAGAAAATGGCCGCATTCAGCATGTACTGCCACAGGCGCAGGTACCTGAAAACGCCGAATTGACCGACCTGAAAGGCGATATTCTGGCCCCTGCATTTATCGATCTTCAGATTTATGGAGGTAATGGCAAGCTGTTCCCCTTAACGCCTGATACGGCCACTTTAAAGGCCACTTACGAGTATTGTCAGTCAGGTGGCGCCGCTTATTTTATGCCTACGATTCCGACCCACTCTTCCGAAGTGATCAGCAAATCCATAGAAGCCGTACGCCAATACTGGCAGGAAGGTGGTCAGGGAGTACTTGGTTTACACCTGGAAGGCCCGTTCATCAATGCAGAAAAGAAAGGCGCGCACCTTCCGCAATACATCAAACGTCCCTCCGCAGCCGATATTGACCAGTTATTGAAACAGGGAGAAGGCATTATTAAAATGATGACACTCGCCCCTGAATGCGTAGACGCTGATCTGATAAAGCGACTACAGGACGCCGGCATACTGGTATCTGCGGGTCACAGTAATGCAGATTATACCACCGCTTACCAGTCATTTGAAAACGGTATTACCACTACTACGCACCTGTTCAATGCCATGTCTCCTTTCCAGCATCGTGCACCTGGACTGGTGGGGGCTATATATGATCACCCGACCGTACATGCGAGTATCGTACCCGACGGTATACATGTGGATTTTGCGGCCTTACGTGTCAGCAAGAAGATAATGGGGGAAAGGCTCTTCCTGATCACTGATGCTGTCGTGGCTACGAATGAAGGGGATTATATCTATGTGGAAGAAACAGACCGTTATAATAACGCCCAGGGGGTATTGGCCGGTTCAAAACTGACCATGCACAAAGGAGTGCAGAACTGTATTAAAGCAGCCTGTATACTACCGGAAGAGGCTTTACGTATGGCTTCATTGTACCCGGCTACGGTAGCAGGACGTGCAGATGAACTGGGTAAAATAGCGCCTGGATATACCTCCGCTATGGTTGTGCTGGATACGAACTGGGACTTCAAACAGTTAATTGGGTTATCTTAGCGGTTTCAACCTGTAATACGCATGGCCATCGCAGCATACTTTAAGAAGAACCAGTACAAGCACCTTTTCCTCCTGATATGGCTGTTACTGGCCCTGTTTCAGGCCGGATTTACAGAACTGATGGATGACGAGGCCTACTATTGGGTGTACTCCCGTCATCTGGACTGGGGCTACTTCGATCATCCGCCAATGGTGGCATTGCTGATCAAACTGGGATATGGCCTGTTCCATAATGAATTTGGCGTGCGATTAGGCATGGTTATTCTCAACCTGTTTACGCTGATCATAACGGATAAACTGATACCCCGCAGGGATAACAAACTGTTTTACCTGTTGCTCTGTCTCATGGGGGCCATGCAGCTGGGTGGTATGCTGGCCGTTCCTGATATTCCATTGATCTTTTTTACATCTCTCTTCTTCCTGGTATACCGCAATTTCCTGGAGCAGCAAAGCTGGAAGAATACGTTGTTGCTGGCCCTGAGTATGGCGTTGATGTTCTACAGTAAATACCATGGTATTCTGATAGTCGGCTTTACGCTGATCTCTAATCTGAACCTGCTGCGTGTATTTAAATTTTATGTAGCCTGTATCGTTACGACCATCCTTTTCATGCCGCATCTCTACTGGCAGTATGCACATAACTTCCCGTCATTACAATACCACCTCGTAGAACGTAATGCCGACAGCTATAGTGTCAATTACACCATAGAGTACATACTCGGACAGATCATGTTATTTGGCCCTGTCGCCGGTTGGCTGGTGCTGTATTATGCGTTTGTATGTCCGATACAGAGTGCTTTTGAAAGAGCGCTTAAATTCAGCGTGATCGGTGTACTGGCATTTTTCCTGCTCAGTACTTTCAAAGGAAGGGTGGAAACCAACTGGACCGTGATGCTGTTCACGCCGACAATGATACTGGCGCATCAGGCTGTACGCAGGAAACGTTCCCTGAAATGGTCTTTGCGTATCATGCCTTATCTCGCTATTATTACACTTTTCCTCGTAATGGTCACCAGGGTGTATATGGTGTGGGACTTCATGCCGGAAGTAACGGTCCGTCCTGAGATCCATCATAACAAGCCCTGGGCAGAAGAGATGAAAAAACATGCTGCCGGCAGACCTGTTGTATTCATCAATAGTTATCAGTGGCCTTCCAAGTATATGTTCTATAGCGGCGAACTGGCGTATGTGATCAATAACCGTTATAACCGCCGTAACCAGTATAATTACTGGGATACCGAGAAACAGCTGTGGGGTAAGCCGGCCATGATCACCTTTACCCCTGATAACAAACTGCCTTTTTCAGAAAGCTTTAATTCAGTAAAAGGTCCCTGGAATGCTTATAACGCTGATCCGTATTATTCCTATTCCCTGATCACACTGGAACCTGCTATGAAAAAGGTGAAAGTCAAAAGGGGAGAGCGGATGCCTTTTATCCTGCATCTGAAGAACGGATATAATCAGCCGGTACCTGTAGATAAGGCCAACGAAGCTGTAGTAGGTTATGCATTCCTGGAAGCACAGACAGGGGTAAAATCAGACCTCGCTGTCAGCAGAGCGATCGAAAGACGGCTGATACGCATGGAAGTGATCATGCCAGATGCACCTGGTACTTATCACCTGAAGTTCTGCATATTTTCAGGGATATTGCCGCCGACGCATAATAGTCAGACGGTGATCGTGGAAGTCAATTAGGAATTAAGAATTAAAAATTAAGAATTGAATGCAGCGAAAATTTGTGATGGCATATTTTAGCGCATGTATGAATTAATTGTTTTGTATAAAAAGAAAAGGCGTCCCTCCACACTGGAGGGACGCCTTTTCTTTTTATGGAATATTATTGCTGGAAGGCATTCCATCCCTGGGAAACAAGTTTGAATTTGTTGCCGCCTTTTGTGAGGATATGTGCACCTTCACTGATATCGTCCATATAACCGATCACGCTGATCTGTTCTGACAGGACGATCTTATCGTGGTCTTCCTGTTTGATAGTGAACAGCAGTTCGTAATCTTCACCTCCGCTCAATGCTGCCGCTGTAGGGTCCAGGCTGAATTTCAGCGCCAGTTCCTTTGTTTCGTTGGCAATAGGAATTTTATCCTCATAGAGTTTTACGCCGAGATTGCTTTGTTTGCAGATATGCAGGATTTCAGAGCTAAGTCCATCACTTACGTCCATCATGGAAGTAGGATGGATATCCTGTTCTTCCAGGAAGCTGATGATATCGCGGCGTGCTTCCGGTTTAAGGAGACGACCGATCACATAGCTCTGGTTTTCCAGGTCAGGCTGTAATTGCGGACTTTCCAGGTATATCTTCTTCTCTCTTTCGAGTATTGTCAGACCCAGGAATGCAGCACCCAGATCGCCGGATACGCAAAGCAGATCGCCTTTCTGTGCGGTGGAGCGTTTTACGAATTTGTCAGGGGCCACTTCACCGATAGCGGTGATGCTGATGATAAAGCCTTTCTGAGAGGATGAAGTATCACCGCCTATCAGGTCTACGCCGTATTTCTCGCAGGCTGCGTAAACGCCTTCATAGAATTCGCTCAGGGCATCTACAGAGAAACGGTTGCTGAATGCGATACTCACAGTGATCTGAGTAGGCGTTGCATTCATCGCATAGATGTCGGAGAGGTTTACTACGACGGATTTATAACCCAGGTGTTTAAGCGGGGTATACATCAGGTCAAAGTGAATGCCTTCAACGAGCATGTCAGTGGAAACAACTGTCTGACGGCCGAAATGATCAATGACAGCTGCATCGTCGCCTACTCCGAGGATGGTGCTTGCCTGTTGAATTTCGATATTTTTTGTAAGGAGCTCTATCAGTCCGAACTCCCCTAAGGAATTAATCTCTGTTCTTTCGTCACTCATGGTGTATGAAAATTAGTATTTACCGTTAACGATATCTATCAGCGGCTCGTGGATAAGCCCATTGGTGGCTATCAGCGTACGCTGGTATGGAGAGTAGCGGTTGCCTTTGAAGTCGGTTACTTTACCACCCGCTTCTTCAACCATCAGGAAACCGGCAGCGGCATCCCATGCATTGAGGCTGTGTTCGTAGTAACCGTCAAAGCGACCGGTAGCTACCCAGCAAAGATCGATCGCAGCGGAACCGAGACGGCGTACCGGCTGACCTTGCTTTACGAAGTACTCAAACACTTCGATCGGGCTATGAGTATATTCACCCCAGGTATACGGGAAACCAGTTACCATGCAGGCTTTGTTCATTTCTGTTTTTGCTGATACGCGGATGCGTTTGTCATTCAGATAAGCGCCCTGCCCTTTTTCTGCAAAGAAGAACTCATTCAGGAATGGATTATATACAGCACCCAGGATCATTTCGCCGTCCTGCTCCACACCGATGGATACGCAGCAGATGGGAATGCCATGCGCAAAGTTAACCGTACCATCCAGCGGGTCGATGATCCACTTGACATTGGAGTCAGAGACCAGTTCGCCGGATTCTTCACTCAGGATAAAATGGTCGGGGAAGTTTTCCCTGATCACACTGAAAATCGCCGTTTCTGCATTCTTATCGGCTTCGGTAACGAGGTCATTCACTGAACTTTTGCTGGTTACCTCAAAAGAGCCGTTAAAGTATTGCTGTAGAACATCTCCGCCGGCTTTTGTTGCTTTGAGTAGGGTAGCTTTTAACATGGGGCAAAGGTACGCGGGAATTTTTTTTCTAACCATATCGTTTTTGTTAATATGTTTGTGTAAGATTGCCAGTGATAAAATATCACTGATTCAAATTCCGGCCGTCGCAATCTAAAATCGGCGTATTTTTGCAGCTAATAAATGAGAAGGAAAATTAAATGGCCATTTTAGGTAATCTTATATCCAGGTCACTGCGCATCAGGAAGAAATTCACATTTAAGTTAGGGACACCCCGCCAATACCAACTACAGGTATTAAGGAGATTGCTGGGGAAGGCGAAGGACACGCAGTTTGGACAGCATTACAAATTCCAGGAAATCCTGAACAGTCCAAATATCACGGTTCAGTACCGTTCTACCATACCGGTGCATAACTATAACAAGATGCATGCTGAGTGGTGGCATAAGTGTCTGGAGGGACAGGCAAATGTGAGCTGGCCTGAAAAGATCAAATACTTTGCGCTGAGCTCCGGTACGTCGGAGTCGGCCAGTAAACATATTCCGGTTACCAGGGATATGCTGAAAAACGTCAAGAAAGTGGGCGTAAAGCAGCTGTATTCTATGGCTAACTTCAATATTCCTCCCAAGTCCTTTACAAAAGGTATCCTGATGCTGGGTGGTACTACCGCCCTCTACGAGAAAGGTGACTACTACGAAGGAGACATGAGCGGTATCCAGGCGAAGAACATTCCGCGCTGGTTCAGACGTTTCTATAAGCCGGGAGGTAACATCTCCAGGAAGCCGAACTGGGAGCAGCGTATCAAGCTGATCGTTCGTAAGGCAAAGCAATGGGACGTAGGGACAGTATGTGGCGTGCCTGCATGGGTACAGATCGTATTAGCCGAGATCATCAAGTATCACGGTGTAAAGAACATTCACGAGATATGGCCCAACCTGGCTGTATATATCCATGGTGGGGTATCTTTTGAACCTTATCGTGACAGCTTCCAGAAATTACTGGGTAAACCGATCAACTTCATCGAAACTTACATGGCTTCCGAAGGTTCTTTCGGTTTCCAGGCAAGACCAGGTGTACGTGGTATCAAGCTGGTGCTGAATACCGGTATCTTCTATGAGTTTATTCCTTTCAATGAGGAAAACTTTACTGCTGATGGCGAAGTGAAGCCTAATCCAAAGGCGTACATGATCCATGAAGTAGTGGAAGATGTAGAGTATGCAGTTATGCTGTCTACCTGTGCAGGTGCATGGCGTTACCTCATCGGCGATGTGGTGAAGTTCACTTCCGTGAAAGAACATGAGATCGTGATCGTGGGCCGTACCAAACAGTTCCTCAGCCTTTGCGGAGAACACATGAGTATCGACAACATGAACAAGGCGATCGATATGGTGCAGAAGAAGATGGGTATTACCATCAGAGAATTCACCGTAGCAGGTTTCCCGTATGACGGCTTGTTTGCACATCGCTGGTACATCGGTACAGATGATGTGAACGTAGACAGTAACCGTGTACGTGAGATTATCGATCAGACACTCAGTGAAGTGAACGATGACTACGCAGTGGAAAGAACTTCCGCCCTGAAAGAGCTGTTCGTAGAAGTATTGCCGAATGAAGTATTCATCGACTATATGAGAGCGAAAGGCAAGGAAGGCGCGATGAATAAGTTCCCGCGTGTAATGAAAGGCGACAAGCTGAAAGACTGGGAACAGTTCCTGAGCGTGAAGTCAGTTTAAGAATTTTAACGATTTTATTAATAAAAAGATGGGTAACTTTCAGCAATTAAAGTTACCCTTTTTTATTACTAAGGATAGCCGTAAGAGTAACGGCAACGGAATTTTGTAGCGCATGATAGCAGCACTGGCAGCGGGCATGGTGTTGGGCCTCTTTCTATCAATATCAGTAGGCCCTGTCATCTTTGCCATTATAAAGTATAGTATCAACAACGGTTTTAAGGCAGGGGTCAGCTTCGCTTTGGGAGTGTCATTCAGTGATATCTTTTTTGTACTGACGGGCAATCTGGCTACGTCTTTCATTACCGGTCTTGAAGAATACAAACAATATATCGGCATCGTTGGAGGCATTCTCCTGGTATGCATGGGTATCTATGGCCTGTTCTTTAAAAAGGTCACGATCAGTACGGGAGACGAACGTCCTGAAATGTTCCGCACACATGATTATCTGAAAATATGGCTGGCCGGTTTCCTGATGAACACGCTGAACCCGGGTGTGATCATCTTCTGGCTGGGTGTATGTGTGGCCAACAGTTCTACCACTGTAGGGCACCGTGTGGTAATGTACCTGACCTGTCTGGCCTGGGTATTGTCCACCGATGTACTGAAGGTGTTCGTTGCTGATAAGATCAGGCATAAGCTGACACTGAGCAATGTGGTATGGCTGAACAGGATAGCCGGGGTGAGCCTGATCGTGTTTGGGGTGATATTACTTTATAAGGTGTTGTTTGATCCGGCAGCTATTACGGGACATTAATACAAAGACATGTATATAAAAAGAAAAGCCATTCATACGAATGGCTTTTTCTTTTTTATTGGTGGTGGTAGTAAACCTATTTAATGGTCCAGGTCTCTTTACCTGCCAGTAATTTATCCAGATCGCCAGGGCCTTTTTTAGCCAGTGCGTCTTCTGTCTGGAAGTTCAGCTGATCTTCGTACGTAGGACGGAAAGCCTGATAGAACACGCCGAAAGGACGTGGCAGGTGGCCTTCTATACGAGCATCGTCGAACATGCGGGTAAGGATCTGTGCTTTATAGAAATCTTTCTCATCATGTACCCAGAGGTCATCAGCGCTGTATTCGCCACCCAGTTCCACCACAACCGGTTTTAAACCGTCCAGGCGGATACCTTTATTTTTCTGTGCACCAAAGATCAGCGGCTGACCTTGCTCTGCCATCAGGGTTTCTTCCAGTTTGCTGCCTTTTTCAGTAAAGACCTCAAATGCACCATCGTTAAAGATGTTACAGTTCTGGTAGATTTCCAGGAAGGAAGCGCCTTTATGGGCATGGCTGCGTTTCAGCATTTCCTGCAGGTGTTTCGGATCACGGTCCATACTACGGGCGATGAAGGTAGCATCTGCTCCCAGTGCCAGCGCCAGCGGATTGAACGGATGGTCGATACTGCCGAAAGGAGTGGATTTGGTCACTTTGTTCTCTTCTGAAGTAGGAGAGTACTGGCCTTTCGTCAAACCATAAATCTGGTTATTGAACAGCATCACGTTGATATCGAAGTTACGACGCAGCAGGTGGATGGTATGGTTACCCCCGATAGAGAGACCGTCACCATCACCGGTTACAACCCAAACGCTCAGTTCAGGACGTACAGCTTTCAGGCCGGAAGCAATAGCAGTAGCACGACCATGGATGGAGTGCATACCGTAAGTGTTCATATAATAAGGGAAACGTGAAGAGCAACCGATACCGGATACGATCACAATATTCTCCTTAGGAATGCCCAGACCGGGCATAATAGTTTGTACTTGTTTTAATATAGAGTAGTCTCCACAACCTGGGCACCAGCGTACTTCCTGGTCCGTTGCAAAATCCTTCGCCGTTAACGTCTGCGGAGCTATAGTAGCTGTTGACATCTGAATGTTTTAAAGAAAAAGAAAAAAACGGTGGGCAAAGTTACGAATTGTTATCCTTCGCGGTTTACGCAAAAAGGAATATTGTGCTCCTTCCCCCTTTTATTTATGCCTGTTCCTGTTGCTGTAACGCTTCCCAGTATTCGGCAGCTCTTCTGGTGTGTGGTATCACTATAGTACCGCCAACAATGTTAGCTACGGCAAAGATCTCATACATTTCTTCTGTAGTAATGCCCTGTTCGTGGCATTTTCCCAGGTGATATTTGATACAGTCATCGCAACGGAGCACCATTGATGAAACCAATCCCAGCATTTCCTTCACTTTGGTGCTCAACGCGCCCTCAGCGTAAGTATTCGTATCAAGGTTAAATAAACGGTTAATGACCTTATTCTGTTTTCCCAGGATTACCTCGTTCATTTTGGCGCGGTAATCATTAAAAGCTTGTATCTCGTCTGCCATTTTGTTGTTGTTTACACACCTTAAAGCTATGAATTGATTCGCAAATATAAATCAATCTACTTGTTCGGTAGACTATGGTATCAGGGAGGAAAAGTTCTGGTCCATTTGTATGTTGTAAATGAGTGAGTTATGCGATGTGAAATAACTATAGGTTATTGCTCATAACAAGAAGTGATGCTGGCGCAAGCATCCATGCCTGTCAGGAGAAGTCTCATCCATTCTGTCCGGAATAACACAGAAGCCTCGTCCGCTTAACAATAAGATAACATTCAAGCCGTTTCTTTGCGCTTTATCTGCTGATTATGTTTGCGATGCGTTTCTTTATACTGTTGATTTTAGGCGGACTATTGTCCGTCGAACTGCCTGCACAAAATGAAAAGCTTTCAAGACTGCAACAGTTCGATAATGATGATTATGAACAGATTAAGCCGGATTCCAGCTTCCTGGAACTGAAGAATGCCTATAACCGGGCCATCGAAAAGAAGGACCAGCAGGCAGCAGCCAACTGTCTTTCCCAGATGGGACAGGTCTGTTTTCACCTGGGACACTTTCCCCAGGCGCTGGACTACCACTTGCAGGCCATCAGCATTTACCGTAAAACAAACTCCTCCCGCCAACTGGCCAGTAATCTCAATGAGGTTGGGGTACTCTATTATTATAATAAACAGCCTGAACGCTCCCGTGAGCATTATGAACAGGCCCTCGATATCTTCCGTTCCGTTCATGATAATGCCGGCGTTGCGCTTACCTATGGTATGATCGGGCACCTCTACGAAAAGGAACAGGATTACGACAGCGCTTTCCTTTACCAGCGGCACGCACTGACTACCTATCTGCTGGCTGACGACAAAAAAGGCATGTCCAAGATTTATGAGAATATTGGCAGTATATATGAAGATCAGGCTGTTTACGACTCCGCTGCCTCGTATTTTAAAAAAGCACTGGACCTGAATATGGAAGCCGGTGATAAACTGGCCCGTATAGAAATACTGAATAACCTCGGAGATGTATCCCGTAAAACGGGTCATTATCCGGAAGCGCTTTACCAGACCCGCCGCGCCCTTGTACTGGCCCTTGAGTTACATGAACAACGTCAGCTCAGCGGCGCCTACCGCGATCTCGCCAAAGCGCATCACCTGGCAGGAGCCAATGACAGCGCCTTCTATTACCTGGAACTGAGTCGCCAGTACCTGCTGGAGACCTACTCAGATGAAAACAGCAAACAGGTGGCCCTGTTACAGTCTGTTTATGACATCGAGAAGAAGAATAATGAAATTGAGCGCTTACAGAATGCCCGGAAGACCAACCGTATTATGACCGTAGCCATCGTGCTCGTTGTATTGTTGCTCGTCGCCCTTGGCTTATTGATCATCAGTCGTCAGCGCCTGAAGATCCGTAATGAACAGATCCTGCGTATGCAGCACCGCCAGATTTTCGAAACAGAGAAAGAACTGATGGAAGCGGCTTTACAGAATAAGCAGCTCCAGGAAGGTAAACTGAAAGAAGAACTGGAAGTTCGCTCCCGCGAACTAACCACACATACCCTGCACCTCATCCAAAAGAATCAGTTACTGGAAGAACTGCGCGTCCGTCTGGATGAAATGGTCAAGGAAGACAAACGCGACCAGAAGAAGCAACTGAAGCAATTGCTATCACAGATCAATCATAGTTTCAACCACGACCAGTACTGGGTAGACTTCCGGAATATCTTCGAACAGGTGCATCAGGCATTTTTCGATAACCTGAAACGGTACTGTGACACACTGACTTCCAATGACCTTCGCCTGGTAGCATTGCTGAAAATGAATATAGAGTCCGGGGATATCGCCACTTTATTAGGTATTTCTACGGATAGTTTGCGGGTAGTAAGATACCGGCTGCGAAAGAAGTTAAATTTGCAACAGGGCGAGAGCCTGACAGCATTTATTCAAAGTTTATAAGTCATCTTACTTGACCGTGTCAATCAGATATTTGATATGGTCAATTTTGATAATCCAATATCCATTCCCACTGAACATGCTCTTTTTCAGTGCAATTCCCTAAAGATAAGTATGCCTTTGCTATAGTCAGATCATAGTTATCCTACGTCGATCTTCCGTTTTTGAACGATAGATCAATGAAGGATGACTATGATCTAAAGCCTTTATCATACTCATACGCCAATCCCAATCCCAACTCCGATCACCTCCCAAACATCCCAAAGTAACCCAGGAATAAAGCGAAGGCTTTCAGATGGAAAAGCGGACCTTAGCCCGTCCCCTGCATCCAGCTACAGCTCCATCAACCCCCCAATCCCCAGCCCAAAAACAAAAGCACCATCAACGTACTTAACGGGCGCCAGTCCGCGACACCATCTGAAACCGCAGCGTATCCCCCGCTTATAACCCACACCCACCCAAACATCCCACAGCAACCCGGGAATAAAGCGAAGGCTTTCAGATGGTAAAGCGGACCTTAGCCCGTCCCCTGCATCCAGCTACAGCTCCATCCACCCCCCAATCCCCAGCCCAAAAACAAAAACACCATCCACGCACTTAACGGGCCCCAGTCCGCGACACCATCTGAAACCGCAGCGTATCCCCCTGTCTATAATTCACACCCCCCAAAAAATCCCAAGGCAACCCAGGAATAAAGCGAAGGCTTTCAGATGGTAAAGCGGACCTTAGCCCGTCCCCTGCATCCAGCTACAGCTCCATCCACCCCCCAATCCCCAGCCCAAAAACAAAAACAAAAAC